>Ga0207691_10000090_pt1 | contig 77582 bp, 67 predicted proteins | sample KBSM13metaG_FD_184327 | JGI IMG/M metagenome (GOLD analysis project Ga0207691, IMG submission 184327) | Miscanthus rhizosphere microbial communities from Kellogg Biological Station, Michigan, USA - KBS M1-3 metaG (SPAdes) (version 2) | ecosystem: Host-associated > Plants > Roots > Rhizosphere >...
CTGCGGGTTGCACGCGAGGGCCATCGCGATCATCACGCGCTGGCGCATGCCGCCCGAGAACTGGTGCGGGTAGTCGTTGACGCGCCGCTGCGGCGTCGGGATGCGGACCAGCGCGAGCATCTCGACGGCGCGCTCCATCGCGGCCTTGCGCGACAGGCCTTCGTGCAGGCGCAGGCTCTCGGCGATCTGCTCGCCGACGCTGTAGACCGGGTTCAGCGAGGTCATCGGCTCCTGGAACACGATCGCGATTTCCTTGGCCCGGACCTTCCGCATCTCTTCGACGGTCGCGGTAACCAGGTCCTTGCCCTGCCACAGCACCTGGCCGGCGACGATGCGCCCGGGCGGCATCGGCAACAGCTTCAGGACGGTCATCGCCGTCACCGTCTTGCCGCAGCCGGACTCGCCGACCACGCTGACGGTCTCGCCGCGCTCGATCGTCAGGTCGACGCCGTCGACGGCGTGCAACCATCCATCGTCGGTCTTGAAGTGGGTCTTGAGACCGCGGATCTGCAGCAGCGAGACCTTGTCGGGCGCGGCCGCGCGCGCGCTCCGAGCCGGCGACGTCATCAGGATCGGATGTGCGGGAGCCGACATCACAGGACCCGGCGCGGATCTAAGGCATCGCGCAAGCCGTCGCCGACGAAGCTGATGCAAAGCACGGCGAGGAAGATCGCGGTGCCGGGAAACAGCGCCCAGTGCGGCGCGATGTCGAGGTATTCCTTGCTGTCGTTGAGGATCCGGCCCCAGCTCGGGATGTCGGGCGGAAAGCCGAGGCCGAGGAACGACAGCGTCGACTCGGCGATGATCGCCGCAGCGACGTCGACCGTGGCGGCGACGATCACCGGGCCGAGCGAATTGGGCAGGATGTGGCGCACAACCTGACGCGGCACCGAGGCACCGAGCGCGCGCGCCGCCTCGACGAATTCCTTCTCGCGCAGCGAGAAGAACTGCGCGCGCACCAGGCGCGCCACCGGCATCCACCGGAAACCGCCAATCACCAGCACGATCAGCAGGAAGACGCCGACCTCGGGGCCGAAGGCCTGCTTCAGCGCATCGCGGAACAGGTAGATCAGGATCAGCAGCAGCGGCAATTGCGGCAACGACAGGAACAGGTCGGTGAGCCACATCAGCGCAGTGTCGACCACCCCGCGAGAGATGCCGGCGATCGCCCCGATCGTCACGCCGACCAGCATCGCCATCAGCATCGCCGCCAGCCCGACGGCGAGCGAGATGCGCCCGCCGTAGAGCATGCGCGCGAATATGTCCTGGCCGAGGTCGTCGGTGCCGAACGGATGGGTCGCGTTCGGCGTGTGCAGGCGCGACGTGAAGTCGATGTCGTTGATCGCGACCTTCCAGAGCAGCGGCCCGAAGGCGACCATCAGCACCATGATCGCGAGGACGATCAGGCCGGCGACGGCCAGCCGGTGCCGGAGGAAGCGCCGCCACGCCTCGGCTGCGGGCGAGACGTTGCGGCGCGACGCAGCGCTCGCGCTAGCGATAGGTGATGCGGGGATCGAGCCAGCCATAGAGGAGGTCGGCGATGAGGTTGAAGAGAACGACTAGGCACGAGAGCACGAACGTCACCGCCATCACGACCGGCGTGTCGTTGCGCAGGATCGCGTCGATCAGCAACGCGCCGATGCCGGGCACGCGAAAGATCTGCTCGGTCACGATCGCGCCGCCGAAGACCTGCGGCATCGTCAGCGCGACCAGCGTCACGACCGGGATCAGCGCGTTGCGGACGACGTGCTTCATGATCACCGCGTACTCTCGCAGGCCCTTGCTGCGCGCCGTCGTCACGTAGTCGAGGCGGATCACGTCGAGCATCGCCGACCGCACGTAGCGGGTCCAGCTCGCACCCTGGGACAGCCCGAGCACCATCACCGGCATGATCGCCTGCTTGATGTGCTCCCACCACCATTGCCAGCCGGTGGCGGCGATGTCGGTGCGGAACACGAAGGGCAGCCAGTCGAGCTTGATCGAGAACAGCAGGATCAGCAACAGGCCGGTGAAGAACGTCGGCAGCGAGAAGCCGACGAAGGCGAGCGTGCTGGCGATCCGGTCGAACCATGAATACGGGCGCGCCGCGGAATAGATGCCGACCGGCAAGGCGATCAGCAAGGCCATGATCTGCGAGGCGCCGATCACTGCCAGCGTGACCGGCACGCGCTGCCAGACGAGGGTGTCGACGTCGACACGGCTGATGAACGAGAACCCCCAATCGCCGCGGAACATAGCCAGCAGCCAGCGGAAGTAACGCTGCCAGACCGGGTCGTCCAGGCCGAACTGCACCCGCAACCGCTGCGCCACCTCGGGCGGAATGTTCGGGTTGAGCAGCATCTCGCCGAACGGATCGCCCGGCGCGAGAGCGAGCACAGTGAACAGAACGACGCTGATGCCGAGCAGACTCGGCACGGCGATCAGCAATCGCCGCAGGAAGTAGTGCCCCACGGCGGGCTCAGGACACGGGGATCAGGCGGCGCCGCCGTCGCGGTACCAGTTGTGCAGCGCCGAGAAGTCGAGGTCCCAGCCCGACAGCGTGGTCACGAGCTTCAGGTTGCCGCCACGCACCCGCGGCCGACTGATCAGCGGGATCACGATGAAGTCGTTGATGACGATGTCGTTCATCTTGATGTAGGTCGCGGCGCGCTTGACCGGGTCGAGCTCCGACTTGGCCGAGAGGGCGAGCTTGTCGTACTCCGGGTTGGCGTAGCGGCAGATGTTCCGGCCCGCCCACTTGTTCGCCTTCTGCGAGGCCTCGGCGGTGATGTATTGGTCCATGAAGCGCTCGGCGTCGGGCGCCGTCATGGTGGTGGTGTACATCTGCAGGTCGGCCCAGAACTTTGGATAAGTGTCGGGGTTGGCGACGTCGGACGAGAAGAACACCGAGGCGGTCACCGACTTCAGCTCGAGGTCGATACCGGCCTTCTGGGCCGCCTGCTTGACGATCGCCTGCTCCTTCTGGCGGGTCGGGTTGATCGACGTCTGATACACGAATTTCATCTTCTTGCCACCCTTTTCGCGGATGCCGTCGGCACCTCGCTTCCAGCCGGCAGCGTCGAGCAGGGTATTGGCCTTCTCGATGTTGAATTCCCACTTCGTGTTCGGCGAGCGGAAGCGCGAGGGTGCGTTCATGAAGTTCGCGGTCGCCACGCCGGTGCGGCCGTAGATGAACTCCTGCATGCTCCTCTTGTCGCAGAGCAGCGACATCGCCTCGCGCACCTGCTTGTCGGAGAACGCGAAGTGCTTGCTCTTGATGCTGCCGCGCTCGCCCTCGACTTCGTTCCAGGGGTCGGTGATGTTGACCTGGATGAACTCGATGTCGCCGCTCGGCACGATGTGAGCCTTGCCCTTGCCGCCGGACTCCATGCGCTTGAGCACCTCGTCCTCGACCTGCAGGTTCCAGGCGTAGTCGTACTCGCCGGTCTGTAGCACGGCGCGCGCGGCCGAGGTGGCATCGCCGCCGCCCTTCATCTCGATCGTGTCGAAATGGGGCCGGTTGGGCATGTGGTAGTTCTTGTTCAGCGTGCCCGTGACGAGGTCGCCCGGCTTGAAATCGACGAAGGTGTACGGACCGGTGCCGACCGGCTTCAGGTTGGTCGGTGCCTCGCGCGACTTGGCGCCGGCGTAGGGGCCGAACAGGTGCTTCGGGATGATCATCCCTTCGGCGGCAACGAAGGCGGTCGCCCAGAACGGCGTCGGGTTCTTGAACGACACGAGGACGGTGTGATCGTCGACCTTGGTGACGGTGATGTCCTTGTAGACCGCGATCGTCACCGCGGCCGTCGCCGGATCGCGCGCGTACTCCCACGTGAAGACGACGTCATCGGCGGTGAAGGGCTTGCCGTCGTGCCAGGTCACGCCCTTCTTCAGGCGCCAGCGCACGACCTTGCCGCCTTCGAGCACGCCGCCGTTGGTGGTCGACGGGATGTCTGCAGCGAGGATGGGAACGAGGTTGCCGTCGTTGTCCCAGATCGCGAGCGGCTCGTAGAAGACGCGCGAGGCTTCCTGATCCTTGGTGCCGTTCGCGAAGTGCGGCTGCAGCAGGGTCGGCCCTTGCCACCACAGCGTCTTCAGGGCACCGCCACCGCCGCGCTTGGTCGGCTTGTAGACCAGCGCCGGCTGCGTCTGGGCCACGCCGGCGTGCATCAGCATCATCGATGCCATCGGTGCGGTCAGGCCGACGCCGACCATCTGCTGGATGAAGCGGCGCCGCGGCAGTTGGCCGGTGCGAACGTCCTCGATCAGTGCACGCAGTTCTGACTCTTGCATCGCGATCCTCCGGAAATGGTTGCAAGCCGACGGCCTTCGAGCCGCCGGCCGATCCTATCGGTTCGCCCCGGCGTGGACATCCGGGTCGGCCCTCCCGCAAAGACCCCGGGCACGACTCCGGAGACCGCGGGATTTCGATCGCCAAGTGCAATTCCCGCGCCAAGCCGCCGGCACCGAGATGGTGGGAGGCCGCCGGCCTGTTTCGCGGAACGGCCCTCAAGGGCATCCGGACTGCGCCGATAAGAAGGACTTGCCAAGCGCCCTGGCCCGGGGGCGGCACTTGCAAGGCGGGCGGAGGTTTCCCATGTCGATCGCAATCCATTCCTCGAAGCACGCCGGCCAGATCACCGAGGCTTCCGCCGTTTCACGCCGCCGCGACAGCGAGCCGGACGCAGCATCGACGCCCGAGCGCAGCGCCGAAACGAAGGCGCCAAAGGGCCGCCATGCGCTGATGAATGCGCTCTCCGAGGCGCTCGCGAGCCTCGGGTCGGCAGCGACCTCCGGGGCAGCCGAGACCGCCGCGACGGACGACGCTGCTGCGCCGGCCGCCGCCACCCGCGAGCAGAAGGAGGCCTTGCACGCCTTCAGCCACGAACTCTTCAACGCGCTCCGGCCGACGTCGGACGGGCTCGGCAAGGGTCATCACGGACGCGGATTCGCCTGGGGCCGGACCAGCCTGGGCGACCTGGCCGAGCGGCTCGAAGCACTGGCCCAGAAGCTCGGCGGCGCGACACCGGCGCCAGCCGGAACGACGACATCGACGCCGAATCCGGTTGATGCATCGACCGAGCCGGGGACGACGGGCAGCACGAGCACGACGACCACCGGGACGACGACCACCGGGACGACGACACCCGGAACAGCGACTGCTGGAACGGCGGCCACGGGTACGGCGTCCGCCAACACGGCTGCAACCGGCACGGCTGCTTCAAGAACCGCCTCCACATCGGCAGCCGCCACGACGACACCTACCGTCGCACCTTCAGCAACAGTCCCGACTCCTGTCGTGACGACCGCCCCGGTCGCTGCGCCGGCCGAATCGCCGCTGCTGGCGGCATTCCGCCAGCTGACGTCGGCGCTCAAGGGCAGCACCACGAGCGGCGCGACGGACACGTCACCGGCCGACGCCCTCGCGGCGCTGCTGCACAAGATGTCTCAGGCTCTGATGTCAGACGGCCACGTCGAGGCGCCGGCCAGCGGCAGCCTGATCGACGTCACGGCCTGAAACCGCGCTGGCTCGCGCCGCGACCAGCGGCCGGCGCCGAAGCGCGCCGGTTCAGCGGCTCTTCAGGAAATCGGTGCCGTCGTCCGATACCGGCTTGAACAGCTCGTCGAAAATCGCACCCGGAATGGTGTCGGTGACATCGCGCACCGTCAGCCCGGTCAGCAGGTCGTAGGACGAGGCCCGCCAGCTCGGCACCTTGGCCGGGTTCAACACGCGCACCGCCGCTTCACCAGACGCCGCGCCTTCGGCCACCGGCGGATCGACCTTGGCTGCGGTCGTTCGGACTTCGGGATGAAAGGTCCGCTTGACGACCCGCGGCTCGGGCGCTTCGATCGGAGCACTGCCGACGTCGACGAACTCGCCCTGCGGCGAATCGCTGGTCATGCGCCAGACCCGGCGCGGCACAGGGGGCTTCTTCGGGTCCATTGCGGACCTCCCAATGCTTGAAGGCCTCCAGTGTAGATGGGGCGGCGATTCGACGTTGTAACCATCGCGCCGGCTTAACATCGCCGGCCATGCAAACCCGCATTCCCGGTCGCCGTTCGCTGCATTCGCCGGGGCCGACCCATGTGCCCGATGAGGTGGTGGCCGCGATGGCGCGCCAACCGACCGATCTGGCCGACCCGCGTGTCGCCGCGCTCGTCGCCGCGTGCGAGTCGGGCCTGAAGGACCTGCTGAAGACCGCGCGCACCGAGGTCTTCTTCTATTCGGCGAACGGCCACGGCGGCTGGGAGGCCGTGATTGCGAACCTGGTCGCGCCGGGCACCTCGATCCTGGTGCCGGGCACCGGGCACTTCTCCGACGGCTGGGCCGAGCAGGTCGAGGCGTTCGGCGGCGTCGCGCTGCGTACGCCGTATGTCGAGGGTCTGCCGATCGATCCGGCGGCGGTCGAGGCCGTGCTGCGCGACGACACCGGCCACCGCATCGCAGCAGTCTTTGCGGTCCACACCGACACCGCCAGCGGCACGACCTCCGACCTCGCCGCGCTGCGCCGCGCGATCGATGCCGCAGGACACCCGGCGCTCTTCGTCGTCGACGTCGTCGCCTCGCTCGGCGCCGCGCCGTTCACGATGGATGCGCTCGGCGTCAACGTCGCGATGGGCGCATCGCAGAAAGGCTTGATGCTGCAGCCGGGCATGGCTTTCGTCGCGGTCGACGAGCGTGCGATGGCGGTCGCCGACGCGACCCCGGCGCACCGCTTCTACTGGGACTGGCAGCGCCGCCGCAGCGAACATTCGTACCGCAAGTTTTGCGGCACGCCGCCGCTCGCCCACCTCGCCGGCCTCGAAGCGGCGCTCGGCCTGATCGCCGCCGAAGGTCTCGACCGCGTGCACCTGCGCCATGCGCGCCTCACTCACGCGGTGCACGCCGCCGTCGGCAGCTGGGCCGAAGCCGGCGCGGTCCGCCTGTTCACGAAGACCGCAGCGGCGCGCTCTGTCTCGGTGACAGCCGTCGAGGTCACACGAGGGATCGACCCCGAAGCGCTGCGCGCGGTCGCGCGCGAGCGCTTCCAGGTCGCGATCGCCGGCGGTCTCGGCCCGCTGCATGGGCGCGTGTTCCGGATCGGCCACCTCGGCGACATGAACGAGGCGATGATCCTCGGTTGCCTGGCCGGCGTGGAAGCAGCGATGCGTGTCCAGGGCATTGCGCACGGCGGGCGGGGTGTCGAAGCCGCGATTGCCACGCTGGTCGACTGATGTCGGCCCACGCACGAGAGACGGCTGACATGGGCAATCGCTCGATCGCTTCCCTCGCGGCCCTGATTGCAGCGCTCGCGCTGGCCGGCTGCACGGCCACGCCTCCTCGCGCCACCGACACGACGCTCTACCAGCGGCTAGGCGGTCAAACCGCGATCGCTGCAGTCGTCGACGACACGATCACCAACATCTCGGCCGACCCGCGCATCAACGCGCGCTTTCGCAACAGCGACACGCTGCGGCTGAAGAACGGGCTGGTCGAGTTGCTGTGCGATCGGACCGGCGGTCCTTGCACCTACCGCGGCCGCAACATGGCCGATGCGCACGAGGGTATGCGAATCCGCGACGACGAGTTCGACGCGCTGGTCGACGATCTGGTTCGCGCGCTCGACCAGCACCGCGTGCCCGCACGTGAGAAGGACGAGTTGTTGGCGCTGCTCGGTCGAATGCGCAACGCGATCACCGACCACTGAGCCAAGGCCGGCCTCAAGCCGGCACTTCGATCCTGAATCGCGACCAGTCCAAGCTGGCGGCGTCCTGACAGTCCTCAGGGCACCTGCGGTCCCGCCCGCACCCGCAACGACAGCCACTGCATCGCCAGCACGACCACGATCAGCACGACGCCGATGACGTCGGCGATCACACCCGGGTAGACCAGCGCGACGCCGGCGATGATCAGCAGCACGCGTTCGAACGCGGTCGCGCGCCGCAGGACCCAACCCTGAAAGCCGCCGGCGATCGCCGCGATGCCTAGCGCCGCGGTCAGGGTGACCTCGGCGATCAAGGTCCAGTTGGCGGCGGCAAGCGCCTTCGTCGATCCCATCAGCAGCAGCCCCTGCCCACTCGGGTCGAGCACGAACATGAACGGCAGCAGGAACGCCGGCACCGTGTACTTCCAGCACTGCAACGTCGTCTTGTACGGATCGCCGCCGGTGATCGCGGCAGCCGCGAACGGCGACAGCGCAGTCGGCGGCGAGACCTCCGACAGCACTGCGTAGTAGAAGATGAACATGTGCGCCGCAAAGTCCGGCACGCCGAGCTTGATCAACGCCGGCGCCGCGATCACCGCGCAGATGATGTACGACGCCGTCACCGGCACGGCGAGGCCGACGATCCAGACCACCAGCGACGTGAACAGTGCGGTCAGCAGCAGCGAGCCGGCGGCGTAGTCGATCACGATGCTGCTGAATTTCAAGCCGAGGCCGGTCAAGGTGACGACGCCGACGATGATGCCGGCGCCCGCGCAGGTCGCGCCGACGTTGAGCATGCCGAGAGAGCCGCCCTCCATTGCCTTCGCGAACTTCGAATCGAGCAGGTGCGCCTTGACCGAGCCCTTGCCGCGGAACAGGTCGTACGAGAACAGCGCGGTCTCGGGTCGCAGGAAGCTGGTCAGGAAGGCGACGACGGTGGCCCAGAACACCGAGAGCACCGGCGAGTAGCCCCACATCATGAAGAAGACGATCGAGACCAGCGACAGGAAGTGGAACCAGTAGCGCTTGCTCAGGTTCCAGACGCTGTCGACCTTCTCGAAAGCGACATTGCCCATGCCGTACTTGCGCGCATCGATCTCGACCATCAGGAACAGCGCGAGATAGAACAGCAAGGTCGGAATGATCGCCATCAACAGCACGTCGAGGTACGAGATCTTCAGGAACTCGGCGATCAGGAACGCGGCGGCACCGAGTACCGGCGGCGAAATGATGGCGCCGAGTCCGCCCGCGGCGAGCAGGCCGCCAGCGGCGTTCTTCTCGTAGCCGACCTTCTCGAGCATCGGGTACGCGACCGCGCCGAGCGTGACCGTCGTCGCGACGCCGGAGCCCGACGGCCCGCCGAGCAGGAACGAAGCCAGCACGACCGTCCGCCCTGCGCCGGTCGGCTTGCCGCCCATCGCCGAGAACGAGAAGTCGATGTAGAACTTGCCGGCGCCTGAGTGCTGCAGGAACGCGCCAAAGATCGTGAACAGGATGATCAGCGACGACGCGACATCGACGGCGACGCCGAAGATGCCCTCGAGCGTCATGTACATCACGCCGACCAGGCGGCCGACCTCGTAGCCCTTGTGCGTCCACGGTGCCGGCAGGTAAGGGCCGAGCAGTGCATAGAGCAGGAAGCACACCGTGACGATCGGCATGACCCAGCCGGTCGAGCGCCGCATCGCCTCGAGAACCAGCACGATCAGGCTGATCCCGAACGCGATGTCCCAGTTGTCCGGCGAGGTGTTGCGGTCGGTGAAATCATCGCCGCCCTGCAGTGCATAAACGACGATCGCGACGGCGAGCGCGGCAGCCAGCCAGTCCCACCACATGATCCGATGACGGAAGCGCTTCGCGATCGGGAAGACCAGGAAGCACAAGGCCAGCACGAACGCCACATGGATCGGTCGCAAGGTCTGCGTCGGCACGATCGCGTAGGCGGTGTACAGGTGAAACGCCGACATCACGAACGCCAGCAGGCGCACGAAGCCGCCCAGCCAGCCGTGCAGCTTGTTGGCCGCGCCCTCCTCTTCCTCGACGAACTTCTCGGCGCGCTGCAGGGCCTCGTCGCTGACGGCGATCGGCAATATGGCGGGCGCCTGCGGGGTGTTCATGCGTTCGCCTTCGGGTTCGGCCGCGACGTCTCGCAACCGGGACAGCGGACGGCCGCACTCAAGCGGCCGCCATCGAGTGCGCGTCAGTTGAGCTTGACGCCCTTCTCGGCGAAGTACTTCAGCGCGCCTGGATGGAACGGGATCGGCGTCGCCGCCGTCTTCTGGTTCTCGAGCTTGAAGTTGACCGCTTCCTTGTGCACCGCGATCACGTCATCGAGCCGATCAAAAATCGTCTTGACGATGTTGTAGGCGGTCTTCTCGTCCATGTTCTCGTGCGCGACCAGGATGTTCATCACCGTGGCCTGCTTGTTGTCGGCCTCCATGCCTTTGTAGGTTTCCTTCGGGATGGTGTCCTGCACGTAGAGATTGCCGTATTTCTTGTTCATCGCGGCCACCACGTCGGCGTGGTCGATCATCTTCAGCTTGGTTCCCGGCGTGTTGGCAAGGTCGGTGACCGATGCGGTCGGCAGGCCGCCGACCCAGAAGAACGCGTCGATCTTGCCGTCCTTGATCGCGTTGACCGATTCGGCCACGCCGAGGCGCTCGCGTTTCATGTCGCTGTCCTTGTCGAGGCCGGCTGCCTCGATCACGCGAAACGCCATGACCTCGGTCGCGCTGCCCGGCGAGCCGGTCGAGACGCGCTTGCCCTTCAGGTCGGCCATCTTGGAGACGCTGCGGCCTTCGACCGAGACGACGTGCATGCGGTTCGGGTACAGCACCATCAGCGTCTTCAGCGGCACCTTCCCACCCTTGAACTTGTCCTCGCCGCGCAGCGCGTCCTGGCTCGCGTCGGTCATCGCGAAGGCAATGTACGGCTTGCCGCTGTTGACCAGCTTCAGGTTGTCGACCGACCCGCCCGTGACCTCGGCGGTCGCCTGCATGCCGGGCACATGCTTCGAGAGGACTGCGGCGATGCCGCCGCCGAGCGGGTAATAGACCCCGCCCGTGCCGCCGGTCGCAATCGAGATGTTCTGGGCCGCTGCCGAGAACGACAGAACAGCGCTCGCCAGCACGATGCAGGCGCGCAAGCTCATGAATCTCATGGTGTCTCCTGAAAATGGATTCGACGATCCGAACGGGACGGCGGCGGGTCGACGCTTCTCAGAGGCGATTCTGAAGGCCCGGCGCGATCCGGGGAACCGGGTTTCCGCGGTGCACTCCAACGGGCATGCGGATTGCGACGAACTGCGGAACGGAAGGCATGAGCCGCGGACCTTCGCGCGAACCGGCCGGTCTAATCGATCCCTGCAGCCCGCATCAGCCTCCGTCCGCAACGAGGTCGCCTCCATGCCCTACTCGTGCCTGATCATCGAACGCCATCCGGATGCCGGCGCCACCGCCGCCCGCGCCCTGCCGGCGTTCGGCTTCAGACCTTTCGTCGCGCGCTCCGCGGAACGCGCGCTCGGCATCCTGAGCCAATGGCGCTTCGACGCCGCACTCGTCGATGCCGACGGCTTCGGCGCCGGCTATGTCGATGTGCTGCGGGAGCTGCGGCCGCAGTTCAGGTCGCCGGTGATCCTGCTCTCGACCTCGCAAAGCGAAGCACAGCAGATCCTGAGCCTCGAATGCGGTGCGACCGAGGTCGTCATCAAGCCGGCATCGCCGCGCCTGCTCGCCGCCAAGATGCAGCGGCTGATCGAGGTCGTCCACGACAGGACCGAGCCGCCAAGAGAACGCCTGCAGTTCGGGCCGCTGTCGATGCACGCTGGCAGCGGCCTCGCACGCGTCGACGACACTGCACTCGACCTGACGCCGCACCAGTTCGATCTGCTGTTCCTGCTCGCGTCGAACGCCGGCCGCTTCGTCGATCGCGAATCGATCGCGTTGAGGCTGCGCGGCAGCACCCGCTCGATCGGCCGCAGCATAGACGTGCACGTCTACCGGATTCGGCGCAAGTTGCGCGAGTGCGGGATCGACAGCCTGCGGCTTGACACCGTGCACGGCCGCGGCTACCTGCTGACCTGGTCGGCACGGGCTGCTGCGAACGCTGATGCGAGGGCCGAGCCTCGCGATACCGAGCCTGTGCACTTCGCGAAGCGCGCGTGAGCGCCCGGCAGCGCCAGCCGAAGAACGCTCAGTCGCGGCGCGGAAAGAGCGCGATCAGCGCGCTCGGGTCGACCGGCTTCAGCACGTGGTGGTCGAAGCCGGCTTCGCGCGTGCGTCGCCGATCTTCGTCCTGGCCCCAGCCGGTCTGCGCGATCAGCGTCATCTGCCGACCCCACGACGTCGAGCGGATGCTGAGGCACGCTTCGTAGCCGTTGAGTTTCGGCATGCCGAGATCGAGCAGCGCGACGTCGGGGCGGAACTCGGCGGCCCGCTGCACCGCCTCCTCACCGTCGTACGCGACCGCAACGCTGTGGCCCATCAGCTCGAAGACGCAGGCCAGGCTGTCGGCGATCTCGGGCAGGTCGTCGGCGACCAGCACCCGATAGCTGCTTGAAGCGAGCGGCGGTTCGGGCGCGACGACGGTCGGCGCCGGCACGGCACGGCGCAGGCGATCGATCGGCAGGTGCACGATGAACTCACTGCCGTGTCCGACCCCGGCGCTGTGCGCCTCGATGCGGCCGCCATGCAGTTCGGCGAGCCCTTTCGCCAGCGAGAGACCGATGCCGAGGCCGCCCTGCGAGCGGGCCAGTGCGCTCTCGACCTGACCGAACATCTCGAAGATGTGCGGCAGCTGGCGCTCGTCGATGCCGATGCCGCTGTCCTGCACCGTGACTGCGACCTCGTCGTCTTCGACAGCCGCAGAGAGACGGATTCGCCCACCGGCCGCGGTGTACTTCGCGGCGTTGATCAACAGGTTCGAGACGACCTGCGCGAGCCGCGTCAGGTCGCCTTCGAGGGAAACCGGCTGCGCCGGCAGATCGACCGTCAGCGCGTGGCCCGAGGCATCGACGATCGGCTGCGCGATCTCGATCGCACGCTCGACGATCGTCGAAAGCTGCAGCGCTTCACGCCGCAGATGGAACTGGCCGCGCGTCATGCGCGAGACGTCGAGCAGGTCGTCGAGCAGGTGCGCCATCTGCGCCACCTGCCGATCGATGATGTCGCGGCTCCAGATCACCTGCGGGTCGCGCTGGGCGGTGCGGCGCAGCACCTCGACCGCATTGCGGATCGGCGCGAGCGGGTTGCGCAGCTCGTGCGCGAGCGTCGCGATGAAGTCGTCCTTCTCGCGATCGGCCTGGCGCAGCGCCTCCTCGGCGTGCTTGCGCTCGGTGATGTCCATCGTGATGCCGAAGCTGCGCACCGGCTGGCCTGCGGTGTCGTACTCGACCTCGCCGCGGTGGCTGACCCAGGTTGTGCTGCCGTCGGGCTGCAGGATGCGGAACTCGAGAGCGAGCGGCTGGCGCTGCGCGATCGCCTCCTTCCGGCTCTGCACGAACATCGCCCGGTCGTCCGGGTGCACCAGCTCGAGCACGCCCTCACGGGTCGGCATGAACGTCTCGGGACTGAGCCCGAACACCGCATAAGTCTGCGGCGACCACCACAGCACGTCATCACGGATGTCGAGGTCGAACGCGCCCATCCGGCCCGCACTCAGCGCGAGGCTCAGGCGCTCGCGCTCCTTGCGCAGCTCCTCCTCGGCATGGCGGCGCTCGGTGACGTCCGACATGATGCTGATCAGGCGCTGCGCCTTGCCGTCCGGCGTGCGCGCCGCGACGAGTCCGCGCCCCGACAGCCAGACGGTCGTGCCGTCGGGCCGCACGATCCGGTACTCGGCGGAAAACGAATCGATCTCGTCGGCCAGCACGTGGAAGCGCCGCGCCAGATGGCGATCGTCCGGATGCATCGCCGCCTGGTACTCATCGGCGTCGCCGCCGACCTGGCCGCGCCCGCCGGGCAGATCGATCCCGAACAGCGCCATGCCCTCATGGGTCCAGGTCCGCGTTCCGGCTCGCAGGTCGGTTTCCCACGAGCCCATGCGGCCGGCGGTCAGCGCGGACCGGTAGCGTGCCTCGCTCTCGCGCAGCGTTTCCTCGGCGCGCCGGGTCGCGGAGACGTCGAGGAGGGTCGCGATCGCCTTCAGTGGCCGGCCCTCGATCACGAGGACCGAAACCACCGCCTCGATCGAGCGCGGGACGCCGTCGTCACCTCGCAGCGCGAAGCGCAGCGTCGCCGTCGACCCCTGCTGCCGAGCTTCGAGCAGGGCCGCTTCGACGCGGTTGCGGTCCGACTCTTCGATGCGATTCAGCGCGGCGTCGGCCGTCCCGCGGGGGTCCGAGCGCGTGATGGACCCGATCGAGAAGCCGACGACGCGCTCCAAGTTGTCGCTGGCCTGCACCCGACCGGTCGCCAGGTCGACCTCCACCGACGCGAGCGCACCGGGCTGCGTCATGCGCTGTCGACCGCGCGCAGCCGACGCGGAACGTTCCGGGTCGCGGCGGCGCGCGTCGAAGAAAGCTGCTCGGCGTCATCGCCACCATTCATGCGCCAAGTGTAGTGATAGCGCCTGCGCCGATCGCGGATTGCCCGACGTGGTGTGTCGCTCGGCGGTTGGAGCCGAGGATGCCTAAGGCGAGGCGAGCCGCCGGCGCGCTGGTTCCGCGACGCCGAGCGCCCCTTGGGCGCTCTTCCCTGCGTCAATAGCGGTCTAGCGGCTCGAGCCGACCGTCCAATACGGCGGCCAGCTGCAGAACGCCGTGCCGTCGGCGCGGCCGGATGCGTGCAGCCGCTGCAGCATCGACTCGACGGAGGGACGCAGCCGCTCGCCATACAGCGCATACGCGTCCATCGCCGCGCGGCACTGGCGCTGCCGATTCGGCGCCAGCGCGGCGCTCACCCACCACGCATGACGCGCGTCGCGCTCGCGCCCACTGAGCGCGCTGGCGATCGCGAAGGTGGTCCAGTCCTCGAGGCGGCCGTGCGGAAAGCGCGCGTCCGGCAACGTCAGCGCGTGGAGTGCGAGCTGGCGTGCCGGCTCGGGCTGCGCCGGCTGCTGCTTCAGGCGCAGGAACGCGAGATTGCCGACGACCTCCGCGTCGGTCGGGTTCGCGCCGAACGCGCGCAGCTGCAGGTCGGCGGCCTCGCGTGCGCTGCCGCGCCGATAGAACGCGGCACGCGCCGCGTCGTTGAGCTGGCGCGCATCGCCGGCCGCGAGCGGAAGGTCGGCGAAGGTCTCGTCCGGTGCGCGCCGCATCGTGCTCGCGGCCTGTCGGATCTCGTCGTCGGTTGCGTCGGCGTCCGACCGCGCCGCAGTGAACAGCACCTTCATCACCGAACGCTCGGCACGCTGCGCGAGGCGCGGCAACTGGTTGGCCATCAAGTCGCCGGCGCGCGCCGCAAAGTCGGTGGACACCGCCGCGCGGCTCTCGGACAGCGGCGCATTGACCGAGGACAACGCAGCGGATGGGATCGCCGCCGAGCGGCTGCGCTCGAACGGTGTCGACGGCGGCGGCCCGTTCGGATCGGTCGGTTCGGGCGCGAAGCCGCCGGGCGGTGCGATCGTCGACCCGTTCGCGACAGGCGCGGCGACGCTCGGAAGTGCGACCGCTGGCGCGGTGCGCATCGGCGCAGTGCCGACAGCGGCCGCGTTCATGGATGGCGCAGCAGATGCCATCAAGGCACGCTCATTTGCGGATGGCGCGGGCGCCGGCGGCGCCCCGGGTGCGGTGCCTCGCGCGTCTGTCCTCGACTTCGCGCTCGCCATCCCGCTCGCCATCGCGGTGTGCGGCCAGGGCTCGGGCGCCGGAACGACGGCCGGATGCGCGGCGCTCGACGCTGCCGGCTTCAAGGCGGCATCGCCTTTAGCCCCCAGCGACGCGACCCAACCGGGCCGCGGCTCCAATGCGCCATCGCGCGCCGGGGCCGCCGCGGTCCGCGTCTTCGGGCGGTCGTTGCTGGCGACGCGGGTTGGCGCCCGTGCGGGCTCCCGCACTCCATTGCGTTCCGTGGTCGAGGTGCGCGACTTGTTCGAGGCGGTGACAACCGGCTTGCCGGCGCCGGCGCCCGCAGGGGCGCGCAGCGTGTCTTTCGTCGCCGCCTTTCCGGCGCGCGCCGTCATCAAGGGCGTCGCCGCCCCATTCGCCGGCTTCGTCGTCGCGGGCGATGAGCGCGTTGGCAGGGTCGATGCAGAGTCCGGCGCGTGCGCGGCCTTGCTGTCGCGAGGCTCCGACTGCGCGGCAGCCGGCGCCGGAGCAGGCACCTCGGCGGGTCTCGCAGGCACTGGCGCCGACGGAGGCGTTTTCGCCACGGGCGTCTCAACCGATCGCGACGATGCAGGCGGCACCGGTGACTCCGATCTCGAGGGTGACGGTGATGCCACCGATGCCACCGACGGCGCTGATGCCGACGGCCCAGACGGCGCCGAGGCAGCGCCGGCTGCACGACGCACCAAATCCGCATCCGCACTCACTGCCCCTGCGTCCGCCGCACGGCGCGGCAAGTCTGCGCTCCCCCGGGCCCTCGCGACCGTCGTGGGTGCCGACGACTTGCCACGCGCGTCATCGACCGCCCCGCTTGCGTCCCGCTCTCTCCAAGCCGACCACTCATGCCCGAGCAGCGGCACGCTGACAGCCGCCAGCACCAGCACCGCCGCCGCCCACGCGACGCGCCGCGGCCGACGCGCCGGCCCTGCGACCGGACACGATCGATTCGCGACGTCACTCGGATCGATCGTGATCGGCTCGACATCGACACCGGTCACGATCGGTGTCGCCAAGGTGGCGACCGGCATCGCGATGCGCGTCACCGGCGTCGGCCACTCGGTGCGCGGCACCGGCTGCGCAGTCGCCAAGGTCCAGCCCTGCGCCAGCGACGCGGCCAGATCGTCGTCATGCAGCGGCGTCGACGCCAGCGTGATCAGCTCCGCATGCGGACGCACGACGGGCAACTCGGCATCGTGCACGTCGAGCAGACGACGGACGAGCGCGCGCGCCTGAACGAGTCGCGACTGCGTCCAGAGACCGTCCGCAGCGCGTTCCGGATCCGGCAGGTAGCGCCGCAGCATCGCGGCGAGGCTGAAGATGTCGCAACGCCAGTCAAGCGCACGCGTCGGCCCGAGGTCACCGGCCGCGCCCGCCTCGAGCGCCTGCAGCAGGCGCGGCGACTGGTAGTCGTATTCGGTCTGGCGCGCGATCGGCAACGCACTGTCGAGGCGCTCGCCGGAGACCAGCGAGAACGCGAAGTCGATCAGCGCGATCTGCTCGAAGCGCAGATGCAGCCGTGCATCCGGCGCGTGCGGATCGAAGTCGGCCGGGCCGGCCGGAATGCAGACGTTGTCGGCCTTCAGGTCGAGGTGGACGAGCTGCAGCTGATGGATCGCGTCGAGCGCAATCAGGCAGTGACGGGCCAGCGCCCACCAGTGCGCGCAATCCGCGAACACATGATGGCGGGTCGAGCCGTCGCGCTCGACCGGCAGCAAGGTCGCCCAGTGGTCGACGGTGATGCCGGCGTCGTAGGTCTGCACCAGCGCGGGCCGATCGGACGCGCCGCGGTCGAACTGGACGACGTCGGGCACCGGGCCGATGCCGTGGCCGACGAGGCGCGCGAGGATGCGCCATTCGCGCTCGGTCCACATGCGGAAGTCGCCGGCCGCGGTCGCCAGGAAGCGCTTCGTGTAGCGCCGCCGCTCGCCTGGCAGCGAGGCCTCGCGGAACACCTCGACATGGGCGCCGGTGACCATGCGCAGGCGGCTGCGTCCGAACACACGATCGATGTCCGCGGGGGTCATGGGTTCGATCCTCCATCGGTGTCGCGACCGCCGAAGCGGGCGATCCAGCGCGGCCGCCGCATCGCGAAGCCGGCGCGCCGCAGCAGCAGCACGGTCGCGTCGTCGGTGCTGCCGTGCGCGCGGGCGGCCGCGATGAGCTGCGTGCAGCGCTCGGGCAGCGGCGCATCCACGTGCAGCGCGCCGGCCCAGTCGTCAGGAGCGAGGTGCTTGTGCACGCCGTCGCTGCACAGCGTCAGCAGGTCGCCCGCTGCCAGCTCATGCAGCGCGACGTTGGCGCCAGCGATCGCGCCGTTGCCGACCATGCGCGCCGGGTCGTCGAGCGAGCCGCCGGGCGGCGCCGCTTCGCCGAGCGCGCGGAAGGTGTCATCGCACGACAGCAGGTCGACGCGACCGCCGTCGACCGCGGCCAGTCGGTAGGCGCGGCAGTCGCCGACCCAACCGATCAGCCAGCGCGCCGCCAACTTATCCACCGGTGTGCACAGCACCACCGTCGCCGCACCGGGCAGGTCAGTCTGCCGCGCGATTGCGCGCTGGATCGTGCGGTCGGCATCGAGCAGCGCGGCGCGCACCGCATCAGCATCGATCCGGCGACCCTCGAGCGCGCCGTGCAGCGAGTCGACGAGCAGGCGGCTCGCGAGCTGCGCCATCGCGCCGCCGCCGACGCCGTCCGCGACGACGAAGAGGCCGCTCGATGCATCGAGATCGGAATGGGCATCTTCGTTTTCGGCATGCTGGGTGCCGCGCGACGACGCGACGGCCACCTCGATCCGGCTGAACGCCGTCGTCTGGAACGAATGGTGTGCACGGCCCTCGGCTTCGCGGACGGCCTGCGCCGCGACCGATGGCTCGATCGGCGTGATCAAGCTGCTGGGCATCGTTGGCTCCATCGCGCGCATCAGGCGTCCTGCCGTGTCAGCTGCAAGGTGCACGCGGGCGGGTCGTCGGCGGCCGTGCCGAGCAGCATCGATTCGCCGAGATGCCAGCGGCAGTGCGCCCCCGGCGCATGGTGCCTGCCGTCGATCGAGATGCCGTTGTCGCCATGCACGACGACGTCGGCACCGTCGTCGTCGAGCGCGACGATGTCAAGGTGATGACCGGAGACGCCGTCATGGCGCCGATCGACAACCAGGGTCTGGTTGCGCGAGCGACCGATCGTGACCGGCAGCGAAGCGCTGCTCAGCTCAAGCGTGCGCAACCCGGTCGCCTGCAGCGCGGTGATCTTGAAGACCGGCTCGCCGTCGCGCACCGGCAAGATCGCGGTCAGCGGCGTCTTCGGCGCCGCGGCCACGGCGATCGGCGTCAGCCGCGCGGAGGCCGCCGCGAGCGGCCGCATCGCCACCGTCGGGTAGTCGGCCGGCGGGCCTTCGGCGCGCGCCGACAGCACGATCAGCGCGTCCTCGTCGAGCCGCACCGGTGGCTCGGCCTCGGCACTGACGGCGGCACCGCTGCGGCCTTGCGGGCCGGTCTGCGACTCGACCCGGATGCCGTTCGTCGAGCCGGCATCGCCGACCCACCAGGCGCCGCGATCGAGCCAGATCTCGGCATGGCGCCGGCTCGTGTAAGTGCCGCTGACGCGGATGTCGCAGCCTTCGCCCTTGCCGATCAGGTAGCGGCGGCCGGGAACGACCGCCTGCAGCACGACGCGGCGCCGGCCGTCGGTGTCGTGGACGTCGAATTCGCTGCGCTGGCCGGCCATCGGCGTCGACGGGGTCGCGCTCGGATGCAGACCCGCAGGCGACGGCGAGGCCACCGCACTCGCGCGCACCACGTCGATCTCGGTCCAGCGGCCGACCACACTGACCTCGTACGGCCGCACCGACGCTGCCGGCGGCGCGGTCCGCAGCGCCGCGAGCAGCTCGCGGTACTCGCCGCCCTCTTCCGCATCGACGCGGGTCTCGGCATCGAACAGCCCGGCGAACTGCGACAGGTCGATCGCCGAGGCGTTCGGCAGGCCGGCGATGACCTCGCGCGCCAGGTAGCGCTTGACCTGCTCCGGCTTGAACTCGTGCATGAACTGCTGCAGCAGGCGGCGCGACTCACCGCTGCCGGCGCAGCGCACGCCGATCGACGTCAGCACGAAGCGATCGCGGTCGGCGATCACGACGTGCAGGCGCACATGGCTGGCGACGAAGTGCTCGAGCTCGTCGCGGATCGCGCCGATCAGCGGACCGTAGGCACCCAGGTGCTCCGGGTCGCCGAGCGATTCCGACGCGGGCGCACGCAGCACGCCTTCGATGCGTGCACCGACCGGCTCGGGCGCCGGTCGGGTCGGCTGGAAATCGGGCTCGCGCGGCGGCAGGTCGTTGCGGCCGGCGATCCCGTTCATGTCATGGACACGGTGGAGGACCCAGGACTTCAGCGACATGATGTGACTCCGATCTTCAATGGCAATCAGTTCAACGGCGGTAGGCGATGACGAGCGTCGCCAGCGGACCGGCAGCGCGCAGATGACGCACGCGCGGCTCGGCCGGCAGGCCGTAGCGCGCGACGCGTTCCAGAAAGAGCGTCCAGGCCGGCTGCAGGCGATCGCCGGCTGCGACGCGGCGCTGGATGGCGGGCAGCGAGAGGTCGATCAGCAGCGCAAGGCGCGCAGCATCGCCGACCATCACGAGCGCGCGCCGCAAGGTGTCGTCGAGGTCGGCGAGGCAGCGTTCGAACGGGCCGTCGAAGGTCCAGACCAGCGGCGCCGGCAAGGTTTCGCGTTCGGCGCTGTCGGGCGCTACGGCTTTCGCCGATGACGCGGCGTGCGTCGTTGACTCAGCATGTTTCGGCGATGCGGCATGACCGGTCGACGCGGCGTTCATCGACGCGGCGCCGTGCGGACGATCGCGCCGCAACGCACGCATCACGGCGCGACTCCCGCGATCGCGCCGACCTGCCGGCCGGCGATCTGCATCGCGATCTCGGCCGACGGGTTCGGCCCATGATCGCCGGCACCGTGGATCTGGCCGCTCGCTTTCAACCAGTTGCGCTCGGTCAGCACCGCGATCGCCTTGGTCCACGGCGCAGCGCCGTCGCCCGAGGTGCGGTACGCGGCGACGTACCACTTGTACGGACGCAGGCCGCTGCACGCACCGCGGCGCACCGGCTCTGCGTTCGATGCGACGCCGGCGCGACACAGCCGGGCCAGCTCGTCGAGCGACAGGCCGTCGCTGGGGAAGCTCGGCGTGCCGGTCTTGCCGGCGAGCCAGTCGATATCGCGGCAACGGCGCGCGTCGAAGACCTGCTCGCAGGCGGTACGCGCGGTGCCGGCGCGATGGCTGAACGACAGGCCGCCGAGGATGACCTCGGCCGCGTCGTGGCCGACCGCGATCGGCTGCGCGCCGATGCCGTCGACGCCGACTTCGGCCGGGTCGACGCGCAGGCCGGCACTGCGCCGCAGCGACGCGACCAGATGCGGACGGCGCACCTCGTGCTGTCCGTTCGCGGCAGCGGCCAGCGTCGCCATCATCCCCGCGACGCCGAGCGCACTGACCCGCGCATGACCCTGGCCCCAGCCTTCGGCGACGACGTCGACGACCGCGCCGCCACGGCAACGGCCCCAGTCGTCGTCGGTCAGGCGACGGCCGTCGAGACCGGCGGCGCAGCGGCGCAGGATCGCGGCATCGAGCGACGCGAACGGCCGCAACTGCATCGCGGCACCAAGCCGGCCCGCAAGCGGCTCGCTCATCAGGCGGCCATAGGCGACCGGCAGCGCCGGTGCGCCGAAAGCATCCGCGCCGGGGCCATCGAGCGCGCGTCCGAACAACAGGTCCTGCCTGCCGCAATCGGCGCGCGCTTCGGCACAACCGGCGTTCCATCCGAACGACGTGGCCGCCGCCTGCACGTCCCAGGCACGCCGGCACGCGGCAAAGCCCTTGTCGATGCAGAACATGCGGTCGAGGAAGCGCGCCGAGTCGGAGCGCATCAACTGCGCGCGCAACGTGCCGGCGAGCGGCACGCCACCGCGCTTCAGGCCGGCCTGCTCCGCCGTTAGCCAGCGTGCGCCGACGTCGGGATCGGCGAGGAACGCCGCCGCCATCACCGGCTTGATCGTCGAGGCCGGCATCGCGTCGTGGAAGACGGCCGGGTTCAGCAGCGCATCGGCGCGGTACTGCACCGGATACGGCAGACGCCGGTCGCAGGCCGCGTCGCGGCCGGGCCCGTCGACCTCCTGGCGCGCGCACGGCGACAGCGCACCGGCGAGCGCCTCGATGCGGCCACTCGCGACGTCGATGACCGCGACCGCGGCCATCCGCACCATCGCGCCTTCGAGCAGCCGGTTGCCGAGCGGCGCGTCCTGGTCCTCCTTTCGGCGGATGCCGAGCGCGCGGCAGACGTCGTGGCGGCCGGTGTAGCAAGCCGCCGTCTTCTGCGCCAGGGCCTGCAGCGCCGGGTCGATCGTGAGCTCGACCGAGAGCCCGGTCTCGACCGCGGCGCCGTCGACGACGACACGATTGGCGCGACGCTCGACCGCCGGCACCAGACGTGGCGCCTCGTCGGATTCCGACGCGGTGGCGTAACGCTGGTAGCGCGCCCCGGACGGCTGGCGCAGCCCCTCGAGCGGTTGCAGCAGCGCACCGAGCGACGGCGGCACCATCCAGCGCGTGTTGTCGATCGCATCGTTGGAACCCGGCTCGCCGTCGAGCGCCTGCAGTGCAGCATGCGAGCCCGCGCCGAGCAGCGTCGGAGATCCGCACAGCTTGCGCGCCGCGCTGCGCGCACCGCCGACATAGTGCGACGGCACATCGTCCGCGGCATCGGTGGGCTGGCCGAGGTAGATGCAGCCGGCGAGACCGCCCCACGGGTTGCGCCGCATCACTTGGCGCGCGCCGACTGCCACCTGTTGATCGGGGCGCCAGTGAGCGAGCACCGTGCGGCCCTCGGTGCCGCGCCAGGCCAGGCTCTCGAGCATCCGCGCATCGCTGCGCGCCAGCGCGGCCAAGGCGCCGACGAGGTCGGCGCAGCGCAGCGCGAAGCGTTGCTCTGGATACGTCGCCGACTCGACCGGGTTCGCTAGCGCGCGATCGACGGCGGCGAACCAGCGCGCACCGTCGATGCCGAGCGCTTCGCCGACGCGCGCGTTCGCGCGTGTGCTGAAGCGCAGCAGCGCAGCATCGAGCGCAGCCAATCGCGCGACGATCTCGTCGGCCGGCGTCGAGGCCAGCGGCGCCTTGCCGAACGCCTGCAGCAATCGTTCGACGGGGCCCGCGTGGCCGGCCCATTCGCGCTGGCACCACGGGATGCCGGCGAGCAGCTCACCGACATCGCGCGGCGGGTGCGCACCGGATGCGCGCAGCACGATCGCCGCCTCGAAAGTCTGCAGCGCAGCGACATGGCGCACGCTGACATAGCGATCGGCCGCTGCCTGGCGCGCCACGGCGGTCGGATCGGCCGGCCGGATCACCGCGACCAGCCACAGCATGCCGAGCAGCACCGGCACGACGGCGAGGCTCGCGGCGATCGCGAAGTCGAGCAGCGCGATCGGGCGACGCTCAGCCATGGTCGCTCCGCGTCGGCGCATCGACATTGAGGCAGAGCGCGAGGAATGCGAGGTTGACCACTAGCGACGTCAGGCCGAAGCTGACGAACGGAAACGTGACCCCGGTCAGGGGCAGCACCGCGACGTTGCCGGCGACGGTGACGGCGAGCTGGCACGAGGTCAGCACGACCCAGGCGACCGCGATCCAGCTGATGAATGCCTGGCCGTCGAGAACACGGCCGCCGGCGCCCTGCAGCAGACGCGGCTCGCCGCGCGTGACCCGGCCGTGATGGCGGATCAGCCGATGCAGCCAGACCGCGCAACCGAGCGCCGCGGCCCACGCCGCCAGCGCGCCGAACACGCCGACGATCGCGGTGAACGTGTAGTCGCTGTGGATCTGCGCCGGCACGCCGCTGCAGCCGAGCGCCGGTGCATGACCGCACCACGGCACCGCGCCGAGCCCGAAGCCTTCGGCGGGTGCCGCGCGCTGGAACCAGGCGACCAGCGCGAGCTGGTCGTTGGTCGATGCGAACGGCGCGGCGACGCTCTCGAGCCGTGTCGCGGTCAGGCTGTCGACCGAGCCGGCCTCGAACAGCGCGGCGGTGACGAGGCCGATCCAGAGCGCGAAGACGCCGACCGCGAGCGCGAAGGCCGACAGCCGCTGCGCACTGCGCCGATGCCACCACATCGCGACCGTGGCGGCGAGAAAAGCACCCGAGCCGTAGCCGGCGATCAGCAGCGGGCCCATGTCACGGGTGACCAGCATCGCGAGAACCAGCACCGCGACGACGAACAGCATCGGCCAGGCATAGCGCGAGAACGACAGCGCCGCGCCGCCGCGCTGCGCGAGGCGCTCGGTCAGCGGCCCGGCGCGCAGAAAGAAGAACCAGGCCGCGCCGACGATCAGCCAGACCCGGCCGAGCTCGGAGGTCAGCTGCCGCATGTTCGACAGCGCGAGGCCGAAGCCAACGACGGCGGCCAGCGCGATCGCGACGACGAGCACCGCGGCCCCCGTGGCGCCGAGCCGGCGCGTCGCCGAACGCGCGCCCTCCCCGACGACCGATAGCAGCCAGCCGAGCTCGCGCGCAAGCGGTCGCCGCATGAACAGCAGCACCGACAGGATCAGCATGCCGAGCCACAGGTGACCCTGGTGATAGAGCGCGAGATAGCGATTGCCCGGATGGCCGTTCGCCGACAGCTCGAGCAGAAGCAGCCAGCCGAGCCCGCTCGCCAGCACGAAGCCGGCGTAACCGACGCGCGAGCTCAAGGTCGCGCGCACGCCGACCGCGTCGGCCGGACGCCGATCGCGGGTGCCCCAACCGATCACCGCGATGAGCAGCGCCGCCGCGCCGAGTGCCCAGACGAACGGCGCCGGTGCGCTCTCGAGCGCCGAATCGATGCGCGCCGGCACGAACGCGCGGCCGCCCGCGAGCGGCCACGGCACGCGCGCCGCCCAGGCCGCCGCCGCCCACAGCGCGAGCGCCGCGGCGACGCCGAGGGCCGGCGTGCGAATGCGCCGGCTCGCGATCAGCAGCGCGTAGCCGAGCAGCATCGCGCCGACCCACTGCGTGCCCGCGGTCGCGATCAGCGCGAGCATCGCCGCGTTCTTCTGGCCGTTCGCGACCGACTGCCGTGCGTCAGCCATCAGCACGGCGGTGGCGGCGAGCGTGTCCGGCGCCGACATATCGCAAGGCGGTGCGCTTCGGGTCGCCGCAATCAGCAAGGTCGCCGACTGCGCGACGGCATCAGTGGCCGCGCGGCCATCGAGCGCGGCCGCGAACAGCAGCAACGCATTCGCGCCGGCCCGATCGGCCGCGGCATCGGGCGTGCTGGCTGAACGCCGGGCGGTCAGTGCTGACTCGAGCCAACGCGTCGCGCAAGCGAGCGGCACGGGACCGCTGACGCGCGTCGGCTCGACCAGGCGGTAGCGCTCGGCGAACGGCCGGCTCTCGGCCTCGATCGCGGCCATCTCGTCCGCCATCTCGCGCACGTCATCGCTGCCCTCGCGCTGGCGCTGGTGCAGCGCCTCCAGTAGAGCCTCGGCGGCACGCAGCGGCGCGGCGAACGCCTGCGCCGCCTGTGCGCTCGCTTCAACAAACTCCAGCGGCAGACGCGTCGGCAGCGCGCCGGCGGCGCGACCTGCCGAGCGTCCGCAGAGGCGCTCCTGGACCGAGACGTCGGCGAATGCGCCGAGGGCGGCGCAGGAGTCCGGCAGCAGCTCGTTGGGCAGGCCCTGGATCGCGAACGCGGTCTCGGCGAAGCGGCGATCGCGGCCGCCGGCGCCATCGGCGATGCGCTCGAACGAAGGCCACAGCAACACGACGGCGGCGACGACGGCGAACAGTTCGAGCAGCGCCGGCACATGCGCACCGACCGCCGTCCGTCGTCGGGGGAGAAGTGGCGTGGAGCCGATCGCAACCGTCACGTGGGCAGCCCAGATGGCAGGCGGTGGGCACTCGCCCGTTCGGCCGATCAATCCGGCGAATCGGGCCGCGACGTGCGTGCGGTGATGACCGGCGGAACGCGGATCCGCTCGCCGACGCGCAGCGGCGGCGGTGCGTCGTAGCTGTGGACCTGCGAGCCGCCGTCGGGCAGGCGCAGCACGACGTCGTAGCGCACCTGCCGGTTGCTTGCGCGCTCGATCGCGCGGCCGGTCAGCGCCCCACCGATGGCGCCGACGATGCCGGCGACGCCACGCAAGTCGCCGTGGCCTATCTGATGGCCGAGGATCGCGCCGAGCAGGCCGCCGGCGACCGCACCGGCGACGCCGTCGCGACCATCGGTCTCGACTGCGCGCACCGATTCGACGACGGCGCAGTCGGCGCAGGCCACGTTGCGCTGGAGCGGACGTGTCGATCCCCGTGAGGGCAGCGCCGGCGCGGCATAGGCAGGCATCGGATCGACACGGGGCACACCCCGCGAAGTTGCCGCACGGCCCTCGGACATTGCCGCGCCGAGCACGAGCGGCTCGTCGAGCACCGACTGCGCAACTTCCGCACCACGCCGCAAGGTGGCCACCACCGGCGCATTGGCAGCGATGCGCTCGTCGGACTCGATCGTGTAGGTGCCTTCATAGACGCCACGCTCCGCCTCGCGCAACACGAGTCCATAACGAGCGCCTTCGATCTGCAGTGAAGCAACGGCACCCGGCGTGCCAAACACGCTGAAGCTGAGCCGGGTGCCGGGGTCGAGCCTCGCAACTTCCTCGACATCGATGCCGTCGATCCGGACCGGCATCTCGACCCGCGGCGCGCGCGCAGGTTGCGCCTCGACCGGCGCGCTGATGCAAGCCAGCCATGCCGCACAGCACCCCACGATGATCCGGCGTACCGATGCCATGTCCCCTCCTGACGACAACAAGACGCAGAGGACCTTGCGCGCGGCCGATGGCCACTGGCAAAGGTCCCGGTATTTGTAACGTCGGAACGGCAGCGGCGCTGACGTGGGGGCAGAAAAACCGGCCTCCGTTTCCAGTTGTTTCCAACTCTTTACGAAGGCTCACATTGCTTTGCGTCGAGACATATTGCCGCCGGCGTGGACGTCTCGGTGCACCGTCTACGGAATGGTCGGATGTGCGGCGATGAAGTCGATCAGGCCACGGTACTTCGGTGCGGCGAGCGGGTCCTGCGTGACGTGCTCGAGCGCACCCCACAAGCCCCACTTCGACCAGGCGCCGATGTCGTTGTACTGGTTCATCGTGTCGCCGCCGCTGGCGACCCACAGCCCGTAATACTCGAGGTAGACGTCGCGCATCCGAGGGTTGCGGTGCGCCGCAGAGAACAGCGCCGTCATCGCGTCGATCCGGTCGGCCGGGAAGTACCAGGTGCTGTCGCCGGCCCCGCTCTCGTAGGCCTTCAACGTCAGGTTGTACTTCTTCGCCAGAGCCGCGTGCTGGTCGATCGAGGACTTCACGGTGCCGCGGATGCTCGTCAGCATCTGGTCAACGATCTGGTCGCTGGTCAGCTTCAAGGTCGCATCGACGTTCTCGGCCTTCGCCGCGGTTTCGGCGTTGAAGTACGGTGCGATCGCAAGGACATCGGCATTCGCCGCGGCGCCGTTCCAGGCCAGCGCGTTGTCGAGGAACTGAGTCCACACCGCCTGGCCCGACATCACCCGCATCAGGCGCGCACTGTCGGCACCCCAGACCTGCTGCATCAGCTTGAAGATCTCGACCGAGCGCTGCGCGTAATACAGCGACGGCGTACCCCAAGGCATCCCAAGGCCGAGCCGATTTGATTCGGCGATGCCCCACTGCGCCTGCGCGAAGCTCGTGTTCCAGACCTCGTTCGAGTACTCGATGTGCGGCCGCAGGGTCGGGTCGAGCGTGTCGCGCAGCAAGGTCGCGAACTGGCGCACGTAGTCGTCGGTGGCACGGTGCGGGATGCAGAACCAGGGGTCGGCATGCAGCGTGTTCGCGAGCTTGATCATCGCCTCGATCGGCACGCCGTTCGCGTTGGCGTAGGTAACATCGGCAACGTGCGAGCGGTCGGCCCACGCGGCGACCGGCGAGCCGTTGGTCATGCCCCAGTCCATGAAGCGGAGCACCGAGAACGGCTTCGTCTTCTTCAGGAATTCCGGATTGAACGGCTGCATCGGATAGGTCGATTCGGTGCCGGGCCAGAGAAAGCGCAGATTGCGGACCGGATTGGTCCCGCTGGTGCTGTCGATCGATACCCAGAGCGGGCCCGACGTATCCGTGACATCGATCGCGATGCGGTTGGCCGACGTCTCGGCGACCGTGACCTTGCTCATCGGAAAGCCGATCGAGCCGGCGCCCTCCCACAGCACCACGTAGCGGCCGGCCGGATAGTGGCTGCCGTTCCACGCCACCGCGCTGACCGCGCGCTGGCCCGGCTTCAGGGCGGCCGGATAGCCGTCGGCCGTCAGCGCCGGAAACGGTGCATCCCAGACGCCATAGACGTCGAGCGAGCGCCAGCCCATGCCGCTCTTCATCAGGTCGGCGAACGGGAACTGGGTCGACCAGTAGGCGATACCGGCGAGGTTGGTGCCGACGAAGCGCGAGCGTGCCGATGCGACGGCCGCGTCGCGCACCGTCACGAGGGTCGATGCGGTGGTGCCGCTGGCGCTCGCCGTCACCGTCGCGGTGCCGGCCATCCGCGGCGTGAGATTGCCGACGTTCGAGACACTGGCAACCGCGTCGTTGGAGCTGGCCCACGTCAGCACGACGCCGTTGACCGTCTTGCCGCTCCTGTCCTTGACCGTGGCGACCAGCTGCACCGGCACCCCGACCGTCGCCGCGGTCGTCGCGGGCAGCGTGATGGTGAACGACGCCTTTGCGGGGCTTCGGTTCGACGCGAGCGCCGTTGCGGACGGCGCATCGAGCGGCGATGCCGACGGTTCGTCGTTGCGGCCGCCGCCGCAAGCGGCCTGCGCGATGACCAGGACCGCGCCGATGACCAGACGATGCATGCTTCTCATGGAAACTCCTCGCGCCGCGCCCGGAACATCCGGCGCCGCATGTGTCGGCATCGAGGACTCGGCCGGCGAAACGGGGGAACCGTCGCACGGGCGCACGCTCGATGACGCCCGCCATGGTCGAGCCGGCGACGCCTGCACGATCGAACGATCAGCGGGCGAAAGCCGGTGCACGCCGACGCTTCGATCGCACGAGAAGCCGGCGAAAAAAGCCGCCGCGACGGACATCGCGGCGGCATCGACAGGAGTGGCGCGGCTCAGGCTCCGCGCGGCGTCCTACCGCTTAGGGAACGTTTCCGCTCGGCGGCTGCTTCGGCTGAGTGGTTGCTTGGGAAACTCGTCACTTCTCCTTGTGGCAATGCGGGACGTTCGATTGCGGCGGCAGCTTGCCGTTCGCCTTCGGAACGCCGGCCGCGAGACCGGCCGCGAGCAGCCGCGCCTGCGCATCGTCGGCGTCCTCGCAGAGCATCAGCCGATCCTTCACCAGGCCGTCGATCGCGTTCTTGACCTTCGCGTAGTACATGCCGAACGACGGATAGCGCTCTTCGACCGATGGCCGCGGATCGCCGCTCGCCTGCCGGTCGGCCTGCGTCTTCGCGAACGGGATGTACTGGCCGGAGCTCTCGCAGCCGTCGTTGGCCTGTGCACCTGCGCGCAGCGCCCAGCCGGTGTACGTCGCGAGCGGCACGGTCACGTCGGGCAGCCGCACGCCGGCGATGTCGTTGCCGTCGGCATCGGTCTTCGGCACATAGCTCTTGTAGATCGGCCCGTGCAGCGGGTTGTCCTGGTACGGCGGCGGCGCATCGGGCGGGTTCTTCGTGGCGATGCCGGTCGTGTAGAAGTTCGGGCCGTAGTCGTACAGATAGCGCGTCGTCTGCAGCCCGGTGTACGTGACCCCCGGGATGCTTGGAAAGCCGACCGACGATTGCGGCCGCGGCAGCACGAGCGTGCCGTCGGAGAGGCGCGGCACCCGGCTCGCCGGCGGCTCGACGCCGTTTGTCCAGTCGTCGAGCGCAAGGAACAGCGCGCGCTGGATCGGCGCCGAGTTCAGCGGGTTCTGGAACTGCTGGCAGTTGCCTTTGCTGGCCGCATTGCCGGTCCCGTGCTGGTGGCTCGAGATCAGGTAGTTGCGCGCATAGGGCGAATCGGGCAGGTCGGCCTTGCCGTCCGGCGTCGTGTGAAGCAGCGACGCCGTCTTGACCCAGTACTCGTTGGCCGAATAGATCTCGACCGCGAGCGGGCAGGTGTTGGTCGCCTCGCACTTCGCGTACCGGCCGTCGACCTTGCCGGTGTGCGGGTCGGTCGTCATGACGTTCGCAAACGGGAAGCGGTTCTCGACGTGCAGGTGGTCCTGGCGATTCCGCTCGGTCCGGTTCGGCTGCGAGAAGCGGAAGTTCAGGTTGATGCCGCTGCCCGCCGAGATCCACTGCATCAGGCCGTCGAACACCTTCTTGCCGTTTTCGGCCTGGTTGAAGCCGAGGTGGCGGAAGTCGTTCAGGAATCGACCCGGCTGCGATGAGATCTCGGTGTAGATGCGCTGGATGTCGCCGGCCAGCGGGTTCGGCGTTCCCAGGTCGTCGGCGGCTTCGAAGCGCAGCCATGCGTTCCAGTCGCGCACCGCGGCGAAGCCGAGCCCGTTCACGGTCGGGTCCTTCGCGGTGTACGAGAACTCGTAGATGTCGTTAATGATGAAGTTGCCGCTCGCCAGGCTGATCGCGGTGCCGGCGGCGTTGTAATTCCAGCCGCTCGCCGGAATCTCGACCGGCATGTCGTCGAGGTGCACGCGATGCGTCAGCTTCGCCTTGGTCTTGTCGAGGTTCGCGGCCGCATAGCTCAGGGTGTACGACGCGCCGCCGGTCACGATGTACTCGTAGTTCGGCCCGGTGATTGACGAGCCGTCCGGGTTCTTCGCGACCGGCAAAGTGATCGTCGTGTTGAAGTTCGCGCTGTTGGTGCCGGCCGACTTGTCCCAGCTGCTCCACACCATCGTGTAGCCGCGCGGCATCAGGAACGAGTTCGCAAGCACGTCAGGGTCGGTGATCGTGCCGGGGTCGTTGCCGCCGCCGCTGACACGCGCGAGCGCGGTCCATGTCTTGCCGCCGCGGTTCGGCGGTTCGTACATGACCTTGTGCGCGCCAGGGTTCAGGTTGCAGCCGATGAAGCCGAGCTCCTCGACGCAGCGCACGAGCTCGGGAATGCAGTTCGCCGGCGCGACGCCGGGCGACTGCGGCAGCTGCGCGACGCCGACGAAATGGCGCGGGTGCATGCGGCAGATGCGCGCGATCAGGTCATTGCAGAGCATCGACCATGACAGGCTCGTTGCCGCATCGCCGATGTGGTGCGACATGCCGGCGGCGCGCGGCGAGAACAAGGTCAGATCTACACCGCGTTCCTGCTGGATGCGCAGCTGGCCCGACTCGATGCTGTCGCGCAGCTGTTCATCGCTGAACCGCGGCGCCTCGAGCGCCGCGAGCCGGGCCGCGTCCGGGAACAACGCCGCCTGCTGCCTCCGGTACGCCTCGAGCGAGCGCGGGGCCGTCGTGTAGTGGCCGTGGCAGTCGATGACATCGCGCGGCCGCTATTCGGTCGTGATGTTGGCTTTCCGGATCAGGTCGCCAAGCCGCACGGTCTCGGTGTGCAGCAGCGCCTGGAATGCCTCCGGCGCCTGCGGCGGCCGGTCAGAGCCCAGGCCGGCCAGCCGCGCCTGTACCTCGGGCGTCGCCAGGATCGCGGCGATCTCTTCGTTCAGGCGGCGGACCATCTCGTTCGGGGTCTTGCTCGGCACCATCACGCCGTACCAGAGCGCGATGTCGGCATAGCCGAACTTCCCTGTTCACTGAAAGTCGGCACGTCGGGCAGCGCGGACGAGCGGTTGCGCCCTGTGACGCCCAACGCGCGCACGGTGCTGTTGCGGATGTGCGGGACCAGCGGGATCAGCGAATCGGCCGAGCTCTGGATTTGTCCCGAGACGACATCGAGCGTGGCCGGACCGGCACCGCGGTACGGCACGTGGATGATCTTGGTGCCGGCCTGGGCATTGATCATCTCGACGATCAGGTGGGTCGGCGTGCCGTTGCCGGCGCTCGAGAAGCTGACCTTGTCCGGCGTCGCCTTGGCGTAGTCGATGAACTCCTTCATCGTCTTGGCCGGCACGCTCGGGTGCACGAACAGCACCACCGGCACCGCGGCGACCTGGATCACCGCGCGCAGGTCCTGCTCGACAGCGAAGCTGAGCTTGAACAGGCTCTTGTTCAGCGCCATCGAGATGTTGCCGAGCAGCATCGTGCAGCCGTCGGGCGGCGAGCGGACGACGAACTCGTTGCCGATGTTGGTCGACGCCCCGCCCTTGTTCTCGACGATGACCGGCACGCCGGTGCGCAGTTGCAGCGGCGTCGCGATCATCCGCGACAGCACGTCGGTCGCGCCGCCAGGCGGGTTCGGCGCGACGATGCGGATCGTCTTGCACGGCAGCGGATCAGCCGCCAGCACATCCATCGCCTGCAACGCGCACGCGACGAATGCTGCCGCTGCCGCGGCATGAGCCCTTCTCATTGTTTTTGTCTCCTCGTCACCGCCGGCCCGGGACGCCGGCCACCCGCTTCACCTCATCCCGAACGAATCCAGCAACTTCTGCACGCCCAGCAGCTCGACCGTCGACGTGCCGGCGGCGAGCAGATCGCGTGTCTTCTTTTCCTTGTCCTCGCGTGCCTCCGAGGCCTCGATCGCCGATTCGACTTCCTCGGCCAGCACGACGACCAGGCCGTCGCGGTCGCCGACGATGATGTCGCTGGTGCGCACGACGATGCCGCCGAGCACGACCGGGACGCCGACCTGACCCGGCTGAAATTTATTGGTGCCGTTGATCGACAGCCCGCGCGAGAACACCGGAAAGCCCATGTCGATGATGGCCTGCGAATCGCGCACCGAGCCGTCGATTACGAGGCCGGCGCAGCCGCGCAGCATGGCAGCCGTCGACACGCAGCCGAGCATCTCGCAGCGCATCCGCGAGCTCGAGACCGCCCTCGACACCTCGCTCTTCCTGCGCAACGGGCCGCGCATCCAGCCGACCGCCGAAGCGCACGCGTTGCTCGCCTACGCGGACCGCGTGCTCGAAACCGAGATCGAGATGCGCGAGCGCTTCCGCTCGCGCGATCCGCTGCGCGGGCTCTTGCGGATCGGCGTCAGCGAAAACTTCGCGCTGATCTGCATGGCCGAGATGTTCCGGCGCCTCGAAGAGCGCTATCCGGCGATCAAGGCGTCGGTCTTCGTGGGCGACTCGGGCATGCTGAGCCAGCAGCTCAACCAGCGCACGCTCGACCTGGCGATCGTCTCCGAGCCGCATGTCGAGGCGCACGTCGAGCAGGTTCCGGTCGGCCTCAGCCGGCTGGCCTGGTTCGCCCGCCACGACATGGTGCTGCCGCGCGATACGCTGACCCCGCGCGAGCTGGCCGGCTATCACCTGATGCTGGCCGCGCCGTCGGCCCGCGCCCATGCCACCGTGATGCAGTGGTTTGCCGACGCCGGCGCGATGCCGGCCCGGGTCAGCCTGTGCAACAACGCCGCGGTGACGCGGCAGGCGATTGTCGGCGGCGCGGCGATCGGCGTGATGTCGATCCGACTGATGAAGGAAGACCTCGAGCGGCGCACCGTTCGGATCGTGCCGACCCGCCCGGCACTGGCGCCGCACCGCGTCGCCATCTGCTTCCAGCACAGCGAATCGGGGCCGGCGCTGCAGGCCTTCGTTGACCTGATGCGCGGTCTGATCGCGAAGCACGGCCTCTTCGACGACCCCGAGCTCGAGCGGACTGCGCGCGCTCCGGTACGCACGAAGACCCGGGCGACCGGCAAGACGCCGGCACGCGCGCGACGCGCTGCGTGAGCTGGCGGCGACAGAACTCAGTAGTCGGCGTCCCAGCGTCCGCGGGCGTCGGCGTGGCCTCGGTAGTCGCGCTGCTTCGCCTTGTGGCTGCCGAGCACGCCGGTGTCGTGCACGACGACGCCGTCGACGATCGTCATGACCGGCCGGATCCGCTTGATCTCCTCATCGGAGACGCTGAAGTAGTCCTTGTTCAGGACCAGCAGGTCGGCCAGCTTGCCGGTCTCGATCGAGCCGATCTTGTCCTCCATGCGCAGGAACCAGCTGTTGCCGCGCGTGAAGAGGCGCAGCGCTTCCTGCCGCGTCAGTTGCTGGCCCGGATTGACCTGCGTGCCGAACGAGTTGATGCCGGTCGTCGCGTAGTAGATGTGCAGCCACGGGTTGAGCGGCGCGATGTGCACGCCGTCCCCATGGATGCCGACCTGGATGCCATGGTCGACGATGGTCCTGAACTGCGCGCCCACCGGCGCGGGCGGATTGGCCGCCGAGCTGACCCATCGGAAGGCGGCCATCTCGACGCCGCAGCCGAGGTTCTTGAGGCGCGTCAACAGGTCGTTGCTGACGAACGGCACGTGGTGGACCATCCAGCGCAGGCCCTTGATGCCGAACTCCTGGTCGACCGCCTCGTAGGCCTCGACCACCTGCTGCAGCTGGGCCAGCGAGCCGACCGCATTCTCGTTGCGCCACTGGTACTGGCCGACCAGCCGTTGCGCCTCGCGCCACACGTTGCCCGAGCCGATCGGTGCGGCCCACTCGCCGATCGAGCCGGTCATCATCATCGGGTCGCCGAAGAACTGGAACTGGTTGCGCAGCCGCTCGTGCAGCTCCGGCAGCGCCGGGTCGTTCTGGTTCTGCAGGAAGTTCATCTGCAGCCGGACGATCGTCTTGCCCTCGCGGTGCAGCGAGAGCCACGGGTTGTACATCGTGTACTGGTCGAGGTTCGACAACGCCTGGTTCGGCATCAGCGGTCCGGGCGTCGGGAACAGCGTTTCATCGAGGTGCGCGGTGACGCCGACACTGGCGGAGAACGCCATCGCGTCGAGCGTGCTGCGGCGCTTGTCCTCGAAGGTCTGGCGCACGCGCAGGTGGTAGAGCGCGGTCGTCGACTGCAGTCCGGCGGTGATCGTGCCGTTGTCAGCCACCGTCACCGGCCCGGCCAGCGGAGAGGTGACGCTTTCCAGGAACGCCTTGCCAAGGCTGTTGACGACGGCCGGACCGGTGAACTGGAAGAACAGCATCACGGGCCGGTCGGACACCGCCGCATCGAGCTCGGCGCGCGTCGGTGCACGGCGCACGTCGGTGAACTGGTTCGGGTGCCAGCCGCCCATCGCGGTGATCCACTGACCCTCGGGCACGCCGGGGCGGCGCGCGGCGAGGATCTGCTGGACCTGGCTGATCGACGTCGCATTCTCGATCGGCGTGTGGTAACCGACCCGGTTCGCCATGCTGACGATGTGATCGTGGCCTTCGACGACCCCGGGCACGACGGTGCGGCCGCGCAGATCGATCACGGTCGCGTTCGGGCTTGCCGGCCGACCGTTGTGGCCGACGTAGATGAACTTGCCGTTGCGGATCGCGACCGACTGGACGACCCGGTTCTGGTCGTCCATCGTGTGGATGCGGCCGTTGACCAGCACGATGTCCTCGGGATCGTCGCTCGGCGCGATGGCGTTCGCGCAAGCCGCGGCGGCGGCCGGGCCGACCGTGCCGCCGGTCAGCGCCGCGACGCTGGAGACCGCGCCGGCCCGCAGCAGGTTGCGGCGCGACAGGCGCGCGTCGTCATCGTGCGATGAATCGCTCATGGGTGTCTCCTCGGTTGAGCCGCTCGCGGCGGCTTCGTGTTGGGCATTCGTTGCGGACCGCAACCGACCCAGGATAGATGCTGGGTCCTATCCGCAGAAGTGATTGTTTTGAATGACGACCATCGACGTCGTCGATGGCCGAGGGGCCGCCGGTTAAGTCGGCAAGCGACAGCCGCCGCGGCGGACCAGCCCCTCTCGAAGGGTTAGTTCGGCGTCGTTGCGCTCAGGGGACCGCGACGTGGCTCACCGAGCGGTCGCCCGGCGAGTAGATGTCGTTGATGTTCCAGTGCCCCGCGGTCGGAACCGGCTCGTTCAGCATCGACACATCGATCACGAACGGCTTCTTCGACGCGATCGCCTGCTCGAGCACGCCCTTGAACTCACCGGCCGCCTTGATCTGCACACCTGCGGCGCCATAGGCCCGCGCCACCGCCGCGAAGTCGGGCGAATACGGCTCGCCATCCTTGCGGAACACGCAGCCGACCGTGCTGCCGTAGTGCGCCATCTGCAGCCCGGCGATTGTGCCGTAGGCGTAATTGTTCATCACGACCCAGACAACCGGAATGCCCTCCTCGACGGCAGTCGCCAGCATCGACGGGTTCTGGCCGAAGCCGCCGTCGCCGACGAGCGCCAGCACGACCTTGTCCGGACAGGCGAGCTTCGCACCAAGGGCAGCCGGCGCACCGAATCCCATCGTCGCGTAGCCGCCCGGCGTGAGGATGCTGCCCGGCGTGTAGATCGGGAATTGCTGGCCGACGCCGTTCTTGTTCCAGCCGACATCCGTCGTGATGATCGCGTCGCGCGGCAGCACCTCGCGCACCACCGAGAGGATGCGTTCCGGCCGCATCGGGAAGCGCTCGCTCTTCGTGTGCTCGTGGTTGTTGGCGACGAACTCGGTGCGATAGCTGGCGATCTCGTTGACGAGCTTCTCATTGCGACGTCCTGCCGGCAGCAGCCGCCGAGCGACCCGATTGAGCACGCTCAGCGCCTGCTTCAGATCGGTGACCACGCCGATCGCCGCCGGAAAGTTGCGACCGATCTCGTTCGGATCGATGTCGATGTGGATCAACTTGCTGGGCGGAAAGCTGAACGTGAACTCGGGCTCCCACGAGCTGCAGTCCGCTTCGGCGAAGCGGGTGCCGAGACCGATGATCCAGTCGGCGGTGCGGCACTTCTCGTTGACGAACTTCGTGCCCCAGAAGCCGGTCATGCCGAGCGTCATCGGATGATCGTCGGGCAGCGCGCCCTTGCCCATCAGCGTGTGTGCAACCGGCAGGCTGAGGTGCGACGCAAACTCCTTCAGCTCTTCGGCCGCATCGGCGAGCAGGATCCCACCGCCGGCATAGATCAGCGGATCGCGCGCCTCGAGCAAGGTGCGCACGATCTTCTCGGCCGTCGGGTCATCCATCGACGGCTTGTGCAGCGACTTCGTGTGCAGCGCCAGGCGCTCGAACAGCGCGGTATCGACCTCCATCGAGAAGATGTCCATCGGCACCGACACGAGCACCGGTCCGGGCCGTCCGCTCTCGGCGAGCTGGAACGCCTTCTCGATGATCTCGGGGAACAGGTCGGGACGTTCGACGCGCCAGACGCGCTTGACGAACGGCCGGTAGATCTCGGACTGCGACGCGTCCGAGTGCAGATTGACCTCCTGATGCGGATGCTTGCCGTAGTAGTGGCTCGGAATGTCGCCGGCGATCACAACCATCGGGATCGAGTCCAGGGCCGCGTTGGCGACGCCCGTCGATGCGTTAGTCAGCCCCGGGCCGAGGTGCGAAAGCACGACGGCCGTCGTCCGTTTTGCGCGCGCGTAGCCGTCGGCCATGTGCGCGGCGATCTGCTCGTGCCGCGTGTTGACGAACTTGACCTTCGAGTCCTTCAGCGCCGCGAGGACGGCGATGTTGGTGTGGCCGCACAGGCCGAAGAGGTATTCGACGCCGCGGTTCTCGAGGTACTTGACCAGCTGTTCGGAGATGAGTTGCTTCATGGGAGTCCTGCCCTGTGGCGATTGAGGTCTGTCGTCGAACCGCGAGCCACGCCCTCACGTCTCGGACGACGGCGGTTCGCTGAGGGTTCGGGTTGCGGGACCGGTGTAGCGGTAGGGAATGCTCGGCGCCATCGGTCCCTTGATGCGGCCGCCCTGTTGTGACTGCTCCCACGCGTGGGCGAGGATGCCCACGGAGCGCGAGAGGATGAAGAGGCCGCGGCCGAGCGCTGGCTCGAAGCCGAGCTCCGAATAGATGACGGCCGTCGCGCCGTCGATGTTCATCGGGATCGGGCTGCCTTTGCGACGTTGCAGAAGGGTCTCGACCGCGATGCCCATGCGGGCGAAGCGGCCGCTGATCGTGCCGGCCGACCGCGCCGCCTCGACCAGTTGCAGCAGGCGCTGTGCGCGCGGGTCGACGCCGTGCCAGCGATGGCCGAAGCCCGGAATGATCTTGCCGTGCGCCGCGATGTACGCATCGACGGCGGCCTCGATCTCGTCCGGCGTCGCATCGCAATCGCCGACCGACGTCGCGATCGCCTGGAACAGCTCCATGCAGCCCTGTCCGGCACCGCCGTGGATGTCGTCGAGCGCGTTGATCGCCGACGCCATCGCGCCGTTCAACGGCAAGCCGCAGGTGATCGCCATCCGCGAGATCGCGATCGACGGCGCGTGCGGGCCGTGATCGACGGCCGCGACCAGTGTGGCTTCGAAGAGGCGCGCCTGCTCGGGCGACGGCCGATCGCCGCGGACCATCAGCCAGATCATCTCGGGAAAGCTCAGTGCGCCGATCAGCTCCTGGATCGGATAGCCGCGCACTGCGATCCGGCCCGGCTCGATGTCGATGATCGACGTCGACCACCAGCGGCTTGCCTCGTCGAGGCGCTGCTCGGCGCTCTTGGCGCCCTTCGAGGAATCACTCATACGGCGCGGATCCGACGCAGCTCGGCGACTTCCGCTTCGCTGTAGCCGGCCGCGGCGAGCACCTGGTCGGTGTGCTCGCCGAGGCGCGGCGGCGGCGTGTCGACATCCGGGTCGCCGCTCGACATCTTGAAGCCGGTCCGCGCCACCGTCAGCGGCCCGTCCATGCCGGACACGTGCTCGAATGTCTTGAGCAGCTGACGGTGCTGGACCTGCGGCAGGGCCAGCGCTTGCGGGACACTCAGCACCGCGCCGGCCGGCACGCCGATCCGGTTCAGCATCGTCTCCCAGTCGGCGCAGCTGCGGGTGCCGAGCGTCGCCTCGAGCTCGATCTTCAGCGCGTCGCGATGGCGCTTGCGGCTCTCGCGCTTCTCGAAGCGCGGGTCGGTGATCAGGTCGTCGCGCCCGAGGACGCGCGCCAGCGTCTCGAACTGTTCCTGCTTGTTGGCGGCGATGTTGATGAGGCCGTCCTTCGCCTTGAACGCGCCGGACGGTGCCGCGGTGAAGTTGTCGTTGCCGTGCGCCTTCGGCTCGATGCCGGCGATCAGGAAGTTGGAGACCGCCCAGCCCATCGCGGTGAGCGCCGAGTCGAGCATCGACACATCGATGAAGGTGCCCTCGCCCGTGGCATGGCGCCGCACCAGCGCGCTGCTGATCGCGAATGCTGCCGTCATACCGGCGAGCGTGTCGGCGACCGGGTAGCCGACCCGCAACGGCGCGCTCTCGCGCGTGCCGGTGATGCTCATCATCCCGGACAGGCCCTGGATGATCTGGTCGTAGGCCGGTGCGGCATTCATCGGCCCTTCCTGGCCGAACCCGGAAATCGCGCAATAGACGAGACGCGGGTTGACCGCCGACAGCTCGTCGTACGAGAGGCCGAGGCGGCGCATCACGCCGGGCCGGAAGTTCTCGACCAGCACGTCGGCGGTCTTGACGAGGCGCCGTAGAACATCCTTGCCTTCGGCGATCTTCAGGTTGACGGTGACCGACTTCTTGCCGGCGTTCTGGGCCAGGAAAGATGCGCCCATGTGATCGGCGTTGAGGTCGGCATCGGCGCCGAGCTGACGGGCCAGATCCCCGCCGTCGGGCACCTCGATCTTGACGACGTCGGCGCCGAGCAGCGCGAGCTGATAGGCGCAGAACGGGCCTGCCAGGACGTTCGTCAGGTCGAGGACGCGGATACCGGCCAGCGTGCTGCTCATGGGGGGCCTTCTCAGATGCCGATCGTCAACGCCGGACGAACGGATTGGGAACCTCGAGGTCGGAAGAGATCCAGACGCACTTCGTGTGCAGGTACTCCTTGATGGTCTCGGTGCCCGACTCGCGTCCGATGCCCGACTCCTTGTAGCCGCCGAACGGCGACGTGAAGCTGGTGGCGCGGTAGTTGTTGACCCACACGGTGCCGGCCTGCAGCTTCTCGGTCATCAGCATCGCGCGCCGCAGGTCCTTCGTCCACACAGCGGCGGCGAGACCGTAGGCCACGTCGTTGCCGATCCGGATCGCGTCCTTCTCGTCGTCGAACGGGATCGCCGCCAGCACCGGACCGAACACTTCCTCCTGCGCGATCCGCATGTCGTTGCGCACGCCGGTGAAGATCGTCGGCTCGACGAAGAGGCCGGCGCCGAGATCGGGCCGGCTCCGTCCGCCGAGAACGCAGGTCGCGCCTTCGTTCTTCGCGATCTCGATGTAAGAGAGCACCTTCTCGAACTGCGGCCGGGTGGCGATCGGGCCGATCTGGGTGTCGCTCTGCGACGGGTCGCCGAGCTTCACATCGCGCATGAAGTCGACCAGCATGCCGATGAACTTGTCGTGGATCGAACGCTGCACCAGCAACCGCGAGCCGGCCTGGCAGCTCTGTCCCGAGGCCGCGAAGATGCCCGAGACGACGCCCTTCACCGCCTGGGTCAGGTCGGCATCGTCGAACACGATGTTCGGCGACTTGCCGCCGAGCTCGAGCGTGACGGTCTTGAAATGGCGCGCGGCCAATTCGTAGATCTTGCGGCCGGCCTCGGACCCACCGGTGAAGCCGATGTGCGCGACCGAAGGATGGCTGACCAGCGCCTGACCGACCTCCGGGCCGAGGCCGGTCACGACATTGACGACGCCATTCGGAAAGCCGGCCTCCTCGAACAGCGCCGCGAGTTCGACCATCGACGCCGAGGTGAATTCCGACGGTTTGATCACCGCGGTGCAGCCGGCGGCTAGCGCCGGCGCGAGCTTCCAACTCGTCAAGGTGAGCGGCGAGTTCCACGGCGTGATGATGGCCACGACGCCCTTCGGCTCGTAGCGCGTGTACGCGAACACGCCCTTCTTGTCGGTCGGAATGACGGCGCTCTGCACCTTGTCGGCCAACCCCGCGTAGTAGCGGAAGTAGTCGGCCATGTAGCGGACTTGCGAGACCACTTCGGTCGCGAGCTTGCCGTTGTCGCGCTGCTCGATCTCGGCGAGGCGCGGCGCGTGCGCCGTGATCAGGTCGCCGAGGCGCCACAGCAGTCGGCCGCGCTCGGAAGGCGTCAGCGCCGGCCACGCGCCTTCCGTGAAGGCGCGGTGCGCGGCTTCGACCGCTGCGTTCGCGTCGGCTTCGTTGCCTCTCGCGATCTGCGCCCACACCGCACCGGTGTACGGATTCTCGGTCGGCAGGGAGAGCCCGGAGCTCGGCGGATGCGGCCGCCCGTCGATGAAATGCGCGTAGGTGGGAAGCGTGTCGGTGCGGGTCATGAGGACGAGCCTACGGCAGGCGCTGGCAGATGCAAGCGTCGGAGCCGATTCGCTCTGGACGTTCCGTTCAGCACAACAGGATTCTAATTTGGGACGGCGCGCCGAAGCTAGGTGAAGGTCCTAGTTTTCGCTCTTTCGCGTGGTCGATCAGTTACGCTCCACCCTTCGGCGCAGAGGCCGTTTCGGAGCAGGCTGCATGAGTGACGAGAGTGGCGTCGCGGCGGTGGATCGGGCCTTGTCCATCGTCGACGCGCTGACCGAAGACAAGGTGACATTGGCGGAGATCGCCAAGCGCACCGGCCTCTACAAAAGTACCGTGCTGCGCCTGCTGAAGTCGCTCGAGCGATTCGGCTATGTGCTGCGGACCGCCGACGGAACCTACCGCCTCGGCTCGAAGGTGCTGTCGCTCGGTGCGATCTACCAGCGCCACTTCAAGACCTCGGACATCGTTCCGCCGGTGCTCGAACGGCTCGCTGCCGAAGTGCATGAAGGCGCGTCGTTCTACATCTGCGAGGAAGACCAGCGGGTCTGCCTGCATCGCGTCGAGGCGACGCGCGCAGTGCGCGACTCGGTTCACATCGGGGATCGCCTGCCGCTCACCGTCGGCGCAGCCGGTCACGTGCTGCGCGCCTTTTCCGGTGCGCGCGGCGAGAAGCTCGACGAGATCCGTCGCCAGATGTACGCCGCCTCGTTCGGCGAGCGCGATTCGGAAACGGCGGCGATGGCGGCCCCCGTGCTCGGGCCCGGCAACAAGCTCGTCGGTGCACTGAGCATTTCGGGTCCGCGCTACCGGCTCGAGGCGGTCGGCGAAGCAAAGATCATCCCGGTGCTGTTCAAGTACGCGAAGGAGCTCACGCGCACTTTCGGCGGCGTGGTCGACGATCCGACGCTGTCCGGATGGAGCCTCCCGGCTGCGAGCAGGCGCCGATCGGGTGCTCGGGCATCCGTTCGGCAGACTGTCGCCCAGTAGATTCTGGGCCTCCGCGAGCAGCGTTCTGCGGTCGTCGCGCCGTTATGGAATAAGCCCTAAAGCGCGCGGCGTTCGTGCCGGCGACGTGCTGGTCAGCCGTGGAACCAGCTCGCCGGCACCGTGACGAGCCAGGGGAAGAACACCATCAGGAACATGATGACGAATTGCGCGAGCATGAAAGGCAGGACGCCCTTCGTGACAGCGTCCATCGACATTCGCCCCACCCCCGCCACCACGTTCAGCACCACGCCGACGGGCGGCGTGATCAGGCCGATCGCGTTGTTCATGATGAACATCACCCCGAAGTAGACCGGATCGATGCCGGCCGCCTTCACGACGGGCATCAGCACCGGGGTCAGGATCAGGATCGTCGGCGTCATGTCCATGGCCGTGCCGACGATCATCACGAGCACCATGATGGCCGCCATCAGCAGGATCGGGCTGCCGAGCAGCGGCTGCAGCATGCCGACGACCTTGCCCGGCAGGTCGGCCACGGTAATCAGCCACGCCGACACCATCGCCGCGGCGACCAGGAACATCACGACGGCCGTCGTCTTCGCGGCCGCGACAAAGATGCCGTAGAGCTGCGAGAGCTTGAGACCGCGGTAGATCACGCTCGACACGAACAGCGCGTAGACCGCCGCGACCACACCGGCCTCGGTCGGCGTGAAGACGCCGAAGCGCAGACCGACGAGGATGATCACCGGCAGCATCAGCGCCCATCCGCAGCGCCGGAACGTCGCAAAGATTTCGCCGGCCGCCTTGCGCGGCGGCGTCGCGATGTTCTCGTGGCGGGCAACGATCGCCCACGTGATCCACAGCGAAAGCCCGATCAGCAGACCCGGCGCGATGCCGGCCATGAACAGCTTGGAAATCGACACGTTGGCGGCGACACCGAAGATCACCAGCCCGATCGACGGCGGCAGGATCGGTGCGATCACGCCCGCCGAGGCGATCAGACCGGCGGCGCGCTCCGGCTTGTGGCCGGCGGCGACCATCATCGGCAACAGCAACGTGGTGAGCGCGGCGGCGTCGGCGACCGCGCTGCCGGATAGCGCCGACAGCATGATCGACGCGACGATCGTCACGTAGCCCAGGCCGCCGCGGATGTGCCCGACCAGCGCCATCGCGAACTCGACGATGCGCTTCGAGAGGCCGCCGACGTTCATGATCTCGCCGGCGAGCAGGAAGAACGGAACCGCGAGCAGCGGATAGTTGTCGGCACCGCCGATCACGTTCTGCGCCAGGATCTGCGCGTCGAAGATGTCGAGGTGCCACATCAGCGCGACACCGCTCGCCAGCAGCGCGAACGAGATCGGGATCCCGATCGCCATCGCCAGCAGCAGCGAACCGAGGAAGACAGCGAGAGTCATGGTGCCGTTCCTCGGATCAGTGGGTCTTAGCCGGTGCCGACCCGTTCGGGGGCAGGTGCAGCGCTGCCGCGTCCTCCGACTCCTGGATCATCACCAACTCGTCGTCGGCGACCCGACCGGTGAAGAAGCGCCACAGATCGAGCAGCAGCATCAGCGCCCCGGACACCGAGAACACAAGGCCGGCCGAATAGACGACCGCCACCGGCCATTGCGACGACGGTGCCAGCACGTCCATGTTGATCTTCGTCTGCTCGAGGCTGCCGCGAAAGACCAGCCAGCTGATGTACAGCATGGTCAGGTGACCGAGCACCAGGCACACCTTCTTGCCGATGGGCGGAAGACGCGAGACCAGCGCGTCGGTGCCGAGGTGGGTGTGCTCGCGCAGCGCGACGATGGCGCCGAGGAACGTGATCCAGACGAAGAGCCAGCGCCCGAGCTCCTCCGATACCGTGATCCCGGAGTTGAAAACGTAGCGCAGGACCACGTTGCCGAAGACGAGAGCCACCATCAGCATCAGCCCTCCGGCCATCAAGGCGCAGAGCAGCTTGCAATAGATGTCGGCGATGCGTTCCACGATCGAATCCTCAGGACTGACGACATGGCGTCGTCGTGGCGGCTGGCCACGACGCCAGGCCATTCAACAGTATCAGGCCGTGGCCCTTTCGGGAACCACGGCCTGGATCGGGCGACGTCGGCGCCGCACCGGTCGGGAAAATCCTCGGCTCAGAACTTCTGGACGCGTTCCAGCTCGCTCTTGAACGTCGACACGATGGCCGAGTCGTACTCGCCCGAGAACTTGTCGTGGATCGGCTTGACCGCGGCACGCATGCGAGCCTGCTCGGCCGGCGTCAGCTCGTTGATCGTCATGCCTTTGGCCTTCAGCTCGGTGATCGCCTTGCCCGCGACCTCCCGGCTGGCCTGGCGCTGGTAGTCGCGTGCCTCGTTCGCGGCATCCTGCAGCAGCTTCTGCTCGGCCGGCGACAGCTTGTCCCAGAACCGCTTGCTGATCAGGATGATGTTCGCGGCGTAGACATGGTTGGTGACGCTCAGGAACTTCTGCACCTCGAAGAACTTGTTCGACAGGATCACCGAGAACGGATTCTCCTGGCCGTCGACCGCCTTGCTTTCAAGCGCGTTGTAGAGCTCGGCAAACGGCAGCGGCAACGAGTTCGTCTTGAAGGTCTTGAAGGTCTCGAGGAAGGCCGGATTCGCGATCACGCGGATCTTGATGCCCTCGAGGTCCTCGCCCTTCGTGATCGGACGCTTGCTTTTCGTGACGTTGCGAAAGCCGAGGTCCCAGAACGCGAGCGCGACGAGCCCCTTCTCGGGCAGCTTCGCGGTCAGCTGCTTGCCGAGCGGACCGTCGAGCATCGCATCGGCCTGCTTGTAGTTGCTGACGATGAACGGAAAGTCGACGAGGCCGAACTCCTTGACGATGCCGACCAGCGAGGTGGTGGCCGGAGCCGTCATCTCCTGGACGCCGCCCTGCAATGCCGACTGCTGCTGCATCTCGTTGCCGAGCTGGCTCGCCGGGAACTCCTTCACGGTGATCTTGCCGCCGCTCTTCGCGGTCACGAGCTCGGTGAACTTCTTGACGCCGATGCTGACCGGGTGGTCGGTGTTGTTCAGGTGTCCGAAGCGGATCGTCCGCTCCTGGATGTCCTGCGCCCGCGCCTGCATCGTGGCGCATGCCAGCACCGCGACAAGGGCGGCCGCCAGCCTGAAATTTCCTGCTTTCATGTGTCCTCGGAGTGGAAAAAAGGTCTGATTGGCAGCGCGCGTTCCGTCTGCTCGCCGCCGGTCTCGCGGCCTTGCAGGTCGGCGAAAGCGGTGAGGCGGGATCGGGATCAAATTTCCAATCGTTTTGCTGTACAGAACGTGGTTCCAATTCTAGCGCGTGGCGGATCGCGGTCAACGAGGTTTGCTCCGGATGCAACACGCAACCGATCGGCGGCGCTCAGCCGCGCGCGGATGCCCGCCATCGGGAGCACGACAATCGAACGATGCCCGCCCACACCGCCGACTCCCGCTACGCCTGGATCCGACTCGCTGTCACCCTCGCGCTGATGACCATCGGCAGCAGCGCGATGTATGTCGTCGCGGTGGTATTGCCGGCAGTGCAGGCCGAGTTCGGCGTGCAGCGTGGCGATGCATCGCTGCCCTACACGCTGATGATGGTCGGCTTCGGGCTCGGCGGCATCGCGATGGGCAAGCTCGCCGACCGGCGCGGCGTGATGCTGGTCGTGATGATCGGCGCCGCCGGCCTCGGCGTCGGCTTCGTCGCCGCCGCGTTCGCGAACAGCCTCGGCGCGTTCGTGCTGGTGCACGGCGTGCTGCTCGGCGCACTCGGCAGCTCGACGACGTTCGGGCCGCTGGTTGCGGACACATCGCTCTGGTTCGCGCGCCGGCGCGGCATCGCGGTCGCGATCTGCGCCAGCGGCAACTATCTGGCCGGCGCGATCTGGCCGCCGATCGTCCAGCACTTCGTCGAGGTGGTCGGCTGGCGCCAGACCTACATCGGCCTCGGCATCTTCTGCGTCGTGACGATCCCGCTGCTCGCGCTCTACATGCGGCCGCGGCCGCCGATCACGATGGCGGGAGCACCCGGCGGTCCGGCCACCGGCACCCTCGCATCGACCCGGCCGTTCGGGCTGAGCATGGACCACGCGCAGACGCTGCTTTGCGTCGCCGGCGTGGCCTGCTGCGTCGCCATGTCGATGCCGCAGGTCCACATCGTCGCGTACTGCACCGACCTCGGCTACGGCGCCGCGCGCGGCGCGCAGATGCTGTCGGTGATGCTGGCCTGCGGGATCGTCAGCCGCCTGGTCTCGGGCGTCATCTGCGACCGCATCGGCGGCCTGCGCACCCTCCTCCTCGGCTCGGTGCTGCAGGGTCTCGCGCTGCTGCTCTTCATCCCGTTCGACGGGCTGCTGTCGTTGTTCGCGATCTCGGCGCTGTTCGGGCTGTTCCAGGGCGGCATCGTGCCGAGCTACGCGATCATCGTGCGCGAATACTTTCCGCCGGCCGAAGCCGGGGCGCGCGTCGGCACCGTGCTGATGTCCACCCTGTTCGGGATGGCGCTCGGCGGCTGGATGTCGGGGAAGGTGTTCGACCTGACCGGGTCGTACCACGCCGCGTTCCTGAACGGCATCGGCTGGAACCTGCTGAACCTGACGATCGCGCTGTTCCTGCTGAGCCGGGTGCGGCCGGGGCGCCGGCGCGACGTGCCGTCGCCGGCCTGAGTTCGCTTCGGCGGAATGGGGCGCCGAGTCTCGTCCGAAAGCAGAATACGGCCACTCTTTCTAGAACGGAGACATCGCCCATGGTCCGCACCCTCCTCGCCGCCCTCGCTATCAGCGCCGTCGTCACGGCGCCGGCCGTCGCCCAGACGCCGGCCTGCCCCGACAAGAACCTGATGTACTGGCAGGCCTTCCCGCCCGGCGGCGAGTCGGACCTGTCGGCGCGCCACCAGCAGGTCGTGCTGAAGAAGAAGTGCGCGGCGATCGAGACCGTGATCCAGTACAAGGCGGGCGCCGGTGGCGGCCTGCTGTGGAGCCAGATGAACACGCTGCCGCCCGACGGCGTCAACATCGTCGGCGTCAACCTGCCGCACATGGTGCTGCAGCCGATGGAAGGCACGGTCTCGTACAAGACCGAGGATGTCACGCCGGTGTTCTGGTTCCACTACACGCCCGACGTGCTCGTCGTCGGCGACGCGAGCCCGATCAAGAACTTCGCCGACTTCATCAAGGCCGCGAAGGCCGACCCGGCCAAGATCAACCTCGGTGGCTCGGGGCTCAACTCGGCCAACCACGCGGCGCACGAGCGGCTCAATCAAGCGTTCGGCATCAAGACCACCTACGTCCCTTACAAGGGAACCGGCGACTTGTCGCTCGCAGTGCTCGGCAACCACATCAACGGCGCGATGACGTACACGCCGTTCGCGATCGCCAACAAGGACAAGGTCCGGCCGCTGGCCGTCGCGATGGAAGCGCGCCATCCGCTGATGCCCGACGTGCCGACGTTCAAGGAGCTCGGCGTCGACTGGGTTGACGGCGCCTACCGCGGCATCGGCGTGCCGAAGGCGACACCGGCCGACGCGAAAAAGCGCTTATCCGACCTGTTCGCCTCGCTCAACGCCGACCCGCAGATGAAGGAGCTGGCGGCCAAGGCCGGCTTCGAGCTCGTCAACGTCGGTCTCGCCGACATGGACAACTTCATGCAGACCCGCACCAAGGTCTACACCGAGGTCGGCAAACGGATGGGCCTGGGCGGCGCGAAGTAAGGATCGCGCCACGCGGCATCGGCAGCCCACGCACGACTTCTATACTCGGCTCCCCTGTCGCGTTGGGAGTCACGAGATGTCCGACCCGGGCCTTGCCTTTCGGTCCACCGCCAGCGTCGAACAACGCGTCGACGCGATCGAGGCCGCGTTCGATGCACGCGGTCTCGAGCCGGCTGCCTTCATCGACCAGGCCATGCGGATGGCCGAGGAAGAATGGGTGCCGCAACGCGGCGCCCAGGTCGTCGCGAAGGCCTGGACCGACCCGGCCTTTCGCCAACGGCTGCTGGCGAGCGGGCGCGACGCGGTCGCCGAGCTCGGCATCACGATGCCGCGCCATCACCGCCACCTCGTCGTGCTCGAGAACACGCCGACCCTCCACAACGTCATCTGCTGCACGCTCTGCTCGTGCACCGCGTTCACCGTGATCGGCCTGCCGCCCGACTGGTACAAGGACCTCGAGTACCGCGCGCGGGTGGTGCGCGAGTCGCGGACGGTGCTGCGCGAGATGGGCCTCGACCTGCCGGCGGATGTCGAGATTCGCGTTTGGGACACGACCGCCGACACGCGCTACATGGTGTTGCCGCACCGGCCGCCGCACACCGCCGGCTGGTCGGAGGACGCGCTGGCATCGATCGTCACGAAGGACGCGATGATCGGCGTCGCACGTCTCTAAGAAGCTGCTCATGGACGGCATTCACGATCTCGGCGGCCGACAGGGTTTCGGCAAGGTCCGCCACTCGCCGACCGCAGAAGCGTTCCACGAAGACTGGGAAAAGCGCGTCAACGCGCTGTACTCGCTCGCCGTCCGGCTCGGCATCTTCAACATGGACGAGTACCGGCACGCGATCGAGCGGATGGAGCCGCGGCACTACCTGTCGGCCAGCTACTACGAGCGCTCGCTGACGAGTCTTGCGACCCTGTGCGTCGAGAAGGGCATCGTGCCGCGCGAGGAGCTCGAGGCACGCGCCGGCGGCCTGTTCCCGCTCGCGTTGCCAAGCGCGCCCGGCCGCACGAATTCAGCGCAGCGCGAGCGCTTCGCAGCCGGCGACCGTGTTCGCGTGACGACCGATCACGTGCCGGGGCATGTCCGCATGCCGGCCTACATCCGCGGGAAAACCGGGGTCGTCGTCAGTGAGTCGCCGGCGTATCCATTCCCCGACGCACACGCCCACGGCGTCGAGGCGGCAGACGAGCCGACCTACGACGTTCGCTTCAGCACCAGCGAGCTGTGGCCGAACGCCGCCGATGCGGCCTTCGTGCACGTCGGCGTATTCCAGAGCTATCTGCAGCGACTGGCTTGAGGCCGGTCTGCGACGTGAACCGCCGCGCCGCGGCAGCGCGAATGCGTTCGTGCATTGCGCGCACCGATTGACGAAGAAGGGAATTCGATGGACCTCGCCGCGCTGTTCGCCGTGAACGTCTCGCCGTGGGAGCTGATCTTCCGCGGGTCGGTGATGTACTGGTTCCTGTTCCTTGTGTTCCGCTTCTTGCTGCGGCGCGACGTCGGCAGCATCGGCGTGGCCGACGTGCTGCTGGTCGTGTTGATCGCCGATGCGTCGCAGAACGCGATGACTGCCGACTACACGACGCTGAGCGAGGGACTGATCCTGGTCTCCACCTTGATCGTCTGGAACTACCTGCTCGACTGGCTCGTCTTCAACGTCAAGGCGCTCGAACGCATCATCGAACCGCCACCGCTGCAGCTGGTGCGGCGCGGCCGCATCGTGCGCAAGCACCTGCGCGCGGAGCTGGTGACCGTGGCCGAACTGTGGAGCCATCTGCGCGAGGCCGGCATCGAATCGCTGGCCGACGTGAAGTCGGCCTGCCTCGAGAGCGACGGCAAGCTGAGCGTGATCCGCTTCGACCCGAAGAAGGACGACCCCCCGCCCGAGCCGGATCGAAAACCGGGCCGCTGAATCGGACAGCGAGCTCGGCGCTCAACGCGGTGCGGTTTGCGCTCCGGCTGCCTGACTCGCCGTTGGCGCACGGCGCACGAAACGAATCGGGCTTTCGGCAAGAGGCCGGGTCGGCGCGCCGTGCCGGACCAGCACCTGATCGAGCGCAGTGCCGGCTTCGTCGGCCAACGCGGCAGTCCGCGCTGCGGCGATCGCCTCGGCACGCGCCGTCGGAGAGCTGCCGGCTGTCGACGGTGCCGCGAGGTGATCGACGACGTGCAGCAGGTTGGCCTTGCCGCGCTCGTTGGTGCCGCCGTAGCCTTTGATCAGCCGGCCGCAGAGCGCGATCTCGTGGCCGAACGCCCAAGCCTCGTGCGTCCCGCGCACGACCGAATCGAGCCAGCGTTCGATCAGCGCCTGCTCGGTCGCGAAGCGAACGCCACTCCGGCGCAGCCAGCGCAGTCCGGCCAGCACGCGCAGCGCGGCAAAGCCGGTGACGCTGTGGGTGCCGACCTTGAGTGGCAATGTGAACGGCGCTTGGCCGCGTGATTGCCGTCGACGGTCCCAGCGGGTCAGCGCCTGCGCGAGTTTCGACGGCAGCAGCGCGGCGACTTCGGGGACACCCGGCTTGAAATGGTCGTAGACCCGCAGCAGCTCGCCGTCCGCGACCTTGACCTCGCGACGGACGCGCTCGCGCCGCGCTGCGCGGCACTTGAGGTCGGCGACCCGCACGATGTCGTCGAACGCCATCCACAGCGCGAGGTAACGCGCGGTCTCGCGGGTGATCGACCCGTCGCGGGCGCCGCTCGGATCGCTCGCCCGCTCGGCCTCGGCCACGCGTGACAGCCGCTCGATGTAGAGGTCGGCGTAGGCGGCATCCTGGTACTCGTGCACGCGGGCATGGCCGAGCGCGACGAGGTCGTGTGCCGCGGCCGGAAACCGAGCAGCGAGGTCCGCGCGCAACGTCGGCGACGCGGGTTGAGCAGCCGTGGTCAAAGGCGCCTCGAACACGCCCCCTTCGACGACGCGCTGCACGAACTCAACGCGAGACCGCGCCTCGGCCACGATCGCATGCGCCTTGCCGAAACCGCGCAGGCTGGCATCTGCACCCTTGCCGCCGGCGCGGATGACCGCCTCGCACGGCGCCCGCCCGAACGGCAGCGCGCCGCTAGCAGCGAGCGCACCGAACATCACCGCGCTGACGACCGTGCCGGCCTCGCGCGTCAGCGCGCCCATGTCGACGACGTGGTGCTCCCGGCTGTAGCGCCGCACGACTTCGAGCATCGGCTCGCTCGCGATGCGGCCGTCGCCGAGCTGCATGCGCTCGTTCGTCGTCAAGGTGCGTGCCGGCGACGTGATGACCTGCGTGCGCTCGGGCGAGGCGAGCCCGTTGCCGATCTGCCGCACCGTCTCGAGCAGCTCCGATGAGACCAGCACGTCGAGTGCGCCGGGCACCGGGTAGAGACTGAAGACAGGCCGGCGCGTCCCGAGCTCGCGCTGCGGAATCGGGAAGATCTCGACGTAGTAGGTGGTCGCGCCGGTGCGCTGGGCGACACCGGGGATCGAGGTGCTCTGCACCGGATAGCCGGCCGTCAGCGCGGCCTCGACCAGCCATTCGCTGAGGACGCCGCCGCCCTCGCCGCCGAGCGCGCAGATCAGGATCGTGATCGGCCGGTCGGAACTGTGTGCGGTAGCGCTCATGGGGTCACCTTCGCACTGTGCACAGCGTTGTGCTCAGGGAGAAACGTTTGACGAGCCTTCATGCGCGCTCCATCCGCCGCACGACGCCACGGCGCACCACATCGAGCAGGCGCTCGTGCCACTTCGGATGGGTCACGACCTCGGCGCGGTAGAAGCTCGGACACAGCGTCGCCGCGTGCGCGTTCTCGCCGCACAGACCGCAACCGACACAGCCGTCGATCACGGTCGCGACCGGATCGACCTTCAGCGGATCGGGGTTGTCCTTCACGGTCAGAGTCGGGCAGCCCGACAGGCGGATGCAGGCATGGTCGCCGTTGCAGACGTCCTCGTCGACGCCGTAGCGCACGCGCTGGACGCGCTTGCCGCGCTTCAGCAGATCGGCCAGCCAGGGCTTGATGCGGCGCTGCCGCTCGAGTTGGCATTCGCCCTCGGCAATGATCACTTTGAGGCCTTCGAACGGTGTCGTGAAGGCCTCGATCAGTGTCTTGCGCATCGCGTCGACGCGGTAGGTGTGGACCGTGCGCAGCCACTGCAGGCCGAGGCCCTTCAAAGTGGTCTCGATCGTATGGTTGGTGTCGGTCAAGCTCGACAGCTTGTCGGCGGCCGCCGCGCGCGCGGCATCGTTCGGCGTCGAGATGATCTCCTGCGTGCCGGTCGCCGACGTGTAGCCGTTCTTGAAGAGCAGCAGCACGACGTCGTTGCGGTTGAAGAGCGCCGACTGCACGCCGGTGATCAGGCCGTTGTGCCAGAACCCGCCGTCGCCCATGATCGCCAAGGTGCGCCGCTGCATCATCGGCGCGACCCCGGCGGCGCTCGCGAGGCTCATCCCGTAGCCGAGAATCGAATGGCCCGACGAGAACGGCTCGAACGTGCCGAAGGCGTGGCAGCCGATGTCGGCCGCGATGTGGACCTTGCCGATTTCCTGCTGGGCCAGCTTCAGCGCCGCGAACACCGGCCGCTCCGGGCAACCGATGCAGAAGCCGGGCGGCCGAGCCGGCAGCGGCCGCTCGAACTGCGCAGGCACCTGCTGGCGCCGCACACGGTTGTCGTCGAGCCAGGCCGTTACCGGCTGGGTGTCCAGGTCCGAAAGGAAACGACCCGCGAACTGCAGCAGTCCCGCAGCCAGCACCTCGATCGAATATTCGCCAGCTGAGGGCAGCATGTCCTTGCCATGCAGCGGCGTCTGGATGTCGCGGCGGCGCAGCAGCGTCGCGATCTCCTGCTCGATGTACTCGGGCTGCCCTTCCTCGACAACGAGGACGCCGCGCTTGCCGATGCAGAACGCCACGAGCTGCTCGGGCACCAGCGGACAGGTGACGTTGAGGATGAGCAGCGGGATCGCGCTGGCACCGAATGCATCCGCCAAGCCGAACTGCTGGAGCGCACGGATCAACGAGTTGTAGAGGCCGCCCTGGACGACGATGCCGAGGTCGGCGTAGCGCCCTTCGATAAGCTCGTTCAAGCCATGGTCGACGATGTAGCGGCGCGCCGCCGGAATGCGTTCGTCACCCTTCAGCTTTTCGTGCCGGAAGGTCACCGGCGGATGGGCGAGCTTCGCGTAGTCGAACGAGGCCGGTTCGCCGATCAGGCTGCGTGTCGAGAACGCCGGCGCGACGTTGTCCTTGCAGGCGAAGCTGCCGCGCACGTGGCAGGCGCGGATGCGCAGCTCGAGCACGGCCGGCATGTTCGACGCTTCCGACAGCCGAAAGCCGTGCTCGACCATCCGCACCATGACCTCGAGGTCCGGGCGCGGATCGAGCAGCAGCATCGACGACTTCAGCGCCACCGCATGGGTGCGCTCCTGGATCACCGACGCGCCCTCGCCGTAGTCCTCGCCGACGATGATCAGCGCGCCACCGATGACGCCCGGCGACGACAGGTTCGAGAGCGCATCGGACGCGACATTGGTGCCGACGATGGACTTCCAGGTCACCGCGCCGCGCAGCGGGTAGTGGATCGACGCACCCAGCATCGCAGCGGCCGACGCCTCGTTCGCGCAGGCCTGCACGTGGACACCGAGCTCGTCCATGTACGGCTTGGCCTGCACCATCACGTCGAGCAGGTGCGAGACCGGCGCACCCTGGTAGCCGCCGACATACGCGACCCCCGACTGCAGCAGCGCCTTCGTGATCGCGAGGATGCCCTCGCCGTGGAAGGTCGTTCCCGCGCCTTGGCGCAGCTGCTGCACTTCCTTGCTGAACGAGACTTCCATCGACGCGCTGCCTCCCGAGGGTTGGCCCCGACCCGCATCGACGGGTCCGGCTGACGGCCATCATAGAAGTCTCGCCGGCGCGCCCTTCAGTTGCCCTGGAACTCGAGCGTGACCCGGCCGTCGCCGAGATTCGCCGTGCCGCAGTTGCGCCGATCGCGGATGCAGATCACGCCCCATATGTCGCTGATCGCGGAATCCCAGCCGTTCATCCAGTCGCCGTGCAGCGAATAGCCGCCCGGCTTGCTGGCGTCGTACACGTCAGACGCCAGCCGCCACTTGCTGGTGTCGCCGCCCGCCGGAACTTCGTAGCTGACGAGGTAGGTCACCTGCGGCAAAAGCACCGGGTGCGTGGCCGGACAGCGGTACTGTCGAAGCGGGTCGCCGGTCCAGTAAGCGATCGGAAACGACATGTGGCTCTTGTGGTCCGGGCTGTCGAGATTGACGCCGTCCCAGCATTGCGGAAACGGCAGCACCGCGCGCAGATCGTCGCCTTCCTGACACTGGGGCGGGATCGACTGCCCGGCGGTGCCGAGGCGCGAGATGCCCAAAGCACGGATCAGGCACTCGAACTCTCCGGTGGACCCCGTCTTGACGACCGGCGCGGTGCCGGCCGAGTTGCCGGCAATCATCTTCAAGCCCCTCGGCATCGGCTGCATGAGGTTGTTGTCGTTCATGTAGGCGTACAGACCGGTCTTGTAGTAGACCAGCAAGGACTTCGGCGCGATCGGCTTGTGGGTCGAGGTGTCGATCATGGACGGCACCCAGTAGCCGCTCATATTGATCGTCCCGCCGCGGCAGGTCGCCTTGCCCTTGTTGCGGATGTTGTCGGGCGTCGAATAGGCGTCGATGCCGGTGTTGCCGAAGAACGTGTGGTGGTGCGCGACACCCGGCTGGCTCGGATAGACGATCGGGTCGTCGAAGCTCATGTGCGACCAGTTGCAGAGGACCCGGAACGCGCCGTCATGCTCCCAGTCGGTCGGCGCCGGCAACGGCGGAATCACGCCGGTGTTGGCCAGGGTCACGTAGTCGATGCCGGGCTGTGGAACCGGCAGGGCCGTCGTGTCGACGAAAACGCCGCCGTAGGTGGGCGCCGGTGCGGGGCCGGGCGCCGGGCTCGCGGTTGGCGCCGGAGCGGTCGGCGTAGTCGAGAACGCACTTGCCGTCGGCGCGACCGACGGATCGACGACGCACGACTTGACGATGCCGACCGCCGGGTCGTTGCCGAAGAAGTCGTTGGTGCACCGGCCGGTGCCGCTCAACGTCTTCGAGATCCAGGCATCGTTAGCACCATACAGGACCGTCGCCGAACTGCTCAGCGTGAACCACTGGCCTTCGACCGCCACGGTCGTGCGCGTTGCCGAGCCGCTCGCAACGCGGCAGGACTTGACGATGCCGACCGCCGGGTCGGTGCTGAAGAACTCATTGGTGCAGAGGCCCTCGCCGCTGACGTAGCGCTGGGCCCAGTTGGTGCCGGCTCCATACTGGACGGCGACCGTGCCGGAAACCGTGAACGCTTGACCTTCCTGGGCAATGGTCGTGGTCTGGGAAAAAGCGGAGGCCGCAGCGAGCGCGGCAAGCGAAATGACAAGGAAGCGTTTGATGATCGGATCTCACGACGTTGATGAAGGTGACCCCCGTCCGAAGTCCAGGGCCGTCGCGCGAAGCGCCGAAGCGGATCGCGGCAGAACCCGCCGTGCTTCGTAACGCTTACGCAGCGACTGCCGGAACGGCCGATTCGAGCACCGTGTCACGACGAGCGCCGCAGTGTCTCAGCCGAACGCGCGTCTTCGACGCACCTTCCTGTAAGAGATCGTTTCCATCCGTGAGCGCTGATTTCGAGATCGGGCCGCGGCTCGCCTGATTGCAGGGTCGCGTCGTCCGTCTGGAGAACGCGGCCCTCCCCTTCGGGCCGGGCAGACCCGCGCCGACACGTCAGCCGTCGAACAGGTCGTCGTACAGGTCGTTCGGCAGGGTATCGCCGAAATCGCTGACCTCGAGGCCATTCAGCAGATCGTGCGACGACGCCATCCAGTTCGGATGCGAGCGCATTGGCGCGGCTTCCTCGGCTCCCTCGGTCATCCGCGAGAGGTCCCCCGGCAGACCGTCGACGAACTCGCCCTGTGACGCTTCGGCGGTCATGCGCCAGAACCGGCGCGGCTGGGCCGCCCGCCTGCTGTCGAAGGTCATCTCGGTTGCGCCCTGTGCCCGGAACGGACTTTGACAACCCGTCCCGTACGCCGACCGAGGGTAGCGACCGGCATCAGCGCGAGACCTGCGAGAGCCACGCTGCCCGGCTCGGGCACTGACCGGACCCGGAGCGCCGACGGTGTTCCGCTCAACACCACGTTGTCGATCAACGCCCCTTCGTTGTTCGAATCGACGTTGGCCGACATCGCGCGGTTGAAGTCGTCGGCGAAGATCGGTGCGGCCGAGGCATCGGCGATAGGTCCGCAGGCCACCGCCAACCACACCGCCATCGTCGCCACTGCCTGCTTCATCGTTTCGTTCCCGGGTTGGCCGAATGTAGGAAGCACGTCACATCGAGTCGACCCCCTGTTCATGGGTCGACACCCTCGCTCAAGGTTATGGCGCGCCGTGCCGATAGGCCGAGGTGGAGCGTCCACCCTTCGACCGAGGGGTCCGCGCCCAACGGCAACGAAGGCGCACCACCGCGACGCAGGCCACCGAACGATCATGCGAAGTCACCTCTCCGCGCTGCGGCTTGGATCGCTGAAGGTCCGACTCACTCTCGCCAGCGTCGCGCTGATCCTCGTCAGCGTCGCGCTGACCGTGCACTTCACGTTGCGCGAGGTGCGCCAGGGCAGCGAACGGATCGTCCTCGAGTCGCGCGAAGACGATGCGCAGCGCCTTGCCGCCATCGTCTCGCGTCGACTGATCGCCTTGCAGCGCGCCCTGCGAGCCTCGGTCACGACCCTGCCGCCCGCAGCGCTCGATGAGTCGGCGGCCGCCGTGGCCTATCTCGAAGGCAACGCGGTGCTGCGGACGATGTTCTCGGCGATCTTCCTGGTCGCCGCCGACGGCCGCGTCGTCGCGTTCTCCGACGGCGACGGGACGCGCGACACCCCGATGAGCTTCGCCGATCGCGACTACTTAAAGAACACGATGGCGGCGAAGCGGCCGCTGATCTCGAACGCGTTGATGTCGCGCGTGTCGGGCGAGCCGATCATCGTCATCACGATGCCGATCACCGGCGCCTCGGGCGAGATCGCCGGCGTCCTGGGCGGCAGCCTGCGGCTGTCGAGCCGGTCGCTGCTCGACGACCTGACGCAAGCCAGCGAGGACCGCGACTTTCCGGCATCCACCATCGTCACCGATGCGACCGGCCAGATCATCGCCCACCCGTCGAACGCCTGGCTGCTGCGGAGTGCGGAGTCGGAGCCGTCGCTGAAGGCAGCGATGACCGAATGGAAGGCGCGCGGCCGGCCGATCGAGCCCGCCGGCTACTCCATGCGATCGGGCGAGTTCGACGTCGGCGTTGCCGGCGTTCCCGACGCGGACTGGCTGGTCTTTCGCACCGCGCAGGCCGATTCGTTGCGCGTCGGCATCGCCCAGGGCGAGAAGCGCGCGCGCTGGGTCGGCCTCGCGCTGGCCCTGATCGGCGGCCTCCTGACCCTTGTCATCACCGCGGTGCTGCTGGCGCCACTCGGCCGCCTGCAGGCGCGCGCGCTTGCGCTGCTCGACGACGACGCCAAAGTCGACATCGACTGGCCGCGGATGGGTGGCGAGCTTGGCGAGCTGTCGCGTGTCTTCCAGCACGTGATCGAGCAGAGCCAGGCAAGCCACCGCGACGCGCAATTGCTGCTCGCGAAGATGCGCGCCATCATGGCGAAGGCACCGGTCGGCATCGCGCTGACCCGGCATCGCCGCTTCGAGCTGGTCAGCGCCGAGTTCAACCGACTGCTCGGCTACGAGGCCGCCGGCCTCGATGGCGCGGCGCCGCGCCTGATCTATGCCTCCGACGAGTTCTATCAGGCCCTCGGCACGCGGGTCGCGGCGGCGTTTGAGGCGACGCAGGTGTTCAGCGAGGAGATCGAGTTCCTGCGCCGCGACGGCACGCGCTTCTGGGGCCAGTTGCAGGGTGCACCGGTCAGCCCAGGAGATGCCGGGGCCGGCACGATCTGGACCTTGGAAGATGTCAGCGCGACCCGCCGCGAGCGCGACGCCCTGTCCTACGCGGCAACCCACGATGCGTTGACGGGCCTCGCGAACCGCCAGCATTTCGAACACTCGATGGCGCAGCAGCTCGCCTCGAACGCCGAGGCGCCGTCCGCGCTTCTCTACATCGACCTCGACGGCTTCAAGGCGGTCAACGACGGCGCCAGCCACGCGGCCGGCGACCGTCTGCTGAAGGACGTCGCCGCAATCCTCGAGGCGCGGATGCGCGCCGACGACGTCGTCGCGCGCCTCGGCGGCGACGAGTTCGCGATCCTGCTGGCCAACTGCACGCACGCACGCGCGGTCGGCGTCGCCGAGGAAATCCGCCATCGAATCGAAGCGCATACGCTCTGGTGGAAGGGCGATCCGCTGTGCGTCGGTGCGAGCATCGGCGTCGTCGCGATCGACCCGGCCTTCCAAGATCCGGCTGCCGTCGTCGCGGCGGCAGACGCCGCCTGCTACGCCGCCAAGCGCGCCGGCAAGAACGCCGTCCGCGCACACCCTACCGTCGCCCTCAGCCGGGTCAAGTGAGGCCTCGCGCCGCGGGCGCGCGGTGACGCACAGGCGAGGCCCGGTTCTGCCGCCGGACCGTTTGCCGGCACACTGAGCGCTGCCCGAGCGCTGTCGCGCTAGAAAAAGAACCCATGATCGCTGTCGGATGAACATCCTCATTCTTGGTGCCGGCCGTGTCGGAGAAAGCGTGGCCGAGAACCTGGTGTCCGAGCAGAACGACATCACGATGATCGACACGGACCCGCGGCGGCTGCGCCTGCTGCAGGACCGGCTCGACCTGCGCACGGTGACCGGCAACGGCATCCACCCGACGGTGCTGAAAGCCGCCGGCGTGGAGGACTGCGACATGCTGATCGCCTGCGCCGCGCTCGACGAGACCAACCTGGTCGTCTGCAAGGTGGCGCGCGAGCGCTTCAACGTCACGACGACGATCGCGCGGCTGCGCTCGGCCGAATTTCAGGACGACCAGGCACCCGACCTGCGCGCGTCGTTCGGCGTCGATGCGGTGATCTGCCCCGAGGCCTCGGTGACCCGCTACATCCACAAACTGGTCGAGTACCCGGAAGCGCTCCAGGTGCTCGAGTTCGCATTGGGTCGGGTCAGCCTTATCGCGGTGCGCGCGATCAGCGGCGGGCCGATGGTCGGTCACATCATCTCGGAGCTGCCGACCCTGGTCCCCGACAGCGCGATGCGGTTCGTCGCGATCTACCGCACCGACGAGCGCGGTGGCGACCGCCAGATCCTGTGCGACGGCGCGACCCGGATCGAGCCGGGCGACGAGGTCTTCGTGCTCGCCGCGACGAGCGACATCCGGCGCGTCCTCGACACCCTGCGCCGGCGCGACAACCCTGTGAAGCGCGTGATCATCGCGGGCGGCGGCAAGGTCGGGCTGCGACTGGCGCGCCAGCTGGCGGATAACTGTCGGGTCAAGGTGATCGAGAGCAGCGCTCAGCGCTGCGAGTACCTGGCGACCCAGTTGCCGTCCGACACGCTGGTGCTGAACGCCGACTCGACCGACGAGGAATTGCTCGAGAACGAGAACGTCCGCGACACCGAGCTGTTCCTCGCGCTGACCAGCGACGACGAAGACAACATCATGGCCTGCCTGCTGGCCAAGCGGCTCGGCGCGAAACGGGTGCTGGCGCTGATCAACCGCCGGGCCTACGCCGACCTCGTCCAGGGCACGCAGATCGACATCGCGCTGTCGCCCGCGCAGACCGTGATCGGCGAGCTGCTGACGCACGTGAGGCGCGGCCATGTGGAGGCGGTGTACTCGCTGCGCCGTGGCGACGCCGAGGCGCTCGAGGCGGTCGCGCACGGCGACCGCAAGTCGTCGAGGGTGATCGGTCGGCGGATCGAGGAGGTCACGCTGCCGGCCGGGGCGCAGATCGGTGCGCTGGTGCGCGGCGAAGGCGCGGACGGCCAGGTCATCATTCCGCACCACGACACGGTGATCGAGAGCGGCGACCATGTGATCGTGTTCCTGCCGCACAAGCGCATGGTGCGCGAAGTCGAGCGGCTGTTCCAAGTCGGCGCGATGTTCCTCTGATGTCGCACACGCTGCTCGCCGTCCTCGCACCGGTCGGTCGCATCGTCGTGATGTTCGCGCTGCTGATGGCGCTGCCGCTGGCGTTCGCGTGGATCGGTGGCGATGGCGCCGCGCCGGCGTTCGCGATCTCGGGCCTGGCGACGCTCGTTCTGGGCCTGACGGTGGCGTTGGCGACCTCAAGGCACCGGCGCGAGCTGCAGCCGCGCGACGGCTTCCTGCTGGTCAGCATGATCTGGGCCGTGCTGCCGGCCTTTGCTGCGCTGCCGCTGATGCTCGCCATGCCGGATCTCAGCATCACCGATGCCTACTTCGAGGCGATGTCGGGTTTCTCGGCGAGCGGCGCAACGGTGCTGAGCGGACTCGACAGCCTGCCGCTCTCGATCAACGTCTGGCGCTGCTTCCTGAACTACGTTGGCGGGCTCGGCATCGTCGTGCTCGCGGTCGCGATCCTGCCGATGCTCGGCGTTGGCGGCACCCAGCTGTTCCGCGCCGAGACGCCCGGCCCGATGAAGGACCAGAAGCTCACGCCGCGCATCTCGCGCACGGCGCGCGGGCTGTGGATCGTCTACGGCGTGCTCTCGATCACCTGTCTGCTCGCCTACCGCATCGCCGGGATGGACTGGGCCGACGCGATGATGCACATGTTCTCGACGGTCAGCCTGGGCGGCCTGTCGTCGCACGATGCCAGCTTCGGCCACTGGAACTCGCCGGCGATCGAGATCGTCGGCATGGTCTTCATGATGCTGGCCGGCGTCAGCTTTGCGCTCTACTTCGTGGCTTGGCGCAGCCGCTCGCTGCGGGTGCTGTGGTCCGACCTCGAGCTGCGCGCGTTCTTCGGCGTCGTCCTCGGCTCGATCGTCGTGATCTCGGTCTACCTGACCGTGCAGGGCACCTACGACGACTATGTCAAGGCGCTGCGCCACACCGCCTTTCACGTGATCTCGGTGGCGACGACGGGCGGCTATGCGATCTCGGACTACGCGCAGTGGCCGCCGTTCGCGCCGGTCCTGATGATCGGCCTCGGCTGCTTTGCGACCTGTGCCGGGTCGACCGGCGGCGGCATCAAGATGATCCGCGTCATCCTGCTGCTGAAGCAGTCGCAGCGCGAGCTGGTCCGCCTGGTCCACCCGAACATCGTCAACCCGGTGGTGCTCGGTGAGGCGGTCGTCGCGCCGCGCGTGCTGCAGAGCGTGCTGGCCTACATGATGATCTACGGCGCGACCATCATCACCTTGACGATGCTGCTGCTGTTCTCGGGCCTCGACGTCGTCACGGCCTTCACCGCGGTCCTCGCCTGCGTCAACAACATCGGCCCAGGTCTCGGCGAGGTCGGGCCATCGGTCAACTATGCGTCACTGACCGACTTCCAGACCTGGGTCTGCACGTTCGGCATGCTGCTCGGCCGGATCGAGTTGCTGCCGGTGCTGGTGCTGCTGACCTCGCAGTTCTGGCGTGGTTGACCCGCGTAGCGGCCCCGCGCCCGGGCGCGCGGGTCAGGTCGATTCCGTGGCTTGCTTTTTCGCGTCGCCGCCGGCGCCGATATGGACCGGCGGGTCTTCGATCACCTGCAGGCCGCTTTGCAGGTCGAACGACGAAGAGCGGAACGACGACTCGGCGAAGCGGTTCTCCTCGCTCAGGTAGCGACCCTTGCCGTCGAGCTCCGACCGGGCGATCACTTGCGCGGTCTCGCTGATGATCTCGACGTCGTAGCGCGCCAGCACCTCGCGCGGTGCCTTGTACTTCGAGACGCGGTAGCGGCCCTGGCTTTCGGACCAGATCTTGAACCCATAGACCATCACGAGACGCTCGGACGGCCGCTCGCCTTCGAGCGTGACCGGCTCGCCCGCGACGGCGGCTTGCGCCACGCGCGCCGGTTCGGGCGCACGCGGGGGCGCGGCGGTGACCGGCCGCTCCGGCCAGACGAAGCGGAAGATGCGGCCTGCAACGGCGCCCCAGCGCGCCGACCGTCGCACGCCGGCGAGGGTGGCCGGCGATGCGTCGCCCTCGATGTACTCGGGATGGTTGTCGATCCAGACGTCGACGTCGTGGCCGAGCCGTGCGAGGTGCCGGCGCTTGGCTTCGCGCCCCGTGAAGATGATCCGGTCGACGTGCGGTCCGAGGCGCTGCTCGACCTCACGGCCCTCGGACGGGAACCGCATCGTCACGACGAAGACAAGATGTCCCCGGGCACGCGAAGCGGCGATGAAGGGATGCCACAGTCCGGGGTCGGCGGTATAGGTCCCGTCGTAGTCGAGCGCGATCAGCATCCGAAGGCGGATCGTCCCGAGCCGGTCGCGTCAGCCATGCTTGGCCCTTGAAGGTTGCGTGCGGGGGTGAAGCAAACGACGTACCCTCCGGAACAGAAGGCCGACAAGGCCCAGGGAGGTGACAACGTGAAAAGAAAAAAGCGTCCCCAGACGCTGGCGGAACGACTCACGTGGCCGCTGTTCTTCGCGCTCGTCGCCGGATTCTGGATCTGGGTCGGCTATCTGGTGTACGACAGTCTGTGACGCGGCCGAGGCCGAGTACCCGGCCGCTGGCGAAGCGTGCGCCTCGGCGATCGCCCTTGCGGCAACGTCGGTCGCACGGATGCGCGCGCCGCAGCTGAGAAGTAGCGCCAGGACCTCCGGCGTCAACTGGTCTTGGTCGCACTCGCGTCTCTCGACCGGGCTCATGACAACTCCCGAAACCGACTTCCGAGCTTAGACAGTTGCCTCTTGCGAGGAAATAGCAAAAGCGGCAGAACAACACCGACAAGGAAACCAAATGCATCGTTGCTCGGCGATGTCAGATGGAGTTCAAGCCTTCAACGGCGGTCGGGGTTCCCAGGTGGACACACCCCTGCAGTTTTCGATGGAGGCGGTCAGAGCTCACGGCCCATTGCTCCCGCGATGCGCGGTCGAGCGCCACCGACGAATGTCACCGCACGCTTTCCCACCACGAGTTGGACGCAAACGGCTTGTCCGCGTCGACGATCTCGCCGATGCGCGGCGTCAGCAGCTCGACCCGCTCGCGCTGCGCGGCCGCGACGGCACGCCGGATCGGCTCGTCCCAGGCGTGGAACGCGAGGTTGAACGTGCCCCAATGGACCGGGAACAGGCGCCGCGCACGTACATCGACGTGCGCCCGGACCGCGTCTTCGGCGCTCATGTGGATGTCGAGCCACGGCGCACCCGGGCCGTACGCGCCGATCTTGATGAACGCGAGATCGAACGGACCGAAGCGTTCACCGATCGCGCGGAAGTGGTCCGAGTAGCCGGTGTCGCCGCTGACGTAGAAACGATGCCGCGAGCCGAGCACCGACCACGACGTCCAAAGCGTCGCGCGCTGGTCGGTCAGGCCGCGGCCCGAATAGTGGCGCGACGGCGTCGACACGATCCGTACCCCTTTCAGCGGCCGCTCCTGCCACCACTCGAGGTCGTGGATCTGCGCCGGCGGCACGCCCCAGGCCTGCAGGTGCGCGCCGATCCCGAGCGGCACGAAGAACGCGGTTCCGCGCCGAGCCAGGTGCTGGGCCGTCCGCATGTCGAGGTGGTCGTAGTGATCGTGCGTGATCAGCACGGCGTCGACCGGCGGCAGGTCGTCGAGCCGTAGCGGCGGCGGATGAAAGCGCCGCGGTCCCATGTCGAACGGCGAGGCGTAGTCGGCGAACACCGGATCGATGAGCAGGCGCACGCCGTCGATCGCCGCATAGACGCTGGCATGTCCGATCCAGAACGCCTGCAGTCCCGGTGTCGGCGGGACGACCTTCAGCACTGCCGGGTCGACCGCCAGGACCGGGATCGGAGCGGGCGGGCTTCGCACCTCGTCGCCGAACTGACCGACGAGGAGGTTCCATGCATCGGCCCATGTGTAGCCGGCGGGCGGCAGCGGGTTGACGAAGCGGCCGTCGTGGAAGTGCGGATTCGCACGGGCACGCGCCAGCCGCCCTCCGTCAAGACGGCCGCCGAACTGCGGCAGCGACAGCACCCAGACGGTCACTGCGCCGACGACGAGAGCGAAGGTCAGCGCTACGCCGAGCGTCCACCGGAGGCGCCGCGATCGGAGCCGGGCCGGCTTCACGACGTCACCGTGATGTGTGGTCGGCGTCGCTGCGAAAGCGTGCGCTTCATGCCGTGCATGGTAGGTCGCTCGCCGGCGCTGACAGCACCGGATGACGGTTGGACGCGCTCATGGCTCGCGATGCGGCACGCGAGGAGCGCGTTGACCAAGCCGCACTGCATCAAGCCGGCCCTTCGACCAGCGCGCTCAGCGAACGCCGAACGGCGACTGATAAGGCCGGCCGAACGCAACACCGGCGACGACCGCGCCGATCGGGCGCAGGTGCATCCTCCCGGTCCGCTTGTGGTTGCGCTTGTCGACGAATTCGACCGGCCCCTCGACCGAATCGAGGATCGACAGGTCGGCCGGCGCCCCAGTCTGCAGCGTGCCGTGCTTCGGCAGCCGGGCGATCACGCGGGCCGGCGCGGTCGTTGCCATCGCGACGACTTCCGGCAGCGAGAAGCCGAGGCCGATCAGCTTGCTCATGACCCACGGCAGATACGGCATGCCCGGCGTGTTGCCGGAGAAGACGTGGACGTCGGAGGAGATCGTGTCCGGCGTGCAGCCCTGCGCGATCGCGGCCTCGGCGACCGTGTAGTCGAAGCTGCCGCCGCCGTGGCCGATGTCGAAGATCACCCCGCGCTTCTTCGCCGCCAGCGCGGCAGGCAGCAGCTTGCCGTCCTGCACGATGTTCGTGTCCTCGCCGGCGTTGTTCGGCGCGCCTGAGTAGCAGTGGGTCAGCACGTCGCCGGCCGCAGCAGGTCGAGCAGCTCCGACATCAGCGCGCGATCGGCGACGCCGCCGATGTGGCACATCACCTTCGCCGGCACGCCTGACAGCTCGCAGCCGCGGATCGCGCGCTTCAGCGGCTCGGTGCCGTGCCGCGCGATCACGTTCTCGCTCATCCGGACCTTGACGCCGAGCAGGATGTCGGCGTTCTCGGCGACCGCCCGCGCGGCAGCCTCCGGCTGCGCATAGTCGATGTTGAAGAGCTCCGGCACCGGAAAGCCGGCGAGCCCAGCGACCGCGATGTGCACGAACGCGTACTGGCGGGTGCGCGAGGCCGGCACGATGAAGCGCCGGAACGCGGCGAAGTTGTTCGCGCCGGCATCGCCCGCTGACACCACCGTCGTCTTGCACTGATGCGCGACGAGCTCGTCGGCCGGGGTGCCGATCGCCGAGCCGTACGGGTACGAATGGCAATGCAGGTCGATCAGGCCCGGCGTCACGAGCTTGCCGCCGACGTCCATCACGCGGGCACCGCGCTCGGCCGCAATGGTCGGCGCGATCGCCTCGATCTGGCCGTAGCGGATGCCGATGTCGTGCTTTCCAGACAGGTTCTGGCTCGGGTCGAGCACGTTGGCATTGCGGATCAAGAGGTCGAACTTGTCGTTCGGCCCCATGGCGGCCTGCAAGGTCTGCGGCATCGCGCCGCACAGCGCAAGCGAGCCGCCGAACTGAAGGAACTGCCGACGCGCCGCTGCTGTCATCGTGACCTCGCTCTTGTTTTTCAAAGACCCGCGGGACATCCAAGGCTGCGGGAGCTTAGTCCTGGGTCGCGGCGCTGTCACGCTGGTTTGCGACACGCTGCTCGCGCACGCACTTCACCCCGTTTGCGGAACAGCGCCGTATCAACCAGCGCGCAGGACTTGCTGCGCTTCGAGGAATCTTCCATGCCGACCATCCTGCCGCTCTCGACTCTGTACATGGCGATCGCCGCCGCCTTCATCGCCCTGCCTGCGGCGGCTCAGCCCACCGGCCCTGCTGCCAGCGCGTCCTCCCTCAGCGCATCAGCCGCGGAGCGCCGCAGCACGCTGGACGACCAGCAATCGGTTGCCGTCACGATCTACAACGAGGATCTCGCGCTCGTGAAGGAGACACGCCGCGTCGCCCTCGATCCCGGTCGCAACCGCATCGCGCTGCGCGACGTCAGCGCGCGGATGCGCCCTGAGACCGCGCAGCTGCGCAGCCTGTCGAACCCCGGCGGGTTCGACCTGCTCGAGCAGAACTTCGACTTCGACCTGCTGACGCCGGCCAAGCTGATCGAGAAGTACACCGGCCGCACCGTGCGCGTGATCCGGACCCACCCGACGACCGGCGCCGAGACGATCGAGAGCGCGAAAGTCCTGTCGACGGCCGAAGGCGCGGTGCTGCAGATCGGCGACCGCATCGAGATCGGCGCGCCCGGCCGCATCGTGTTCGACGGTGTGCCGCCGAACCTGCGCGACCGCCCCACCCTCGTCACCGAGCTGCAGAACCGGGTACCGGGCACGCAGGACGTCGAGCTGACCTACCTGAGCGGCGGCTTGTCGTGGCAGGCCGATTACGTCGCCGAGCTGAACGCCGGCGACAACGCGCTCGATCTCAACGGCTGGGTCACGCTGACCAACCGGAGCGGCACGGCCTACCCGCGCGCCAAGCTGCAGCTGGTCGCCGGCGACGTCAACCGCGTGCGTCAGGAAATGCGGCGGGCCAGCGTGATGGCCGATGCCGTGATGGCGAAGTCGGCGGCCGCCCCGGCGATGGCACAGGAGACGCTGTTCGAGTACCACCTCTACACCCTGCAGCGCCCGACCACGCTGGCCGACAACCAGACCAAGCAGGTCGCGCTGCTGAACGCGGCAGCCGTCCCGGTCAAGAAGGAGCTGCTGCTGAACGGCGCCGACTACTACTACCGCTCGAGCGTCGGCGACATCGGCCAGAAGATGAAAACCGCCGTCTACGTCGAGTTCATGAACACCGAAAGCGCGCGCCTCGGGCAGCCCCTGCCGAAAGGCGTGGTCCGGGTCTACAAGCGCGACAGTGCGGGCAACGCCCAGTTCGTCGGCGAGGACCGCATCGACCATACCGCGAAGAACGAGAAAGTCCGGCTCCGCCTCGGCGAGGCGTTCGACGTCACCGCCGACAAGCGCCAGACCGATTTCCGCCGGCGCGAGCCGACCAACAAGGCGAGCTACGTGGCCGAGAGCGCCTTCGAGATCGTGCTGCGCAATGCGAAGAGCGAAGCCGTGACCGTCACGGTGCGGGAGCCGGTCCCGGGCGACTGGACCATGCTCGAGGAATCGCAGCCGCACGCGAAGGTCGCGTCGGGTACCGCCGAATGGCAGGTCCGCGTTCCCGCCAATGGCAACACGTCGCTGAAGTACCGGGTGCTGGTGCGCTACTGATGCCTTGATGAGCGAAGCGTCGGGCTCGCCTCAAAGGCGCGCCTGGCGATCGGGCCGCATGGGGCTCGGTCGACCGAGACGGCCAGCGACTGCAACGGAAGACGTGCGGACAAGCGCTGGCGACGCGCGGTCAACTCGGCGCGGGCGCGGGGTCGAAGAATGGACCCACGCGCCCGAACCGGGCGCGCCGCTTCCACCGAACCCCGGAGCACACCATGCAAGCAATGAGCTACCAGACGCTGGACCGCGAGGTCCGGCAGTTGTTATCGACCAACATCGAGAGCTTCAAGACTCAGATCAGCGGAGGCGTAATGAGCGCGTCCGATGCCGCCTATGACGAGGCCCGCAAGGTCTGGAACGGCACCGTCGACCGCCATCCCGCACTGATCGCACGCTGCCTGAACGAACGCGACGTGCAGACCGCCGTGAAGTTCGCGGTGGCCCACCGGATGCTGCTCAGCATCAAGGGCGGCGGCCACCACATCGCCGGCAACGCCGTCGCCGACCAAGGGCTGATGCTCGACATGTCGGGCATGAAGCAGATCCGCATCGACGTCGCGGGCCGGACCGCCACCGTCAGCCCCGGTGCGCTGCTCGCCGACTTCGATCGCGAAGCGCAGGCGCACGGTCTTGCCACGCCGCTCGGCATCAACTCGACCACCGGCGTCGCCGGCCTGACCTTGGGCGGCGGGTTCGGCTGGCTGACGCGCCGCCACGGCCTGACGATCGACAACCTGCTCGGCGCGACCGTCGTCACCGCCGACGGCACGATCCGCAGCGTCTCGGCGACCCGCGAGCCCGATCTGTTCTGGGCATTGCGCGGCGGCGGCGGCAACTTCGGCGTCGTCACGTCGTTCGAGTTCAAGCTGCATCCGGTCGGCCCCGAGGTCTATGCCGGTCTCGTCGTCTATCCGTTCGCGCAGGCGCACCAGGTCCTGCGTGCGTGGCGCGACTTCAACGCGACCGCGCCGGAAGAGCTCAGCGTCTGGGCGGTGCTGCGCAAGGCGCCACCGCTGCCGTTCCTGCCGGCGTCGGTGCATGGCAAAGAGGTCGTGATCCTGCCGCTCGTCCACAGCGGCAGCCTCGAGGCGGGTGAACGTGCGGTGGCGCCGGTGCTGCGCTTCGGCGACCCGGTCGGCTCGGCGCTCGGGCCAACGCCGTATGCCGGCTTCCAGACCGCGTTCGATCCGCTGCTCGGCGCCGGCGGCCGCAACTACTGGAAGTCGAACAACTTCAGCACGCTGACCGACGCTGCACTCGACGTCGTGATCGCCGCTGCAGCCCGCCTGCCAGGTCCCGAGTGCGAGATCTTCATGGCGCAGCTCGGCGGCGCGATGGCGCGAGTGAAGGCGGATGCGACCGCCTTCGTCGGCCGCGATGCCCAGTACATCATGAACGTGCACGGCCGCTGGTCCGATCCGGCCGACGATGCACGCGTGCGCACTTGGGCCCGCGAGGTCTTCGAGGCGGCGGCGCCGCATGCGACCGGCAGCGGCTACGTCAACTTCCTGACCGAGGACGAGAGCGAGCGCGTGGCGGCCAGCTACGGCGCCAACCATGCGCGCCTGCAGACCCTGAAGCAGCGCTTCGATCCGGACAACCTGTTCCGGATGAACCTCAACATCGCGCCGGCCGATGCGGGAGGGTCGAGGACCAGCGCATGAATGTTGTCGACGCGCGCGGTTGCGCCGTCTCCGGCTCGACGCCGGCGGCGCGGGTCGCGTTCGAGCTGGCCGTCGAGCGCTTCCTCGGCTGGCGCACCGGCGCCGACGTCGCGGTCGCCGCCGCGCTGGACGAGGCGCCCTGCTTCGTGATGGCGCACGTGCTGCAGGCCTACCTCTCGCTCTGCAGCCGCGACCCGCAGCGCGTGCGCTCGGCGCAGCCGGTGCTGGCGCGCGCCGCTGGGCTGCCGGCGAACCGCCGCGAACGCCTGCACATCGCGACCGTCGCGGCGGTCCTCGCCGACGACTACGAAGCCGCGAAGACGCTGCTCGGCGAGCTGCTGCGGCACGCGCCGCGCGACGCGCTGGCGCTCCAGGTCGCCCATGCGTTCGACTATGCGACCGGCGATTCGCCCGGCATGAAGGCGCGCCTCGACGCCGTGCTGCCGGCGTGGTCGAAAGGCTTGCCCGGGTACTCGGCGGTGCTCGCGATGCACGCCTTCGCGCTCGAGGAGACCGGCGACTATGGCCGCGCCGAGGCCGCAGCCCGAACGGCGCTCGCGCTCGACCACGCCGATGCACGAGCGCATCACGTGATGGCGCACGTGTTCGAGATGACCCGACGTCCGCAGGACGGCCTGCGCTGGCTGCGCGAGCACGTCGCCGCGTGGGCCGACGACAGCGTGGTTGCAACCCACGTCTGGTGGCATGTCGCGCTGTACCACCTGACGCAGGACCGGATCGACGGCGCCCTCGCGCTCTACGACCGGCGCCTCGCGATCGGCTACGGCGGCGAGGTCGCCGACCTGATCGACGCGACCGCGCTGCTCTGGCGAGTCCGGCTGCTCGGCGGCGATGGCGGAACGCGTTGGGATGATCTCGCCGCGGCTTGGGCACCGCGAATCGAAGATGCGTTCTGCACCTTCAACGATGTGCACGCGATGCTGTCGTTCGTCGGTGCCGGCCAGGCGGCGCAGGCCCGCCGCCTCGAAGACGGCCTGCTGCACGGCCAGTCGCTGCCAACGCGGCATGGCTTGACGACGCGCGAGATCGGCCTTCCGGCCTGCCGTGCGCTGATCGCCCACAGCGAGGGCAACGACCGACTCGCGGTGACCTTGCTGGCCAGCCTGCCGCCGATCGCGCACCGGATTGGCGGCAGCCACGCGCAGCGCGACGTGCTGCGATTGACGATGCGCCACGCGGTCGCGCGGTCGGGTCGCGCGGCTGCAGCGTCGACCGCAGCCGCCTGAATCGTCAGCGCCGCACGTGCGCGACGAAGCCCTCGACGAACTGGCGCAGCGCCGCGTCGACCTTCGGGTCGACCAGCTCGCCGTTCGCATCGAACACCTGGCCGGCGCGCGAGACCAGCAGGCGGCCGCCTGACCACAGTTCGGCGCCCAAGGTGCGCAGCACCGGCAGCCAGGCGCTCTGCGACAGGATCGTGCCAAAGCCGCCGGGCGATGCTCCGAAAAGCGCGACCGGCTTGCCGCCGAACACCCGGCCGATGTCGCCGGCCGGTCGGCTGAGCCAGTCGATCCCGTTCTTCGCGACGCCGGGAATGCCGTTGTTGTATTCGGGCGTTGCGATCAGCAGGCCGTCGGCCGCGGCGATCTGATCCTTAAGGCGCGCGACGACCTCCGGAACGCCGTGGGCCGCCTCCTCGTCGCCGTCGTACAGCGGAATGCCGCGGATCGACGCGATCGTCAGCGTGCTGCCCTCCGGCATGCGCGCCTCGGCGGCGCGCAGCAGTGCGCTGTTGTAGGAGCCGCGGCGCAGGCTGCCGGATAGTCCGATAAGGTTCGTCATCGCCCGATTCTGCGATGTCGCCAGCCGCGCTGCACGGGATCGCCGCCGCTCGACAATGTGAGCCCCTTGAAGGACCCTGCCATGACGATCCGCGTGACCCGCGACCTTTCGCGCAAGATGATGCACACCGTCTCGGTTCGCGACCACGCGTTCCCGGTCGACGAACCTGAAGCGAATGGCGGCGAGGACGCCGGCCCGACGCCGCACGATCTTTACGACAGCGCACTCGGTGCCTGCAAGGCGATGACGGTGCTCTGGTATGCGAACCGCAAGAAGATGCCGATCGCGGATGTTCAGGCCGCCGTCGAGCGCGACGACAGCGAGGAGCGGCGCGGCGTCTATCGCCTGCGCGTAACGCTCGCACTCGGCGGGCCGTTGACCGACGCCCAGCGGCAGGAGCTGCTGACGGTCGCCGAGAAATGCCCGGTTCACAAGCTGATGGCACAAGCCGTGACCGAGATCCGGACCGAGCTGGCGCCGGCCGCGTGAACCTCTGTGCCGGCGCGGCGCCCCGGCGTCGGCGCCGCGGCACCGAGACGAATATCTGAGGCGGATGCAGGCCAGAGAGTTGGCCCGGCGAGCCCAATCTCCTGCGCTCCTGACACGCTGTCGGAAAAAGCCTGACAAGCGATCTATCCCCGCACCGTCTGTTACGCCGGTCGAACGGTTCCTACAGTGAGCACTCGTCACCTGGAGCCCGCATGGAACTCGCCGAATCGACCCCGAACCCCTTCGCCCTGCTGATCACGCCGGATGCGGTGTTCGACGCCCTCAGCCGGTCCGACCGCCTGAGCCGCCTGAGCAGCCGCATCTGCCGCCCGCTCGACGAGCGCCAGGCCCGCATCGAAGGCACCGAGGCCCGCACGGCCGACGCCGCCGACGCGAGCTCGGCCCTGCGCGTCACCCTGGCCAGCTGAACGAGCGATTGCCGTGAGCAAGATCGAGCACTGGCGCTGGCGCTATCGCGACACGGAATCCGGCCGCATCTGCCGGACGATGTTCGCCTGCAGCGCAGCCGAGGCTGCTCGCCTGTACCCCGATGCCGAGCGCATCGAGGGCACGATGGTCCTGCGCGAGGTCGACGACGAACCTCTCGACACCACCCCCGGCGTGTTCCGGCGGTCGGCACAAGGAACCTGAACTTCTTTTTTGGAGGTTGCACGATGCCGTTTGTGATCGTGGGCGGCCTGCTGGTCGCCATGAAGCTGGCTGACATCAGCCCTGTCAACGCATGGGCCTGGGGCTGGGTTGCCGCGCCGCTTGGTGTGGCGCTGCTGTGGTGGTGGTACGCCGACGCCTCCGGGCTGAACAAGCGCCGTGAGATGTCGCGCCTCGAAGAGCGCAAGGCCGAGCGCCGGCGCGGCGCGCTCGAGAAGCTCGGCGTCGGACCCGAGGCCGAGAAGGAAAAGCGCGAGGCCGAAAAGGCGCGCGCGGCACGCCAACGGCAGATCGACATCGTCGAGGGCAAGCGCGCGGCCAAGCGTGCGAAGGCTCGCGACTCGGTGCTCGGCAGCCGCTTCGACAGTGAGCTCGCGACGCGGTTCCAAGAGACTCGGAGCTGAGGTCCGCCGCCGGGCGACCGGTGTCGAACGCGCTCTTCTCCTGCATGCGACGTTAGTCGCGCGGCGAGATCGGCGACGCAGCGACCCAGCGTCGAACGCCTCCCCTCGCCTCCACACGGCCTTGCAGGCCGCGGCGACTATCCTTGGCGCGCTGCCAGCGAGCCTCAGATGAACGACGCCGAACCCATCCACGATTCCGAGATGCCAAACGTGCGCATCCGCGAAGCCGCCCCAGTGGCCGCCGGCCTGCCCGAGCGGCTCGCCCGTTGCATCGCGGACGCCGGCATCGACGTCGCAATCGTCGGCCACGGTGCCGCCGCGGCGACTGTCGAAAGCGCGGCGCGCATCCTCGACGTGCCGCTCTCGGCGATCGTCAAGACGATGGTGCTGACCGATGGGGCGCGCTTCGTTGCCGCCATCCTGCCGGGCGACCGGCGCCTCGATCGCAAGCGGGTTGCAGCCGCGCTTGACATCAAGTCGTTGCGCTTCGCCTCCTCTGCAGAAGTGCTGGAACAGACCGGCTATCCCGCCGGCGGGGTCGCGCCGCTCGGCTTCGCGCGGCCGACGACTGTGGTGGTCGACGACATGTTGAGCGGCTGGGCGATCGGCGGCGGCGGTCGCGAAGACCTGCTGATCCGCATCGCGGTCGACGACATCGTGCGGGTCAACAGCGGGCGCCGGGCAGCGATCTGCCAGCCGGTTTAAAGCGCCGCGTCACAAGAGGCGATTGACGACGTAGCCTCGTCGTGTCGACATCGACACCGTCAGGCGACCCAACCGCCACAGACCGGGAACACCTGGCCGACGAAGCAGGCCGCAGCATCGCTGGCGAGGTACGCGGCGAACAGCGCATCCTCGTCGCCGCTCACCAGGCGGCCGAGCGGCACTTCGCGCTTGAGCCGCTCGTGGAACGCCGGATTCGCCTGCACTTCGGGCGGAAAATAGGTCGGGTTGTCGACGAAGTTCTGCGCGATCGCATTGAGCTGGATGTTGTCGCGCGCGAGCTCGAGGCCGGCCGCGCGCACCCAGGCGAGCTGCGCGCCGCGCGCTGCGCTGTACGTTGACGTGCGCTTCTGGCCGCGCAGCGCAGCCGCACTGCCCATCACGACGACCCGACCGCCGCCGCGCGCCCGCATCTGCGGCAGCACGGCACGAACCAGGCGCGGCAGCGGGTCGACGAGTTGCGCGAAGACACGTTGCCATTCGTCGTCATTGACATCGCCGACCGCTGTCGACGGCGCCGGGCAGGCGAGGTGCGCGATCAGCACCTCGACGACGCCGGCCTCCTCGACAACGCGGGCGGCGAGCGCCGGATCCTCGCCGAAGGCACGCGGGTCGGCACGGACTTCGGCACCCAGCGCGCCGAACACGCGTTTCAATGCCGACCCCATGAAATCGTCGGATTGCGTGATGAGCACGCGGCGACCTTGAAGATCGACCAGCTTCATATCGGGTCACCGGTGAGGAGGGCCGATTCGGCCATGATCCAATTCCCATCGAACGCGAGGCGAGTACACGGCACAGGAGCATGTCGCACCTGACACCGCCCTGCTTCGATCGCATCATCACCGCAAAAGGGTTTGCCTATGTCGACGCCGCCGGAAGAGAAAACGAATGCTGAATCCGACGTTCGCCCGCCCGCCGACAGCGGCATGCGCAAGGGTCTGACGGATTACGGCGACCGCGACTTCTCGCTGTTCCTGCGCAAGGCCTTCATCAAGGGCGCCGGCTTCACCGACGCGGCGCTCGACCGCCCGGTGATTGCGATCGCCGACACCGGCAGCGACTACAACCCGTGCCACGGCAACGCGCCGCAGCTGGTCGAAGCAGTCAAACGCGGCGTGATGCTGGCCGGCGGCCTGCCGATGGCGTTCCCGACGATCTCGATCCACGAGAGCTTCGCCGCGCCGACCAGCATGTTCCAGCGCAACCTGATGTCGATCGACACCGAGGAGATGATCCGCGCGCAGCCGATGGACGCGGTGGTGCTGATCGGCGGCTGCGACAAGACGGTACCGGCGCAGCTGATGGGCGCGGCGTCGGCCGGCATCCCCGCGATCCAGCTCGTCACCGGCTCGATGCTGACCGGCGCGCAGCGCGGCGAGCGCGTCGGTGCCTGCACCGACTGCCGGCGCTACTGGGGGCGATTTCGCGCCGGCGAGATCGACGCCGACGAGATCGTCGAGGTCAACAACCAGCTCGTCGCCAGCGTCGGCACCTGCTCGGTGATGGGCACCGCGAGCACGATGGCCTGCATCGCCGAGGCGCTCGGCATGACGATGCCGGGCGGTGCCTCGCCGCCCGCGGTCACCGCCGATCGGATCCGCATCGCCGAGCAGACCGGCGCGCAGGCGGTGCAGATGGCGCGCGAGGGCCTGACGATCGACCGCATCCTGACGCCGGCCGCCTTCGAGAACGCGATGCGCGTGCTGCTCGCGATCGGCGGCTCGACCAACGGCATCGTCCACCTCGCGGCGATCGCCGGCCGGGTCGGCCTCGGCATCGATCTGCAGGCGCTCGACCGGATGGGCCGCGAGACGCCGGTGCTGCTCGACCTCAAGCCGTCGGGCCGGCACTACATGGAGGACTTCCACAAGGCCGGCGGGATGGCTACCCTGCTGCGCGAGCTGAAGCCGCTGCTGCGCCTCGATGCGCTGACCGTGACCGGCCGAACCCTCGGCGAGGAGATCGAGCGCGCCGGTCCCGGCTTTTCGCAGGACGTCGTCCGATCGACGGCCGATCCGATCTATCCGCAAGGCGGGATCGCCGTGCTGCACGGCAACCTGGCGCCGGGCGGCGCGATCATCAAGCAGTCGGCTGCCGACCCGGGCTTGATGGAGCACGAGGGCCGCGCGGTCGTCTTCGAGGGCATGCAGGACCTCGTGACCCGCATCGATCGCGACGACCTCGACGTCAGCGCCGACGACGTGCTGGTGCTGAAGAACATCGGCCCGAAAGGCGCACCGGGCATGCCCGAAGCCGGCTACATCCCGATCCCGCGCAAGCTGGCGCGCGCCGGCGTCAAGGACATTGTGCGGATCTCAGACGGCCGGATGAGCGGCACCGCGTTCGGCACCATCGTGCTGCACGTGACGCCGGAGGCAGCGATCGGCGGTCCGCTCGCGCACGTGCGCAACGGCGACCGCATCCGCCTCAGCGTCGCGAAGCGCGAGATCGCGCTGCTCGTCGGCGATGCGGAACTGGCACAACGAGCGCGCGACAACCCGATCGTCGAACCGGTCGCGGCCCGTGGCTATCGGAAGCTCTTCCTGCGCTCGGTGCTGCAGGCTGACGAAGGGTGCGACTTCGACTTCCTGCAGGCGGCCGAACGCACCGGCACGGTTCCCGAGCGCTGACGTTCGCGCCGCTGTCGAGGCCTGCAGTCAGGCCGGCTCGAGCACGTGGATCGCGCGGTTCGCGGTGAAGTCCTTGACCTTGGCCGCGTAGGACTTCATGTGCGGCGCTACGCCATGCGCCTGCAGCGCTTCGAGAGAGGCCCATTTCTCGACGACGACGAACGAGTCGGGGCCGAACTGCGCGAATCCGGTCAAGGCGTTGCGAACGTCGACCACAGCTTCGTAGGCGATGCAGCCTTGCTCTGCGCGCACCGCATCGACGTTGGCGCGATAGGCCTCGAGGATGCGCTCGCGCTGGCCGGGCTTCGCCGTGATGATGGCGAGGACATGGATCATCGGCAGACCTCCGTCAAAGTCCGCCGACTGTATCGGAGGAAATCGCTACTGCGGATGCGCCAGTGACGCGTCTTCGGCGTGCGCCTCGCTGTCGGTTCGCGGGACATCGGACCGAGCGGCATCGTGATACGCCAAGGTGCCGGGGATGCGGCGGGCATACGGATACGGCGCCGCTTCGTCGGCGGTCATCCGCGCGGTCGTCTTGATGATCTGTCCGGCAACCGGATCCTTGTAGCGCCAGCGCCAGGTTTCGACCAGCATCGTCATCATCGTGTCGTGGGAGTGAAGAAATCGATCGGGGCACCGCGCTCAGGCGGTGGTCTCGAAAAAGCCCATGCCCAGCGGCGCCACATGCGTCCAGACATCCTTGGACAGGCGCTCGAGAGCAAGCCCGATCTGGGCCCGCGGCGCGAGCACCGGGACGACCGAGAGACCGGCGAGGGCCTGCAGCTCCTGGAGCTTCACGGCGCGCGACGGCTTGTCGACCGCGACGATCAGCTTGCCTTCGTGCAGCAGCAGCGGCATCGCGCGGTACATCACCGCGAGCCGATGCGGCAGCTTGGCGATCGCGTCGGGGTCGACCGGGTAGCGATTCAAGTCGACCAGCGGATAGCCCATCTTGTGGGCCAGTGCCGTCCGCAGGTCGGCCTTCGTAATCATGCCGGCGTTGACCAGCATCTCGCCGAGCGGCACGTTGGCCGGCTGGCCGCCGAGTGCGCGATAGAGCTGGTCGTGGGTCAGCAGGCCAAGCTCCAGCAACGAGTAGCCGAGCGGCAGGATGGGCTTCTTCTGCTGGCGCTCGAGCGCCTCGAGCAGATCGTTCGGACTCGCGATCCAGCGACTCGTCGCCACTTCCTCGGCCGAGGGGCCGAACTCGCGGCGCGTATAAGCCGAGCGCGGCACGAAAACGCGCTGCAGCGCCGCTTCCTCATTGACCGGCGTGAACAGGTAGACGCCGTCGCTGGTCTCGACGTGGCCGGCGGTGCGGCCGGTCAGCGGTGGCGTGACGTCGTCGGAGTGCAGCGTGTAGTCGCGCTCCTGCGCTGCGGCGGGGACGCGCTCGATGGGCGCATTGACCATGCGCGGTGCCGGCTTCAGCGGCGTCGTCAGGGTCAGCCGGCAGAAGCGCGAGAACGCCAGCTCGACCCTCGGCCCGTCGAGGGTCGTGCGAAACGTCAGCATGCGGGCCTCCGGGTCGAAGCCGAGCATGTCGCCTTCGATCACGGAGCCGCTCTTGCGTTCAAGTCGGCACGGCTGCGGCACGTCGTTCGAAGGGGCCGGCACGTGGCGCCAGGCGATCGGTGGAACGGGCCAGTGCCAGCGCTCCGGTGCGTCGACGATGAGGGTCGGGAAAGGGGTCGGGGGCTTGCGCACGGTGGGTGTCGTTGCATCTGCCGCCCCGCCCTCGGGCAGTCGGCTTCTGTCGACATCAAGATCGGCGTTTTGGCGTCGAACTTGAGACCGTCGAGCCGGCATTGGTGCGTGCGGAATGCGCGTTCGGCTCCCTCGAGTCGGGTGCGAATTCGGCCCTGGACGCGCCCCTCGTTCCAGGGGAACGCGTCCGCACCCCCTTTGTTCACGGTCTGTTCAGGTCGGGCGCATTTCCGAACACTGCGGGCACTGTGATCGGATTGCGGCACGAGGTCGGTGGCGCTTGCGAATCGACCACCGAATCGAGCGACAAAGGAAAGAATGAAACCCAGGTTCATCGAGCTCCACGGCGAGTTGGCAGACGCCCGTGCCGAGCTCAAGTTCTCGATCCGCACCTGCCGTGCCCTGTTCGCCATGCGCGGACCGTTCGACACCCATGCGCTGATCGCGCAGCTGCGCAAGATCGAGGCAGCGTCGGAATGCGTCGACCGTGCGGCGTTCGCGCTCGAGCGCTACGTCAACACCCACTCGCGCTGACCGAAGAGCCTCGCTCGCGGCTTCATCCGATCGGCCGCCGCTTCACCGACTTGCGATACCGCGCTGCCCAGTCGTCGACCGCGGGGCCAGCCGGATCGACCACCCGCGGCAGGACGCGAGGCCGGTGGTACATCGCGCGGCAATGCTCGCACGCAACGAACTCGGTCACGTACGGATCGCCCTCGGCACGCGCCACGACGACCCGGTCGAAGGCTTGGCACCCGCAGGCGCACATCGGGTGCTCGGAAGCGCTTTCCATCGTCGGGCATTCGCGTCAATCGCGATAGGGCCACCCGTTACCGGGCGCCCCCCGCACAGATCCCGGCGTGCACGATTCGCGCACCGGGCTCCTGCCCCGGGTGGGTGGCGTCGAAGCGCACATTGGGCCAAGGGTGAAGGACACGAGCTCGAGGCAGCCACTGC
>Ga0207691_10000091_pt1 | contig 77556 bp, 62 predicted proteins | sample KBSM13metaG_FD_184327 | JGI IMG/M metagenome (GOLD analysis project Ga0207691, IMG submission 184327) | Miscanthus rhizosphere microbial communities from Kellogg Biological Station, Michigan, USA - KBS M1-3 metaG (SPAdes) (version 2) | ecosystem: Host-associated > Plants > Roots > Rhizosphere >...
CAAGAGCTCCTGACCCTCTTCATTTTCGCGGCTGACTTTGAGCGTTCCGTCAAGCACCATCGGAACCATTCTGATCGGTTTTCCCATGGTAATGAGGGTTTGCCCGGCACTAGCATTGATCACCATGGATTTTTCAGCGACTTCCTTTAACAAGTCAGGTTCAAATATGGCAGAATAAACACTTTCCAGGTTGCGGTCCCCGTTTTTCATACAGCAATTTAGACGTGTCTGATGAGTGAATAGCAGAATCTCTTTCGTGCAGGATGGCCTGATACTAAAGTTAATTCAATATTTAATCTGTTTTATTTCGGATTCGCTTTTAGAAGCCGAAAAAAACGAAAGAAAAATATTGATGATAAAAACCAGTTGTGCAGTCAGGATGAAAACAAACGCAATCGTGACACCGCTTTGTTCATAGCGGCGGACAGTGTCGTTGTCAAATCCTGTAAACCGTCGGGTTTCTGCCGTCAGCAGGCCACTGGAACTCAGCCCCAACAGGAAACAGAGGCAGAGATATGTAACCCAGAAGTGAAAGCGGGAGAGAAGAAGATTCAGGTCCCTTCCGAAAACCAGCGGAAAGAAAAAATAAACAATGGAGAACGGAATCAGGAATACGGAAACCAGGATGATAACCTGCAGCCACGAAATAACATACCATGTATCATGCAGATGGACATCCAGTGTTCCCCGCAGGGAAATCAGACCGGAAACATTCAGGCACAATATGCCGAGTAAGAATAAAATAGAAACTTCAACCCGGTTGCTGACGTAATGCTGTTCTTTCAGCCATGCATACCATCCTGCCAGTAAAGGAAGGAATACGCAGAGAGATACAATCGGATAGACAAATGCCCGCCAGGTATGGGCTCCTGACATAAGCTTCCCCCGGCTCCAGAAAACAAATACGGGTAGCAGACTCAGGACAGCGATAAACAAACCAATGGAAAGAATTCCCTTCAATTTCATAATAAGATTTACCGCGATTAGTTCTGGACGATCCGCATCCAGTCTTCGCTGCCATGCCCTTTTTTAATCCATTCGTCCATTCTTTCAGCCACTGCCGGGATCACGGCGAGGTTTCGTTTGGCTTTTTCCGCTGCATTTAAAAACAGCTGGGTGTCTTTTCTTGCCATGTTCAGTTCCCAGCTGGGTTTTGTAAGGTCTTCCTGCGTAATTCGATTTATTCTCGCAGTGAGTGACGCCGCCGGATTCCAGGTTGCAAACAGGGTTTCAAGATCAGAAACGGGCACGCCGACCGAGCCCGCCAGCGTGAGTGCATCTCCCAGGGCGGCCGTGAAACCCACGAGGAAACAATTACCGGTCAGTTTCAGGGCAGCTGCCCTGCCGGCCTCCGGTCCAAAATTCATCAGCTTCCCGGTCATGGCTGACAATTGGGCTTCCAGTTTACCGATCAGTGTCTGATCGCCGGAAACGAGCATATAGCCGGTGCTTTCCAAAGCATTCGACGGACCCATGAATACCGGTGCATGCTGATAGGCGAAACCCTGTTTTTTCCAGTATTCGGTCCTTTCGACGGCGCCGGGAGCTGAAGTCGTGGTATGATCGATGATGACGGCACCCGGTGTGAGCCCGGGCTGTGCACTGGCCAGGACCTGGTTTACGGACTCATCATCCTTCAGGGTAATATGTACGGTTTCTGCACCGCGAACAGCATCTGCCACATTTTCGAATGACCGGGCTCCATATTTCTCCAGTTCTTTTGCTCTTTCAAAAGTCCGGTTCCATACCTGTACGGAATCTCCTTTTTTGATCATGGCTTTGACAAAATTGGAGCCCAACAGCCCCATACCGAGGAATGCTTTCATCGAATGTTATTTTTATAAAGGTAAGGGCGGTTTGAGTTTCCGGGGTAAACAGGAGGAACGACCACCAGGGAGTTCTTCATCCCAGTTCGGCCGGGGATTCTAAATTCCTATAAGAAGCGTGCCTCCAACTCCGGAGTGGGGATCATACAGGCATCGCGTTTACCGAACATGCGGTACCTGGATCTTGCGACCAGATCATAGAAAAAGTCACGGACGGGTCTGGGAATGATCATCAGAACATACAGGATTTTCCAGGCCCCGCTAAGATCTCTCATTGTTTTCAAAACAGCCGTGGATTTAGTGTAACCCACAGCATCCTGAATGAGGATCAGGGAATTAAACACCTCCCGGGGCATACCAAGCCGTCCGAGAGCCGCCTGGCCGGCTTCCGATTGAAGAGATGCGAATTTGAATCTGGCTGCCGGATCCCGGCGGATAATAAATTGAACAAATCCATTGCACAGATTACAAATCCCGTCAAAAAGTAAAATATCGTGATGGTCTGTTGCCATTTAAATGTTGGTCTGTTGCCACTGGGTGAGCGAATAAAGCGTCCTTTTGATCACTCTGACCGGCCAGTGTCGTACTTTTAGAAGGAACCGATTAAATTCAGATCAATGTACAAGCTTTTTGCCTTCATCCTCTGTGCTTGTTTTCTCACTTCCCACCTGTTCGCCCAGTTGTCTGATGAAAAAGCAGTCAGTGAAACCATGGAAAAGCTCAGGCAGGCCATGCTGTCTGCCGATACAAATACTTTATACAGGCTTACCGCCAAAGAACTGACCTACGGGCATTCTGTCGGGTTGGTGGAAAATCAGAAAGAGTTTGTTGATGAATACATAACGGGGAAAACCATATTCACCACCCTGAACTTTGCAAATCAAACCATTGGCTTCAGCGGAAATATCGCCATGGTCAGAAACCACCTGACCGCGGATACCAATAACAATCATGTGGCGGGGAAGGTAGATCTCTGGGCACTCTGGATATGGCAAAAGCAGGGCGGCGACTGGAAGCTCATCGCGAGACAGGGTTACCGGATTCCTCCGGAAGCCAGATAACAAGGCCTGGTTGCGGGGAATTAGGTGCACGCCCGTCCGCACATTATGGAAATATTTCCATTTTTGCTTTCCCTTACAGCATCAGCAGACCTGGCATTGTTTTGGAACTATTGAAGGTGAGAACGGTGATTCCTTTAGCAGTGTTTAATTTCCTTACGGAAGATAGATTATAGTAAAAGGATAGCCGCTCGAGGGGGCTGAATGATGTTCAGCCCCGTTTTTTTTACGTTTATGAAAGGATTTTTACCAATGCAGACGGACTATGTTTGCGAAGGGTCCTTCGTTTTTTCAAAAGGATACTTTCCTTTGATTTCCTCATTTAGAAATTTTCCCCTCGACCGGGCAGACTTCATTTTTTCGAAAACATCCGGCGGGAGATCAAGATAGGCATACACTGCTCCGGTCTGGAAGCCGACTTCAAGCCTTTTTTTCTCCGGATCATATTGAAACCATCGTATTACGGTAGAAGGCATGCAGGACTTTTGATGAACCGATGGAAAAGGGATGCCATCCTGTTTGCCACCAGCACAGCTTATTCAGCAGTCTGTAATGCGGAAACGGTCGTTTGTAAAATAATAGGTGTTCCCGGGAACGCTCTCCTTCATTTTCACGTATAATGGAATAGATATTGTGGTTAAAATGCAGGATTTCCGATAATCTTCACAAGGATATCGTTCAAATAAAATTCTTTTTCATGTTTACGGTTTTGCGTAAATTGATTGTGAATCCCTCCCTCAATTCGGGCGTGATGAGAAAGAACTTAACCAATACACTGCTTTGCCTGCTCCTGCCGTTTGCTCTGCTCTCTCAAAACAGCAGCAATACCGACCTTACGCATATTATTACTCCCTATCGTTTCGTAAATGAATCCTCCATCAATGGAAAGAACCTGTATTTTGAATATTGGGTGAAAGGAAAACTGCTTCTGGCAGACAATTCCGTCGTCAACGGGGACAATTACTATTTCAATTTCGATAAGATAGAACACAAGCTGCTGATTACGTCAGACTTCAGATCCATCTATGAGATCGACCGCCGGGAATTTAAGGCGATCCTCTTTTACCTGCGCGACACGGGATATGTGTTCAAACACATTTCATATATCAACGACAAAGATCTGTTCCAGGTGATGGTGAATGAAAGCAGCAAATATTCGCTGTTCAAGGTGGTTCATACCAAACTGGTAAAGGGTGTGTATAACGGAATGTACACGTCATCGGGACTTACGGTAACGGACAAATACATGGATGCAACCGAGTATTTTATATTTTTTCCCAATAAAGAATACCGGGTCGTGCACAGCCTGAAAAAGGCGGCGCTGGAAAAAGCATTTCTGTTCAATCCTGACAGTGATAAGGTTTCAGACTATCTCAATGGTGCGGGCGAGAAATCCCTGGAGGAAAAAGACCTGATGCACCTGATCGCCTATCTCAATGACAACACAACTTCAGCAAATAACCTTCGCTGAAAACTCTTCATATTGCTTATGCATGAAATGGCCTCGAAAGAGGCCATCTTTTATCCGCCGATTAATTTCAGGAAGAGTTCCTTTTTTCTTCGTGACACATCAATGGTGTCGCCGTTTTTCATCGTAATCTGCCCGCCGTCACCGCGGATATAACGGGTGATATACTGAAGGTTTATCAGGTGGGAATGGTGCACACGGTAAAAACGGTAATCCTGCAAAATCTCCTCGAAATCCTTCAGCTGACGGGTGACAAGCATTTGCCTCCCTGACTGGAGGACCAGCCGGGAATAGTTGGAGCTCGATTCAATACGAATGATCTGACTGATTTGTATGAATTCCAATCCATCGTTGGTGGGTATGGTGATCTGGTCATCCTGGCTCCTGGGATTGGCCAGATTTTTTTGAAGTACTTCGGCTCTTTCCTTTGTCTTTTTTACGGAAAAATTCGCCAGTCTCTCCACCGTTTGCTGTAATTCCTCGATGGCTACCGGCTTCACGAGGTAGTCGAATGCGCTGATGCGGATGGCGTTGATTGCATAATGATTGTACGCTGTGATAAAGATGATCTCAAAATCAACTTCCGGTATCTGCTCGAGCAGTTTAAACCCGCTCATACGCGGCATTTCAATGTCCAGGAAAAGCACATCCGGTTTATACAGCTGAACCAGCTTCACTGCTTCTTCCGGATGCTGGGTCTGAGCCACCACTTTTACCGAAGGGCAGTATTCTTTAATCTTAAACTGCAGGTTCTGCAAACTGCTCAGTTCATCATCTACCAGTATGGCTTTCAGCGACTGCATGCGTGACTGCTTTGATATAGAATTCTATCCGGGTACCCGCGGGTTTCTGGTTTTCATCATAAAGATCCAAAATCTTCAGATTCGAGGTCGTGCCGTTTTCCTGATTGAAAATATTGATCCTGTCCTGGGTCAGTTTCATCCCGATACTCTTATGATAAGGTTTGTTGATCTGCTTGTAAATCCCTGACTGCTCCCTTCCAATACCGTTGTCTTCGATGATATAGTGAATATAGTTGTCCTTTAATTTAACCTTCAGGCAGATCTTAAGGTCCTTGCGGTCACTGGGACCGATACCATGGTTGATGGCATTTTCAAGGAAGGGCTGCACAAGCAGGGCGGGCACATGGAATTCGCCGTCCTGCAGGGGCGGATCAACCTGGCAGAAATACCTGAATTTGTGGTTGAAGCGAAGCTGTTCCAGATCAATATACAGCTGCAGGGATTCAAGGTCCTTATTGAGTTCGATCAGGTCGTTGTTGCTGCTGTCCAGAATACTACGGATAAAGCGCGCAAATTTATTCAGGTAATCCGAGGCCAGCTTTTTTTCATTTTGCATGATGAAATTCTCAATACTGTTGAGGCTGTTAAAAAAGAAATGAGGATTCATCTGGGCCTGCAGTGCCTGCATTTCCGTTTCAGCAATCTTTTGCTTGTACTGGAATTCGTCTTTACTCTTTTTTGACCGGTAGGATTTAAACAGGAGAAAGGCAACAATGAGCACAAGTCCGAAACCAAGGGTACCCACTACAAGGAGTATATTCTTGAAGGCGAGTTGTTTTTCCTGGGCGGCGGTGATCTGTTTCAGGTTGCGGTTTTCCAGTTCCTTCTGACGGTTAGTCCATTCGGATTCCTTTACGATCATGTTCCACTGGTTATTCTCAGAGAAGAGAGAATCGGATACCCGCCTGAATACGCGGTAGTAGAAGAGGGAAGAATCCTTGTTGTTTATCGCATCGTAAGCCGCTGAAAGCTGCTCCGCGCTCCTGGCCTGTCCTTCCATATAATGGGTCTGCCGGGCCAGCAGCATGGCCTGTTGCAAGAGCGAAATTCTATTTTTTGCCGGGATATGTTTCAGGTACTGGGCTTCGGCAAGGAATACCTGGAACTCGTTGCGTAAATCACCCGTTTCCCGTGCCGAGGCGATGGCTTTATCGAAAAAGTATTTCGCGGAATCCGTCTGATTTTCCACGGCCATCAGCTTCCCATAGCCGAGATAGAACTGGGAATATATATAGTTCTCATTGGCCTGCCGTGCCCAGGTCATGCCTATATCAAGATTTTTCCGGGAATCGGTGTAGTCACGCTGTTCAAAATCACACCGCGCGATCAGTTCGTAATTAATGGCGACGCCCCGGGCGGCTTTAAGTCTCCGGTTAATGTCGAGGGCCATGAGCGCATAGCGGCGGCATTTGTCAAAATCTTTTTGTGAGGCAAAGTTCTCCCCGATATTGTTCAGACACACGGCCTCCACGCGGTTCGCATTGCAGGCTTTGGCCAGGTCGATGGCTTTGAAATACGCATTCGTGCTGGATTCGAAATTGCCTGATGAAGTGAGCAGGATACCCAGGTTGACTTGGGCGATGGCCTTTCCAAAAGTGAAGTTCATCGAATCACTGATGGCTTCTACTTTCTTATAATATTCAAAAGCCCTGCTGACATCGGTTTCGCTGAGCATATAGCTGATGCGATGAAGCTTGTGCACCCTGATCGAATCATTGTGGGGATGGGTATTTACCCAGTCGATCAGGCTGTCTAAGGTAGACTGGGCAGATGCTGAAAATGAGAAGAATAAGGAAAAAAAGAAAAAAAGGGCACGGAGGTGGTTGGGGTGAGGGGTTATTAATATCTTTTTCCGCCGAAAATGCATTTCCGGTTTAACTGGCGCCATGAACAGAATCGTTTTATCCAAGATACTCATTAATTCTCCGTTTCTCAAGCAGACAGTCACCGGTTGCGAAGTGGGAGCTATAGAAATCCGGCCAGCAGATGGAGAATGCGGTGAACGCCCGTGACTGCGGCCGCTCTTTTTTTCACTGGCGGCGTTGCGGGGATTTCCACTTTTTCTTCTTCCACACGGCTCTTCAGTTTCTGCAAATCGCGGATTTTCATGTTCAGGTCTTTTTCATCCCAGGCTTTCAGATTGATCATATCATCCAGGGTGCGGTTTTGCTGGAAGTGGTAGTTCTCCACAGCGCTCACCGTCTCCGCATCGATGATAAAAGGCACCCGTTGCAAGCGTTCATCCCGCGACAAACGTTCCGCACAGTTTTTTATGGCTGTAAATCCGAAACCGGATTCACAGAAGATGACTTCCGGGATACTGTGTTCACGATTCATCAGTTCATCCATCGCACGATTTAAATTGCAGGAAGCATAACCCCGCTTGTATATGTTTACCAGTTTAGTGATGTTCGCCCGTTTGGTTCCGACATAATAAAAGCCGGTCATGCTTTCCTGCAATTTCATGGTCAAGGTTTAATGGTAAATGGCGATTATACGGCCACCCGAATGCAGAATAAAATTAGGCTATCGCCGGACGGCGAAATTCCGGAATGTGTAAGCAGCCGGTATAACCATGTAAGTGGTGAACAGATTCCTTAACCCTGGCGTGCAGTTGTCTGATCAGGGTCTTTTCCAGGAGATAACCTGCTGTCTGGCGACACCCAGGCCATCGATTCCCAGTTCCACTTCATCGCCGGGTTTGAGGTAAAGAGGCGGGTTCATGCCGAGCCCCACACCGGCGGGTGTACCAGTGGAAATGATATCACCCGGCAACAGGGTCATGAACTGGCTGGTATAGGAGATCAGAAACGGTATCTTGAATACCAGATTTGCTGTGTTGCTGTCCTGCATGATCTTTCCGTTGAGCTTAAGCCAGAGGCGAAGGCTGTTTACATCTTTGACTTCGTCCGGAGTAGCAAGGAAGGGACCAAGCGGGGCGAAATGATCACATCCCTTTCCCTTGTCCCAGGTGCCATTCCTTTCTATCTGAAATTCGCGTTCGCTGACGTCGTTGTGCAGACAGTAGCCGGCCACATACTTTCCGGCGTCAGACTCGTCCACATAACTCGCTTTCTTACCTATCACGAAAGCAAGCTCTACTTCCCAGTCCGTTTTTTTGGAATCGCGGGGAATGATGATCGGATCGTCAGGTCCGCAGAGCGCAGTAGTTGATTTGAGAAAAATCACCGGCTCGGAAGGAAGTTTGGCACCTGTTTCACGGGAATGGTCGGTGTAGTTGAGACCGATGCATACAATTTTGGAAGGTCTGGCAACGGGACTGTCAAGCTTTACCGTGCCCTGCAGTTTTTTCAGTTTGAAAGGATTCTTTTTCACGTATTCCTTCAGCCTTTCAAGCCCATCGGTTTCGAAAAATTTTTCATTAAAATCCTCTCCAAATGCGGAAAGATCATAATAGTGATCATCGAGCACTATGCCGGGTAAAATTTCCTTTTCACTTCTCCATCGGATCAGTTTCATATGGTTGTTTCAATTTAATACGAATCTAAGGCATTGGGCAGTTTTTCTTCCATAACGGGACCGTCCTGTTCACATTTGATTTACAATTTGATAATAATCCCGTTACAATAACATAATCCGATTTAGGGCCGGCCACACGCAGGGCTTTCTACTTTCGCGCTGAAAATAACTCATAAGTAGTGAAAACCACCCTGCTCGCCCTATCTCTCTGTCTGGGATTTTTCTGTTCTCTGGCTCAGTCCCGTTTCAAAGTTTCCGGTAAAGTAACTGACGCCACATCGGGTGCAGCCCTGGTGGGCGCCTCCGTATTGGTGGAAGGTCTGAATTCCGGAGTAAAAACGGACGTGGAAGGCAACTTTTTTATCGGCCTGGAAAAAGGAAAAGCTTATCAGCTTCTAGTAACCAATGTCGGATATGATCCGAAGACGTTAAGCATACCCGCATCCGGAAAGGGAGAAGTATATAATGTATCACTCGAACATTCTTCCAAAACGCTTACCAGTGTGGTTGTCACGGGCGGAGGCCGGAGGAATTCCATTTCCGGTCTTTATGCCCTGCAGAAAAACAGTGCCGCCATCTCAGACGGAATCTCGGCAGAATCCATTCAGCGTTCCCCTGACAGGAATACGGGCGAAGTCCTGAAGCGGGTCAGCGGAACCTCCGTGCAGGATAATAAATTCGTGATTATCCGGGGTATGAATGAAAGATACAATACGCAACTTCTTAACAATTCCGTATTGCCAAGCACTGAACCGGATAAAAAAGCTTTTTCTTTCGATATCATTCCTGCTTCCCTGGTCGATAATGTTACCATTTACAAACAACCCACACCGGATCTTCCCGGCGATTTTGCCGGTGGCGCGGTTAAGGTGACTACAAAGGACTATCCATCGAAATATTTCGGACAGGTAACGGTGACCCTTGGGTATAACGACCTTACGACGTTCAGGCCTTTCAACCGACAGGAACCCGCGGGCAAGCTTACGGCAATAGGATATTTCGATAATTCCAGGCTGATGCCCGGCGGATACTACAACAACCGCGGTGCGGAATTTATCAATCTAACCGATGGACAGAAGCTGGAAATAACCAAACAGTTTCCCAACAACTATGCTTTCACAAAAGCCTGTCCAAGCCAGCCGAATTTCAATATTTCCTATTCCGGTGGCAATACGGTACTGTTGGGTAAGAACAAATTGGGCTATGTTTTTTCTCTGGGGTATACCAATATGCGGCGCGTGATAGATCGTACCCGCGCTGAATACAGTTCCTATGACCTGGAAGAATACGATTATAATACCACCAGCTATGATATGCGGACGGTCACATCGGGGCTGCTCAACCTTACCTATTCGTATAACAGGAGCAAGATCTCGCTGAAGATGCTCTATAATAATGATTTCATCAAGACCCTCTCCCTGCGCAATGGTGAGAATATGGTGAATCCCAACAGCCCCTTTAGTTATCAGGGAGAAAATAATGAAGCTACGGGCAATGGAATCGGTAATGCGGTGCTGGAAGGTTTGCACAGCCTGAATAAAAGCTGGACGGTCGACTGGAGCGGTTCCTTCGGTGCCGCGTGGCGCTGGCAGCCCGACCAGACCATTCTGACCTTTCACACGGATCCTAACAGCAACGATTATTACCTGAGCCTTTCCAATCAGAACTCACCCGATATTCATAATGCAGGTCGTGTATATTCCTATCTCACGGAATATATCTATGGCGCCAACATCAATGCCACCAAAATCTTTAACTGGAATGGCCGGCAGCAAAGGCTGAAATTTGGTACCGCGAATTTTTATCGCAACCGCGCCCTGGAAGTGGACGCGCTCGGCTATGCTTCCCTGGATGCCGGATTTGGAACCATTCATGTCCCTTATACCAAGGAGATTAATTTCAATACCATCTTCACCCCACCCGTAATTGACCAATACAAAATGGTGGTGGCCAATATCGGAACCAATTCGGCCAGTTATTCCGGAACGGCCCTGCTCAATGCGGGCTATGTAATGCTGGACAATAAATTCAGTGACAAGGTCAGACTCACCTGGGGACTTCGCGCGGAGAACTACGAACAAAAACTGGAGTCACCCGGCAAACCTGACCTGAACCGCAGCAATCTCGACTTTCTGCCCTCGGCCCTGCTGACTTATTCTCTTACACCGCGTGCTAATCTCCGGCTGGGCTTTTCCCAAAGCGTGAACCGTCCTGAATTCCGTGAACTGGCTACTTATCGCCAGTACGATTATGAGAATGATTTCAACATCGTAGGCAATGACACGCTTACCAGGAGCAAGAATACAAACGGCGATTTCAGGTATGAATTTTTCCCTGCGGCGGGTGAGATCATATCCGCCAGCCTGTTCTATAAATATTTCGATCAGCCGATAGAACAGACCAACCTCGGTAACTCCACACTGAGTTTTGCCAACGCCAAAAATTCCAATGTCTATGGAGCGGAAGTGGAATTGCGTAAGAATCTAGGATTTATAAAAGGGAATTTTTTCAGCAACCTGACATTTTATGCCAACGCGGCTTTTATGAAAGGATCCGTGCGATTCGACACGCTTTCATTTAATACCCCGATGCAGGGCCAGTCACCTTATCTCATCAACGGAGGATTGAATTACAGTACCGACGACAACAGCCTCTCTTTTAATGTGCTTTATAATATTATTGGTTCAAGGCTTAAATTCCGCGCCGTGGGAGGGAATGGAAGAAATATTTTCGAAGCTCCAAGAAATGTGCTTGACTTTCAGGTCAGCAAAAGATTTATGCATAACCGCCTTGAGATAAAGCTCACGATAAGTGACATCCTTGCAGAACAATACAGGTGGTATATCAAATTTCAATCCGATCCAACCAACCTGAAATATGATCCCTCGCAGGACAGGGTTGTTAATACGTATCGCTATGGAACTACATTTTTCCTTGCCTTCCGCTATGATCTCAACTAACCGACAATTAACCCTTACATAAAACTTCGGTAACAATTCGCTAATACAGCCGGTATACTTTCGCCCCGTAAATAAAAAAATATGAATAAACTTTCTGTCAGTATTTTAACCCTAGCCGTGCTGATTGCCGCCTCCTGCAGCAAGAGCGACAACCAGCAGACACCGCCACCTCCGCCGCCTCCTCCCACGGATACGGCGACCACGATCAATGTACGCGGAGTCATCAAGACCGATCAGCACTGGGTTAAAACAAAGACTTATGTTCTGAGGGGATATATTTATGTAACCGATGGCGCCAAGCTAACCATTGATGCAGGAACAAAAATTATTTCAAAGAAAGACTCAGCCGGTGTGCTGGTGATTTATAGAGATGCCACCATTGACGCGACGGGGACAGCTTCTGATCCCATCGTATTCACTTCGGGAGAAACAACACCGAATCCCGGTGACCTCGGCGGTGTGATCCTGGTCGGTCAGGCGAAAGGAAACGCAAACCATGCCGTACTGGAAGGCGGGGTAGACCCGGCTTATAGTGCATTTGGCGGGACAAATGACGCGCACAGTTCCGGAACCCTGAAATATGTGCGTATAGAATATGCGGGTAAGGCGGTCAATCCGGGCGACGAAGTAAACGGACTTTCTTTGTATACTGTCGGATCCGGAACCACGATTGACTATGTGGAAGTGGTAAGGGGTTTGGATGATGCGTTCGAATTCTTTGGCGGCACCGTAAACTGCAAACACCTGATCGCTTACAATTCCGCGGACGACGACTTCGACATGGATGACGGTTATCGCGGGAATATCCAGTTCGCTATCTCTATCAAGGACCCGTCCTTTACCGACAACAAGGGAACCACGGGCGACCTTTCCAATAATTTTGAAGTGGACAATGTGAACCCGGCTAACGGATTTCTCTGGACACGTGCACCCATCACGGCGCCCACGCTGTCTAATTTCACGGCCGTCGGACCGAACGGTGCGCCCGGCACAAGTGTGGACTATGGTTACGGTATGCGCTGGAGAAGAGGTTGCCACTTCACGCTGGCCAATTCAATCGTGATCGGCGGACAGAGGGTAGGGCTCGATATCGACGATGATTCCACTGCTTCTTATTATAAAGCGGTTAGCAGCAGCTTTTTCAACAGCTTCCTCAATGCTTACGGTAAACCTTACCAGGTAGATAAGCTGGTAGGCACACCCAAGGTTCTTGATTCTGCGCAACTGGCTGCCATCACGCAGACTACTGATTCCAGCACCTATTATGCTAATGCTTCGAATATCCAGCTGACCGATCCTTTCAACGATGCGCACCCGGATGTGAAACCACTGGCGGGGTCACCTGCGCTGACCACTCCTGCTAAGTTTACACGGGGGAATCTTGCGGGTGACTTCTTTGAAAAAGTCACTTTCATAGGAGCTATGGATGCGTCCAATGACTGGACTGCGGGATGGGCTGTGTGGAATAAATAATGTGACGTTTAAATTATTTTCTATGCGGGGCCGGTTGGCTCCGCATTTTTTTTATGAAGCCCTCTTTGCGGATTTTGCTGTTCCCTGGACTGTTCTTCTATCCTCTTACGCGTGACCATTGATATTTCTCCGCATGGGGACCCGGCTGTATCGGATCATTGTAGAATGCAGCCCAGATCTTGGTGAAACACGCGCCGAAGTAGAATATAAAGGAGGAATAGAATACAAACAAAAGCAGCAGGACGGAAGAGGTGGAAGCTCCGTAGATCGTTTGCATATTGCTATAGGAGAGCAGCCAGCTCAGCAGGAGTTTACCCAATGTAAACAGGAGGCCCGTAAACACGGCGCCCGCCAGCACTGTTCTCCACCTGGGTTTCGCATCCGGCAGAAATTTGAGCAGCATGAAAAACCAGGCGCTCACCAGGAGCAGGGATATCAATTGCCGGATGAATGCTTTAGCCAAAATTCCATGTCCGAGGGCCCGGTCCTCCGGTGTATGGTAGAGGATATCCAGCGCCCCTTCGGCAAGCAGCACAAAAAGAAAAAGCAGGCCGGCAAATAAAATCACGGCAAGGGACTTTACCCTGTTCAGCAGGTTGAAGCCCAAACCCGTGCTGGGAAGGAGGCGTATATCCCAAAGCTGGTTCAGCGAATCCTTCACAACTTTGAGAAGGGTGGTTGCTACAAAGATGAGGAACAAAAAGCCAAAGAGTCCTTCGTACCAGGTCCGGATAAGATGCCTTACGTTCAGCAGGGTTTTCCGCAGCTCGACGGCGGTATGCGTACCCAGCACATCCCCGAGGTTGTTGAACAATTGCCGTGACATAAAACGCGGTGTCACAAAGAGCCCGAAGGTCTGGATCAGAATGATGAGAACGGCCGGGAGCGCAAAAGTCGCAAAGAAAGAAGTCGCGCCGGCCATCCTGAGCGGATCATTTTTTTTAAACTCCCTGAATGATCTGCCAAAAAGGGGGAGGATCCGGATAATTTTGTGGTTGATTCTCATCTGAACGGGCGCCGGCATGGAGCCGGCTACCCGAAGATAGGCGCTAATGGGCGTAGTGAAAAGCAGCTTATTCAGTTACCGGAGGTTCGGGACTGGCCGTAGCAGGACCTCTTCCAAACCTGTCTCTCAGGTTCTGCTTGAACTGTTTTTTTTCTTCCGGAGACATGTTAAACCATTTGCTCCTCATTTCTTCCAGATCCCTGCGCTGGCCGCGATGACGGCCCCATGATTTTCCGGGAAAGCCACCGAACAGAATCCTTGACAGGGCAAAGAGTCCAAGTGCCTGCCAGAAATTGATCAGCGGCAAATGCAGCAGGTCGACCAGGATATTATTCCATAATGCCATGATCACGAATCCGAGCGGAACGATAAAGGCAAATAAAAAAAGAAGGAAGAGTATAAACCGGGGGAATCTTTGGTGTATCATTTTTTTTATTTTAAAAGTTTTTTAATGCTTCATAAAGGTGGAGCAGTCTTTCGCGGAGGTAAAGAATGGCATAATGCTTCCTGGAGATCAGCGTATTGACCGGTGTGCCGGTTTTCTCTGCGATCATGCTGAAAGGAATGCCTTCCAGTTCATGCAGAACAAAAGCCTGTTTCTGTTCTTCCGGCAATTCGTCCAGCGCGTCGCGGAGGGTTTCGCCGAATAGTTTTCTGAGGTAAACTGTTTCCGGATTGGCCGAATCATCTGCGAGCATCATCATCCAGTTATTGAGGTCTTCTTCCTCTCCGGTGAACAGGTCATCAGCTAAAACAGGCTGCTTTTTTCTGCTGCGGTCGATGATCTTGTTGCGCGCGACAGTAAAGAGCCAGGAAGCCATATGGTCGATCGGCTCCTTGTTGCCCAGCAACTGGTAAAAAACATCCTGTAAAATATCTTCGGCATCGGCCTCGTTTTTGACCCTTTTCCGGATAAAACCCGTTAGACGCCTGCTGTAGTCCTTTACGACCTCGGTGATACTATTTGCCCTGATTTCACCCATAAAAACCGGTATCGGGTCCGCACCTTGCATATTGGATAGGACGATTGTACTTCGTTAATATTTTATTTATTAAATTCAATCTGAAAAAACCAATAAGTGAACACATGTTTTCGTGATCTTTCTGCAAACACTTTAAGATGTATTTTATACATATTTTATGATTTTTTCAATACAAATTGATGTTAATCAATATTTTATACGTTAAATACAGTTGTACTTTATCAAATTGTTAAGTTTTCGGGGTGTAACTTTGCAGTCCTTATTCACAAGCAGTTAACAATTAATTACCGGTTTCCATAGCTTAAAATTTTGAACAGACCATGACCAAGAGTGGATTTGATAACCTTGCACCCTACATTTCCGGCCTGCCCGGGATTTCCATCGTCAACATGGAGGGTAGGGAAATCAGGGAAAGTGAGTTGTCGGACCTGATCTTAAACTGTATTCCAGGAATCTTTTACCTGCATGACCAGGAGGGACATTATTTGAGATGGAACCGGAATTTCGAGCTTGTTTCCGGATATACAAAGGAAGAAATTGCCAAAATTCACCCCCTGCAGTTTTTTGATGCCTCCCTGCATGAAACGGTGATAGAAAACACCCGTAAAATATACGAAGAAGGCTACCATGAATTTGAAGTAGAGGTTATCGTAAAGGACGGGAAACGGCATACCTATTACCTGAACGGATGCCCTGTGATCTATGAAGGAAAACTTTGTCTGATCGGCACGGGGATCGATGTTACCGCCCGGGAGGCGGCACAACGGCAGACTGCGGAGAACCAGATGAAATACCGCTCCCTGTTCGAACAGGCTTCAGATCCCATACTTGTCACCGATTTTCAGGGCAATTTCACTGATGCGAACGGTAGTTTTTGCCGTCTGTTCGGATATACCAGAAAGGAACTTCTCAAAATGAATATCAGGTCCCTGGTCTGTCCCTACCAGCTTAAGGAAAGACCGCTTCGGAACGATCTGCTGCAAAAGGGAAAGCATATGTTCAGCGATCGGTTAATGGTCACTAAGGATGGTGCCGTCATCGAAACGGAAGCGAACCTGAAAAAATTTGGTGAGGACCAGATCATGGGCATCGTGCGAGATGTTACCGAAGTGAGAAAGCTGCAGCGGGAACTGGAAAAAGAGAGACTGGATCAGAAGATACAGGAGCAGAAAAAAATTACACAGTCTGTCATCATCGCCCAGGAAAGAGAGAGGAATAACATCGGCCGCGAATTACACGACAATGTGAATCAGCTCCTGGCCAGTGCCCGGATGTGCCTGAGCACGGCAAAACTCACCGCCGCGGGTAAAAAGGGATTTGTCGACAAATCCATACGGCTGATCGATGCCTCCATCTTCGAAATACGCCTGCTGAGCAAGAAGCATGTAACACCGCTTAGGGGATTTGACCTAAGAGAGCAGATTCTCTCACTGGTCCGTATTATGGAAGAGGGCATCGGTTTCAAGATTAATCTGGACTATCAGCTGACGGAACAATCCGAGATTTCCGACGACATCAAGCTCAATATCTATCGTATCATACAGGAACAGCTGAATAATGTATACAAACATGCCTCAGCATCGCGGGTTAATATCAAAATGCATTCGGCACAGGGTCAGATCTACGTTTCCATTCACGATAACGGAATCGGATTTGAACTGGGCATTAAGAAAAACGGGGTGGGCATTGTAAACATCGTCAACCGCGTGGAATCCTTCAATGGGAAGGTGGATTTTGAAACACAGCCCGGTGTTGGCTGCAGGCTGGATATCCGTATTCCGATGGTTACAGGCACTAATCTTTCATAAATCCATGTGCCTGTAGTTCGGTTACCAGCATCTTCGTGTATTGTTTGCTAGCCTTTACCACATCCGGCGGGTTTACCACTTTGGACTGCATGGAGATCAGCAACTTTTCCGTGATGGCATTAAAGAGATTGCTTTCAATGAAATAGGTTTTTTCGGTATCATAATATCCGGAAGAATAAAAATTGGGGCTGTAAGCGTAGTAGCCGGAATAGTAATATCCGTAACCCGCATATGGCACAAAAACTCCCGCGGAGCTCGTTTCCACGTAGTGCGTAGTAGACTGCTGATCCACCAGGGCAACGGTAAAAATCCCGTCGCAACCCAGATCCCGGATAGCTTTCAGTAATACATCTGTTTTTGGCAGTTTGTCTACGGTCAGGATCGGCCCGAACGCATCCACGCATTTTACCGTTTTGATTCCCTTTGCCTCGGCGGCGGCGGCAAGGTCATTTTCAATATTTACCTGTACATCATAGTTCTGCGTCATGCAGAAAATAAAAATCTTGTGTTTGCCTGGCTGTGGTACTGGCGGATCTTTTGGGTTGACCCAGGTAGCCATGATGCGCATGGAGGAGCTGCTGCAGGAGCTAAAAATGGTGCTGAGGAAAAGGCAAAAAAAGAGTACATTCCGTTTTGACATATAGAGGGATATATCAGCGAAGATGAACAAAATCCCTCAAAGAGTACTCAATATCAGTGTGGCCATTCCGGTTTATCGGTTAAATCTCATTCTTTTTCATCTGCTCTACAGCATGATCGCATGCTCTGGCCGTGAGTGCCATATAGGTCAGCGAAGGATTCTGAGTAGATGTTGAAGTCATGCAGGCGCCATCGGTAACAAAAACATTCTTGCATGCGTGCAACTGGTTCCATTGATTCAACAAGGAAGTTTTCGGATCATGTCCCATCCGTACACCGCCCATCTCGTGAATATCCAGTCCGGGTGCCTGTTTGCTGTCATTTGATTTGATATTGGTAAAACCTGCCTTTGTATACATTTCGGTAAACTGCTCAATGAAGTCCTTTACCATTTTCTCATCATTGTCATCATAGTCAACTGAAAACCTTAGTACGGGTACACTCCATTCGTCGGTTTGCGTGGGATGAAGACTTAAAAAGTTAGATTCTTTTGGAATGGTTTCTCCCATCATATGGGAGCCTAAACGCCAGGGACCATATTCTTTTTTTGCAAGGTTGTTCTTAAGTTCTGTACCAATTCCTTCTGAGCTGTTGCCGGGATAGCGCCCGGCTGAAAAGCCTGCCGCATATCCACGCAAAAAATCGGTTTCCTGCTTATGCACATTCCTGAATCGCGGGATGTAAGCGCTGGTAGGCCTGCCACCTGCCGTGGTGGTATCCAAAAATCCTTCATATTCCGCCGAGATGCGCGCACGGTAATTGTGAAAAGCAAAATATTTTCCCAGCAGTCCGGAATCATTCCCGAGGCCATTGGGAAAACGGTTTGATTTTGAATTCAGCAGAATCAGGTTGGTGTTGACTGCTGCCGCATTGACGAAAATAATCCTCGCAAAGTAGTCAACGACCTGTTTGGAATGAGCGTCCACCACCCTCACGCCGACGGCCTTATTTTTCTTTTCATCAAAGAGAATGGAATGCACCACGGAAAAAGGCCGGAGCTTCATATTGCCTGTTTTCAGCGCCCAGGGTATGGTGGTGGAGTTGGCTGCAAAATAGCCTCCAAAGGGACAACCCCTCTGGCAGAGATTGCGGTTCTGGCACTGCGCCCTTCCCTGGTCAAGATGGATCTGGTTGGGCTGCGTCAGGTGTGCGCAACGGGCATAGATCACATGCCGGTCGCTGTAATTCTTCCGTACAAAATCCTTGAAATAATTTTCGACACAACTGAGCTCGAGCGGCGGCAGAAATTCACCGTCGGGGAGTGTATCCAGCCCGTCCCTGTTTCCGGAAATCCCCGCAAATTTTTCGACATAGCTGTACCAGGGAGCGATGTCTTTGTAGCGGATCGGCCAGTCGACGGCATAACCGTCACGTGCAGGACCTTCAAAATCGAAATCGCTCCAGCGCTGGGTCTGCCTTGCCCAGAGCAGGGACTTGCCACCCACCTGGTAGCCCCGTATCCAGTCGAATGGTTTGTCCTGCACATAAGGATGGTCATTGTCCTTTACAAAGAACTGCATGGCGTCTTCCCTGAAAGCATAACAACGGCTGACCACAGGGTTGGCTTCCTGGATTTCTTCGGGAATCTGACCCCGGTGTTCAAATTCCCAGGGAAGCATATTGGTCGTCGTATAATCTTTTGAATGTACCACATCGCGTCCCCTTTCAAGTACCAGGGTTTTGAGTCCTTTTTCACAAAGTTCCTTGGCAGCCCAGCCCCCGCTCATACCCGAACCGATTACAATCGCATCAAAGGTTCTTTTATCTTTCTGATCACCCATTAAAATTCAGTTTAAGCGGTTTTCAGGGGTATGCAGCCCTGGAATGTGCCCGGGATCATTTTGTATCCGCGGATTTTGGTCATGAAATATTCTCCCGTAGTATAAGCCTGGATTGTAAGATGTTTTACCGAATTGTAAAAGAAGTCCATTCCGTCTGCATCGTAGGCTCCTCCATCCAGTGGTGTGATCAGGGCCTGCCGTTCTGCAACAGTGAGCGACGAAAACGACTTGCCGGTTTTTTTTTGAACCCAGGCTTCGAAGTCCTTCATTCCGGCGATAAATTTCTTCTGGTTTGATTTGGTAAAGCAGTCATCCACCATTTTAAGTGCAAAAAGATGGGCGGAAAGATCCTTTGCTCCGGGTGTGTCCGTTTTCGGAAGAATGGTTTCAGCCAGGTCGGCCAGCATTTGCTCGTCGTCGGGCGTGATCCCGATGGAATGAAAGGGAATACTGGTTTTCTTTTCATCGTGCAGACAGGAGGGCAGAAAACTTACGCCGGCCCAGATCAGCAATAACTGTTGTATGGCAACTCGTCGGTTTGGCATTTGATATCCAGATGGTGAACCGCGTAAAGATAATATGGGATACCGAATGATCCGCTACTGCTTTTCTACATCATCAGCCAAAAAAAAGCCCCCGGGAGGGGCTTTAACATTTTGTACTATGTCGCGGGAACGCGCTATTGCAGGATCCTGTCGATCGGGATGATGTTAAATTTATCGTTACCGATCTCGCTGCCTAGGTTCGCCCCGCCCAGGGTAAGCGGTTTGCCATTTGCCGTGGTCTGTCCCCCGCTTTGAACTTCGGCCGGACTGAGTTTCTTCCCGGGAATGATGCTGTTTTTGAGAAGGTCAGCAATACGAGAAACGTTGGACGGATTTTTCAGGCTGTCGAGCGTGCCTGCCCCGAGGGAGTTGAATGCATCGTTGGTGGGTGCGAGAAAGGTAAATGGTTCTTTAAGGGCACTACCCAGGAGGCTGTTCAGACCTGGCGTTTTTAACAGGCTGGTAACGGTGGACAGGCTGGGGTTGCTGCTGAGGCTGGAGAGAAGGGATGAACCTTCACTCAGGAGATTTGATGAGGTCTTGCAACCCAGATTTACCATCAGGAGGACGAAACTGAGAAACAGCAACCGGAAAGAGAATCTTTTTTTCATAATTTTTTTTTTAAGGTTGATCTAAACTGAAGTTCCTGCCGTCGCACATTTTCATTTTCCCAGATGATCTGTTCAAAAACTTCGCCAGGGACTTCGGTCATAAAGGGCCGTTTCCTAAGGAATCCGGGGACAGGCAGGAGGAAGGGGCGGCTATGGGGAAATATTTCAGCAGCTTTCCTTTTTCGCCGGTTTAGGATATCTTTGTAAGGCATGAAATCTTTATTTATATATCTTTTTGCAGGGCTGCTTTTCATTCAAAACAGCTCTTCAGCCCAGGTCCAGTCTGTTTCTCTGCAGGCAGGAGGACTCACCTGCAGCATGTGCAGCAGGGCAATATATAAGTCACTGAAAAAAATTCCCGAAGTATCCGCCGTAAAAGAGGATATCGCACATTCAACTTATCATATTCAGTTCAAAAATCCGGATCAGATTTCTATTTCCGCCTTGCGCAAAGCGGTGGAAGATGCAGGATTTTCTGTTGTAAGGCTGGAACTGAAAACTAAGTTTGATCATCAGGAGGTTCGCAACGACAGTACGCTGCGGATCAACGACCAGACCTTCTGGTTTGTGGGCATTCATCCGCAATCGCTGGATGGTGAAAAAAGCCTGCTGCTCATCGACAAGGAATTCCTGCTGGAAAAAGACCGCAAGAAATACCCTGCAGTAGCCGCTGAAGACAAGGCTTCCGGCGGTGATAAGGTATATCATGTCACCCTGTTGGCTTCCTGATCATGAGACATATCCTATCGCGCATCTCCCTGACGGGGATGCTGATCTGCTTTCTTTCCCTCACCCGGGCCCAGGAACTTTTCGTGTACACGGAGCCGGCAAGCAATATGCCGGCGAAGTCTGTTGGCCTCCGGGCCAGCAACTGGCTGATGCCTGATAACCAGACCCACACCATAAACTATCAGTTTATTCCTGAGGTCATGGTGGGTGCGGGAAGGAAACTTATGATCCATGCAGATGGATTTTTTTCAAATCAGAACGGTCATTTTCATGCGGTGGGCGGGGGAACCTATCTGAAATACCGGTTTTATTCATCCGATCAGGTCAATCGTCATTTCCGGCTCGCTGCTTTTGGCAGGTTAAGCCTGAATAACTCAGCGATCACTCAGGAAGAGATCGACCTGAGCCGGTTCAATACCGGATGGGCACTGGGTATTGTAGGCACCCAGCTTTTGCATAAGCAGGCAATCTCTGCTTCAGTAAGTTATAACCGCGACTATAATAACGGCGCAGAAAATAAGATCCCGCCAGGTCAGGCCGACCAGGCAGTCAACTATACCCTTTCCACCGGGAGACTGATCTTTCCGCGCAATTATGAGAACTACAGGCAGACGAATCTCAACCTGATGGTAGAACTGCTCGGTCAGGATCTTGTTCATTCAGGCGGGAGTTATCTGGACCTTGCATCGGCAGTGCAGTTCATTTTCAACAGCCAGACCAGGGTGGATATCGGGTACAAATTTCAATTATACAGTACAATGCAGAGAACGACGCCTAACGGATTTATGATCCGCTTTGAGCATTTGCTCTTTAATGTGCTGTAATTTGCGGGCCTTAATAAAGTCTCATGGAATTGTATACACTGCTCGGAGGTAACGGAACGATTGGACGAGAGCTTGCACCGGTCCTGCAACATCACCAGATTCCTTTTCGCCTGGTATCCAGAAACCCGGCATCCATTTATGGCGGGGAAACATTTGCCGCGGATCTGCTGAACAGGGAAAAGGTATTCGAGGCGGTAAAAGGTTCTTCGGTGGTTTTTCTACTGGCGGGTATGCGTTACCGTTATAAGGTATGGAAAAAAGACTGGCCCCTGGTCATGCGCCACACGATCGATGCCTGTAAGGCAGCGGGGGCGAAGCTGGTTTTTTTTGATAACGTATACATGTATGGAAAAGTGGACGGTCTGATGACAGAAGAAACCCCCTTACATCCGTCCAGCAGAAAGGGACAGGTGCGGGCCGAAATAGCGCGCATGCTGATGGATGAAATAAATAGTGGCGGACTGAAGGCTATGATCGCGCGTTCGGCGGATTTTTATGGGCCGGGAACCAAAGTCAACAGTGTAACAGGGCAGCTCGTGTTTGAAAGAATGAAAAAAAAGAACAAAGCGCAATGTCTGTGCGATGGCGGCCTTCCGCATTCCTATACTTACACACCGGATGCTGCCCGGGCTCTTTTTCATCTCGCAGGCAGGGATTCGGCATATGGGCAGGTCTGGCATCTGCCCACAGCCACGCCGGCGCCGACGGCAAAAGAGTTCGTTGAGAAGGTTTCACGTTATATGCAGGCGCCGCCCGGAGTGCAGGTCTTACCCACCTGGATGATCAGATTAATCGGATTATTTGTTCCGGAAATGGGTGAATTTGGAGAAATGCTTTATCAATACCAGTATCCCTATCATTTTGATTCTTCCAAATTCGAAAAAGCATTTGACTTCAGGCCGACTTCTTATGAAGAGGGGATAAAGTCCACCGCCGCCTGGTTTATGAAGAACTGATTACCGTGGAAGCGTGCCGTTACCGGATGGAGAAAATATTTGTTTTTACAGTTTGATATTGACCGTTTTGCCTTCCCGTGCCGACTGATAAATAGCTTCAATAATCTTAAGGTCTTTCAGCCCTTCTTCGCCATCTACCGGGATAATGGGTTGTTTTCCATCTAAAATAATCGCTGCCATTTCATCCATTTGTACTGTCTGGTGAACTGTGTGTGGCTGATTAAGAATTCCCTTATGCGTAGACGCTTCGGTGGGACCATAACCTGTTGCAGGATTCATCTCAGCAAAGCCGTTTATGCCGTCCAGGAAAAACCGGTCGAGCCAGTTCATCGAATAGGTAGACAGGCAGCTGGCGACGACACCCGAGGGAAAACCCAGCTGAAACTGAATCGTTTCATCTATACCCGGTTTAAATTTCGCAGGATCGTTCTTTGTTTCCACGGCATTTACCCAGACCGGATCTTCTCCGACCATATACCTGGAGCCGTTTACGGAATAGATGCCGATATCCATCAAAGCACCTCCCCCGGAGAGTTTAGGGTCTAATCTCCACTGATTCGGATTTCCTATAATGAATCCGGACAGGCCCTGGAAATAGGTGATCTTGCCAAATTCGCCCGCTTTCCGCATGCGCACGATTTCCAGTACATGAGGTTCGAAATGCATCCGGTAACCTACCAGCAGCCTGACATTGGCTTTTTTACAGGCGTCTATCATTTCCTCTCCCTGTTTTACAGTAGCCGCCATCGGCTTTTCGGAAATGGCGTGCTTGCCAGCCTTTGCAACCCGGATAACTTCTTCCGAATGCAGCGCATTGGGTGTAATCACATATACCGCATCAATATCCGGATTGTCTTTAATGGCGTCATAGTTCTGATAGTTATAACAGTTCTTTTGAGGAACATTATATTTTTTGCTCCAGCTCTCAATCTTGGACGGCGTACCACTGATGAGGCCGGTCAGCTTCGCCCGTTTGCAGTTTTGCATGGCGTCGGCGACGCGGGAAGCATATCCGCCGAGCCCCAGGATAGCCACATTAAGCACTTTTCCTTCCTGTCCGTCTGTGACAGGCGTGGTACAGGAGGCCGCCAGCTGCCCGGGCACAAGGGCAAATCCAAGGGCAGAACCACTGAGTTTATGTAAAAATTCACGACGGGTGTTCATGGTGGTGTTTTTAAGATTGGAATGTCCACTAATTTATTCAAAATCGCCGTGATCCGGTTTTTTAATTGCCAGGATACGGGGATTTAGGTGATCCTTCCCTCCCATCAACGCGTGTTGGTATGATTTTCCCGGTCTGTACAGAACGCCACAGACAACCGGCCCGTTCCGCTTCGATTCATTATTTTTATAACTGCTTCATCCATTCAACATTGTGAATATGCCCAGTCCCGGTTTTTTAAATTCTTATCAAAGGGAATTTCCGTCAGGCCTTGAAGAACTGATCGGCGGGAAACTCCATTTTTCCGTGCTGGACAAATATGCCCGTTTTCTCCTGGACCATAAACTCGAGGAAATGATCACTGCGCAGAGGCGCCTCTCCATTGAATTGAAAGTTCCGGTCCTGCGTTATTTTACCGATGTACCGGCCGAACGGGTGCAGGAGATAGGCAGGAAAAACATGCAGGAGCTTCTGACGGCTTTTGCAGAGAACAGGGCGGCAGATTCTATCCGAAAATCCGTCGGGGACTGGATGGCAGGGCGGTTACCTGAGTTATCGAGGAACCAGATTTCTCCTGAGGACATTTCGCTGATCAGTTTTATCAGGATCAAGGTTTTCAGGGATTTGTTACCATTTTATACTGCGGACATTAAGCTGGCCCTGCAAATCATGGAGGAGCTGACGCTTTATACGGCCATTTCTGAAACCCTGGCGTTCAGGACCCTCCTGACCATTCAGTCGGAGTTGTATGAACAGGCCCAGGAAATTGCGCATATCGGGAACTGGTCCATGGATCTTAAGACACATGCCATAGAATGGTCGAGCGAGCTGTTTAAGATCTATGAAATGGAGCCGCAAAAGCTGTTGGATTACGACCTGCGGTCCTTCAATCATCCCGACGATGATGCCTATGTGCAGGAACAGATGAAAATATCGCGGGAGACGGGGCAGCCCCATGATTTTTTTTACCGCATCATTTTAAAGAACGGCAAAGAAAAATACCTGCACGCCAGGGGAAATGTTGCTTTTGACCAGGAAGGTCATCCCGAGAAATTTTACGGTACCCTGCAGGATGTCACGATTCAGAAGAAGATAGAACGAAAACACCGTGAAAATGAAAATTTCATTCAGAAGGTAACTGAACTGATCCCTTCGATCGTATCCGTATATAATGTGCACACAGGGGAATTCCTTTTTGTAAACAATGCGGTACAGAGCCTGCTTGGTTATTCACCGGAAATGGTATACCAAAAAGGGATACAGTTTTTTATGGAAATCATGCATCCCGACGACCTGCCCCGCATTCTGGCGGAAAACCATCTTGCCATCGAAAATACAAACGGAAAGGAAGGTCTCAGGTCAAAAGATGAGATCCGTGAATTCAGGCACCGTACAAAACATGCCAACGGACAATATCGCTGGTTTCACACATTCGGCACACCCTTCGAACGCAATGCAGAAAACGGCATTGAGAGTGTGATCAATGTTTCCATTGACATCACGGAAGTTATCAATTCAACCAGCAGCCTGCACCGGACGGAGGAGGCGATCCGTCAGCAGGAGGACCGCTATTATAAGATGATTGATGAAGTGAAGGACTATGCCATCCTTCTGCTATCGCCGGAAGGGATCGTCGAGAACTGGAACAGCGGCGCAGAAAGCATAAAGGGGTACAAGGCGGAAGAAATTGTCGGAAAACATTTCAGGATTTTCTATCCCTTGCAGGACAGGGAAACCAATCTGCCGGAAAGGCTGATCGGCGAGGCCGTTGCCAAAGGAAAAGCCAGCCATGAAGGCTGGAGACTGAGAAAAGACAATACCCGTTTCTGGGGCAGCGTGGTGATCACGGCTTTACATGACCGCAACGGCGGAGTCATTGGTTTTACCAAGGTAACCAGGGACCTGACGGAACGAAAACTGGCGGAAGACAACATGAAGCTGTATACGGCCAACCTGGAATTAAAAAACCAGGAGCTTGAACAAAAAAACAAGGAACTGGAATCTTTCGGATATATCGCGAGCCATGATCTGCAGGAGCCCATCCGGAAGATCAGGATTTGGACAAATAAGATCGAAGAAACGGAAGAAATAAGTGAAGGCGTTAAGGATGCACTGGCAAGAATTGAAAAATCCTGTGTCCGCATGCAAAAACTGATTCAGGGCATACTTCAGTATTCCCAGGCTGACATGCAGCAGGTTCCAATGGAAAGGGCAGATCTTAATGTCGTGCTCGATGAAGTACTTAGTGATTATTCAGACCAGCTGGAAGAAAAAGGGTTTATCATCGAAAGGGAGAAGTTGCCCGTGTTGAAAGTCGCGCGACTGCAGTTTGTCCAGCTTTTTTCTAACCTGGTTTCGAATGCCATTAAATACAGCCGAACGGACATTGTGCCCTTGATCCGGTTTCGTTGTTCACGCGAAATGGCAAAGGAAGGTGTGTATTACAGGATCCTGATAGAAGATAACGGTATCGGGTTTTCACAGGATCAGGCCGACAGGATTTTTGAGTTGTTCCGCAGGCTGGACACCGGCCGTTCCTATACGGGGACCGGTATCGGGCTGGCCATTTGTAAAAAGATTGTAAAAAATCATGGGGGCACGATTGAGGCCAGGGGCATACAGGGATCAGGCGCAAGTTTCGAAATCCGCATTCCTGAACGCTGAGTATTCCCTTTGAATTCTATCCATTATTTCTCGAGCAGTGCGTCGTAGAGAATTTCCACAGGATGCAATGCCGTCCTGCCGCATCCGTCATGAATCTGGTGGCGACAGCTGGTACCGGATGCCGCAATGATTACCGATTCAGGCTGGCTGCGTACGGTGGGAAGCAGGACCAGTTCGCCGATTTTCATGGATAAATCATAATGTTCTTTTTCAAATCCGAAAGAGCCCGCCATTCCACAGCATCCGGAAGGGATCAGATCCACCTTGTAATTTTCGGGGAAGGAAAGCATGGATGCGGAATGTGAAACGGAGGACAGGGCTTTTTGCTGACAGTGCCCATGAAGCTTTATTCGTTTTTCGTCCTGCGTGAAAAGAGATTTTTCTATCCGGCCGGCTTTGATCTCCGCGGCCAGAAATTCATCGACAAGGAAAACATTTTTCGAGAGCTTTTGTGCGTCGGTAAAGAGTTCCTCATCGGTGAGATCCACATATTCGTCGCGGAAAGTGAGAATGGCGCTCGGTTCGATACCCAGCAGCGGAGTGTCAGCTGTGATAAGTTCTTTCAGGAGGCGGATATTTGCATTGATGATTTTTTTTGCATCTCTCACCAGTCCCTTGGACAGCCAGGTACGGCCGCTCTCGAGATGTTCCGGAATGACGACTTCATATCCCAGCTTTTCAAGCAGCTTAACGGCTTTCTTCCCGATTTCTGCATCGTTGTAATTGGTAAATTCATCGCAGAAGATATAAACTCTCCCCTTATTCGCGGTGCCGGTGGCTGATTTTTTCCTTGATTTCCACCATGCCCTCAGTGTTGTGGAAGAAAGCTTCGGCATGGATCGGCGGGGAGCAAAACCTGAAACAGCCTTGATCAGTCTGCCGGTCAGCGGATTCGAAACAAAAAAATTATAGAGGCCGGGCGCGACGGAGCCCAGCTTTGCCATACTGGTGAACCGGGCGATCAGTTTCGAACGGAAGGGTACACCATGAATATCATGGTATTGCTGCAGAAATTCAGCCTTCAGTTTGGCGACGTCCACATTTGAGGGACATTCAGATTTACATCCCTTGCAGCTCAGGCAGAGGTCCATGACCTCATAAATTTCCTGGTGATCAAACCGGTTGAGTTTTTCGGAATGCGTCAGGAATTCACGCAGGATATTAGCTCTGGCCCTTGTTGTGTCCTTTTCATTTTTTGTGGCCATGTAGGAAGGGCACATGGTACCGCCCGAAAGTTGTGTCTTCCGGCAGTCACCCGATCCGTTGCATTGTTCAGCGTGTTGCAAAACGGTCTGGTTATAAAAACGGAAATTGGTTTTGAAATGTGGAGTCTGTTGTCCCGGTGAATAACGCAGCATGGTATTCATAGGCGGCGTGTCGACGATCTTATCCGGATTAAAGATGTTCCTGGGATCCCAGCAGGTTTTAATCTGTCTGAACAATTCATAGTTGCGGTCTCCGACCATCTGCCGGATAAATTCACCTCTCAGCCTTCCGTCACCATGTTCGCCACTCAGGGAACCATTATACTTCTTTACCAGCATGGCAATTTCCGAGGCGATGGTCCGGAACATTTCATTGCCTTCCCTGGTTTTCAGGTTAAGGATGGGACGCAGGTGGATCTCACCGGATCCGGCATGGGCGTAATGAACGGAGTGGAGGCCGTATTTCTTCAGGATCTCATTGAATTCACCAATATAGTTTGGAAGATCCTGCACATCGACGGCGGTATCTTCTACAACGGGCACGGGCTTGGAGTCACCCGGCATATTGCCCAACAGGCCCAGTCCTGCTTTACGAAGACTCCAGATCCTGTTGGTATCTTCTCCAAAAAGGAGGGGAAAATGATAACCCAGTCCGGTTGTTTTCAGGTCGTTGATGAGTCTGCCGGCGATCTCTTCAATCTCACCGCGGCTTTCCCTCTTGAATTCGATCACGAGGATGGCCCCGGGATCGCCTTGGACAAAAAAACGATTCCTGCTTTGTTCGATATTGTCCTTGGTGCATTCCAGGATATAGTGATCGATCAGTTCGCTGGCACTGGGCTTGTACCGCAGGGCGACCAGGTTGGCACGCAGGGATTCGTCGATGCTGTTGAAATGAACGCAGAGCAGTCCGGTCTCCTTTGCAGGAAGGGGGATAAGGTTCAGCCGGATCTCAGTTATAAAAGCCAGGGTGCCCTCGGAACCCGCAATGAGCTTGCAGAAATTAAAATCCGGCATTCCCGCAGCAAAGGGTGCACTGTCTACAAGGAAGTCGAGGGCATAGCCTGTGTTCCTTCTTTCTATTGATTTTTTAGGAAATCCTTTGCGGATGCTTTCCTGATTTTCATAATTACCCAATAGGCTTCGTGTAGTCCGGTAGATGGAGGATTCAAGATTGTCGCCTTCACATTTTCTATGGAATGCTTCCGGATCCAGGGAATGAAAAACCGCTTCACTGCCATCGCTCAGGAGGGCTTTGATCTCCTTCACATGTTCACGCGTGCTTCCATAGACTACGGAGTTCGAGCCGCAGGAATTGTTGCCCACCATGCCGCCGATCATCGCCCGGTTTGCCGTAGATGTTTCCGGGCCAAACAGGAGGCCGTGCGGCTTGAGAAACAAATTCAGTTCGTCGCGGATGACGCCGGGTTGTACCCTCACCCAGCGTTCTTCTTTGTTAAATTCCAGTATGGAAGTGAAATTCTTTGAGACATCGACCACGATACCCCTGCCCACCACCTGACCTGCAAGGGAAGTTCCTGCTGTGCGCGGGATCAGGGAGCTATGATGTTCACGCGCAAAAAGGATCAGCTTTTTCAGATCTTCCACTGACCGGGGAACCGCCACGGCACAGGGGATTTCCCGGTATGCAGAAGCGTCAGTTGCATAGAGGATCCTCGTTGTCTCATCGGTAAAGAGTTCTCCTTCGAGTCGGGCGGAAAGCGCATTCAGCTGATCGGTCATGGCGAAAGGAAGCAAATTTACTAAACAATCCCCTTTTTCTTTCATTTCCGGCCGGCACTGCCGACTCATTATTTCTTATTTTCATGGCCGGTTACCCCGACCAGGAAAAAAAGGATCCATGTATGAACTAAAAAATAAAACGGCGATCATCACCGGAGGCGGAAGTGGTATAGGGAAGGCGATCAGCCAGCTCTTTGCACGCCAGGGCGCCCGCATCTACCTGCTGGATATGGATGAAAAAGGAGCGGCTGCGGTAGCAGACAGTATCCGCAAAGAAGGAGGGACTGCAGAATTCGTTGCATGTTCAGTAGACAGGGAAGACGAAGTGCAACGGGCGCTGGATCCCATCCTGAAAAAGCAGGCCCTGGATATCCTGGTCAACAACGCAGGCATTGCCCATATCGGCAATGCCGAAAATACAGGGGGGCCTGATTTTGAAAGGTTATTTTCCGTTAACGTGAAAGGTGTTTTTAACATGGTGAAGAACTGCATACCGGCTATGAAAGCTAACGGAGGGGTAATCCTGAACATGAGTTCGGTGGCGGCCAGGGTGGGACTGGCAGACCGGTTTGCATACAGTATGACCAAGGGCGCGGTAGCGGCCATGACGCTTTCCATAGCTAAAGATTTTATCTCTTATAAAATCCGTTGTAATTCGATTTCACCTGCCAGGGTACATACGCCCTTTGTGGACGGGTTTCTTGCGAAAAATTATCCGGGGCTGGAACAGGAGATGTTTAAGAAATTATCAGCAAGTCAGCCGATCGGAAGGATGGCTATGCCGGAAGAAATTGCCGCACTGGCTTTGTATCTCTGTTCTGATGAAGCTTCTTTCATTACGGGAGCAGACTACCCGATCGATGGCGGGTTTATCCATTTGAACAACTGATCATCTCCGCGGACGAAATCCTCCGCCGCCTCTCCTGTCGCCGCCACCCCGTGGATCGCGACTGTCACGTCCGCCTCCGCCTCCGTCGCGGGGCTTGTCTTCTGCTTCCCTGACTACGAGTTCTTTTCCTCCGCGCAGTTTTGCACCGTTGAGTGCATCAATGGCTTCTTTGGCTTCGAGGGCAACACTCATTTCTAAAAATCCAAAACCCCTGCTTTTACGCGTTTCCCGGTCGATGGCGACTTTGGCAGAAACAACTTCACCATAGAGTTCAAACATTTCCTTCAGATCCGTATCATCGAAATCATAAGGCAAGCCGGCTACAAAAAGTTTCATGTTGATCTTATAATACCCAAAACTAAATGATTCCGGCAGGAACAGATTATTTTTTTTTGAGTCGGGTTTCGGCGCCGGGGGTTCCGGTGCGGGAATTTTATACTAGTGTTTTTACCGGCGTTGGTGAACGGGACTTCATCGTATTTTCGCCTGCATGCGCTTTCCTGGATTTCTTTTTTTGTTGCTTTTCCTTTGTTCAGCCCGGGGTCAGTTTAAAACGGATTCGCTGATGGCAGGCCTGCTCCGGTCAGATACCAGCGCACTGGTAAGAAAACTCATCAACAACCCGGATGATTACCGGATCCAGATCATATACACCCGCATCGACCGGGATAAAAACAACCGGCCTTCCTTCAAAAACTACTATTTCCATGTAAACCGGGATTTTTATTTTTATCCCGCGTCGACCGTCAAGCTTCCGCTTTCACTGCTTTCCCTGGAAAAACTGAACCGCCTGCAGAAAAAGGGCGTGGACAAATATACCCGAATGGCCTACGACAGCAGTTTTTCCGGGCAGCGGGCGCTGATGCGCGACAGCACCTCATCCGACGGATATCCGTCTATCGCCCAGTTTATCCGGAAAGCGCTCCTGATAAGCGACAATGACGCCTATAACCGTATGTATGAGTTCGTAGGACAGCAGCAGATCAACCGCCGGCTGGATTCTCTGGGTTTTCAGGATATCAGGATCGTACGTCAGTTCATGCCCCTGAACGAATGGGAGAACCGGCATACCAATGCTATCCGTTTTCTCGACAGTGAGGGAAATCCTGTCTACCTCCAGCCACCCGCCGTCAATGAAGATTCCTTCGATTTTTCACGGCGTTATGTTGTTGGAAGGGGGTATATGGATGCAAAGGACAGTCTCATTCATGAGCCAAAGGATTTTTCAAGACATAACCGAATACCACTTGAAGATCTTCAGCAGATCCTGCAGAGAACCCTGTTCCCGGCATCTTATCCGGTGGAAAAGCGATTTGGTCTCCTGCCTGAAGACTATGCCTTTCTCCGCCGTTACCTCAGCCAGTATCCTTCTGAAACCCCTTTTCCGAAATACGATACAGCGGAATTCTATGACAGCTACGTTAAATACTTTTTCCAGAAAGGAGGCCGGCAGATTCCGGAAAATATCAGGGTATTCAATAAAGTAGGGTGGTCGTACGGATTTCTTACCGATGTTTCTTATATCGTCGATTTTAAAAACAGGATTGAGTTTATGCTGACGGCCGTGGTATATGCCAATGAAGACGGTATACTGAATGATGAAGTATATGAATATGAAACCGTGGCGCTGCCCTTTCTGTACAGGATCGGACAGGATTTTTATCAGTACGACCTGAAAAGAAAAAGAAAATTCAGACCCGGCCTCAGGGAATTTGAAATACGATATGAAAAGAGGGATCCGTCCGATACACGTCCTTCGGTCAAAGTGGTGGACAACTAGAACAATGGCCAGCCGCGGATACAGGACAGTCTACAAAAAATAAAACCCGCATGAAGCGGGTCTTACTTTCTTTCAGAATTTTCAATTATAAATTGGTCACGACGAAGTTTTCAGTGACCTGACGGTTTACGGAAAACTTACGTTCTACCGTGTCCGTAGAAGTACGGATTATAAACGTCGGATGCATTTCAGTTTCTTCTTTCGCGATGCGGATATTCTTTTCGAAATTGACATCGGTGAAAGCATTCTGATATACGACATCGCCCGCGTCGTTCTTGATGATCAGGTAGAATTTCTGACCTGAATTGTTATCGAATTTCACATGGAATACGAGGCTGTTCTCTGTAGTACCGACAAAGTTTACAGACACCTGCTTATCGGACGGGCTGATGATTTTTTCGATGATGGGAGCGGCCTGTACGTGGGCGGCACCAAAGGAAAGGAAAGCAGCGGCTGCCAGTATGGAGGCTGATTTCTTCAGGCTGATGTTTGAAAATACTCTTTTCATAATGTTACGATTTGATGGTTAATAAAAATTTTTCAGTTCTTTTCCGGCAAGGAATCAGTAATCAGGGATGGCTGGTTTAACAAACGTTGCGCGGGAAGCAACCTGGGAATCGTTCTATCCGGATGGATGTTTGAAATTTCAATTCCTGAACAAAAATAGTCCGTGCGACCACAGGATAAAAACCCAATATACCGGGTTTTTATCATGGCGAGCCCGGGTATAAAATGTTAAAACCCTTACCAGGTAAGGGTTTTAGAGAATTTTCCGTATGATGACCAAGGGTCGAATGTTAAGCGCTCGTTACCATATTTTGACCCTCAGACTGTCCGGCCGGTACATGGAATCGGACGGCTGAACCTGAAAAGCGGCATAAAATGCGGGCATGTTAGACAGCGGACCATTGACTCTCCATTGCGGTATGGAGTGCGGATTGGTCATCGTAAGCAGTTTTATTCTTTCAGGGCGGAGCTTTGTACGCCACACCTGGGCATGGGAAAGGAAAAACCGCTGGTCTGCAGTGAAGCCGCTGATCTTTTCATTCCTATTTCCCTGCTCTGTTTTTTTGAACGCTTCATAGGCCAGGGTAAGCCCGCCCAGGTCTGCGATGTTTTCTCCCTCTGTAAGCGATCCGTTGGCGTGCATGGTATCGATGGCAATATAGCCGTCAAACTGTTTTACGATATTGCGCGCGCGGGCCGTGAATTTTTTCGAGTCTTCTGCATTCCACCATTCCCTTAGGTCTCCGTTTGCATCGTAGAGCCTTCCCTGATCGTCGAAACCGTGTGTGATCTCATGCCCTATCACGAGGCCGATGCCACCATAGTTCACCGCGTCGTCTCCATTGGCAAAATAAAATGGAGGCTGCAGTATCCCTGCGGGGAAATTGATGTTGTTCTGTGTTGGTTCGTAGTAGGCATTCACGGTCGGCGGCGTCATCTGCCATTCAGTGCGGTCTACCGGTTTGCCGATCTTTTCTATCTGCTCCCGGTATTTAAAGTTGGCTGTCTGCCGGATATTGGCGACCAGGTTATCACGGGAAATGGTAACCGAAGAATAGTCTTTCCATTTATCCGGATAGGCAATCTTTTTTACGATCGCATGCAGTTTCACCATCGCTTTTTTCTTGGTGGAATCACTCATCCAGTCGAGCTGGTTGATCCTGTTTTCAAAGACGATCATGATATTATCTACCATTTCCCCGATTCGTTTTTTATCGGCCGGGGTAAAATATTTCGCTACATATACCTGGCCGAGGTTGTCGCCCAGCTGCTGATCGGTCAGCGTCGTCATGCGCTTCCATCTTTCTTTCATGACCGTTTGCCCCGTCAGCAGTTTGTTGAAACCGAACCTTGCATCCACAAAATCCTGGGAGAGATAATCTGCGTCGTCGTCCATTACATGAAAGCGGAGGTAGGCTTTAAGTGTTTCCATGGGGGTCGTCGCGAGCAGGGGCATCAGGCCCTTAAAAAAGTCCGGCTGACCTACGAGTACAGTGTCTGTTTTAATACCGAAATATACAAGCCAGTTTTTAAGGTCGGGATGGGAAGCAATGACCATCTTATTATAGTTCTTCACCGGATCCCTTAACTCTACGGGCGACCTGGAGATTTTAGCCATCTGCGTTTCCAGCTGAAAAATATTGGCGGCAGCCTTTGAGGCTTCATCCGGTGACTGGCCGGTCATTGACAGGACGGAACGGATGTATTGTTTGTACGCTTCTCTTATTTTCTGCGACGATGAGTCTGTTTTGAAATAATAGTCACGGCTGGGCAGACCCAGTCCTCCCTGGTCGAAATGCACAATATTCATCCGGCTGTTCCGGTCGTCGGCATTTACATAAAAGGAAAAGAAAGGCTTGTGGTTGATGGTGTATTCCCTCGCAATTTCGTGGTAGAGGGCTGCCGTCGTTTGTATCGCGGCGATGGAATCCAGTTCGGATCTGACCGGCTGATATCCTTTTTGCTGGATGCCCGCCGAATCCATGCCGCTCGTATAAAAATCACCCGTCTGCTGGGCAAGTGAACCTTTGGATGCATCTCTGAGCGCGCTGAGCGAATCGAGTATCCCGCGCATGCGGTTAAGGTTGGTATCGAGCAGGGTGGAGAAGGATCCCCACGCAAACTGAGATGGCGGGATGACCGTTTTTTCCAGCCAGCTTCCATTGGCAAACATGTAAAAATTTTGCTGCGGTTTTACCGAACTGTCCTGGGCAGCGAGATCCAGTGGATCTGAATAAACGGCGGTTTCATCCGGGCTTTGGGGAGCCTGGCATCCCAGTAGAAAAGTAAGACCGGCAGTCAAAAACAAGAACCCTTTTTTATTCATAACCATTTTTTAATGCGCCGTGAAAATATCACGGAATCAGCTATTTAGCCCCATTTAATGGACGAGCGGTTTAAAATTTCCAAAATTATTTCGCCCCGAAGAATAAATTAAACAAACGTTTAATTAATTTTGCGGCATGAAACCAGCTTTTAGCACAAAACAGCTTCAGTTGATGGATACGGCGGAGGCCCTGTTTTCCCGCAAGGGATACGACGGGACCTCGGTTCGCGACATAGCGGAAGCGGCCGGCATCAACACGGCCATGATCTCTTACTATTTCGGCTCCAAGGAAAAGCTGATGGAAGAGATTTTTGAAAGAAAGAGTATGAATATCAGGGAAAAAGTGGACAGCCTGCTCAAAGACGAAGCGCTGGATCCTTTTCAGAAGATTTACACCCTCGTGGATACCTACATCGATGCCATCATCCAGCGTAAGGTATTTCACAGGATTCTTCTTTGTGAGCAGATCATCAACCAGAACCCTACCATTATACAGCTGATGGAAAAAATGAAAACGCGCAATTCCGACAGCGTGAACGAACTGATCCGTTACGGTCAGAAAAAAGGGGCGTTCAAAAAAAATATTGACATCCCGATGCTTACCGGTACGCTCGTGGGAACAGTTTCCCAGATACTGATCAGCACGGATTTCTACAAGCACTATCATCACCTTGAGGCGATGAGTGAGGAGGAATTCGACCGCTTCATCAAAAAGAAATTATCAGTCCATATCAAAAACATTTATAAAGCTATTTTAACTCATGAAGTTTAAATCCAACCTTTTTCCCTGGATGCTCGCTTTGTGCCTATCCGTTTCGTTCCGGGGAATTTCACAGGACAGTGTAAGGAATATCACCTTAAGTGAAGCGATCAATCTGAGTCTGCAGAACAGTAAAGTACTCAGGGTTTCCCGTGCGAGGGTAGATCAGGCGGTAGCCAATTCAACCATCGCAAAGCAAAACCAGCTGCCGGATCTTAAAGTCACCGGCGCCTACATGTGGCTTCCCGTACAGCCAAATATCAGCACGAGCCTGAAGTCAGGAAATAACGGAGGTCAGCCCAGTGAACCTATTAAAGTTACGCAGGCGGCATACGGCATCGCGAACCTGAGCGTACCGGTTTATTCGGGTATGCGTATTCAATACGGTATACGTTCAGCAGAATTTCTTGAGAAAGCGGCAGGTCTCAATGCGGATCAGGATAAAGATGCGGTGATCCTCAATACCATCGATGCCTTCAGCAACCTGTATAAGGCAAGGGCGAACCGTAGGGTAATTGAAGAGAACCTGGCCCAGTCCAGATCGAGAGATGCTGATTTCGCCAACCTGGAAAAAAACGGGTTACTCGCGAGAAACGACAAACTTAAAGCGCAGTTGCAGACAGCCAATATTGAACTGGCGCTGGCGGACGTGGATAATAACCTGAAGGTCGCCATGGTGAATATGAATATCATGCTGGGTCTTCCGGAAGAAACCCTGCTGGCAGCAGATTCAGCCAGCATGGAAGAACCGCTGAATATCAGGCCACTCACGGAATACGAACAGATGGCCCTGCAGAACCGGAAAGACATGCAGGCAATCGGCTACCGTAAACAGGCCAGCCAGGTGGGGATCAGGAGTGCGAAATCTGATTATTATCCTTCCATCGCATTGACGGGAGGATATATCGCTGCCGACATTCCCAATTTTTTCACCATGACCAATGCCGTCACACTCGGTGTGGGTCTTTCCTATAATGTGTCTTCCCTGTGGAAGACCAATGCGCACGTGCAGCACGCAAAGGCCGAATATGCAGAGGTGCAGGCCAATGAAGAAATGCTGTCGGATGATATCCGCCGGCAGGTCAACCAGGCTTATGAAACCCTGCTCACCGCCAATAAGAAAATAGAAGTGAGTGTGAAAGCCATCGAACAGGGGAAAGAGAACTATAAGATAGTAAAGAACAAATACGAAAACAGTCTGCTTACGGTGACCGACCTGCTGGATGCCAATGCGCTGATGCTGCAAAGCCAGATCAGCTGGGAACTGGCCAGGGCCGATGCCATCGTCGCGTACAACACATTACTGGAAAGAGCCGGTATTCTTTCAAGCACCAGAAATATTAAATAATCATATTACAACTTAAAGCATATGGCAACAGAAAACGGAAACGGTAACCCTAAAAAAAGAAGCAAGGTCTTTTTAATTATACTGATAGCCCTCGTAGTAGGCGGCGCCTGGTTCGGCATCACCAAGTGGCACCATGCCAAGCTGCACGCAGAAACGGATGATGCACAGGTCGAGGCGAATATCAGCCCCATCATTCCCAGGGTTTCCGGATTTGTGAAAGAAGTCCGGGTGTCCGACAACCAGTTTGTACGTAAAGGGGATACGCTGATCGTCATCGATCCGCGCGACCTCCAACTGAAAGTGGAACAGGCAGAAGCGAGCCTGGCTACCGCGCAAAGCAACCTTTTGTCAGCAAAGGCCAATACGGATGCGGCACGCAATAATGAAGGTCCTACCCGGATGGCCATTCTCACGATAGACGGGCAAATCGAAAAAGCAAAAGTGGCAGTCTGGCAGACTTCGCAGGAGTTTGAACGCTATGCCAACCTGATCAAGGATCATTCGGTTACACAGCAGCAGTATGAAGATAAACTGGCTGCCAAGGAATCGGCTGAAAAGCAACTTCAGATCCTCAAGGAACAGCGCAAGCAGGCGGAAAGCCAGATCATTGCCGTGAGCAGCCAGGGTAATGCAACGGCCACCATGATCTCAATCGCGGAAGCTACCGTTAAGCAAAAACAGGTGGATGTGGATGATGCAAAACTCAACCTTTCCTATACAGTCATCACCGCGCCTGCATCCGGACTGGTTTCGAGGGTAAATGCGCAGATGGGACAGTTCCTTAACGCCGGGCAATCTCTTTTCAGTGTCGTACTCGATAAAAATCTGTGGGTGGTGGCCAACTTCAAGGAAACACAATACAGCAAAATCCGTGAAGGACAGAAGGTGATCATTGACGTGGACGCCCTGCCTCATCACGAGTTCGAGGGTACGGTTTCCTCTTTTGCACCGGCAACCGGCGCGAGATTCGCGCTGCTCCCACCGGACAACGCAAGCGGCAACTTCGTGAAAGTTGTTCAGCGTCTCCCCATAAAAATTGATTTCACTGATCAGCAGGATTCAGTTTTGAAACGCTTACGACCCGGTATGAATGTCAATGTGGACGTGCATCTGGATAAATAGTTCGATTAAAAAAGTAGAAACATGGCTAATGCACTGGCACAACATGACTCGCTTGTTGAATATGGTTCGCGCCGCGTAATCCTGACGTTAACCGCTATAATATGCACCCTGCTGGAAATTATTGATACGACTATCGTAAACGTTGCCCTTACTGACATGCGCGGTAACCTGGGCGCGACACTTACGGAAGTAGCCTGGGTGGTTACAGCCTATGCGATTGGTAATGTGATCATCATTCCCATGACCAGCTGGCTTTCCACTCAGTTTGGACGCCGGAATTATTTCGCTACGTCCATCATGATTTTTACCGTCTGTTCCTTTTTGTGCGGAAACGCAAACGGCATATGGGAGCTGGTCATTTTCAGATTTATGCAGGGGATCGGGGGAGGGGCACTGCTGGCCACTTCGCAGACGATCATAACCGAGGCGTATCCACCGGAGAAACGAAATATGGCGCAGGCGATTTACGGACTTGGTGTTATTGTGGGTCCTACGCTGGGTCCTCCCTTAGGTGGATTTATTGTCGAAAATTATACCTGGCCTTACATTTTTTATATCAACATTCCTATCGGTATTATTGCCACCCTGCTTGCCCTGCAATTTGTGCGCAACCCTAACTATGGGACAAAAAGCGCAGTGAGTGATATCGACTGGCTTGGCATTTTTCTGCTCGCGGCATCGGTAGGTTCTCTTCAATATGTTTTGGAAAAAGGACAGGATGATGACTGGTTCTCCAGCACCGCGATCATTATACTTTCCTGTACTGCATTTATGTGCGCCTTTTTGTTTATTTGGCGGGAGCTGACTTATCGGAACCCGATCGTGAATTTGCGGGTACTCAAAAATGGGAACCTGCGAATCGGAACCGTGCTCACTTTTCTTCTGGGCTTTGGATTGTACGGAACCACGTTTATCATACCGGTTTATACACAGAGTACCCTGGGTTGGACCGCATTTCAATCGGGCATGTTGCTGGTACCCGCGGCAATTACGACCGCCTTTCTGATGCCGGTGATTGGAATGCTGCTTAGTAAAGGCGTACCCCAGCAATTCCTGGTATCCATGGGTATGCTCATCTTCGCCATGTTCTGTTTCTGGGGCTATTTTATCCTGACCAATGCAACACCCGAAGAGAATTTTTTCTGGATGCTGGTGACCCGTGGGGTGGGACTTCCGCTTCTTTTTATACCTATTACGAGTCTGTCGCTGAGTACGCTGAAAGGCCCTGAAATAGGACAGGGGGTTGCTTTTACGGGAATGATGCGTCAGGTGGGAGGATCTTTCGGGGTCGCGATCATTACCACGTTTATGGCCAGGCAGAATATGCTGCACCGCAATAACCTGGTCAGCCATCTGGACATAAATAACCCGGCTGTGATAAACCGCGTGCACACGATGCAACAGGGATTTGTCGCCAAGGGCTATACACCCGATGTGGCGTTGAATATGGCTTATAAAACGCTCGACTTTACCGTAACTTCTCAGGCGAATGTATTGTCCTATATGGACGTGTTTCAGTACCTCGGGATTTTATTTTTAATTGCCATTCCCTTTGTATTGTTTGTAAAAAGGAGCAAAACAAAAATGAGCCTGGCAGACGCCGCCCATTAAAGAACCAAAGCTGTTTTTACCTGGCTAACGAAACTGGTAGTTGTAATCAATTCTTACAACTACCTGTTTTTTCCGGTCGAAACAGATTTCCGTTGATTTCAGCCCGCGTGCGTCATATTGGTAAACCCATTTCTGATAATCGTTGGATCCCTCGGGAACAAAAAGCATGGAGGAGATCCTGTTTTCTGCCCATTCAAAGACATAGTCCGGGAGGAGTCTCTTTGCCTTCTGGCTATAGCGGACAACGTCTGTCAGCCGGTTCTGATCGTCGTAGTAGTAGTACACGGATGGAAGGTTCTGGCCATGGCGCATTGACTTTTCTTCCACGATATTACCCTTTTCATCGGCGATCAGCTGCACCCGGGTAGTGTCCGTTCCGTCTTTAATCTTTAGCATGCTTACCGGGCGGTTTCCTTCGTAGGTCCACAGGTGCTGCTCCGAGGCGCTGACCTGGTTATCGGTCTGCACCGAGGTATTGGTCATGCTACCGACCTGCCCGTTCTGTGCATAACTGTATTCCGTCGTGCTTTTATAGGTATCGCTGGTGTCTGTCGTTTTGACCAGTCGGCCCTGGGGGTCGTAGAAAGCCGTGAGCGTGGACGGGGAGATATTGGTCGAATGGGTATAGGTGATGATGGAGTGATAATCGGAGGCAATTTCCTGCGAACAGGTGAAACCGGGTGTTGGTTCACCGCTGGCATCCCGGCTCAGGATGGTCACTTCCTTCACTTTCTGGTCGCGGTAGGTCTTCCAGTTTTTCTGGTTTTGCCCTGTCATCACAAGGTCTTTAAAATAAAACTGGCTCCTGGCTGAAAATACAATGGTAGTGAACAGAAAGGATAAAAGCCATCCGCGCATATGAAATGAATGTTTGCTTTTTTCAAAACGGAAAAAGCGGGTGTTAATTATAGCCAGAATCTTTATTTTTAGAGAAAATAGACATTGTCAAAAGGCAGGCTAAGAACAGAAAAAATATGCCTCAACTGCGGCACCGAGATCACTGACCGCTTTTGCCCGCACTGCGGACAGGAAAATATCGAGCCAAAACAATCGGTCTGGCACCTAATCAATCATTTTTTTTCAGATATCACCCATTTTGACGGGAAATTCTTCATTACGGTAAAAGACCTGTTTGCCAAACCTGGTTTTTTATCGAAGGAATACATGGCCGGACGCCGGGCCAGCTACCTGGATCCCATCCGGATGTATGTATTCACTTCCGCGATTTTCTTCCTGATCTTTTTTTCGATGGTGAACGTGAACACCATCAATTTCCAGGAGGGAGAAAAAACACTCAGCAATGATTCCACCTTCAAAAAAGAAATGCAGAATGTGGCAAAAGTAAGGGACAGTTTGCGAACGGTGCGCTTTTACAGGGATACCATGAAGGCGCCCGTTGCGATCTCGATCGATACAGGCGCACATCACAAGGGACTGCGGTTTGGTACGGAGAGTGGTTTCCAAACGGTGGCAGCCTACGATTCCTTCCAGCGATCCCTGCCCGCCGGGCAACGTGACGGGTGGATGAAAAGATCTTTTAAACGAAAGGCAATCGAGATGAATGAGCGGCTGGAAACAGAAAAGGGCAGCCTGGTCAAAGAGCTTATCAACACTTTCCTGCACAGTTTTCCCAAGATCCTGTTTGTTTTCCTGCCCATTTTCGCGCTCATTTTGAAACTGCTTTATGTCCGGCACCGTTCCCTGTATTATACCGATCACGGTATTTTTTCGATTCACCTGTTCATTTTCTCCTTTCTCTGCCTGCTGGGAATTTTTGCACTGACGAAATTCCGTTCAGTTACAGGCTGGGAGTGGACCAACTGGCTGATCGTCGCTGCGGTCCTTTATCCCTTTATCTATTTTTATAAAGCCATGCGCCGCTTCTATGGACAGCGCCGTTTGAAAACTTTTCTTAAATACTCCATCCTTTTTGTGATTTCCTTTTTTCTGATGACACTTATTTTCGTCGCTGCCATCGGCTACACCGTTTATGAAGTTTGATATGGAAGAAAAAAAAACGTCGGATGCTTTTCTGAGACTTGTACATATCATGGACGACCTCAGGGAAAAATGTCCCTGGGACAGAAAGCAGACCGTCCATACCCTGAGAACGCTCAGCATTGAAGAGTTGTATGAGCTGGCGGGTGCTATTGATGCGGAGGACTGGGACGGAATCCGGGAAGAGCTGGGCGACCTGTTTCTGCACCTTGTTTTTTATGCGAAGATTGGCAGGGAACAGGGCCGGTTTACGCTGGAAGAAGTATTGAATGGCATCAGCGAAAAGCTCATCGCAAGGCATCCTCATGTTTACGGTGAGCTGAAGCTGGATTCAGAAGAGGAGGTCAAGCAGAACTGGGAAAAACTCAAACTGAAGGAAGGGAAAAAATCGGTGCTTGGCGGCGTTCCGGCAGCGCTTCCGGCGGTTGTCAAAGCCATCCGCCTTCAGGAAAAATCAAAGCAGGTAGGCTTTGAATGGAGCAACAGGGATGAAGTATGGGATAAAGTAAAGGAAGAGGAAGAAGAGCTCAGAACAGCAGTAGAACTCGGTGAAAAAGACGCCATAGAGGAAGAATTCGGCGACCTGATGTTTTCCCTGATCAATTATGCACGATTTTTGAGCATAGATGCCGAAACGGCGCTCGAGCGTACCAACCGCAAATTTATAAGGCGGTTCACGAAAATGGAAGAGGCCGTTGAATTATCCGGGAAAAAAATGACCGACCTTTCACTCGCAGACCTCGATGCGATCTGGGAAGAGGTTAAAAAGCAAAACCAGACCGATTGATTTCTTTTCTCAAAAACTTCCTCCTTCGCAACATCTATCTTATCCTTACGGGTATCTTCCTGTTTATCGCTGCATTGGCCGTCAACAACTACCTCAGCAGTGACGCCACCACAAGAACCCTGCGCAACGACATCGAGACCTTTCTGCAGGAAAGGGAGAAAGACTTTGAAAAGCTTGCGGCAAATGAATTTAAGATCCGCAGGCTTTCCGATAAAAATTATTCCCTGTCCGAGCTGGTCGATCTGATGGACAGGCAATACGGGATTCTGATTTACGAAAGGAACCATCCTTTCAGCGAACGCCTGACTTTCTGGAGTGACCAGTCTTCCGTGCTGCCCGATTCCATTCTTTTGAAACCAGACGGCAACTACTTTGTAAACCTGAGCAACGGGCAGTTTGAAGTGATCAAAAAGACCTATCCGCAGGCCCTTCCTTATCCGCTGACCCTGCTGGCCCTCATACCCGTCCGCTGGCAGTATTTTATTTCACCGGAAAACCTCAAACCCACTTTTGTGGGCTTTCCTTCGGCAGAGAGCCGGGTACATATCACCCTCAGTGAAACGCCTTTCCCGGTAAAAGATCAAAACGGCAAGATCCTTTTTCATCTGGTAAGCAACCCCAGCTACCACGCAGCCAAATACAGTCTTATCCTGCTGCTTGTGGTATTTATAGGCATTCTGCTTTTGCTGGTCGTGATACACAATATGGCGCACGCGATCTCGGAGCAGTATGGGCGGCTTCCGGGTATTTTATTCCTTGTCGTCACTCTGCTTGTCCTCCGGGTTGCGACCTACTATTTCCCCGGGATTTTTCATTTCCGCCAGTATGAATTGTTTGACCCTACGATTTACAGTTCAAATTTCATTCTTCGCTCACTGGGCGATCTGCTCATTAATGCCCTGTTGTTTTGCTGGATCGTGATATTTATACAGCAGGAGACAGGAGAATTTCGTCTTCCGGTATTTCGTAATCTGTTCCTGCGGGTAGGAGCGGTGCTGCTGACCATTGCGGTTATCGTGGCCACCACCTTTCTGTATGCGGGCATTGTTCAGAGCCTCGTGGCGGACGCGAGAATTTCTTTTAATGTCACGAATTTTTTCAGCCTGACCATTTACAGTTTTGTCGGGTTTATCGTACTGGCTACCCTGGCCCTGAGCTATTTCATTTTTACGCGCATCCTCCTGCGTCTGATCCGGGGATACCTGGAGGGTAACATGCTGATCATATCCATCTCGGCCGCCACCCTCGGTCTCGCCATTCTCAGTTTCCAAAGTAAGACAAGGCTGGTGGAGCTCGATATCTATGTACTGATCTGGTTGTTGTGCTACCTGTGGCTCATGATAAGGAACCTGGTATCCGGACTTCGTTTCCGGCTGAACATTTCGGAGATCATGTTCTGGCTTTTTATTTTTTCCGGATCCATTACGGTCATCATCATTTTCGAAAACAAAAAAATCGAAATCGAACAAAGGAGGAGTTTTGCCGACCGGCTGGCGGAGCAGATAGATCCTTCCAGTGAAAAACTGGTGAGCATGTCGCTGATTTATTTTGAAAACGACCTGTTGCAGCGACAGTTCGACCGTTTCCGGAATCCCGTAGAAAACCATTATCTCAAAGACAGCCTTATCAATAATAATTTCAGCGCTTATCTCAGTAAATACGATACCAGGATCTACACCTTCGATTCCGCCGAAAAGCCTTTATATAACCAGGTTCCCGTGTCGTATGATACCCTCAATACCATCTTCAAAAGGCAGGGCAAACCGACCAGCATCCCGAACCTGATGTACTATGAAAAGGCATATGACAAGTTCAGCTATATCTACAAGAAAGTAATCCAGGGACCGGGAAATCACCTGGCCGGATATCTGTTTGTGCTGGCCGACCCGAGGAGTTATAAGAGCGAGGGGCTTGCTCCGCAACTCACCCAGCAACGCAAAGAATACCTGCCGGAGTATTCCCCGGTCTATTCCTACGCGATATACAATAACAATGAGCTCGTCACTTATTACAACAATTATCCTTTCCCCACGGAACTGAACGACAGCCTTATTCCAAAGCGGGATTTTGTTCAAAGAAAGAACAACGGTTACGACGAGCTATGGCATACAATCTCGGAGGACAAGGTCATCGTGATAGCGAAAAAAGACAATCTCATCATCGAGGCCATCACACTTTTTTCCTATCTCTTCAGCGCCTTCCTGATCCTGGTAGCCCTTTTCTGGATCGCAACGGTACTTATTCAAACGCGGCTTCACTGGACGCAGGTTAAACGTTTTTTGCAATTGAATATCCGTACCCAGATACAGTCGACCATTATCTTCGTCAGTCTCTTTCTTTTCCTGGTGATCGGGGTCTCTACGATTTTTTTCCTTATCAACCGGTACAACCGGAACAACCAGGACAGGCTTAGTGCGTCGCTTAAAGTGATCTCCGGGGAAATTGCCAACCGCCTGGTATCCTATTCTTCCCTTTCCAATATTTCCAACCCGGTAAAACAGATGCCGAGGATTGACCTGGACCGGATCGTCAATAATGTGGCCGAGATTCACAATGCAGACATCAATCTCTATGATGTCAATGGATTCCTGATCGTCAGTTCGAACCCGTTCATCTATAATAAAGGAATGCTCAGTGATGATATGAACCCCATCGCCTATTACTATATGAACCGGCTGAATTCGGTGGAATTTTTTAACCAGGAAAAGATGGGGGATATTACTTTTCAGAGCATTTACTGTCCGCTCCGGATGGGCAGCGGCCCGTCTTCGGCTTATATCAATATTCCTTCCTTCAATACCGAAGATGAGCTGAACGACGAGATCTCCCGCTTTCTCGTCACGATCATCAACCTGAATGTATTCATCTTCCTGATCGCCGGAACCATCGCAGTATTCCTTACAAACCGTATCACGACCTCTTTCTCACTGATCTCTGAAAAGATGCAACAGGTGAACCTGAGCAAAACCAATGAACAGATCGTCTGGAAAAAGAATGATGAGATCGGGGGGTTGATCCGCGAATACAATAAGATGGTCGAGAAGCTGGTGGAAAGTGCTGCGGCACTGGCCAAGAGCGAAAGGGAAGGGGCCTGGCGGGAAATGGCCAGGCAGGTGGCGCATGAGATCAAGAATCCGCTGACGCCAATGAAGCTGAGTATCCAGTATCTCCAGAAAGCCAACAACAGCGGTGCGCCGAATGTGAAAGAACTTACCGCCAATGTAGCCCGGACCCTGGTGGAACAGATCGACCATCTCTCCAAGATCGCTTCTGATTTCAGCCAGTTCGCCCATATCGGGAATCCGCACAATGAAGTGCTGGATCTGCATGAGCTGATTTCCTCCCTGGCGTCTTTATATGAGACCATGGAGAATGTATTATTCACCTGGAATCCTGTTCCCGATAGGATCCTTCTGTATGCAGATAAAACACAGCTGAACAGACTCTTCACCAACCTTCTTCAAAATGCGCTCGAGGCCTGCCGCAACCAGGGCAGCTGCGCCATCAGCGTGGATGAGACACTGAAAGATGATAAGATCATTGTGAAGATCAGCGACAACGGGGAAGGCATACCCGAGCAGATGCGGTCTAAGATTTTCATTCCCAATTTCACTACCAAATCCTCCGGCACCGGGCTCGGACTGGCGATGTGTCAGACCATCGTGGAGCAGGCGAAGGGCAGGATATGGTTTGAAACGGTCGAAGAAGAGGGAACCAGTTTTTATGTCGAGCTGCCTCTTTATCTGGAGTAAGCCTTTCTATTTCTTTTTTTTCACGAATTCCTTCATCCGGGCAAGTGTAAAGCTGCTGAGGTTTTGTGCGGCGGTGACACCGGCTTTTTGTGCAGCCAGCACACCGTAGTGAATGTCGTGGTACCCTTCAATGGAGTGCGCGTCAGGATCAATGGAGATCATAACACCTTTTTCGAGTGCATAAGGGATCCAGCGCCAGTCCATATCCAGTCTGCGGGGATGGGCATTCAGTTCGATGACCACATCGTGCGCGGCACAGGAGTCGATCAGGGTTTTATGATCAACAGGATAACCGGCGCGGCTTAGCAGGAGACGTCCCGTAGGATGACCGAGGATGCGTGTGTGGGGATTCTGTACGGCGGTCAGCAGGCGGTTCATGGCTTTTTCTTCTGTCATCTTGAGATTAGAATGCACCGAAGTGATCACCAGGTCGAAGGTGGAAAGGATCTCGTTGGAATAATCAAGACGCCCGTCGTTGAGGATATCGCATTCGATGCTCTTGAAAATATAAAATGGAGAGAGTTTTGCGTTCAGCTCTTCTATATAGCGGTGTTGCTCGCGGATCCTCTCTTCGGAAAGGCCGTTTGCATAAAAGGCCGATTTGCTGTGGTCGCTGAGCACGAGGTATTCGAATCCCTGTTCGATGCAGGCTTTGGCCATTTCCTCTACCGTATGAAGTCCGTCGCTCCAGTTACTGTGGCTATGGACAATTCCCCTGATCTGATCGGTGCGGATGAGCTCGGGAACGGCAACGGCCGCTTTTTCTATCCACATTGGATCTTCTCTCAGGCAGGGCGGGACAAAGTGAATGCCGGACGCTTTAAAGATTGCTTCTTCCGACTCGCCCGAAACGGGCTCACCGAATTTTTCTTTCCATTTTTCCAGAAAGACAGGACCCGAACTGGTTGTAAACAGGCGCGGATAGTAGGCGGAGGCAGGAACGGAGTGGAAGATCATGCGTATGTTTCCCGGTTCCGCGACCATCAGATCCCCGTCGGATCTTATTTCGGATGGAATGTTTTTAGACTGGAAAAATCCAGATAGGTCTTCTGCCGGCACAGTGGTGATCCACTCCAGATGATCGATGATTTCAAGCTGACGGCGAAAGGCGCCGGAGAGAGAAAACAGCCCGGAGGGAAAATTTTCGCGCAGGAGTTTCTGAAGCAAAAGGGCATAGCCTTCCACCTCAGCGAAGAGAAAACTTCCCTGGCTGCGCAGATAAAACGCAATCGTATCGCGAATATTATTCTGGGTCTTTTCCCCGAAGCCCTTGTAGAGCATCAGCCGGTTCTCGTTGCAGGCATACATCAGTTCGCCGATGGACTCGATCTCCATCTCTTTCCAGACCGTGGCAATTTTTTTTGGCCCCAGACCCTTAATCCGGAGCATTTCGATGACCCCGGAGGGTGTCCGGGCGACCATTTCACGAAGTTGGGGCAGGTCGCCGGAATCGAGGATATCGACGATTTGTTTGCCAATACTGGGTCCGATGCCCCGGATTGAATGGATTTTTTCGCGTGGAATTTCGCTGAGTTGTTCGGTTAGTTTGTCGATACTGAAAGCAGCAGCCGCGTAGGATTTTACCTTGAAAGGATTTTCGCCGTGGATGTCCATCAGTTTCGCAAGCTGTGAAAAACTCTCCGCAATCATTTCATTGGAAACCGCCATGGGCCTGTGTTTGAGAGGATGAACCCTAAAGGTAATAAAAGAAAAAGTCCCCCGGAATTACCTGGGGGACTTTACTATTTTCAGCTAACGAATGAAGAAAATTATTTCTTCTTTGCAGCTTTCTTAGCAGCTTTTTTCTTTGGAGCTGCTTTCTTTTTTGGAGCTGCTTTTTTCTTAGCGGCTTTTTTTGCTGTTGCCATTGTTTGTAGAATTTAAATGGTTAGTAAACTAATTTACATAGTAAAAATAAAAATTCTTTGGAATTATCCAAAAGTTTTTTTGAATATTTCCAAAGAATCAGTACACAAACAATCCAGCCTATGCGGTAGCGGGTGCGTTAACGATGTTCACGAAAGTTCTGTCGGCCTTTCCTTTTTTGAATTCTACGACGCCATCTGTGAGTGCGAACAAGGTGAAATCTCTTCCAACTCCGACGTTCTTGCCGGGGTGGTATTCGGTGCCGCGCTGACGAAGGATAATGTTTCCTGCAACAGCCGCCTGGCCACCAAAAATTTTCACACCGAGTCTTTTACTCTGCGAGTCACGGCCGTTCTTTACACTGCCTTCGCCTTTTTTATGTGCCATCTGAAATGATTTATGAGTTCTGCAATGGAATGACGGAGATCCTTAAGCGATTTCAGTCACTTTAATTTTTGTATACTGCGTACGGTGTCCGTGTTTTTTGCGGAAGCCCTTTCTCCTGTTCATTTTAAAGGAGATCACTTTATCACCCTGGACCTGTCCAAGGATCTCGGCTTTCACAACGGCTTTTACGTCCTTTCCGGCAGCAAACTTGCCATCGGCATGGGAGAGCAGCACATCTGAGAATTCCAGATGGTCACCGGTTTTGCCTTCCACCCGGGGAACGAAGAGCGTCTGGTCCTTCTGGACCCTGAACTGGCTGCCTGCGATTTGTACAACTGCGAACATAACGGTGCAATATTAGGGCTGCAAAGGTAGGGGAAAACGGGTTAATTCAGAAGGAATCGGGTAAAATTCTTAGGCCTGCCGTGGGCAGGATGCCGGTAATGGCTTTTATTGTAGGTTTGCCGCTCAAAGCCTGCCTAAATATGAAGATCAAATCGTTTTTAGCCAAGCCCTTTGCCTCATATATATATAGGACTATCCGGAAAGACATGGCTTCGGCCCTCGAAGACCAGGAAAATATCCTTAAAACCCTGCTAAAATCGGTGGCCAAGACCGTTTTCGGCCGGGAACACCATCTGGAGGGGATAAAAACCTATGAAGATTTCAGGGCAGCCGTGCCAATCCGCGACTACGAGCAGTTCAGGAGTTATATAGACCTGATTAAACAGGGGAAACACAATGTGTTATGGCCGGGGCAGCCGATCTACTTCGCCAAGACCTCCGGCACGACCAGCGGTGTAAAATATATTCCTATTTCCAAGGATTCGATCTCCAACCATATCCTCACGGCCCGCAATACGCTTCTTGCCTATATGGCCGAAACGGGCAATACTTCTTTCGCCAACGGAAAGATGATCTTTCTGTCCGGCTCACCCGAACTGGAACGCATCGCCAATATTCCTACAGGGAGACTTAGCGGTATCGTCAATCACCATGTTCCCCAATACCTGCGAACCAATCAGCTACCCAGTTATGAAACCAATTGCATAGAGGAATGGGAAACCAAACTCGACCGGATCGTGGACGAAACGATAAAGCAGAATATGACCCTGATCAGCGGCATCCCGCCATGGGTACAAATGTATTTCGACCGCCTTCAGAGCGTGTCCGGAAAAAAAATCTGTGAACTCTTTCCCAATTTTTCGGTCCTGGTTCACGGAGGCGTGAACTTCGAACCCTACCGGTCGCGGCTGATGGACAGCATTGGAAAAACGGTAGACACAATCGAGACCTATCCTGCATCCGAAGGGTTTTTCGCTTTCCAGGACAGTGTGAAGGAAGAAGGACTCCTGCTGAATACCAACAGCGGAATATTTTTTGAGTTCGTGCCTGCCGACGAAATCTTTCGCGAAAAGCCCACAAGGCTTTCACTTAAAGATGTACAGGTGGGAGTGAACTATGCCCTCATCATCAACAACAATGCGGGACTCTGGGGATACAATCTGGGCGATACCATCCGTTTTCTAAGTGTGAATCCATACCGTATAGTCGTTACCGGACGGATCAAGCATTTTATTTCTGCATTCGGTGAACACGTGATAGGCGAAGAAGTGGAATACAGCCTCATGAAGGCGGCAAGGGAAGAAGGAGTGCAGATTAATGAATTCACGGTGGCGCCGTTTATCAAGGGCCAGGACGGAGACGGCAAATCCTTTCACGAATGGTTCGTTGAATTTGAAAACCGGCCTGCTGATATCAGGGCTTTTGCACGCAAGGTGGACAATAACCTGAGGTCAAAAAATATCTATTACGATGATCTGATCACCGGAAATATTCTGCAGCCGCTGGAGATCCATCCCGTTAAAAAAAATGGCTTCATCGACTATATGAAGTCTGTTGGCAAACTGGGCGGCCAGAACAAAGTACCACGGCTTAGCAACGACCGGAGCCTGGCGGAACAACTGGAAAAATATATGGACTAAATTTCCGGAACAGCCGGTCAGAACCGTTCCGTGAACCCGTCGTCCAACGGGAATTCACTATTTTTATCTTTCATCGCGTTTTATCATGAATGATCAGCCGAAGAAAAGGATTGCCCTGTTTGGTTCCACGGGATCTGTTGGCACGCAGGCACTGGAAGTGATCGCTGCCAATCCGGAATTATTTTCCGTGGAGATTCTGACGGCGCAGACCAACGATGATTTGCTCGTGAAGCAGGCCGTTAAATTTCTTCCCAATATCGTGGTCATCGGCGATGAGTCGAGACATTCAAAAGTGAAACAGGCACTGGCGGATCATCCCGTTAAAGTTTTTGCCGGTTCTAAAGCACTGCTGGAAGTAGCCGCCATGGACAACTATGATGTGATGCTGGCTGCGATTGTGGGCTTTGCAGGGCTCATGCCTACGCTGACCGCGATTGAAAAAGGAAAGACCATTGCGCTGGCCAACAAAGAAACGCTGGTGGTGGCCGGGGATATCGTGATGCGAAAAGCAGTTGAACACCGGGCACCGATCATCCCGGTGGATTCTGAACACTCTGCGATCTTTCAATGCCTGCTCGGTGAAACCCGTAACCGGATTGAAAAAGTTATCCTCACCGCGTCGGGTGGTCCTTTTCTTGGTAAGAAACCCAACTTTCTGGTGAACGTGAAAAGAGATCATGCGCTTCAGCATCCGAACTGGGTGATGGGTGCAAAAATTTCCATCGATTCAGCTACCCTGATGAACAAGGGGCTGGAGATGATTGAAGCACGCTGGCTTTTTAACCTGTTGCCGAACCAGATCCAGGTGCTTATTCACCCGCAAAGCATTATTCACAGTATGGTACAGTTTGAAGACGGGAGCATCAAATCGCAGATGGGGCTTCCGGATATGAAGCTTCCCATCCAGTATGCCCTCGGATTTCCTCTCCGTCTGCCCAACAAAATTCCCCGATATACGTTTAATAAGCCGGATAAGCTTTCCTTTGAGGAACCGGATATCAAAACTTTCCGTAATCTCCAGCTTGCAAAGGAAGCGCTGGCGAAGGGAGGAAACGCGGGTTGTGTGCTCAATGCGGCGAATGAAATTGCCGTGTATGCCTTCCTGAAAAACAGGATCGGCTTCCTGGATATGACGGATCTGATCGAAAAAACCGTGCAAAAAATCGCTTATATGGAAGAACCGTCGCTGGAAGATTATTTTGAAAGCGATGGGGAGGCCCGTAATTTTGCCGCTTCTTTAATTAAATTGTAAAATACACGGCGTGCACCACGTGAACACGTACTGCGGCTGATCTTTGCAAGATGAACCATAACACTTTATTGCTGGCAGTTGACTGGGCCAACGTGGGCGTTAAAGCTGCCCAGCTCATCCTCTCCCTTTCCATCATCGTTATCGTGCATGAATTCGGGCATTATCTTCCCGCTAAAATATTCAAATGCAGGGTGGAAAAATTCTTTCTGTTTTTTGATCCCTGGTTTGCGCTCGCCAAGAAGAAAATCGGTGAAACGGTTTACGGCATCGGCTGGCTGCCACTGGGTGGCTATGTGAAGATCTCGGGCATGGTAGATGAAAGCATGGACAAGGAACAGATGAGTCAGCCTCCCCAGCCATGGGAATTCAGAAGCAAGCCGGCCTGGCAGCGACTCATCATTATGGTGGGCGGCGTGACGATGAACGTCATCCTGGCTTTTGTCATTTACGCCATGATCCTCTATACCTGGGGTCAGCAAAAAATACCGATGTCGGGACTTACTTACGGCGTTACCGTCACCGACAGTCTCATGTATAATCTCGGCTTCCGCAACGGAGATAAAATTCAGTCGGTGAATGGTAAGGAGATCGCTTATTTTGACGATCTGCCGGAAAGTATACTGATGGGCGGCGGAGGAAAAGTGGACCTTATCCGAGATGGCGAGCAGAAAACAATTGAACTGCCTACTTCTATCATCGGCAAGCTGGTAGAGCGGAAAAAGAATAGTTCCGTACTCTTTATTCCACGTCTGCCCGTATTGGTTGCCATGGTACCCGACACGACCAGTGCACATCGGGCGGGACTGAAACGCCTCGACCAGATTACCACCGTGGATGGTATTGCCACGCCTTTTTACGAAGAATTCAAGAAAGCGATAAGTGCCCATAACGGCCGGGAAGTAACGCTGACCGTAGACCGGAGAGGACATACCGACACGTTACACGCGCGGGTAAGACCTGACAGTACCCTGGGATTTGTTTTGCTATACGATCCGGAAGTGCTGGACAGCCTGGGGGTAATCCATTTCGAGAAAACCAAATACGGCTTCCTGGAATCCTTCCCGGCGGGCGCACACCTGGCGGTAAAAAAACTGAGAGGCTATGTAGCCCAGTTCAGAAAAATACTTTCTCCGGAGACGGAAGCTTATAAAGGCGTGGGGGGATTTAAATCGATGGGATCCATTTTCCCTTCCATGTGGGACTGGCAGTCTTTCTGGACCATTACGGCATTTTTCTCCATCGCGCTGGCCTTTATGAACATTCTTCCCATACCGGCCCTCGACGGCGGGCATGTGCTTTTTACCCTCCTGGAGATGGCAACCGGACGCAAGCCCAGCCAGAAAGTGCTGGAGTATGCACAGGTTGTGGGTATGGTGCTTCTGCTGGCCCTGATGATCTACGTTAACGGCAACGACTTCTTCGGCTGGGGCAGGGGGAAGTAGGGATGACGGTTGACGGACGGTTTACAGTTTTTCAAATGCATAGCAGACTAAGAGAGTTCGTCTGCAACCTTTTACCAGTTTTACAGGTCATGGAATGGATGGCCCGGCGGTTGCTGGAAACTAGTGCCTTGTCGCACAAGCATGGTTAAATGATTCAGCAGTCAAAATCAGAAAATACTTCTCATGAGGAAAATTGGATGGCTTTTACTCCTTGTACTCTTGGGATTGTCATGCAAAAAAGAAGACCATTCTTCCAAAACCCTCCAGACGCAGGGTACGCTTTACTATTCTGATCCGGCCGTCGATGGCGCAGGACTTTTTTTTACCACCGATGAGTCGGAAAATATCCTCTTTAAGAATGAAGACACCGACTACTATGCACAATACCTGCACTATAAGGATTTTGTAGGGTCTCATTGCCGGCTGACTTATGAGGATGAAGGCGCGAAGGGTTGTCCCCCGTCGATGGATCCCGGTTATTGCCAGACCCATGGCTGGAGGATCGTGAAAGTCAAAAAGATCGAAAAATACTAAGAGGAGAATCCGTTAATCTGCAGGGCCATGAATACTTTATCGACCATGAGGTTGCAGCGGCTCAGATGGAAAGAGTAAATGTTTTCCTTCATGTAAGTATCCAGGTTTTCCCTCAGCATCGTTTTTGCCCGGTTCAGCCGCACTTTAATATTGGTTTCCCGGAGAGAAAGCACTTCGGAAGTCTGTTTTACAGACATGTTTTCGATTTCCCTAAGTATAAAAACCATCCTGTACTTTTCAGGAAGTCCGGCAATGGCCGTTTCTAAAACCGCACTGAGTTCTTTATTCATAAGCAGGTTTACCGGTGTAGTGGAATCCATGAAATGCAGATCTTCGTTCTCGCTCATTTCCTTCCTGCGGTTTTTTTTATTCTTCTGCGCAAGACATTCGTTCAGCATGATCCTCGTAAGCCAGGTGCCAAAAGAAGAACGTTGTTCAAAACTGGTAAGGTGTTCGAAGGCTTTAATATAACATACCTGCATCGCGTCTTCTACTTCCGCTGCATTTTTTAATATCGACATACCGACACGATATAAACGCTGATTATACCGGCGGATGATTTTTTCATAAAGGTTTTGCTCCCCGTTCAGGATTTTTTGAATGAGGACGGTATCGTTTAGACCGTCAGTCTGCACGGCGGAATTGTACATCATGCTATATCACTTGGATCAAAGAACGCACCAGAAGTTACAGTTTATACCGGATTTATTTTTGTAACCTTTTTTGCTTTGCTGAATCCAAAGAGGTAAATATGAACCATTTATGATTACTCTCAAGGAATTACAAAATGTATTAAGGCTTACTTTCGGGATCGTGCCGATCGTAGCGGGACTGGATAAGTTCACTAATCTGCTGGCTGACTGGAAGGAATATCTCGGGACGAATATTGCCGCCCTGCTTCCATTTGACCCGACATTGTTTATGAAGATTGTAGGAGTTATCGAGATAGCGGCCGGGATTCTTGTTCTCCTTCGTCCGTTGACCGGGGCTTATGTCGTTATGATCTGGCTGATCTGTATCGCCCTGCAGCTTATAGCCGGAGGCCATTATTTTGACGTGGCTGTTCGCGACCTGGTTATGGCGATGGGTGCGTTTACACTGGCCAAACTCACTATGTTAGCCGGTTCCGAAACGATACAACAGGCCCGGGTGCAGGCTAAATAAATTAAAAAACGGCCGAAAGTTTCCTTCAGCTTACCTCCGGTCTGATCCGTGATGACCGGGCAGTGGGCCTTCTCAGGCTTTAACGTGAGCAGAATATTTCGTACATTTGCCGGTTCACCGGGGGTGCCTGGTTTTGACAGCATAGCTCTTTGAAGGTGTAAGCATGTCGTGCGTTGGATAATTAGCACGTTAATCTGAATATTCAACACTCAAATGGCAATACACAGTATGCCATGGCTGCCTAATCAGTGATTAAGTAGTCATTTGGGCCGCTCAGCAGGTTAGCCTGTTACCACGTTGCGCCGCCGACTCAAAACAAAACAGGATGCTGCAGGGGAAGGCTGTGACCCCTGCTTAAGACGATTCAGCTAAGGGAAAAATTGGTTTGTTGCTGTCCTGTCTTTCCCCGACAACCAATCAGTAAATAAACATGTAGAAAGCTTTTGACGAATATGTTTGGACAGGAGTTCGATTCTCCTCACCTCCACCTGTTTAAAGCCCGTAAACGATTGTTTTACGGGCTTTTTGTTTTTCAGGCATTCCATGAAACTGTCTTCACACCGGAAGACCATAAATTGACAGCAAAGTATTTGGACCCTGCTGACCGCCTTTTTTGAATACTTCTTATGCGAGGCTTTGGATATGACATACGTCATCGTCGGGGGGCCATCAAAAACGACTATGAGCAGAATCATACCGGTATCACCACAGAGTCATGCATCCGCAAAACGGTATTATGTATTTTGCCTTCCTAACTATTTTACTATGGTGAAAACGGATCGGTCCGGAAAATTCAATTCCAGGCATCTCATTACGTTCCGGTTCAGATTATTTGAGATTATCAGGCACTGAGACTGCTGTGCCAAGGCAGCGCGCGAAAAGACCTTGACGTTTTTGCCCACCAACGATCAATAGACTACCAAAAAATATTACATGAAAGACAAACTATACAGCTTCGATTATCGTGGTATCCGTTTTTCCATCCACTGGACATTTATTTTGGTGATTATCTGGTTGGCCATTGCGAATCTGTTAACGGGACTGAGTGAAGCGGGGTGGATATGGAGTATCATTATGGTTTTATCGTTATTGGTTTCCATTTTTATACACGACCTCGCACAGGCTGTGGTGGGTAAGATATTCGGTATGGAGATCTGCGAATTTATTATCCTGCCGATCGGAGGGCTGCCCAGTCTGGCCAACAAACCCAAAAGGAAGTTGTATGAAATTTTTATGTTGGCTGCAGGTCCGGCCGTAAACCTGGGAATTGCCGCTTTACTGATTGCCTTTTTGAATCCCTATAAAGCTTATTGGAATGAGCCTGAAAATATCGGAGCAGCCTACCCCGGTAATTTTATATTTCAATTGCAGTTTATCAATCTTGCCCTTGGTTCATTAAATCTGTTACCTGCCTTTCCGATGGATGGCGGTCGTGCCCTGGATACATTGCTTGAGAACCGGTATTCCGTGTCGAAGGCAAAAAAAATTGTGAGGGTGGTCAGTTTAATGGTCGCTTTCAGCTTACTGGTATCAGGGATGATATATCTGAAGTATACTATCGTATTGGTTGGACTTTATATTCTATTTACTGTACGTATGGGGAAATACTACCATCCGCTGAATAAAGAGTTTACTCAACCTCCTTTTAACAACAGGAAGTTGCAACCTTTTTAAATGATCGTATTCTTAGTATTCGCATGATATTTTTTCTGTCTTTGACGGAATTGTCCGGTACTCCACGGTTGTCAACATTTAAAAAACGATGAAACCTGTGACTCAACATCGTGTCGGCGAAGGGCTAACCCACAGTTCAACGGGCCATTTGCAATGGCATCGGGTCGTGCTCCTGATTGTTATTGGTTATGAGACAATGGGGTGTTTGCTGGGCGGTATACTACTTGTGGCAAAGCCGGATGGCAGGCTCATGAACATGCCGGTAAACATCATGCATGGAGTATTTCCTGATTTCTTTATTCCGGGATTAATTCTCTTTGGGTTAGGAATTCTGGGCCTCGTTGCCTTTAATTCTGTATTCCGCCGGACTTCTGCCGATTGGTTTATGGCGGGTCTTACGATAGGTGCCTTGTATTTTTGGTTCATAGTTGAAATTATTATTTTACAGGAACTACATTGGCTTCACCTGATGTGGGGATTGCCGGTGATGCTTGGTGCGGTGGTAATGATGCCGTTAATTTACTCAAGGCATCATACAGCGGGTTTTCAAAATCTATTGCTGACTTGCGGAATTCTTTCTTCCTTATGGTATGTTGCCATTAATATGGTGGTTCCCATGCACTATGCGGATTACAGTTTTATTACCCATACGGTAAGCGAACTTTCGGCCATTAATGCACCAACAAGGATATCCTGGGTGTTGCTTGTAACATGGTATCCTCTGCTGTATGCTGCATTTGGCTGGGGAGTGATGGCTACCGCGGAAAACAATCGCGCATTGTATGCAACGGGTAGTCTGATGATCCTTTATGCTGTCCTGAATCTTTACTGGCCTCCAATGCATCTGCGTGAAGTGATTGCCGACGGCAGAGGGACCCTGACAGATACCTTGCATATCCTTTGGGCAATGTTGACTTTGCTTTTTATGATGCTTACCATGGGATTCGGAGCAGCTTCCCTTGACAGGACCTTTCGTTATTTTACAGCAGCAGCATTTTTGGTTTTTGTGGTGTTCGGCTTCATGATTGGAACAGAGGCACCGAATATACGGTCGAATCTGCCAACACCCTATATTGGTCTATGGGAACGGATCAATATTGCGACATTTATGCTTTGGGTGGCCGTGTTTTCCACCGTTTTATTGCGAAGAAAGAGTCGATCCCCTAAGAAATAACTGAACGTTTACATCGAGTAAACGCTAAGTTATTATATGCGGGAAAGCATACAGAAGTATAATTGGATGATGTCCTGAAAGCACGTTGTTGATCTTCAGCTCCCGGCAAATGGTGTCCCGAAGATGCCAACGGCAAGTTCCATCCAAACGAGCAGGAAGACCAGCACAAGGGCACTGCAGAGGGCGATCCGGTATCCGGGTCTTTTCACCTTTCTCAATACAAACTCGCAAAGGAGACCTGTTCCTAGCAACAGCCCGCCCATTACAACAAAGTCGCCGGGACTCCAGCTCACTTCATGGCTGAACTGCATGGCTATGAAGGGTACCAGCAGCAGCGTGACCGCTCCGAGTACAATGAAGACCAGTCTTTTATTTTTCGTAATCATAGAAAGGCGTTTTTATTTGTTCGTACAAAGAAAATAAAAGTACTTTGAATTACAAAGTAAATGGGAAATTATTTATTTGAATGATACATTATTCATCCGTAGTTATCGTTGGAAAAAATGGATCAATGGGAATGGGAGAAATACATTTCTCCCGATTGCAGGTCTTTTTTGAATTGATAGAGCCGGGTATCTTTATTAATCAGCACGTATTCAATTCCTGCCATGCCGGCAAAATCTTCCAGATGTTCGGCAGTCAGATTCTGGCTATAACAGGTGTGATGAGCACCTCCTGCCAGGATCCATGCCTCACAGCCGGTAACCAGGTCAGGCATGGGTTTCCATAATACCCTGGCCACCGGAAGTTTCGGCAGTTCAAATTTTGATGAAACGGCCTCCACTTCATTTACCAGCAATCGAAAGCGGTTACTCAGATCGATGACCGTTGCATTTAATGCAGCTCCTCCGGAAACATTGAATACCAGCCGCACCGGGTCTGCTTTGCCGCCAATTCCAAGTGGATGCACTTCACAGGACGGTTTTCCTTTGGCAATACTCTCGCATATTTCCAGCATATGGGCACCCAAAACCAGTTGATTGCCGGGCTCAAAATGATAGGTGTAGTCTTCCATAAAGGAATTACCTCCCTGCAGACCGGTTGCCATGACCTTCATAGCCTGAACTAAGGCAGCCGTTTTCCAGTCTCCTTCGGCACCAAACCCATAACCTTCTGCCATCAGCCTTTGCACAGCTATTCCCGGTAGTTGTACCAGACCATGCAGGTCTTCGAACGTATCTGTAAATCCCTTGTAGTTTCCTTCCTTTAAGAATTTCCTCAGACCTATTTCAATTTTTGCAGCTTCATAGAGCGATGTGTATTGTGTGCCGCCTTTTCTTAGGCTGTTCATCAATTTGTACTTTGTTGCATACTCGGTACAAAGCTTTTCAATACCCGCCTTGCCCGTGCTATTGATCACTTTCACCAGATCACCAACACCATGAGTATTTACCGAGTAGCCAAATTTCAATTCAGCTTCTACTTTATCCCCCTCTGTAACGGCTACCTGCCGCATATTATCTCCGAACCGGACAAATCTTGCACCCTGCCATTCATGCCAGCCCGCGGCAGCTCTCGCCCAGATTCCTATTCTTTCCTGGACCGTTTTATTCTGCCAGTGCCCTGCCACTACTTTTCTTTTCATTTTCATGCGGGTCATCATAAAACCAAACTCGCGGTCGCCGTGTGCCGATTGATTGAGATTCATAAAGTCCATATCAATCGTATCCCAGGGAATATCCCTGTTGAACTGGGTATGCAGATGCAAAAGTGGCTTTTGTAATATTTTTAGTCCATTGATCCACATTTTGGCAGGGGAAAATGTATGCATCCAGGTAATGACACCAATGCATTTCTCTGTAATACTGGCATCACGCAAAAGCGCCGAAATTTCTTCAGGCGTTTTTACCACCGGTTTAAAAATGATTCTGACAGGAATTTGGGCAGCTGAATCCAGACCTTTCGCAATTTGTCTGGAATTGGCAGCAACCTGGTTCAGGGTTTCCTCTCCGTATAAATGCTGGCTGCCTGTAATAAACCAAATTTCCAGTTTCTTTAAATCGTACATGAAACAAAATATTTCGATGTTGGTAAATAATAGCAAACCTGTTTCAGGGTGCCGGACTGATTTTATTGGCCGTAGTAACTGTCTGGCCCGTGTTTCCTTTCGTAATGTTTTTTTATCAGTTGCTCTTTCAACCTGGGTGCGTCGGGATTAATCTGCCTTGTCAGCCATGCCATTTTTGCAATTTCTTCCAGGACGGCTGCGTTGTACACTGCTTTTTGACTGGTCTTCCCCCAGGTAAAAGGAGCGTGATGACCAACCAGGATCATCTCTGTTTCTTCATAGCTCAGCTTTCTTTCTTTAAAGCAATTGATTATCTGGAGACCGGTTTCATATTCATAGTCGCCTTTTATCATATCATCGTTCATCGGTGCCGCAAAGGGGATATCATTTGTACAATGGTCAGCGTGTGTAGTGCCGTAAATCGGTATATCCAGCTGAGCCTGCGCCCATGCGGTCGCATACGTGCTATGCGTATGAACAATGGCGCCTATATTCCCCCAGCTTTTATACAGCACGGCATGCGTCCTGGTATCGGAAGAAGGGTGAAGATCGCCCTTCACCAGTTTTCCGTCGAAATCTACTATTACCATTTTCCTGACAGAAAGATCCTTATAAGGAACACCGCTGGGTTTAATGGCAAATACCCCCAGGGATCTGTCGGCCACGCTGACGTTTCCAAACGTGAACATCACAAGGCCCAGTTCGGGTAACTGTTTATTTGCGTGGTATGCCTCTTCCTGTATGGCTAAGTATTTCTTCATCCGTCTTACGCAGTGGTTTCTGTTTTTTTAATTCTGTACTTTTTTTCAACGGTTAGTTGTTCCAGCGACAGGCCCTGACTTTTGTATTTCTCATATCTCTTTTCATAGACAGTATTTCGTTCTTTGTCAGGCAGGTATTCAGCGTCAAAACCCTGTCCCATGGCAGCGATGGCGTGTTCGACCCTGTCATATATACCGGCTACGGTTGCGGCAAACATGGCGGCTCCTACCGCGCAGGTTTGTTCGCTTTTGTTAATGCGGATGGGCATATTCATTACATCGGCCATCATCTGCATAATAAAGGGAGATTTTTTTGCGACCCCGCCGATGCCTATCAGTCCCTTCACAGGAATGCCTTCCTGGGTAAACCTGTCAACAATGGCTTTGGCACCGAAACAGGTTGCTTCAACAATTGCCCTGAAGACTTTCGGCGCATCACTGCCTAAATTCAAATCTGAAATACTTCCTTTTAACAGTTGATTGGCATCGGGTGTTCTGCGGCCATTAAACCAGTCAACCGCGGATTCGCTGTATTCATCTACGCTCAGCAGCGACGCCTGTTTACTCAGTTCCGGGATGATTCTTTCAATCACTTCTTCACCCAGGGCCCTTGCGGTATCACTGTCAATAATAGAAGAATGCAATAGTATATGCTGAAGGGGCCATGAAAGCAGATTTCTAAACCAGGCATAGGCATCTCCGAAGGCAGACTGCCCGGCTTCCATGCCCATCATGCCCGGAATCACAGATCCATTCACCTGCCCGCATATTCCTTTTACCAGTTTATCCTCCGCATCCTCCAAAGGCACAACCAAGATATCGCAGGTAGATGTGCCCATTACCTTGCTCAGGCAGTAGGGTTCTATTTGTCCGCCCACCGCGCCCATGTGGGCGTCAAAGGCTCCGACTCCAACAAGCGTATCTGTGGGCAATCCCAGACGGTCCGCCCATTCCCTGGAAATCGTACCTGCCGCCTTGTCCGCGGTATATGTTTCCCGGAATAATTTTGTTCTGATTCCTTTAAGCAGCGGATCAAGAGAAGAGAAAAACTTTTCCGGTGGGAGTCCATCAAAATCCGCTGCCCATAAAGCCTTGTGGCCGGCGGAACAGACGCTTCTTTTCATGTCCGACACATGCTTTCCTCCTGTCAGGAGAAAGGGAATCCAGTCACAATGTTCCACCCATGAGCCAAAAGAGTTTCTGACGGATTGATCTGCTCTCAGGATAAAAAGCAGTTTGGCCCAAAACCATTCCGAGGAGTATACGCCGCCAACGTATTTCAGATAGTTATTGTCAAACCCGGCAGCATGTACATTCATTTCTCCGGCTTCTTTCACTGCGGTATGGTCTTTCCAGAGCACGAACATCGCATGGGGATTTTCTTCAAATCCGGGAAGCAGGGAAAGCGGAGTTCCGGTTTCATCCGTAGCCACAGGGGTTGAACCGGTAGTATCCACAGATATCGCTTTGATATGTTGCGCCACGGCGGGACCGGCCTGTTGCAGGCAATGCTTAATGGTGTATTCAAGACCCTCAATATAGTCAAGCGGATGCTGGCGGAATTGATTGTTCGACGGATCGCAGTACAGGCCTGCCTTCCACCGGGGATAGAAAAAAACGCAAGAAGCCACCTCTTCACCCGTGCGGGCATTAAGGATCAGAGAACGCACCGAATCGGTTCCAAAATCAACACCCATGACAAACGAAATCTCCGGCATAATTGTCTTAAAAGTATTTATCTGGTGTCAAAATAACACTTATTTTTGGTGACCCTGCCAAAACCAGGCTTTTTATGGAATTCAAAGCCCGGTACAGCTTTTACCTGCAGGCGGGATCAGGGTGGGATTTTCTATTCCCCGGCTTACCATGAATGACTATCCCCCTTTTTGATACCGGGGAATCTTACCGGATGTGGGCAGGCACATTTTCCGTAGATTTCATTCGGCTGAAGGCAAACAGTTCACTTGTGAGTGTCCGGATTCGGAATGAAGTTAAATACGGAATAGAATATTGATTTATATTTTTTCTTGTCTATTTTAAAATAGTAAGCTCCCTTTTTAGAATTCTCCTTTTCCTTCTCCTTTAGTTTAATGAGGAGTTTTGCCGAATGTATTTTACGGCTGAAGTTACGCTTGTCAAGGGAAGCATTAAAAATGTCTTCATAGAGACTATGCAGCTGAGGCAGGGTAAATTTTTCAGGGAGCAATTCAAAAAGTATCGGGTGAAAGGCCGCCTTATATTGCAATTTCTCCTTAGCCATTTGTACCATTCTCTCGTGATCGAAAATCAAACGGGGGAATTTTTTAAGCGGGAACCATTCTGCATGATAATCCTCACTGATTTGCTTTTCATATTTGTGAATATCCACCAGGGCAAAATAGATAATTGAAATGGTCCGCTCAACGGGATCGCGGTTGAGATCACCGAAAGCATGCACTTGTTCCATATACACACCACTCAGTCCTGTCAACTGCATAAGGATACGGGTAGCCGCCTGCTCTAGGGCTTCATCAGGTTGCACAAATCCCCCCATCAGACTCCACTTGCCTTTTTCAGGTTCAAAGCCCCTTTTGATCAGTAACAGTTTGATTTCCCTGCCATCAAACCCAAAGATGATACAATCAATAGCTGTCAGTATCCGGGTTTGTTTGGAATAGTGTTTCATAAAAAAGTAAAAATATGTTATTCTGGTAATTTCCGGTGGGCCTGGTCAATACCTGCGTCGCTTCAAAGGCCCGAAAGAAATCAAAAGGGCTACGGTCAGGCAGCTGGTACATATTCAGATCGATTCCGAAAGAGTTACATTATTGATTGTGGATGCAAAAAAGACAAGCAGTCAGGACGCCCGTCGGTTTATTTTACGTAAATGAGGCATTGCCCGGGTCTCCACACTGTAGTAAGTAAATATTGATGCGAATGTTTTCGGAACTTCGTTAGAGGAATTGGATCCAAATCGAATTGTCATTCATTTAGGCACAAATGATCATCACCTCGATCACCGGTATCCTCCTGACGTAAAGAAATATCTGAAAGAAATTAACACCCGAATCAGGGAAATAAGAATGGGAAAATCCGTGAAATAAGAAAAATGAAGAAATTACTACTGTCCGCGCTGCTCGTACAGCTTATTCTGGGAGGAATGGCTCAAGGCAAGGCAACGATAAAAGAGTTCGGAAAAGTTTTTACTACCTACCCATTTTCAGACCCCAGCCCGATACCTGACCCATCGTCCAAAATTTATCCTTATTTCCGGTACGACGGTTTTAGCAGCAGCCCTCAGCAGAAAGAATGGAAAGTGGTGGAGTTGGAGAATGACTACATCAAAGTAACCATTCTGCCGGAAGTAGGAGGTAAAATATGGAGCGCGGTTGAAAAGAAGACAAACAAGGACTTCTTATACAATAACCATGTGATAAAATTCCGTGACGTGGCTATGCGTGGACCCTGGACCAGCGGGGGTATTGAAGCAAACTACGGTATCATTGGTCATACGCCGAATTGCGCCACGCCGGTAGACTATGTCACGTTGAATAAAGATGACGGCAGTGTAAGTTGTATTATCGGCGTGCTTGATTTACTGACTCAAACAAAATGGCGTCTTGAAATCAATCTGCCTGCTGACAAGGCTTTTTTTACTACCAGATCAATATGGTTCAATATCTCCATGCTGGAGCAGCCGTACTATACCTGGATGAACACAGGTATCAAGGCGAAAGGAAACCTGCAATTCATATTTCCCGGCAACCGTCAGATAGGGCATGAAGGCGAAGTTGGGGACTGGCCCGTCAATAAAAAGAATGGGAAGAAAATTTCCTTTTATGAACAAAACAACTTTGGCGGATATAAATCCTATCATGTATTTGGAAACTACACAGATTTCTTTGGAGGCTACTGGCACGACGAAGATTTCGGGATGGCGCGATTTGCGTCACACGACGACAAGGCCGGGAAAAAAGTTTGGATCTGGGGTCTCTCTGAGCAGGGTATGATTTGGGAGAAACTGCTAACTGACAACGATGGGCAGTATGTGGAAGTGCAAAGCGGCCGGCTATTCAATCAGGGACTTCCAGGTACCATGTATACACCTTTCAAGTACCGCTCTTTTACCCCTGACCAAACGGATGACTGGACCGAATACTGGTTCCCTGTATTGGGCACAAAGGGATTTGTGAAAGCTAACCAATTCGGCGCGCTGAACGTGAGAAGGGACGGGGGATGGCTGAAAGTTAATTTCTGTCCTGTACAGAGGATCAATGAAGAACTAAAGGTCCATACTGCAGAAGGCGATCATAACAGAAAACTTGATCTGCAACCCCTGCAGAGTTTTTCGGACAGTTTTCATATACAACCCAATGATTCGGTATGGTCCGTTTCCATCGGACAGGAAATCGATTACAACAGTCAGAAGGACAGCGGGACGATTTTAAGCAGGCCTATACAATCTCCCCCGGATTTCGACTGGCAGAGTCTGTATGGACTGTACCTGGCCGGAAAAAGTCTTATGGAACAAAGAAAATATCCGGAAGCATATGAAAAAATTGCTGCCTGCCTGAAAATAGATAAAAATTACCTTCCCGCACTGGTTGCCCTCAGTGAACTGGAATTCAGAAAACTTAACTATTCAGACGCCTTTGAAGCTTCATTAAAAGCACTGTCTGTAAATACATACAATGCTGCTGCCAACTACTATTACGGGCTCGCAGCCTGGAAACTTAACAGGAGCTTTGACGCTAAAGACGGTTTTGATATTGCTTCCCAGTCCGCGGAGTACAGGGTAGCTGCCTTTAACCGGCTAAGTGAAATATATCTAAAGGAAGGACAATATGGCAAAGCAAAGGACTACGCAGGCAAATCCCTGGAATATAACCGGAAAAACATTGAAGCATTGCAGGTGCTGGCCGTAATGAGCAGAAAGATAAAGGATACAGTTTCTTACCAGGAAGCGTTAAGATTAACCGCAGCGGTCGATCCGTTAAGTCATTTTGTTTTGTTTGAAAAATACTTTACCGATCCAGCAACCGGCAACAAAAATTCATTCTTGTCCTCTTTGCAGAATGAAATGCCTTCGGAGACATGTATGGACCTGGCTGCCTGGTACTATCGGCTGGGGTGTGTGGATGAAATTAAATCCCTTTTATCCCTTACCCCTCCGGGCACTGAAGCCAAAATATGGGAGAAGCATTTCGCCATTTCTGAGGTCAACACGGGTAAGGAATATTTATACGCAGCATTTCCTTTCAGAAGTGAAACAGCTGAAATACTGGAAGAACTATTGACATCCGACAGTGCATGGCAATGGAAGTATGCGCTCGGACTAATTTATCAGAGCAGGGGAGATATCAAAAAAGCAAAGCAGCTATTTGCCGCATGTAACAATGAGCCGGATGATCCTGCTTTTTATGCGGTAAGGGCTGCCCTGCTTACTCAAGGGGCAGAAGCTGATTTGCAAAAAGCCATTTCGATGGATAAAAAGCAATGGCGTTTTTATAAGCTGCTTGGTGAATACTATCTGACACAGGCAAAGTACGAAAGGGCCTTGTCACTGGTTGGGGCCTATTATTCCTCGCATCCGGGAAATTATATCATGGGCATGTTATATTCAAAAGCACTTTTGTATATCGGGAAATACAAAGAGGCAGACATGGTGCTTTCCAAATTAAATATCATTCCATTCGAAGGGGCTACGGAAGGCAGGCAGCTGTATAGAGAAGCAAAATTGATGCAGGCTGTCGGGGAAATGAAAAATAAGAACTATACAGGAGCTTTGGTATTTATAAAAGAGGCCAAAGACTGGCCTCTGAATCTTGGCGAAGGAAAGCCTTATGGAAAGGATATCGATGAACGTCTCGAAAACTGGATGAGCTATATATGTTATAATAAAATGGGAAACAGGAAAGAAGCTGATTCGGCTCTTCAGCAAATTCTCCTGTTTGATTTGCAAACGGACAATACACTAAGCAATCTATATGCAGCCAATGACCTCATTACTGCCTGGGCTATGACCCGGACCGGGAAATCCGATGATGCATCGTCCTGGATGAGCAAACAGAAAATGACAAGTCCCGATAATAAATCATTACAATGGGCAAAGGACATATTCGACGGGAAAAAAGCAGATGCCACGGGAATCAATGATGCGACGATACGCGTCCTGCAGCAGCTGGCTAACTTGCAGTAGGGGTTAACGATCTTCTAACTTTTCATTAACAGATTATTTTTTTGATACCATGCAACATCCGTTGTTAACGGGCGTCTTAAAAGATAGAGCGCGGACATTGTCCCGTATGTCTCCTTTTCTGTATCAATAACGAACAAATATTTTGTTTGATTAAATGCAGATAGTTGTAATTAAAGGAATTAATTTCTGGCATACGGATCGCGGCATATAAATAGGAAAATCCGGGGTTGATTTTCCCACAGCTGTAAGACAACCCTTCTTCTACCGGGGGACATACCTACCAAAAATTGAATGACGTGACCGGTCACGTTCATCCTGGGTAACACATTTTGTTTAATTGAAAATCAAGTACAATGAAAAAGTTAATGCTTTTTGCAGGTCTGAGTTGCCTGTACATGGGTTTGTATGCCTTTGTCCCGGTGCATACAGTTAAGAGCGATTTGAGTCCGGTGAATGCCAGCGAACGCGCGAAAGCGCATTTCCGGAACACGTATGCCGATGCGCCGGATGCAACCTGGTATACAGAAAGTAACCAGTCGATTTACTGCCTCTTTCACCAGGGAAAGACGATTGAAAGAGTTTGTTATGACAAGCGCGGCTATTGGCGATACACCCTGCTCAGTTATCCCGGGGATTATCTGGACAAGGACCTGGCCGACCTGATTCTAAAAGAATTTGAAGACTACCGGATCACCTATGTCAATGAGATCCGGTCTGATTTTGATGAGCCCGTGTACATCGTCAATATCGAGGATGCCGGAAATATTAAGGTGATTAAACTTATACACGGAGAGATTGAAGTGAGTCAGGATTTGAAAAAAGGGTAGGCATAAGCAATGCTTATCGTCCTTTGGTAAAACCCTGTGATTCTTCATGGGGTTTTTCTATTAGCTAAGGGTAATTACTTAGGCGCATAAAAAATCGGAATAATTAAATAAAAATCGCCCTGTTTCGTTGTATTGTTGCAATCCGAAAAATTGAAAAGCCTGACCGGCATTATCTTAAACCGACCACATGAAATGCACTTTTCTCTCGCTGGCTCTCCTGGGTTCCGTCGTTTCGTACGGACAGAGTAAAAAATTTTCCTTTAAACTGGGTGACGAATATGAACTGCCGCGCAAAACGGAGGACCTTGCCTTTTTCGGTAATGAAAAGGACGGGATCGTAAACCTTTCCCTGAAAAAAGAAGAACTCAATATTGTCCGGTTTAATCCCAAGACCCTGGCCAAGACCATGGAGCAGCGTATCGACCTGGACGTAACCAAAAATTTCAATAGTGAGCTGGTGGCTGACTTTTACAATAACAGCTACTATTGGCTGCATAGCGACTGGGATAAATCCAGCAAGACAGAGTTGATGTATTGCGATAAGATAGATGTGGTCAATGGAAAGATCATCCAGCCCGATACACAGTTATTCACGTCGACCAAAATTGGTGGTGGCTACGCGGATTTAATCGGATTTTACAGCTATAAATCAACTGAAAAGTATCAGTACAATTATGACGCAGACCGTAAGAAATTATTGATCAGCTACCGGCTCGAGCCTGAATTCCGGAACGACAAAAAGAACTATGACCGGATTGGCTTTCAGATTTTTGATGAGCATATGAAAAAAATATGGGGCAGGGAGTACAAAATGCCCTATACCGAAGCGATCATGGACAATGAATCTTACTCAATAGATGCCAATGGCAATGCCTATATGCTCGTAAAAGTGTATGCATCAGATTCCCGTAAGGAAAAAGTGGATGGCCTGCCTGCCTATCACTATGAGGTATTCAAATTCACCAAAGACAACCAGAACATCGACATCGCTACGATATCAGTCGGAGAAAATTTCATTAAGGAAGCCGACCTGGTAGAAAATTCCCTGCACGAGATGATCGTCGCCTGCACGTTCAGTAAGAAGGCCAACAGCAGCGGAACGGACGGCATTTTCCTGGCGATTCAGACCAGCGATGGAAAAATGGCCAAATACAAAAACGGGTTCTACGAATTTCCAAAGGCCGAACTGGAGAAATTTGAATCGGCCCGAACCCAGCGAAAGATTGAAAAGAAGGATGACTATGAAGCACAGAATTTGAAAGTTCGTGACCTGTTGGTAAACCCCGACGGCAGTATTTTTATTTCCTGTGAGGAATACTGGTGGGAAGATCGTTCTTACTATATGAATAACACCTGGCACCGTCAGGTTATTTATTACTACGGCGATATATATGGTTCCAAGATTGGCGCCAACGGCCAGTTTGAATGGCTTCGGAAGATCCCAAAGAGACAGCGCGGGTCGAGCGGAAAAGGCACGATGGGATTCAAACTCATCAACGACTCTTCAGGATTTTATTTTCTCTATCTGGACAATCTAAAAAACCTTTACATAAAGGAGGATGATGTGCCTAAGTATCACCAGGACGGAGCCGGTGGCCAGGTTATGGTTTCTCGCTTAGACTACAAAGGTAATTTGAGCAAAGAATTGCTTTTTGACACCCGTGAAGAGGATATCATGATCTATCCGACAGAATTCAGCAGGATATTTGGCAATCAGTTTATCGGCAGGGCAAAAATCAAAAAGAAATTATTTCAGCCGGTTATGATCGGCACCAGATAAGATATTTCTTGTAAGCATCAGTTCCTGCGGGAGTCTGAAAATAATCAGCGCATATCGAAGCCATTGTATGGACGGTTGCGCTTTTTTTATTTCCGTTCTGCCTGAGAGAGATGTCGGGGCGGTTAAATGCCCCGGGGGTTATTGATTTTATTTGTATGACTGGTTTGAATTCAATGGAAATGGTTTGGTAATTTTAACCCCTTGCGGCTTTAATGGTTAAACTTCAGCACCGATGGGGAACCTCCATGACCGTTTCTTAGCAGGGAGTCGAAAATATTTTTTAATTCTGTTGCTACTTGGGGCCGGGATGAAGGCAGTCAGCCAGACCCTGACCCTGAAACAGGCCCTGGACTCTGCGCTGCATAACTATGGCACGATTAAGGCCAAGGGGAACTATCTAAAGTCGTCACAGGCATCGGTAAAAGGTGCCTCCCAGGCTTACCTGCCAAATTTTAATATAGCCGCCCAGCAGGCATATGGAACGATAAACGGGCAATTCGGTCCTGTCATTTCCATTGGAGGCCTCAATACTGCCTCCTCCGGACCGCCCTTTCTTACCCAAACCTGGAACGCCGCCTTCGGAGGTCTGTACCTCGCCAACGTCAACTGGGATTTTTTCACTTTCGGGAGGGTTCGTGAAAATGTGAAAGTGGCTGAAGCCCAGGTAATGCAGGACGCTAACGACCTGGAACAGGAAAGGTTTCAGCAGCAGGTACGGGTCTCCGGCGCTTTCCTGAACCTGCTGGCCGCGCAAAGACTTAAACTTTCACAGCAGAAAAACCTGGAAAGAGCCGTCGCATTGTATTCCATTGTTGTGGCCCGTGCAAAAAACGGATTGAATCCCGGTGTGGATTCCTCACAGGCCGGTGCGGAAGTGTCTAATGCTAAGATTGCCCTCACCAATGCGACCAGCTACGAGGCGGACCAGGCGACACAGCTCGCCCAGCTGATGGGCGTTCCCTATCACGAGTTTTTATTGGACACCCTCTTCATCAACCGGATCCCGGCAGCTCTTTCTGATTCTATTCCGCAGAACGAAGACCAGCATCCGGTATTGAAATTCTATCACAGCCGTATCGATGTAAGCCGGCAGCAGGAAAAATATTTCGACCGGTTTAAATATCCTGTCTTTTCATTTGTTGGTGTAGTACAAAGCAGGGGATCCGGTTTTGCCAGCAATTACAGCCAGGTATACCCGGATGCGTTTACTCATAATTACTGGGATGGCATAAAGCCGACGAACAGCAACTACCTGCTGGGAGTTGGCGTTACCTGGAACCTGACCAATCCCATCAGGGTGAAACAGCAGGTGGCTGCGCAGGAATGGACATCCCGCGGGCTGGAAGACGAATACGAACTGGTAAGCCAGCAGATAAAAACACAGCTTGCTCTGGCGGATCAGAAAGTGAAATATGCCATCGCCAATTATCACGAAGCACCCGTCCAGATGAAAGCGGCGTCGGATGCCTACCTTCAGAAATCCGTCTTATACCGCAACGGACTCACCAATATCGTGGACGTAACCCAGGCGCTGTACGCGCTTAACCGGGCTGAAACAGACCGGGATATTTCAAATAATAATGTGTGGCAGGCACTGTTGCTGAAGGCGGCGGCCAGTGGCGATTTTGGATTGTTTGAAAATGAAATTCCATTGGGAGGGCAGCGATAAAAAGAATTCAGGTTTCCATATCATAAAAATATTCTCATGGGTTTAATCAGACTTGCTCTCAGGAAACCGATATCCATCCTGGTTATTGTGGTAGGCTTATTCTTTTTCGGGATCAATGCCGTCCGCAATATCAAGATTGATATTTTTCCTGAGCTCAATCTGCCGGTCATATATATTTCCCATCCTTACGGTGGTTTTACACCAACCCAGATGGAGGCTTTTTTCGCAAAGAATTATGTCAGCCTGCTGCTCTATGTGTCAGGTGTAAAAAGCATTGAAACCAGAAATATCCAGGGTCTCACACTGATCAAGCTTACTTTCTATCAGGGCACCAATATGGCCCAGGCTGCCGCTGAAGTGTCTACGTTCACCAATCGTGCACAGGCGATATTCCCGCTGGGATCACAGCCGCCTTTTATATTGCGATTCGACGCTTCCACGTTGCCCATCGGTCAGCTTGTCCTGAGCAGTAAAGTCCGCTCCAATAACGAACTGATGGATCTCGCCAATGTGTATGTGCGTTCTTCTTTTACTTCCATTCCCGGCCTGGTTTCCCCGGCTCCCTTCGGGGGTAACGTAAGGACCGTCGTGATCAAAGTAGATCCGCAGGCTTTAAGGGTTCATCATATCACACCTGATCAGGTGGTAGAGGCCCTTCGGAACAACAACCAGGCAACACCTGCGGGGAATGTCCGTATCGGCAATCTGAATTATTATACGCCGGCCAACACGACGATAAAAAATATTAAAGACTTCGGTGATATTCCGATTTTCAAAGGGGGTGTCGAAAATGTGTACATGCGGGATATTGCTTCGGTCGAGGACGCCGCGGATATCACGAGCGGGTACGCTCTCGTAAACGGGAAACGGTCCATTTACCTGCCCATTACCAAGTCTGCCGATGCTTCCACCTGGGAGGTCGTGCAGAATCTGAAAAAAGCCCTTCCGCGTTTCCAGAGTCAGCTTCCGGAAGACGTGCAGCTGTCCTACGAATTCGACCAGTCGGTTTATGTCATCAACGCCGTGAAAAGCCTGATTTCCGAAGGGGCTATCGGCGCCATCCTCACCGGGCTCATGGTGCTGCTTTTCCTGGGAGACAGGAGAGGCGCATTGATAGTTGTACTGACCATTCCCACATCCATCATCTCGGGCGTGCTGTTTCTTTACTTGTTCAATCAGACCATCAATATCATGACACTTAGTGGTCTTGCCCTGGCCATTGGCATCCTGGTGGATGAATCGACGGTTACTATAGAAAATATACACCAGCACCTGGCCCTGGGGAAGCCGAAAGCACTGGCCATCTGGGATGCGTGCAAGGAAATCGCATTTCCCAAACTGCTGATCCTGCTCTGTATACTGGCTGTTTTTGCTCCTGCCTTTACAATGACGGGTATACCGGGCTCTCTGTTCCTTCCCCTTGCGATGGCTATCGCGTTCTCGATGGTCACGTCTTATTTCCTCGCCCAGACCTTTGTGCCCATCATGGCAAACTGGATGATGAAAGGGCACCATCATGCATCGCCTGTCGATGGCCATAAGCTAACGGACGAAGAGGAATACCTCGCCCTGGGAATGAACCCATCAGAAGAACAGGATACCTGGGATCAGAAAAAGAAATTGCTTGAAAAACAAATGAATGAAGGGAACGGCAAACTGACCCGGTTTGATAAATTCCGAAACCGTTTTCTGCGCTTTCTTGACCGGTTGTTTCCCTGGCGGAAACCGATCGTCATCGCCTATGTGGTGGCGACCTGCGGACTCGTGGGATTCCTTTTTATGCAAATCGGAAGAGACGTATTGCCCAGGGTCAACGGTGGCCAGTTTCAGGTGAGGCTCCGGATAGCAGACGGCACCCGGATAGAGAGAACCGAAGAAAAAACGATAAAAGCTATCCATATACTGGAAGATCTGGTGGGAAAAGAAAATATCGGCGTGACTTCGGCTTTTGTCGGACAACATCCGGGTCAGTTCTCGACGAGCCCGATCTATCTGTTTATGAGCGGCCCCCAGGAAGCTGTTTTGCAGGTAGCCATGAAAGAAGAGTATAAGGAGAACCTGGATCACCTGAAAGAAAGGTTCCGTCAGAAAATGAAAGAGTCCATGCCGGAAGTACGACTCTCCTTCGAACCGATTGAGCTGACGGATAAGGTGCTCAGTCAGGGATCCCCTACGCCTGTCGAGGTAAGGATAACCGGTAAGGATAAAAAAACCAACGAACAATACGCTGCCAAAGTGATCGAAAAACTCAGCGGCATAGGTTATTTGAGGGATGTGCAACTGGCACAACCTACCCGGTATCCGACACTGAATATTGAAATCGACAGGACGCAGGCTGCACAGATGGGCGTTACCCTTGCGGATATTTCCCGTTCGCTGGTTGCCGCCACGTCTTCATCAAGGTATACAGAGAAAAATGTATGGATCGATCCAAAAAGCAATATCAGTTATGGAGTACAGGTGGAAATCCCGGAAAATCAAATGACGAGTACGGACGACATCAATGAAATCCCTGTATTGAGTAATGAATCGCGACCTGTGATCGGTGATGTGGCGGTCATAAGGCCCGATTCGAGTTATGGGGAAAATGACAACACAGGCGCACTGCCTTTTCTTTCCGTCACTGCCAACCTGAATAACAAGGACCTCGGGACGGCAACCAAAGATGTGCGCGCTGCCATTCAATCTATCGGGGAATTGCCCCGCGGACTGACCATTGAAACTAAAGGACTCACGGAAGTGTTGTCAGACACCCTCGCCAGTTTGCAGCTTGGCCTGATCACCGCCATCGCGGTGATATTCCTTATGCTGGCAGCCAATTTCCAATCCTTCAAGGTTTCTCTCGTGGTGCTGTCTACCGTACCCGCCGTACTGCTGGGATCGCTGGTAGTGTTGTTGCTTACACGGTCCACACTGAATCTCCAGTCGTACATGGGCATTATTATGTCGGTGGGCGTGTCCATTGCCAATTCCGTTTTACTCATCACCAATGCTGAGCACTTAAGACGACATACGGGAAATGCTCTGCTCAGTGCCAAGGAATCGGCAGCGTTACGCATGAGGCCGATTCTAATGACCAGTGTGGCCATGGTAGTGGGCATGCTGCCCATGGCATCCGGATGGGGCGAAGGGGGCGACCAGGCAGCGCCACTGGGCCGTGCCGTCGTGGGAGGACTGATCGCGTCTACCTTTGCCGCGCTTTTTGTACTGCCGCTGGTTTTTGCCTGGGTACAGGGCAGTGCCTCTACGGCTTCCGTTTCTCTTGATCCTGAAGACAGGGAAAGTGCACATTATATTCCTGAATTACATACCACGGGTAATCCGCATACTTAGATCAAAAAAAATTAAATGAATCGTCGTTTAGTCAACATATCAGCACCCCGTCACACGGGCAGATTATTCCAGCTGATCTGCTTCATGATTTTTCTTCCGGGCTGTCACAGCGAAGAAAGTGCTAAGGGGAAAAAGGCCGAAGTTGCCAGTGCGGGTGATCCTCCCGCAGAAGTTTTTTCTTTGAAAAAAGGAAGGCTTTCTTCCACCCTGCAGATACCCGGTGAGCTTGTCGCGTGGCAACAGGTGGATCTGTATGCAAAGGTGAACAGCTTTGTAAAGAAATTATATGTGGATGTAGGTTCAGAAGTAAAGGAAGGAGACTTACTCGCTACGATGGAAGCGCCTGAAATGGGATCTCAACTGGCGGGAGCGGAATCCAATATTAAATCCCGTGAGGCCATTTACCTCGCGAGCAAAGCCAATTATGAAAGGCTGCTGGAAACCAGCAAGACGCCGGGAACGATATCGCCCAATGACCTGGAACAGGCTGCCGCGCGCAAGAGTTCAGATCTCGCCCAGCTTCAGGCGGCCCAGGCCTCCCATCGGGAAATAACTCAAACGCAGAATTATCTTCAGATTCATGCGCCCTTTGGCGGAGTCGTCACGGCAAGGAATGTCAATCCGGGGGCCTATGTAGGGCCGGCGGGGAAAGGCTCCGAACTTCCCCTGTTCAACCTCCAGGAACAAAAGAAACTGCGGCTGGTAGTTTCGGTCCCCGAATCATATACCGCCTACCTGCATAATAAAAATGAAGTGGGGTTTACGGTCAGATCTCTGCCTGGACATCAGTTCAGGGCAACGATCAACCGGCTTTCCGGATCCATTGACGAACGCCTGCGTTCCCAGCGGGTGGAAATGGATGTGTACAATAACGACAAAAAACTTTTGCCCGGCATGGTGGCCGAAGTGAACATACCGATGCCGGCCAGTGACAGCACTTTCGTGGTGCCCAAATCAGCCGTCGTCAATTCCACAGAAAGTGTTTTTGTCATACGCCTGCTTAATGGCGAAGCAGAACGGGTGATTGTGAAGTCCGGGCGCGAGTCAGACGGATCAATTGAAATTTATGGCAAACTCAATAGGGGAGACACCCTGCTGGTCTTTCCATCCGACGAAATAAAAAATGGCACTGCTTATCGTAGTGTGAAAATGGTAAGTCCCTGAATGGAAGCATTGAATTGATCCTGTAGATTATCGTCTCTTCACTTTATTAAATGCGGGCTGGTACCTGCGGCCATCAGAAAACTGGGCCACGGAAACCAGGTGAAGGCGGAGAAGATAAATCAGTAGTCGGTAGCGGGACGGCATCAGTTGGTTCGGGTTTGGGAACATAAAAAATAGTGGCAGGCCGGAAAAAGGTTAACGGCTAGGTCTTTTCACTTCCATTAACCTTTTTGCCCAGCTGCTGAAGGATCTGCAGACCAAGGAGACCGTTGATGCCGCCGGACGCGCCATCACCGTTTCCCCCGATCAGCACGTCGGGCATGATCTTCACATTCTGACTCGCGATGGACTCCATTACTTTCAGCTGCGTGAAATTATTTCCACCCATGGCCTCGACCGAAAGTTTGTATGATTCGGCGTTCGATTTACCAATGGCAAGGATCTTTTCCGCTTCGGCATTACCGGTCAGAGAGATTTTTTCCGCATCCGCTTTGGCAATCCATTCAATTTTTTCCGCATCGGCCTTAGCCATCAGGCGGGTTTTTTCGGCCTCACCGCTCGCGAGCAGTTTCAGCCGGTCGGCTTCGGCGGTTGCCTGCAATCGCACGCTGTTCGCATCCCCGGTGGCTTTTTTTACTGATGCATCAGCGATGCGTTCCGCAATCAGTACACCCTGATCGGCTTTTACAATCTCCTTTTGTATTTCGGCAATGGCCGTTTCTTTTTCCAGACTCTGACGGGTTTCCTGTGCCTTCATCTGGGTTTCATAAGTCACTTTTTGTTCCTCGGCGATTTTACGGTCGGTCAGTGTTTTCATGAGGCTTTCCGGCGGCACGATATCTCCAATAAGGGTGTCGACACCAAAAACGTTATACTGTTCCAGTACTTTTCCTATATGATCACGTGCGGACTCCTGTCTTTCCTTACGTGTTCCCAGGAAGGCAATGACATCGCTGTCCTGCGCGGAATTCCGGAAATAATTTCCAATGGTCGGTTCCAGTACCTGGCTGACGAGGTTGGTCATATTTCCGAAACGACCGATCACTTTGGGCGCTTCTGTTGTCGGGATATGAATGATCTGTGCAACATCCAGGTTGAACGGAAAGCCGTCCTTGCTTCGAACGGTGATGGTGGAGAGATTCTTGTCGAGTTGATGGGCTTCACTTCTTGCCGAAGCCCAGTTCAGTACCAGGTTGGTGGTAGGGACCAGTTCCACTTTCATGATATAGGGGTTGATGGGATATTTACCCGGACCGAGGGGTTCTGCCCAGACGCCTTTGAAACCTTTCGCAACAATATTACCGTGTTTGAATTCTACCCCGCTCAGGTCAGGACCTTCGTTTCCCACGTAAGAAATCACTACGCCCACATGGCCGATCGGGATCTCTGTCATCCTCACCATTTCCACTTTGGCGAACCAGGGGTTTAGAAAATAAGAACCCGAAAGGATCACCTGTTCCTGCAAGCCTTTAAAACCACCGTTGGTAAGGAACAGATCCACGTCCTGGAATTTGTTGTGGCCTGCGACGATCTTACCCGCGATCTGGCCTTCACCAAGGGGATTTCCTTCCATCGTGGTGACAACACCCACGGCATTATCGGAAATGGTGACCATATCAGTTATTTCGAGCTCGAATAGCAGCGTATTGATACGATAGGAACCCGGCGTGATGATGGCCGTCTGCCGTCCCTTGCGTCCGCCGTTTTTCAGAAATGCTTCCGCATCCTGAAAGGAATCGCAGTTTACTTTCCTG
>Ga0207691_10000092_pt1 | contig 77397 bp, 76 predicted proteins | sample KBSM13metaG_FD_184327 | JGI IMG/M metagenome (GOLD analysis project Ga0207691, IMG submission 184327) | Miscanthus rhizosphere microbial communities from Kellogg Biological Station, Michigan, USA - KBS M1-3 metaG (SPAdes) (version 2) | ecosystem: Host-associated > Plants > Roots > Rhizosphere >...
CAATGGGACCTCTCAGGCCACGACAGATCTCACTGAGCCCACAAAAAACTTCACCTCCAGCACGTCCCCGAAATCTTGGTTTCATGGCGACGGTACATTAAAAGCCGAACATAAAGTCATGGCATTTACAGTCCTGAATTACGATAACCTTAAGGAGAATATCGCGCGCGGCCAGGGTGAATATCTGGGGTCACTGGCCTCTCTCATTGACGTGAGGCCGGAACATCAAGACGCATTCTTTTCTTCTATCCAACGTTTATATCCCCTCATCTATGCGGATAACCTTCCGCCCGTGGAATCCGTGAATCGGTTGATCAGCGAGCTAACAAACACGCTCTGAGTGCGCACAAAGGAATACCGGCATGGCGTGCCATTGAGGCGACCAAGGTAGCCAGGTTCTACTTCAACTCTCCATCTCATATGCGCTTATCCGGGCTCCTAGATATCCACCACGACGCCAATTTCCACGACTTGCTCTGAAGGAATCCCTAGAAAGGCGCTTGTCCGACGTGAGTTTCTGGACAAGAAGACGAACAGATGTTCCCTCCAGAGCGCCATCCCTGGCTTCGGGGTCGCAAGGGAGTTAATGCGACTCACGAAAAACGTGGTGCGCGGCAAATGGACAGGGATCCCTTGTTCTTGGCACAGACCCAAGAGGGTTGTGATCTCGGGCGTTTCCATAAATCCATGCCGAACAGTCACACGATAAATTCCAGGTGCAAATTGCCCAATGTTGAGTTGCTCGGCGCGAGGGATGATCGGGACGCGTGCCGTCACGATCTTCAGAAACATTACCAGCTCATGGACCACCGTATTGTGCCGAACATTTTGGAGAAACGCGGGTGGGGTACTCTCATGGGAGGTGGTGAGGAAAATGGCCTGACCGCGGACGCGAATGGGCTGGCGAGCCAGGACATCCTTCAGGAAGTCGGCGAGAGGCGGCATAGTCGTTGATAAATACTGTCTGACCAGACGCCTCCCGCCGCTCCAAGTTGTCATCAAAATGAAGAGGGCAAGCCCTAGTACGACGGGTAACCATCCTCCTTGCCAGATCTTCAATACATTCGCACTGAAAAAAGTGAAGTCGACGATCATAAATGCGCCCGTGACAGCGCCGGCCAGAAACACGGGCCAGTGCCACCTGTGTCGGGCTACGACATAGATCAAGAGGGTCGTCATCACCATGGTGCCCGATACGGCAATGCCATACGCGGCGGCCAGGTTGGACGACGAGCCGAAGAGGACGACTAAACTCAGTGTTCCGACAAAGAGGGCCCAATTGACCACAGGAACATAGATCTGTCCGATGTGCGCAGACGACGTATGTTGAATGTGCATGCGAGGTAGATACCCCAGATGGATTGCTTGATGGGTGAGGGAAAAGGCACCGCTGAGTAAAGCTTGCGAGGCAATCACGGTCGCCACCGTGGCCAGCCCTACTAGTGGATAGACGAGTAGGCTCGGGGCCAGGAGATAGAACGGATTAGCCACAGCATCGGGCTGCCGTAATATGAGCGCTCCTTGTCCCATATACTGAAGAAGTAAACTGGGCAGGACCACCACATACCAGCTCAGACGAATCGGCACCTTCCCGAAGTGTCCCATGTCGGCATATAAGGCTTCCGCCCCGGTTAAAGCGAGGAAGATACTGCCGAGCAGCACAAAGCCTTGGGTCGGATGGTCGATGAGCAACCGAATCCCGTAGAGGGGACTGATTGATTCCAGAATCATCGGCGACTGGATCACACTGCGCAGCCCCAGGACGGCAATCGATCCAAACCAGACGAGCATAATGGGTCCAAAGACTTGGCCTATGCGGCCGGTTCCATGCGACTGTACGGAAAACAGCATGATAAGGACACACACTGAGATCAGCACCACATACGGAGATAAGCTCGGGGTCGTCACGTGGAGCCCTTCAACGGCACCGAGGACGGAAATCGCCGGGGTAATGATGCCATCTCCATACACGAAGGCGGTGCCAAGCAATCCAAGGATGATGATCGGACTTAAGCGTTGAGGGAATGCCGGGGCGCCTTGATCCCGATGGGCTAGGGCCATGAGCGCCAGAATACCGCCTTCACCGTTGTTATCGGCTCGCATCACGACCCATAAGTACTTGACGGTGACGACGAGCAGGAGGGCCCAAATCAGCAGTGAAAGGATGCCAAGGATAGTGGGAGGGGTGGGCGTGAGTCCGATGGCGGGACTAAAACATTCTCGCAACGCGTAAAGGGGGCTTGTGCCAATATCCCCATAGACAATACCTAACGCCGCGAGCGCGAGCAGGTTCCGCTTGGGAGCATCTTGAGACTCCATCGGGTTGCTTATACAACGGAGACCGCCGCGACACAAACATTTGTTTACGTAAGCAATGAGATTTCTGAATCATTGACGTCGCCCCTACGATACCTCGGGTTCAGGAATGGCCACGACGATCGCGCTTGCCCCGTTTGGCACGCATTGGCAGGCGAGTCGAGATTGAAGGGAATGACCAGCTGCGTCCACCAGTTGATCCACTTCAGCTTCCTGCGCCTCATTGCACGACTCGATGCCCTGTGAGATGGTCACATGACAGGTTGAACACGCGGCGACACCTCCGCAGAGATGGGGGAGGTCGATCCCTACATGAAGGGCACTATCGAGAATACTTCCTGGTAATCCCGTGTTGCCGTATGGGAGATGGCTAGGATCCACCATCGCTGTATGAACGAGGCCGCGTTCTAAAAAAGTGATTGTGTAGGGGTGCCGAGGTGCGGCAACAGGGTGGCAAGGAATGGCTTTGATAGGACTCATGTCATGGACCTCCCATGTGAATGGTTATCCATCATATCAAACGAGTCAAGCCCCCATGGTTGCGGCTCTTGGGTGGTGCTATCGGCTTGGGTGAAAACGAAGTTTTAGAGGCTTGCCATAATACATCCCTCGTCTCTTGTTGATAGGATCGAGTACGGAAACCCGGACAAATTGTAACCAGGACTTTGGGGAACATGATGTCGATACTTGGACGATTGACCCGATGTCTGCTCGCAAAATCGGCGCGGCGATTTCCGTGGACCGTATGTTTTCTACCGTCCCCTGTTCCACTCGTCACTCGTTGTGATGACTATCCGGGGCCTGAAGTTGCCAAGACGCTGATAGTGTTCCTTCCCGGCCTCGGTGACGCCCCGGAAGATTTCGAGCAGCATGGGTTCATCAGGGCCGTTCGGAAGACAGGCTTGTTGGCGGATCTGGTCGTCGTCGATGCTCACTATGGATACTATGCGAATAAGTCCATTTTGCACCGGCTTCATGAAGATGTTTTTAAGCCCGCAAAGCAGCGTGGTTATGACTATTACTGGTTGGTTGGTATCTCACTCGGAGGATTTGGTGCGCTCTTATATACGAGCCACTACGAATCCGATGTCACGGGAATCGTCGCCGTCGCGCCCTATTTAGGTCGTCCGAGCCTCATCGACGAAATCGCCGGCATAGTGAGTCTGCAGCGTGAGCGACCGAATAAACTAGGAGAAGATGAGGCAGTGCGCCAAGTTTGGGCTTGGCTAAAGAAACAGAATCTTAGATTGTCACGATGCCCGCGACTGTATTTAGCCTATGGGACGGGAGACCGATTTGCCTTAGGCCACGAACTAGTGAGAAACATGTTGCCGGAAAAACAAACCTTTGTCACTGCGGGTGCTCACGATTGGCATACTTGGCAAAACTTGTGGGAAGAAATCATGCGCTCCGGCTGCCTTGCGCCGATCCAAGATGGTCAAGAGAAATACTGACGTATGGGTGTTGATGGTGATCATCACACCCGACCAGTTATAACAATTTAACCTTTAGCTGGCGATTTTCTCTCCGAGCCTCACAATTGTCTTCCTCGACCCACTGAACACCCCTGAGTCTTGCTGCTGTTCGCCAAAAATAAAAAGTTGGTTTTGTCAGAGAGCCATACGTAGGTAAATTGCCCTTCAAGGGAGGGGACTGCTACGAGTTCTGACAGCAGAAGCATCCCGGGCTGAATGAAAGTAAGGTATGCTGGACTGACTCACAAAAGCCATTTCAGAAGGCCCAAAGCCTAACCCCGTCCAGCTCAACTGCGGTTGGTGTCAATCAAAACTCGCCTATGTACTTACGAGAACCTCATTGACGGCGCCCGATGCGGCCTAGGTCATGGGCATGTCATCAGTTTTGTCTACGACCTCGTCGCCATGCAACGCTCAAGATGACAGCCACGGTCAAGGCAATGGTCAATGCCGTAATCACGATACTGCGATGCACCGCGGGTGAGGACCGGCTCCATTCGGCTCCAAAGCCATACCCGATGCCGATAAAAGTGGCGGTCCACAAAAGGGCTCCTGCATAGGCGAACGCCGCAAAGCGGCGGACGAGCAGTTGTGAGGCGCCCAACATCAAAGCGGCCATATGACGGATCCCGGGCAGAAAATAGGCCAGCGGCAAAGCATACGGCCCCCATCGGCACACCCAGGTTTGCACCTCCGTGATTCGTTTCTGAGAGGCGTGGAACATGACACCAAGCCGAGTGACGATGGGGAGGCCAAACATTCGTCCAAGCGCATAGCTCATAGTGATCCCGAAGGCGGTACCAAGGAACGCTGTCACAAGGGAGGGGACCAAGTGAAGGTCCCCCTTAAACGACAAGTAGCCGACAAAAGTCAGGAGGGCTTCATCGGGCACGGGCAACCCTACGATACCCAGCATCAGTAGGACAAAGATGGCGACATAGCCATAGTGGGTGATCCATTCAAAGCCGAGGTCCATGAAACCGTTATAATGAAGGGCGTGGGGTTTGTACAGATTCTGGTTGTCGTCGGGAGACTCCGGGGGAGCCCGAGCTCAAACCACGTAGCTTACCGCGAAGACGAGGAGGCTGTTAATTCCTGGATTTTTGGAGTCGGCCGCTTCTTCACCGTCTTTACATCTTGCTTCTCTTCTGGAGGTGGCAAGACAGCGGCTAGATCTACGCTTGAGTCTACAGCTCGCAGCTCCCCCCTTGACTATGAAGGGATGTTGAGTATCCGCTCCGCTCTTTGCGTTCTCTATCGTTGACGTCAAAAGTCCGTTGACTGCAAGGCCCCAATTTAGATCCTCGCCATTCAATGAAGCCCAGGTCATGGATTGTCAAGTGACCGACCGCTGTTCGGGACAAACACCGTAACCCTGGTCCCTTGGGAAGGACGGCCAACGATCGACACGGTCCCCCAAAATGGCCGAACTCGCTCACGCATTCCAATTAATCCAAGCGCGTCTCGTCGAAGCACCTGTCCACGCTCAATACCTATGCCATTATCATCCACGATCAATGTAATGTGCGTCCCGTCCTGTTTCAAACACACCAGGATTTTGCTCGCCTTGGCGTGCCGAAGGATATTGGTAATGGCTTCTTGGAAGACACGAAATATTGCGGTCGCACGCAAACTATCAATGACCACGTTCATATCAATGTCTTTTTCACACACGTAGGTATCTCGATGACAATTGGTATCCACGTACTCTTCAATAGCGGCCCCCAAACCGAAATGATCGAGGAGCGAAGGTCGGAGATCCTTTGCAATGCGTTGGATTGTTCGGATGGCGTGATCAAGCTGATCTAAAATGTTTTGTGTTTTGTCGAGTACTTCTGTGTCATGTTTCGTGCGTTTCTGAATAGACGCCACTTTTATTTTCAGAAGTGAAAGCACTGCGCCTAGTTCATCATGGATTTCACGGGCCACCTGAGCACGTTCTTCTTCCCGGATGTTTTCTATACGCGCAGTGAGTCGCGCGAGATCGGCTTCCCGTTGCGCCAGGGCATCTTCCGCCCTCTGATGATCGACTGCCAGCGCGATCACATTTGCCAGCGAGCCCATAATCTCTAAGGTGACACTGGGAAGGGGGTGCCGAGCAAAGGTACCCATCACTCCAACGAGGCGGTCTTCGATAAGTAACGGGTATCCCGCAAAGGCGACCATTCTTTCCCGCCTGGCCCATTCCTGATCATGAATGCGAGGGTTGCCAATGACGGCATTCGAGAGATGGGGAAGGCGCTCTTTCGCAATTTTTCCTATCTCGTGCGCCCCGACTGGGATACGGCTATGCTGGCCATTTTTGTGGGTGTACATTCCGGCGCTTGCTTGTAATTCCAGAACCTGCTCTTCCTGATTAAGTATCCAAATACGGGCGAATGCCACCTCAAGATGGCGAACGAGGATGGCTGCACAGTGATCTAACACCACGCTTATGTCACCACCCCTGATTAGCGCAAGACTGACTTCTGCGATGAAGGCGGAAAGGTTGGGATCAGAAGATGGGATTGGAGATGACATAAGTCGGCTTGGCCGTGCTGATCTGATTGTGCAGGGCAGCCTCTTCTGCCACTCGTCACCCACACAAGTGCTTGTTTAATAGTACGCTCGCTTAGTCTTATGATTTAAATGCCCCGTTGGAGTGATTCGAACTACGCCAATGTGGCTAGGGTTATCGGCTCAACAGGGTGTCATCCAATTGGAAACAGGAAGACTGTAGGGAGGTAGGATGGCACATCCTGGCTCGCGTCTGTCTAATACAAATTTAACCTAAGAAAGTAAAAGCAAGTGTCCCAAAGGCTAAAAAGAACCAACGCCAGAGGCAATAGAGACGCTGCAAAGCTTCAAATGATGGTTGCATTCAGGCGATCTCGCCATCCAGGAGAAAACTGAATCGGTCGTAAGGTGTCGATGGTTGCGGCCTCTCGATGAACGTCTGTATCGAGATGGCGGAAGCGTGGTTAAGTAAGTTTAGAGCGTTGGCATTGCAGCCGCTTATACGAATATTAATGGAAGCCTCAAACTTTCACGGCCCGTGTCATGAGATAGTCTTGCCGGATGCAATTATCTTGGAAATAGGCGGCCGCCAGCGCATCGAACTCGTGCCGAAAGGCTTCTAGCCGGTTTGCATCGGTCTGTAAATTTTGCACCACTCGAAGGACCGGCCCGGCATACCGCTCAAAGAACATTCGCAAATGAGAGGGCCCCAGGTAGGAAACAACATTCGGCCGGTATCAAACAGGATGTCCGTGACTGTATCGCCCAGCCGCTGCCGAACAATATCCGGATTTCCCCACTGAGGCGGCGGATCCACTGGGAGAGGTGGAGGCGGAAGAAACTTCGCGACCAGGGCAAACATCTTTCCGGTAAACAATTGAGGCGGCCAAGTTGAAAATGCAATCCGGCCTCCCCGCTTCAGCACACGTAACATCTCACGCAAAGCCATGTCTGCCCGGGGGGCGAACATGTGACCAAACTGGCTCAACACCACATCAAAGGACCCATCTTCGAATGGAAGCGACTCGACATCGCCTTCTTTCCAGGTAATCGTGACCTGTGTTGCTAGGGCATTTTCTCGAGCGTGGGCCAGGAGTTCAGGGGGTGAGATCCAGTCCTGTGACGACCGCACCGTGCTGGGCGGCTGTGATGGCTACGACGCCGGTCCCACATCCCACATCCAACAGGTGTTGCCCGTGCAGGACTTCTGCAAACCGTACGAGGTGTGCGGCTGTTCGGGTGGTCACGAATTCAAAGGGGATGAAACTGGCCCACGATTGTTTTTGACTCTTTTTGAATTGCTCTAGATTGTCCACGATGAAATCTCCATTTCTACGAGAATGCTTTGCCCCCGCTGCAGACGATGACCTACATTACACGACGCCACGAATCAGGACCTTTCCCATAGGTCCTTCCGCCAGTCGTGCAAAAGCCTGCTTCACATCATTAAACCCAAAGATGCTATCCACGACAGGCCGCTTCTTGATGACATCCAGTCGCGCCACGATCTCGTGCCATGCCGCTTGTGCGGCTTCTGCTGTATAGTCCCCGACGGCCACGCCACCGATACGATTGCGGCGAAAGAACAAGCTCGCCGTGTTGAATTCCGGCACGACCCCTCCACTGCGCCCGACCACACTGATCCGTCCTCGATACCCGAGCGTGGCCACGATCTCTCGAAACATGGGACCGCCCACCGTATCGATCACCAGATCGACTTTTTGCGGGGATATCGTCGAGAGAATGTGTGATGCGACGCTCTGATCTGCGGGGTCGAAGACATGCCTTGCCCCAAGCGCGGTCAACCTCCGGCGTTTTTCCGCACTTCGCGACAGCGCGAGCACGGTGAGCCCCAACGAATGTCCCAGTAGTACCGACGCGACCCCGACGCCGCCCGACGCACCGGTGACCAGGAGCGCAGTCCGCCCAGGAGGTGGAGCAGGGGGGTCCGACCACTGGGTCAGCGCCTGCCAGGCAGTCAAAAAAACAAGAGGGGCAGCGGCCGTCTCCTCTAGCGACCAGCCATCTGGAACTCCTATGAGACTGGAGGCCGGCACGACGACCTTCTCAGCCAGAGTGCCCCAGACCTCTACGCCCACCTTGCAACGAAACACCCCGACGGTCTGGCCCACATGCACATGCCCCACCTTCGATCCCATCGCTAGGACGTCACCCACGGCGTCTCTCCCTAGGATATGGGGAAGAGGCGGTTTGGCCGGATACTGTCCCTGTGCCAGAAAAGCGTCCGCTGGATTCAATGCCGCCAATTTCACCCGCAGCAGCACATCGTCAGGACCCGGTTGCGGGTCGGGGACGTCACCAAGGCGCAGCTGCTCGATACCTTCATATGAATCCATCAGCCAGGCACGCATCAGGGCTCCTTATCATTCACTGGAAAATTAGAGATATTCTTGCTCGATGCCATGTCAGGCGCCGTGGTCGTTTGAAAGTAATGGGGACAAAAACGGTGTCTTTCAAGAATATAGTCTAGACGTCGGCACTGTAATCTTGCGTTCCCCCTCGGCACCGACTGAGGATGCTTTAGGTGAGAGCTCCCAGTGACGGACACTCACGCCTGAATGAACCGTTGCTAAATTTAGGATCCTTTTCCATGGAGTTTTTTCTGAGGGAAAGGAGTCCCGCACTCAAGCAGCCGATTCTTGTCCATCCCTTTTGTGTTTCAATTAGACTTGGGTAGAAAATCATTAAGGTTGCGCTTGACGATGCCCTTGGAGAGAAAAGAGTACTGGCCGTTGGCAGCTTGTTTACCGATATCTGTGAGAAGCCCATCTTCATTGCGGACGAGTTCTCGGGCAGCCTTTTCGAATTTTTCTTGGGCGCGACAAAAAATCTCATCCGCGAGCCCCCAAGCTTCTGCATGGCCCGCTGTCCGTTCCAGCCTTTCGGCATACCAGGACGTTGCAACAATCGTGAGGAGATATTCACCGGCCATCTCAATTCGATTTTGCCGACCTTGATCGTCCTGTAACGCCTGTCGGCGGATGACCATGGCATACAAAATGGCTCGTGCCAATCGTCGACTGGCTTCTTCTACATACCGCAATTTCGGATGGATTTTGGGATGGTTCATTTCGATTCGAGCCGGCAACGGCATGTTTCTCCATTGGCTGACATACCACGGCACATAGAAACGGAAAAGTTTCCACAGCTCCATGAGCCGTCGACGGCCGGTTGTGGGTTCATCAAAGTAGGTTCGAGCTCGTTCAAGGTGACGGTTCAGCCCCTCTCGTGCCACGAACGGCCGCAAAATATCGGTGGCGCCTTCTCCGATCCGGTACATTTCCGCATCGCGCACAAGCTGTTCTATTCCAAATCCAGGAGCGCCACGGAAGCGCTTGGAATCAGCCGTCTCATAACCCATTCCACCGAAAATGATTTGTGCATCTTTGAGGAATTGGATCGTTCGTTCAGAGCAGAACAGTTTTGCGATCGCCGCTTCGATCCGGATGTCATAGCGGTGTTGGTCCGCGAGATGCCAGACAAGCTGCGCGAGCGCTTCCATCGCGAAGAGATCGGCTGCCATCCGCCCAATCCGCATTTGTTGCGTCTGGCGTTCTGCCAGAGCTTTCTGAAACGTGTAGCGCGTGTTGGCGTGATCCAGGGTCGGCTGCCAGGCTTGCTTGGCCATGCCAAGGCAAATGGCTGGAATGCTGATCGCCCTTCCGATGTTCAAAATCGTCAGCGCGTATTTCAGTCCTTTCCCGATCTCTCCGATTACATTGCCGACTGGGATCTTCACGTCCCGGAAGGTCATGTGCGCATTCTCAATCCCGCGACAGCCTTCAAATTGGCATCGTTGCCGAATCTGTACTCCAGGCGTGGACATGTCGAGAATGAAGGCCGAATGCACGTGATCCTCGGCGCCTTCCCCCTGCCGGACGGCTACCCATACAGGCGTATTATCTCGTTGCACTCGCTTGGCCGGCACGCGCGCAATCAACGTGACGAAGCGGGCGATGGGGCCATTGGTGCACCACAATTTCTCTCCGTTCACGATGAACGCTTCGCCGGTCGGATCAAGGACAGCCTCGGTTTGAATATGGGCGGCATCGGATCCCGTCATTGGTTCCGTGAGCGCAAAAGCGGACATCTCTTCGCGTGCCACACGCGGCAGATAATGTTTCTTCTGACCCTCGTTCCCAAACAGGAGAAGCGGCATGGCAATGCCGATGGACTGCGGGATTGCGATAGTCAAGGCCAGGATGTTGCTCCAACTCGCAATCAAGGTGAGCACGCGCCCAAAGTTCCTATAGGAGAAACCCAGCCCTCCGTACTCCTTGGGAATTTTCATTCCAAACGTCCCGAGCTGGAACAGACCTTTCAAGACGTAGTCAGGAATCTTGGCGGTTCGCTCGATCTCGTCGGGATCGACGTGAGCGATGAGAAAGGACTGAATGGTGTCACAGTATGCCTCTCCCGCTGCACGTTCTTCCGGAGGCTCCTCTGTCGGAAACAACAGCGTAAAGTCCGGCCTGCCATCGTAGAGGCCGGCCATGAAACTCGCACCAGCCATGCGCTCGCGGGCCTCTTCTATCCGCTCCAGCCCCTTGAACAGTCGAGACATGATGGTCCTTCGCTCGGGATGGCTTATGCGCCTTCTTTGAACTGATGCTCTCGATAGGCCGAGAGCAGGGGAGCCAGCCGAGCTTTCAATTCCAAGCGTTTGGGTTTGCCGGTCGACGTGTACGGCATCTCCTCGCCGAACAGGATCACTTTGGGACGCTTTGAGAACGGGAGGCGAGAGCGGCAAAAGTCCAGCAGCTCCATAGTGGTGAGAGCGGTCACGCCGTTTTGCGGGACGACGTAGGCAGCGATCTCCTCGCCGTAGTACCGATTCTCAAAGGGCACCGCCATGGCACATTTCACTCCCGGATAGCGCTTCAAGAGGTCGTCGATCTCGAGTGGCGAAATATTGACGCCCCCGCGAATGATCAGTTCCTTGAGCCGGCCCGAGATAAAGAAAAACGGCCGTCCCATTTTGTCGTAGGTATAGAACCCCTCGTCCCCCGAACGGAACCAGCCCCATTTAAACGCGGCGTGATTGGCGTCGTCGCGCTTGAAATAGCCGGCACAGACGGTCCGTCCGCGAATGCAGATCTCCCCGCGAGCCATCGGCGGTAGCGGTTTTCCATCCTCGTCAAGAATCGCCATCTCGTTATGGGGCAAGGGGACACCGATCGAAGGACAGTCGTACCCCATCAACCAATGACGGTGCTCATCCGTGGACAGATCATTGGGTAAAAAACAGGAGTAGCACGTCGTCTCGGAAAGCCCATAGCCATGGCGGATCGGAACGTGAAACCGTGCCTCGAAGCGCGCCGCGGTGTCTTTCAGCAGGGGACCTGCGCCGCAGATGCATCCCCCAAAGCGATCGAGTTTGTACGATGTCAAATCCTCATTCGTGTCCAGGAGAAATTCGAGCAAGGTCGGCACCACGCTGACGAGCGTGACTTTTTCACAGTGCAGGAGTCGCCAAAATGTAGCTGTCTTGAACTTTCTGTTCAGCACGACGCTGCCCTTGCAATAGAAGGGAGTCACCAACGTCACGATGGTTCCATTGACATGGTGGATCGGAAGCACACACATCAACCGATCCTCGGCTCCCAAGCTGTGCCATGTGGCGATTCCGTCGGCATCAACGAGAAGATTGTAGGCGGTGAGTATGACACCCTTCGGCGGTCCGGTTGTGCCGGAGGTATAGACAATCAAGGCCTCGTCATCCAGGTCAGAGATATGAGGACGCCGACAGGAGGAGACAAGCATTTGGTCCTCCCAACCTTTTGCCCTCTGTCCTTCCTCCTCACTGAATCCCTCGTCCGTCACCGTGACGACATGATGCAGATTCGGCAACTCTGGTTGAAGGCTCCGAACTTCCTCGAGATAATCAGGCCAACAACAGACCGCCACGGCCTCTGAATGTTCAAGAATGTAGCGCTTCTTTTCTACGGGCTCTTCAACGTTGATAGGAACGACGGCGAGTCCCAAGGTCCAGGCGGCGAAGTAGAGGACCACGGTCTGATCATGGTTGAACAGCACGGTGGCAATGCGATCTCCACCGGTGAGACCGAGTCGATGATGAAAGAAGGTCGCGGCTTGTTCGACCAGCCTGCCAAACTGGGCATAGGTGTAGCTGCGATAGATGTCCCGCTCGTCATCGTGATACGTGAGGAATGGTCGATCGGCCACGGCGCGATGATGTACGCGTGAACTGAAGAATTCGGCAAAGGAGGGCCACGGGAGCGTCCACGGGGGACCTTCCATCTGTCTGGCCTGCTGAATGCTGTCATGCACGTCGATCAATGGCGACATAGGTTTGTGGTGATGGCCCCGTATATACGGCTCGGGGACGAATCAGACGGTTGTGGTCCTGCTGTTCGATCACATGCGCGCACCATCCTGCGATGCGCGAGCACACGAACACCGGTGTATAGAGATCGCGTGGAATGTCCATCAGGAGATAGGCCACGGCGGTATAGAAATCCAGGTTAGGGAAAAGCCCCTTTTCTTCCTGCATGATGCCGTCTATGGTGGTGGCCATTTCATACCATCGAGTGTCCCCACACATTCGGCTGAGCGCCTCGGCATGTCGTTGAATGATCAGTGAGCGAGAATCTCCTTTTTTCAGGACTCGGTGGCCGAATCCCATCACACGATGTTTGATCCCCAGTGCGTCCCTGACCCAACGCTCCGCTCGATCGGGTGTCCCGATCTCGCAGAACATCGCGGCTACCGCCTCGTTCGCTCCGCCGTGGAGTGGACCTTTGAGCGTGCCGATCGCCGCGGTAATCGCCGAATGCAGGTCGGTCATCGTCGAAGCGGTGACTCGGGCGGCGAAGGTGGAGGCATTGAATTCATGTTCCGCATACAAGATCAGAGAGACGTTCAGCAGGTGCCCCATGGCCTTTCCGACCTCATCCTCTTGGCGGTCCGTGAGAAGCCGGAGGAGATTGTCGGCCAAGCTCAACGCGGGCTTCGGCCATACCATCGGCCTCCCCTGAGCACGCCGGTACGCGAAGGCAATCAACAGGGGAATTTGTGAGAGAAGTCGGATGGCTTTGCGCAGGTTTGCCTCGTGCGAATGATCGGCAGCGTCTGGGTCGGTCATTCCCAGGACGGAGACGCCCGTTCGCAGAATATCCATCGGATGCGCTTCGGAAGGTATATCGTGGAGCATTCGCTGCACGGATTCGGGTAGGACAAACCCGGCGACAATCTGCTCATGAAAGCGATCGAGTTCTTTTCGGGCCGGCAGCGTGCCGAAAAGAAGGAGATAGGCCACTTCTTCGAAAGCGGCGTGATTGGCCAGATCTTCTATGGCATATCCACGATAGCGCAAGCCGCTTTCGCCCTCGTCCACCTGGCAGAGCGCTGACTCGCCTGCGAAGACGCCTTCAAGGCCTGGGCTATAGGGCTTCTCGTCAATTAGCCTCATGGCATTCCCGCTCCTCCTACTCATATTGGTCGTATCGCAGCAGCTCGTACAGTTGCTGTCGGGTCTGCATGCGTTCTAAGAACGCGTGTTGGGTGCCCGCTGATTTGAGTTCGGTGAGCATGGTCTCGATCGCCTTGGCCGCGATCCGCAACGCTGTAACGGGAAAGAGCACGAGACGATAGCCAATCTCTTCAAATTCGCTCACGCGTAGAAAGGGGGTTTTGCCGAACTCCGTCATGTTCGCGACCAACGGCACGTTGAGGCCGGTCTTGGCGAGCTGTCGAGCGAACGTCTGGAACTCCTCGGCCGATTCCAGCGCGTCAGGAAAGATGGCGTCAGCGCCGGCATCGACATAGGCCTTGGCACGTTCCACGGCGGCGGCGATTCCTTCAACCGCCCGCGCGTCGGTTCGAGCCACAATGAAGAAATCCGGGTCCAACCTGGCTTCGACAGTCGCCTTGATCTTGCCGACCATCTCGGCTCGCGGGACCAGCCGCTTTCCCGGCAGATGTCCGCACTTCTTAGGCATGTCCTGATCTTCTATCTGAATGCCTGACACTCCTGCGCGCTCCAACTCGCGGACGGTCCGCATCACAGAGAGGGAAGGCCCGAAGCCCGTGTCGGCATCAGCCAAGGCTGGAATGGCAACCGCATTCGCAATCGTTGCGGCATCCGAGACGACCTCGGTCATGGATAACAGCCCAATGTCCGGTAGGCCTCGTGCCGCGGCGAGCCCAGCCCCGGACACGTATACAGCGTCGAACCCGGCCCGCTCGATCTGCATGGCTGAGAGCGCATTGAACGCCCCGGGCAATACCACCGTTCGCTTGGCAATCAGTTCCCGCAAGCGGCGGGGTTTCGTTGACCTCTGGTCGCGCATTAGTTCCTTCGTCTGATCTTCAAGAGCGTCATCAAGACACCCATGTCTTTCACCCTGTCCAGATCCCAGATGATGTCAAGGATCTTTCGTACTCGAGCAGGCCCAAGTTGTCTTGACGTGAGCAGAGAGAACTTCTGTTCAACCTCCCGGTCGGACATCGCATGTCTAGGATGGCCCAGCGGATAATCCCGTTGCGCCACATATGTCTTCCCCGATGTGGTTGTCACGGTCAGGCGCGTGGGCATGGCGACAGGATAGCAGCCGATAAATTCCGGCTGCGGGACGACACCTACTTTGTGCATCAGAGACTGGAGAATCGGATCGTGCAATCGCTTTTCTTCGAACGATCGCAACGTCACTGTTCCGTCCAGCAATGCGACGGCCACACAATAGGGAAAACTGTGGTCCGCCGTCTCTCTGGTCTGAGGATGCCACTTTTCAGGATCACGCCCAATGATCTCGATTGCGACATCATAGCTGCCGATTTCCACCGCTGAGATGCTGGCAAGGCCCTCTGTCCCTTCCGACTTCAGCAGCTCATCTCTCACAGCGATAGCGGCTTCCACGGCTGTTTGCGCGTGATATTCCACAGGGTAATGTTTGATGTAGGTGTCCAGAATCTTGAACCGCGCACTCCCCTGTGGTTGTACCTTCTCGCCGCCGAAGGCCGGCAGGTCAAATGATCCGGAGACCAGTTTCATGAACCCTTTGTCACCTTCAAAGATCGGGGAAGGCCCCGTCATCCCGTGCTGCGCCAACGTGGCGGCAAATACCCCATTGCGCGCGGCATTGGAAAAGGCGCAAGCCTTCCACATCGAGAGATCACCGACACGAGTTTGCCGAAGCGCGACGTTCGCGACCCCGGCCAGATTGACCGCTTGAAGGCTCTTTGCTGCAGACAGTTTTAAGAGTTTTGCTGCAGCAAGAGCCGAGGAGAACGGCCCATAGGTGACATGGTCCCATCCGCGGGGACGCAAGGCCGCGGCGTCACACAGACGACATTGGATTTCATAAGCGAGCGCAATGGCCAGAATGACTTGTCGCCCGGTGACCCGGTGGGCTTCGGCTACTGCCAGAACGGCAGCGATGTTATCCGAGGGATGCGCCGGCTCTTTGGCAAGATACGTATCGTTGAAATCCAGATAACGGACCAAGGCGCCGTTGGCGAAGGCGGCCAGGTCGGGGAGTGTCCGATGAGTCGTCCCCCACACCGTCGCGCCGTCGGAGGCTTTGACGGATTGTGCAAGGTGCCGCGCAATACGGCAAGGCGGAGCATGAAACGCACTCATGGCACAGCCGATACTGTCCAGCAATCGCCGTTTGACCTCATGAACCACAGTAGGAGGGAGGTCCCCATAGCTGAGCGACCGGGTATATTCGGCGAGGCGGTCAGCGATCACGAGCCTGCTCCTCACTAGTTAAGGGTCGGTGTCCGCAAAGTGGGGCGGACGCTTCTCCAGAAACGATTGAATCCCTTCATTCTTATCCGGTGTCTCACACAATTCCCCAAACAGTTCTGACTCACGAACCAGTCCTTCGGAGAGAGGACGGTCACATCCTCCACGAATTGCGCGTAGGGCAGCTCGTGTTGCGACACGGCCCCGCGCGGCAATGGCGCCTGCCAACGTTTCGGCTTCCTTCAAGAGCCCTTCAGCGGGCACGACTCGACTCACTAGGCCCATTCTGAGTGCATCCTCGGCAGTCACCCGCTCGCCGGTGAGGATGAGTTCGGCAGCTTTCGACAAGCCGACCATGCGCGTCAGCCGCTGCGTGCCCCCGAAGCCTGGTATCACCCCGAGTGAGATCTCCGGAAGTCCAAGTGAACTGCCGGCCGCAGCAATTTGTATATGGCACGCCATGGCGAGTTCCAGGCCGCCGCCAAGACAGACGCCGTTGATGGCCGCGATCACGGGTTTGTCGAACCGTTCAATGCGGTTCAGGCATGCCTGTCCTCGTGTGGAAAATTCCGATCCGCTGTACTTGGTGTGGAGATGTTTCAATTCATGAACATCCGCACCAGCCGAGAAGAAACGGTCGAAGCCGGTCAAGATGACCACCCGGACATACTCGTCGGCCTCCAGTTCGATGAACACCTGCTCCAGTTCCTTCAGCACAGCATGGGTCAGCACATTGGCAGGGGGAGAGTGGAGCGTCACGCGTGCCATGTGATGTGAAACTGTTAATAACGTATGGGGCATGGTGGCTCTCTGTTCGTCAGAGGACTCCTTGCACATCGCTGTTCGACGGGACTTCCCTCGGCCATGGAGCGATATGCTGATGGGCGGTAATCGCACCCATGACCTCTGAAATGCCCGTGCCGTTCACGCCGACCGTGCCGAGGACGTGCGGATACCATTCGCGCAAATCCCGCAGTGTGGCCTCTGCGCCGGCGTGGTCCGCCTTGTTGAGGACGATAATATGAGCGACTTCCAAGAGGCCGGCTTTCATGGCCTGAATGTCGTCCCCAAGTCCCGGTGCTACGACGGCCAGGACCGTATCGGCCACATCGAGGACATCGATGTCACCCTGGCCGACGCCGATTGTCTCAACCAGCACGACGTCAAAGCCGGCAGCGTCAAGCACCGTCACGGCCGCGCGCGTCGCGCGTGCCAGGCCACCTCGCTGCCCGCGTGTGGCCATGCTGCGGATGTAGACACCCGTATCGAGGGCATGCGCATGCATCCGGATGCGATCGCCAAGCAGGGCCCCGCCTGTGCGGGGGCTGCTGATATCGATAGCCAGGACGCCGACCGTCTTGCCCTGTTGGCGGTAGGCGGCGATGAGCTGATCGATCAACGTGCTCTTGCCGGCTCCTGGGTAGCCTGTCACGCCGATGATGGCCGCGCGGCGAGAGAGAGGCTCGAGCGCATGCAGGATGGCAAGGCCGTCGGATTGCCGATCTTCGAGCAACGTGATCGCGCGAGAGACGGCGCGGACATTGGCGGCCTTGACCTGTATGGCCAAGGCGTCTAGTCCATTCAGGTCTTGCCGCGTTACAGCATTCACTAAATTATTCCTCGTTAGACAGGCTGCGTCGAAGTTCTGTTTTCCACCTGAGACAGGTGCGAGATAAAGAAGCGGCCCAGCTCGCCGCTCAGCTGCCGATAGGCTGTCATGATTTTCATTTCATCGACTGGCACAATGGCGCCTGACGCTTTGAGTGCGAAGACGAGGTCTTCCGTCGCTACATTCCCGGAGGCTCCCGGGGCATAGGGACAACCTCCCAGCCCGCCGGCCGAACTGTCGAAGGACTCGATCCCATAGTCCCACCATGCCGTCAGAGCATTGGCGATGGCCATGCCATAGGTATCGTGGCAATGCAGCGATATGCGTTCGCGAGCAATGTGGGGCAACAGAGTGTCCAACAACTTCCGGATATCCGACGGCGAGGCCTTGCCGATCGTATCGCCCAGCGAGATCTCATCGATGCCAAGCGCCAATAGCCGCTTCATTACCTCTGCAACCCGCATCGGCTCGATCCGGCCTTCATAGGGACAGAAGACCACCGTCGAGATATAGCCACGCACGGCGATGCCGTCTCGTTTGGCTCCGGAGACCACCGGTTTGAAGCGCTCGATCGATTCACGCACCGTGGCGTGGATATTACGTTGGGTAAAGGTTTCCGAGGCCGCCGTGAAAACCGCAATCTTCTGCGCTGCCACGGTGCGCGCGCGCTCGAGGCCGTGCTCGTTCGGCACCAGCGCCGAATAGATGACGCCGGGCATTCGCTCGATCTTTCGGAACACTTCATCCGAGTCCGCGAGCTGCGGCACGGCCTTGGGCGAGACAAACGAACCGGCTTCGATCTCCGTCACACCTGTTCTGGACAGTGCGTTCACGAACGCGATCTTGCGCTCCGTGGGAATGACCCCCGGCTCATTTTGCAGCCCATCCCTCGGGCCGACTTCAATAATCCGGACGGGGCGGGCCGTCATGCTGTGTCGGCTATGCTCGATGATCTGCGGCATCGTGCGGCCTCAACGGTTCTATTATCTGGGTGTGCTTTTGTGGAACCCAGGCTGGAGGACGTTTCTCCAGAAAGGCTTTTAGGCCTTCACTCGCTTCCATCGACAGTCTGGCCTGAGCGTTCGCCTCCACGCTCACTGGCCGACGATCCGGTTCGGCCATGGACAGGAGTCTTCGAAGGAGCACTTTGGTGTCCTTGGCGGCCCCCGGCGCGACATATAAAACTGCCTCGATGAGTTCGGCGATCCTCTTGTCCAGCGTGTCTTCTCCGACCACTTCGTGGATGAGATGGAACTGCCTGGCCACCGAGGCTGAGAAGGTTTCCCCGGTGAGACAGTAGCGTCGCAGGAATGACTCTCCGGCTTTGCGAAGCAAAAAAGGAGAGATCACCGCCGGCACCAGTCCCCACTTGGTTTCACTCAGCGCAAAAGTGGCATGTTCTGCGGCGACGACAATGTCACAGACCGCGATCAAACCGACGCCGCCCCCGAAAGCCGCGCCATTCACTCGTCCGATAACAGGGAACGGACATTCGTCGATGGCCCGGTACATGTCGCTGAGCTGTTCCGCATCCGCGCGTGCTTGGATATCCGAAACAGGTGATGAGGGAACCATCCATCGGAGGTCGGCTCCTGCACAAAAGGTCGTGCCGGCTCCCGTCAATACGACGACGCGAATGGAATCGTCTCTCCCAATTTCCTCAAAGGCTGTATGCAGCGCAGCGATGAGGCGGCCATCGTACGCGTTTCGCCGGTCCGGCCGATTCAATGTGACATGAGCCACTGCGTGCGCCGATTCCACGATGACTGAGGGAAGCATCTTCATTCTGGCCTCACATCCGATATACCGGAGCGTGGCTCTCGCGTATGGGGACGGCCATGGCCACGTCCAGGCATAGGCCCAGGACTTTGCGCGTGTCGACCGGATCGATGATGCCGTCATCCCACAGGCGTGCCGTGCCAAAGTAGGGACTCCCTTCCTGCTCGTACTGGGTCATGGTCCCATCAACGATCCGGCGCCGCTCTTCTTCAGGTAAAGAGTCCTTTTCTCGCTCCCGTTGTTGTTGCTTGACGGTTGTCAGCACGTGCGCGGCCTGCTGAGCTCCCATGACCGAGATGCGCGCATGAGGCCACGTGAATAGGAAGCGGGGTCCATACCCGCGTCCGCACATGGCATAGTTTCCTGCGCCATGTGAGGCGCCGATGATAACGGTGAACTTGGGGACGTCTGCCGTGGCTACGGCCTGCACCATCTTGGCCCCATCTTTGATGATGCCGCGGGCCTCATATTCTCTGCCCACCATGAAGCCCGTTATGTTTTGTAGGAACACGAGCGGGATGCGGCGTTGCGAGCAGAGCTCGACGAAGTGCGCCCCCTTCAAAGCGGTCTCTGAAAAGAGAACGCCATTGCTCGCGACGATCCCTACCTGATGCCCCATCCAGTGCGCGAAGCCGCAGACCAGCGTCTGGCCATACCGCGCTTTGAACTCATGGAACCGGCTGCCGTCCACTAACCGTGCGATGACCTCTCTTACCTCAAACGACTGGAGGGGATTGCTGGGGATGAGACCATATAGGTCGCCGGCAGGATACAGCGGCTCGTCGATCGCGATGCGACGTGGCTTTGGTCTTCTTCCCAGCGTGGCGATGATAGAGCGACAGATGTCCAGCGCGTCCCTATCGTTTTCCGCCAGGTGGTCGCTGACGCCGGAGAGCCGTGTGTGCAGATCGGCACCTCCCAGTGCCTCGGCGGTCACCTCTTCCCCGGTTGCCGCCTTCACCAGCGGAGGCCCGGCCAAATAAATCGTCCCGGTATCTTTCACGATCACGTTCTCATCGCACATGGCCGGCACATACGCGCCGCCGGCTGTGCACATGCCCATCACCGCTGAAATTTGCGGAATGCCGGCGGCGGACATGCGCGCCTGATTGTAGAAGATGCGGCCGAAATGGTCCCGGTCGGCAAACGTCTCGGCCTGCATCGGCAAAAACACGCCGCCCGAGTCGACGAAATAGAGGGCCGGCAGTCGGTTCTCCAGGGCGATTTCCTGCGCCCGGAGATGTTTTTTGATCGTCATCGGGAAATACGTTCCGCCTTTGACGGTGGCGTCATTGGCCGCGATCACACAGGGACGACCGGACACGTATCCCATGCCGGTGATCAGACCGGCCGCAGGCACTTGCTCCTCGTACATGCCGAAGGCGGCGAGAGGACTGAACTCCAGCCAGGGAGAACCCGAATCGAGCAGCGCGACGACTCGCTCGCGGGCGGTCAGTTTGCCGCGCTTCTTATGGAGGGCGACCGCGTCGGCCGGTCCGCCGGCCTGCGCGTGGGCCAAATACTTCTTCAGATCGGCCACTCGGCTCTCATAGTGAGTGTGATGGCGCTTGAACTCCTCGGAAGTGGTGACGAGCGACGTCTTCAGCACGTACATGGGAGAATCCTCACGCTCCTACCGTTGTGCCTCGGATCCCTTTAAGGAAATCGACGATCTCGCTCATGGGAGTGCCTGGCCTAAACAGCGCCCGGACACCGGCCGCTAGGAGTGTTGAGCGGTCTTCGTCGGGAATGATCCCGCCGCCGAATACGACGATGTCGTCCGCCCCCTGCTCTTTGAGCAGTTCCAACACGCGGGGGAACAGGGTATTGTGCGCTCCTGACAGCACACTGAGACCGATGGCATCGACGTCTTCTTGAATGGCCGCGCTGACGACCTGCTCAGGCGTTTGATGGAGCCCGGTATAGATGATCTCCATGCCCGCATCTCGAAGCGCGCGAGCTATGAGCTTCACGCCGCGGTCGTGCCCATCGAGCCCGACCTTTCCGATCAAGATGCGAAGTGGCGCGGTCGCGGTCGTCATATGGACACCTCATCGAGATGGTATTTTCCATCGTCGTTTCGCCGGACATAGCCGGCGTGAATCGTTGGGTCGTGTTCAAAGAGCAGCAACCAACGCTCTTCACAGGCACTGTCCAAGATGTGGCGTTTCGTCTCTAGTGTTTGGACCGGCGCTAGGTCGTAGCCCATAATGTAGGGAAGAGGTAAATGGCAGGCGGTTGGGATCAGATCGCCTAGGTAGAAGGCGGCCTGTCCTTCCGATTCGATCTTGATGCTTTGATGGCAACGGGTGTGGCCCGGCGTTACCACGGTTGTAATCCCGGGCAGCAGTTCGGTGTCGCCGTCCAGCAAGTCCCATCGATCAGCATCCGCAATCGGCATGAAGTTGGCATCCCGATAACTGGCCTTCGTTCGCTCGTTGGCTTGTACAGCGTCGTCATATTCGCCCCGCTGAACCACGTACCGGGCTTTCGGGAAAGCGGGGATCAGCGCGCCGCGGTCATTGCGCATAGTATTGCCGCCCGCATGGTCGAAATGAAGATGCGTGTTGATGACGAGATGGATGTCGTCGCGCGACAGCCCAAGGTGTTTGAGTGACCCCTCTAAGGAGACGGACCGGTCCACTGCAAACATCTTTTGAAATTTCACGTCCTCCTTGCTGCCCACCCCGGTGTCCACCAGGATATTCTTGCCATGTGCCCGGATCAGCAAACAGGTGAGACTGAGCGGGACGCGGTTCAATTCGTCAGCCGCGCAGCACCGCTCCCACAATACTTTGGGCACGACGCCGAACATGGCGCCTCCGTCCAATCGAAAGGATCCGTCCGAGAGAGGATAGAGTTCAATGTTCCCAAGCTTCATGCGCGTTTCTCACAAGACGACTGGATCACGATAGGTGCCGAAAACTTCTTTTAGGGCCGCGCAAATTTCGCCCACCGTCGCTTTGGCCTTCACTGCTGCAATCAGATAGGGCATGAGATTCTCACTGCATGCGGCAGCTTCTTGTAGCTCTTCGAGGGCGCCGGCCATTTTGAACGGATCCCGAGATTTTCTCAGGTCGGCGAGGCGCGCGACTTGGTCCTGTTCCACGTCCGGCCCGATTTTCAATGTCGGAATTGAGGGTGATTCCTGTTCTGTGAACTCATTGATGCCGACGACGACCCGTTCCTTGCGCTCGACCTCCCGTTGATAGCGCTGAGAGGCGTCGAGGATTTCGCGCTGCGGATACCCCTGCTCGATGGCCTTCACCATCCCCCCCATTCCGTCGAGTCTACGGAAATAATCCCGGGCAGCCTCCTCCAACCGATTGGTCAGGGACTCCACATAGTAGGAGCCACCGAGGGGGTCCACCGTATTTGGCACCTCGCTTTCATGGGCGATAATTTGTTGCGTGCGAAGCGCGAGTTTGACCGCGTCCTCCGTCGGAAGAGAGAGAGTTTCATCCATGGAGTTTGTGTGGAGCGATTGCGTACCGCCCAGAACGGCGGCGAGCGCTTGCAGCGCCGTGCGGACCACGTTGTTCATCGGTTGCTGCGCGGTGAGCGAGCAACCGGCTGTTTGCGCGTGGCATCGGAGTTGGAGGGAACGCGGATCGTGAGGATGATAACGGCGTTCCATCTCACGCGCCCATAACCGACGAGCCGCTCTGAATTTGGCGATCTCCTCGAAGAGATCATTGTGTACATTGAAGAAGAAAGACAGCTGCGGAGCAAACCGGTCCACGGGCAACCCAGCCTTCACCGCTTCTTCCACATACGTCAGTCCGTCGTAGAGCGTGAATGCCAATTCCTGCACGGCGGTCGAGCCGGCTTCCCGAATGTGATAGCCGCTGATGCTGACGGGATGCCACTTCGGAACGTGTGTCGCGCAATACGTGATCGTGTCGGTAATCAGTTGCAGCGAGGGTGCCGGCGGGAACAGCCATTCCTTCTGCGCGATATATTCCTTGAGAATATCGTTTTGCAGGGTGCCTCCCAAACGTTCGAGCGGGATGCCGCGCTTCTCCGCCACGGCCAGATACATGGCGAAGAGGATAGCTGCCGGACCGTTGATCGTCATCGAAGTGGTGACCTGATCGAGTGGAATGTCCTCAAACAATCGGTCCATGTCCGACAGTGACGAAACGGCGACACCGCAATAGCCGACTTCCCCGTGGGCCCGCGGATCGTCGGAATCGATGCCCATCAGTGTGGGCATATCAAAGGCGACGCTGAGACCGGTCTGCCCGTGCGCAAGCAGGAATTTGAACCGTCGGTTCGTATCGTCGGCTGTCCCGAAGCCGGCAAACTGACGCATCGTCCACAGCCGCCCCCGATACATGGTCGAGTGAATGCCTCGCGTATAGGGGAAAGAGCCTGGGGTTCCGAGGTCCGTTTCGGGCGACCATCCCTTCAGATCATCGCTGCCGTAGACGGGGTTAATTGCCATGCCCGACAGCGACGTGAATGGGGCTTTGCGTTCCTGCATGGTTATGCTCCGGCTTCCGCATGCCCGGCGTGGGAGGCCGTCTGCGCGCCCGCTTCAGTGTAACCATAGAACCCTCGGCCGCTCTTTTTCCCCAGCCTCCCGATCTCCACGTACCGGCGAAGCAGAGGACAGGGGCAAAATTTGGGGTCGCCAAGGTCCTGATGCAGCACCTCGCAAATCGCAAGGACGGTGTCCAAGCCGATTCGATCGGCGAGCGCCAGGGGGCCCACAGGATGATTGGTCCCTGCCGTCATCGCCAAGTCGATGGCCTCCGCCGGGGCCACGCCATCTTCCAAGGCAAAAATCGCTTCATTGATCATGGGCATCAGAATGCGGTTGACGATGAAGCCCGGCGTATCCTTGGAGACCACCGACATCTTGCCCAGTCGCTTGATGAACTCCAGCGCTCGATCCATCGTTTGGTCGGATGTCTCCCTGCCGCGCACCACTTCCACCAATTCCATGACCGGCGCCGGGTTCATAAAGTGAAGTCCGACCACCCGGTCCGATCGGGTTGACGCCGCACCGAGTGTGGTGATCGAGATAGAGGATGTGTTACTGGCCAGAATCGTCGCGGGCGGGACAATGCGGCCAAGCTGGCCGAACACATTGGTCTTGAGTGAGAGATCTTCGGGCACGGCCTCGATCACAAGCTGCGCATGACCTAGTGAGTCGAGCGCGGTCTTGGGATGAATACGACTCACGATGTCGCTCGCCTCGTCCGGAGAAAGACTCCCACGTTCGACGGAGCGCTCGAGTCCCGTGCGGATCTTGTCGAGCGCCTCGGCCAACGCCGGTTCAGCATTATCCAGAAGAACGACCTCATAGCCGGCCGTGGCGCAGACCTGGCTGATGCCGCGACCCATTTGGCCGGCGCCGACGACCCCGATCGTCTTGATGTCTTCGTGCGTCATCATCCCTGTCGGCTACGGCCGTTCCACCACTATGGCCAGCGCCTCGCCGCCTCCGATGCAGAGACTCGCGAGCCCTCGCCTCGCGCCACGGCTTTCCATGGCGTAGATCAGTGTCGTAAGGATGCGCGCGCCCGTGGCTCCGATCGGATGGCCGAGCGCGACGGCCCCGCCGTTGACGTTCACTCGTTTGGGGTCGAGCTCCAACTCGCGATTGATGGCTAGAGAAACCGCTGAAAAGGCCTCATTGATCTCGAAGAGATCGATGTCGGCAATCGACAGCCCTGTTGTTTTCAGCACGCGCTTGATAGCTTCGATTGGCGCGATCGTAAACCACTCGGGCGCGAGCGCGGCCCCGGCATAGCCGACGATCCGGGCCAGAGGACGGAGGCTCAGGTCGGCGGCTTCCGCTTCCGCCATGAGGACGAGCGCGGCCGCGCCGTCATTGCACGAGGGGGAGTTCCCGACCGTAAGGACACCATCTTCTTGAAAGACAGGCTTCAACTCACGCATCTTGCCGAGATTCACCCGATTGGGCTCCTCGTCCTCCGTCACGGTGACGGAGGACCCCTTTTTCTGGCGGACTTCTACGGGCACGCTCTCTCGTTTAAACGTCCCGTCGGCCGTGGCTTCCCGAGCCCGGCGGTAGCTTTCGAGGGCAAAGTCGTCCAATTCATTTCGTTTCAGTTTGTATTTGTCCGCACACAGTTCGCCGCCATGCCCCATGTGGAAGTTATTATAGACATCCCATAGGCCGTCCTTGATGACACTATCGGTCAGCTCGCCGTGTCCCAATCGGTAGCCTTGCCGCGCCTTTTCGAGAAGATACGGCGCCCGCGTCATATTCTCCATGCCGCCTGCCACGACGATCCTCGCCTCGCCCAGCGCAATAGCCTGCGCCGCCATGATCACCGTCTGAAGGCTCGATCCGCATACTTTGTTCACCGTCGTGGCGCCGACCGAATGAGGAATTCCGGCGCCGATCGACGCTTGCCGCGCGGGTGCCTGTCCGAGTCCCGCACTGAGCACACAGCCCATGAACACATTTTCGACGCGCTCCGGCGGTAGATTGACGCGTTTCAGGGCCTCGGCAATCACCACGCTTCCCAGCTTGGTCGCGGGGACCGTACTGAAGACGCCATTGAAACTCCCCAGTGGAGTCCGGACGGCGCTGACGATAACGGCACGCTGTGGCTTCATCACAGAATTTGCCCCCATTCCTCTTGCTCAATATAACTCTTGACCTTCTTCATGAAACTATCCGCTCTCGCTCCGTCGATTACACGATGATCGAAAGATAGGCTTAAATAGGCCATCGGGCGAATCGCGATTGCCTCATTGATCACGACGGTGCGTTTCTGAACCGCTCCCACACCGAGAATCGCAATCTGCGGCTGATGAATGATCGGCGTGCTGAGGAGACTGCCGAATCCGCCATGGTTTGTAATCGTGAACGTACCGCCTTGCACTTCCTCCGGGTTCAGTTTCTTCGTCCGTGCACGTTCGGCGAGATCGGTCACTTCGTGGCCCAGTTGGGTCAGCCGTTTCCGGTCGGCATGCTTGACGACCGGGACAAGGAGGCCATCCTCCAATGCCACTGCAATACCGACATGTATATCGCGTTTCTGAATAATGCCGGCCTCACCCCATGACGAGTTGAGCACTGGAAAGTCTCTGATCGCACGAGCCACGGCATGAATCACGAAGGGGAGGTAGGTCAAGGGTTGGTTTTCGCGGACCTTCGCCACGGCCGAGAAGTCGGCTTCAAATACTGTGACGACGTGTGCAGACGTATGCCGGCTCTTGACCATCCGCTCGGCGATCATCTTGCGCATGGCCGTCAATGGCAGAACCTTCTCATCTTGAGTCACGGTGACCGGCTGCTCTGTCTCAACTGATCGGGTCACAGTCTTGCGCGTATCGTCTTGTTGCGCGATGTAATCCAGCACGTCCTTCTTCGTGATCCGGCCGCCCCCGCCGGAGCCCTGGAGCAGTGATAAATCGACGCCATGTTCCCTGGCGATCTGTTTGACCGCAGGCGAATAATGATCTTCCTCGGCCGGTGAAAGATCCATTTGTCGAACGACCACGCCCCCCACACGGCTCACCACTGTCGGATCCGGCGAATCCGTATTGAGGTGAGCGAGGACAGTGCCCACCGGGACAGTCTGGCCCACAGGAATGAGCACGTCCGTCAGAAAACCGCTGGATGGGGAGGGGATTTCAAGCGCAACCTTGTCTGTCTCGACCTCTAACAGCGACTGATCCTTCTCCACTCGTCCCCCTACAGGGATTAACCATTCGATGACCGTCCCTTCAGCGATGCTCTCGCCGAGTTGCGGCATGATGATCTCGGTCTGCATGCTCCTCCGGATTAATACGCGGCTAACATACGTGCGGCTGCCACAATGTCACTTGCCTTCGGTAGAAAAAATTCTTCCATGGGCGTACTGAACGGAACCGGCGTGTCGGGCGCGGCGACGCGAAGAACCGGTCCGTCAAGGGAGTCGAAACAGTCTTCCGCCAAGAGCGCCGCAATTTCGGCGCCGATGCCCCCTGTCTTATTGTCCTCGTGCAGCATGATCGCTTTGCTGGTCTTTCTGACCGATTCGTAAATCGTTTCTTTGTCCAATGGAATCAGAGTCCGTAGGTCTACGACTTCCAACTGAATGTTCTCCTTCTCCAACACGGTAGCAGCCTCTAACGCTAGGTGAACCATCGCGCCATAGGTGATGACGGAGATGGTGCCGCCGGTTCGTTTCACCTCAGCTTTCCCGATCGGCACAATGTAATCTTCTGTCGGCAAGACGGCCTTGATCCGGCGATAGAGAAATTTGTGCTCGAAATAAATGACCGGGTTGGGATCGCGAATTGCTGCTTTGAGGAGACCCTTGGCATCATAGGGTGTGGAGGGAGCGACCAGTTTGAGACCGGGAGAATGGAAGAACCACCCTTCAGGGCATTCCGAATGGAATGGTCCGCCGTGTACTCCACCGCCAAACGGAGCTCTGATGACCATCGGCACCGGAGCGTTCCACCGATAATGATTCTTGGCGGCGACCTCGATGATCTGGTCAAACGCGCAGGAAATAAAATCGGCAAACTGCATTTCCACAACAGGCCGCAGGCCCATCATGGCGGCGCCGATGGCCGCGCCAACGATGCCCGACTCGGCAAGGGGCGTGTCGAGGACACGATGGTCACCGTACTTTTGGAGAAACCCCTCGGTGATCTTGAACGCGCCACCATACGCGCCAATGTCTTCTCCCATCAGAAAAACGCGTTCGTCCCGGCTCATTTCCTCGTCAAGCGCCTGCGAAATCGCTTCCAAATAGGTCACTTCATGAGAGGTCATCGCGTCAGCCAGGCCGGTCGTCATGATGCCACCTCAGCTTCAGTTGCGAACACACCATCCAAGGTCTCCCGCCCGTCTGGAAGTGGACTCTGTTCAGCCCATTCCACTCCGGCGTCGACCTCTTTTTTCACCCGTTCTTCAATGTCATGGAAGTACGCCTCGTCGGCATAGCCGAGTGTTTTCAACATGGCCTCGGCTTTCACAATCGGATCCTTCTTTTTCCACTCGTCGAGGAGCGCTTGGGGCACATACTTGGCGGGATCATGTTCAGAATGGCCGTGCATGCGCATGGTCTTGCACTCGAGAAACGTCGGCCCTCCGCCGGATCGCGCCTTCTGAATGGCTCGCCGTGCCGCCAGGTACACCGCGGCCACATCGTTCCCATCTACAATTTCGGCCGGCATGCCGTAACCTGTGGCGCGGTCTGCCACGTTTGCAACGGCCATCTGGTTCCGGACAGGGGTAGAATAGGCGTACTGATTGTTGTTGCAGAAGAAGACGACGGGCAGCTTGCGCACCGCGGCAAAGTTCATGGCTTCATGAAAATCACCCCGACTCGTCCCGCCATCGCCGGTGTTCGTGACGACGACATGCGGCTCCCCGCGGATATGGAAGGCCAGGGCGGCACCGGTCGCCACCGGCAGGTTGTCAGCCAGATGGCTGACAAATCCGATCACGCCGCGTTTCAGATCTCCAATATGGACATTGCCATCTTTGCCTTTCGTGGGCCCCGTTCGCTTGCCGAGATATTGCGCGATGACCTCACCGGGCGTGATGCCACGAATGAGAAAGGCTCCCATGTCCCGGTGATAGGGGGCGATGACATCCTGGCTCTGCAATGCGAAGGCGTAGCCGACGGCAATAGCTTCCATGCCGTGGCTGGTATAGACGCCCCCAACGATCCGACCTTGCCGGTAGAGCGCGGTGATGCGATTCTCGAGAGTCCGGGTGAGCTGGAGATAGTAGTACAGATGGAGGAGGTCGGTTCGTGTGATATCTTTGGCGACGACCGAAAGATCCATAAGTCCCTCCTTCACTGAAACCGTCGAGACTACAGTTCCGGCATATCTCTCCACGACAAGAGCGCCTTTCCCGCACGGCACAGTGGGCAGGACGACGGCTCCCACTGTGGCATCAAGAGATCCGCCGTATAGTAAAAGGGGAAGGAGCCAGTCAGTTCATCCATGAGGGGAAACTGGCCGCTGTCCCGCCTGGCGAAGACCATCATGCCGGCCAAGACGCCACCATGATCGGTCACGACCTTGCCTAACTTATTCACGCACTGCCCGCGTGTCGTCACGTCGTTCAAGACCAGAAAACGCTGGCCGCGTCGGATCTGGCCCGTCATGATCTCCGTTCCGATCTTGCCGGTTTCGCGGTTGTACGGCGTCGTGATGACACGGAATCGGATCTTAGGGAACAACAGCTCCGCAACCCGTTCTGCTAACACGCGTGCGTCGGAATCGGTAGTGATCAGTCCCACTACGGGTCTTTTCTCATGAAGACGAACGATCCAATCCGTCATATCGCGTGCTATCACGGTGATGAGTTGAGGAATCCGAGCGATTGATTCGAATCGCACATAGGTGGCGGTATGGTGCTCCGATACGACCTCCACATGTGTATCGAAGAAGACCGACTGCGATGTGCGAAGGATTCGAAGGATGTCCCACTCATTGAGTTTGGAGGCCGGGAACTCGCGAATGATGTCGGCAATTTTCACATCAATGTTTGGTTCTTCGTAGAGTCGCTGATGCCGGTCATGAAGCTCTTGCAGTGCGTGAGATGTCGGCGAATCAGTCACTTTCACGCTCATGATTGCTTTCCTTCTTTCATGGGCTCCTCGACAATGCGGTTTCGCAAGACGCCGATCGGCTGGATCTCCAACTCAACGATGTCCCCGGGACTTAAGTAGCGATCCAGTTCAAGTCCGCATCCTCCCCCAACAGTGCCTGATCCGAAAATATCACCGGGGTAAATGGTTTCTCCCCGCGACACATGGGCGATCATTTGTGGAAAGGACCAATGGATACTGCCGAATCGTCCTTCCGACCAGACTGCTCCATTGACGCGGGCGATCATGGTGAGCGACTCGAGAGTGAGAATTTCGTCAGGCGTGACTAGGCAAGGCCCAATGGCAGTCGCAAAATCCTTTCCCTTGGCCGGCCCAAGGCGGCAGGCCATTTCTTGAAACTGAATGTCTCTGGCGCTGAAATCGTTCATGATTGTGTAGCCGGCGATATAGTGCCCGGCATTCGATTCAGCGATATCGCGTCCCCGTCGACCGATAATGCAGGCAAGCTCCAGTTCGTAATCCAACTTCGTCGTCTTCAACGGCCAGGGCAGATCCTCATTCGGCCCAATGATCGTGCGATGGTTGCCTTTGTAATACACCGGAGCCTTGTACCATTCAGGTGGAACGGGTTGGCCTCGCTTCTTGGACGTCGCGGCAATGTGATCTTCAAACGCGATGAAATCTCGGAGGGAGGGGGGATTGGGAAGCGGCGCCATCATGCGAATGCTCTCACATGAGTACACCACACACTCTCCTTCGGGGCCGCGCATGCTCTCGCCGAGGCGCTTGGCATAGTCGAAGGCCTCGCGAGCCCTTCCCAGAGCTGAAGTACCGCCTTCGAGCAGGTCCAGCATAGAGGCAGGCACAGCGGCATTTGCTATTCGACAGGGTTGTGGCTCGTGTTGATCGGCAAGCAGTCGGCGATAGGCCATATTGAGATCAACGACGCTTTCACCATAGAGGGCGCCGGCGCGAATGAAGGCGCCCACCGGAGTCTGCACTCGAAAGCTCACGAGTTTCATGCCGGTCTCCATGTATCGGCGTAGTCTTTCACCTCTACTGGTTCCAGGTCAGGCAATACGGTAAACGGGGTGCGCGATTCGATCATGATGGCCATCTCATCTGTCGATGTCTTGGCTTGGCTCGCGTTAACGGCTTGCGGTTGCGGGCCGTGATGGATGCCTTGAGGGTGCAGGGTCATCATGCCGGGCTGTATGCCGGCGCGGCTAAAGAAGTTTCCCTGGTGATAGAAGAGTACTTCGTCATAGTCCATGTTCCGGTGGTAGAAGGGGACCCGAATGGATTGGGGATCGCTTTCCAACGGTCGTGGTGCAAAGGTTGACACGAGACATCCACCCGCCTGGAAGGTGGTATGGACGCTCGGAGGCAAATGGTAACGGGCACTCATCACGGGGCGGAAGTCTCTCACGTTGAGTTTGGCGACCCATAAGTCTCCCTTCCACCCCACAACGTCCATCGGGTAGAAGGGATAGACCACGGACGTATAGACGCCGGCTCGTTTGATGCGGACCTCCCATTCCCTTCCACCTTGCGCCTCTCCACTGGGATCCAGAGTCGGAGGCGATACCACTCCCAGATCGAACAGGGCATGTTGACCAAGCAGACCACGGTCAGGGAGTTCCATCAAGGCGGATGTTTCGATAATGAGAAAGAGTGAAGGACTAGGCTCTACTTTGATGCGATAGGTCGTTCCTTTTGGAAGCAGAATATAGTCGCCGGGTTCATACCAGAGGACGCCATAGTCGGTTTCGAACTGGCCGCGTCCGGTGTGGATGAAATACAATTCGTCACCGTCCGCGTTTCGTACGAAATAGGGCATTGTCTCGCCCCGGCGTGATACGAAGAGCCTGACATCGGCACTGCGAAGAATTTCAATGGGCGTGGCCTCGGCCAAGCGTTGATCGGAAGGGGAGAGGGCGGCGCAGGCAAAGGCGCGGGGACGAAGCGGTCCTTCGATGCGCACCCAGCCGGTTGGAGGGTGCCGCCGATATAGATGTGAGGCCGGGCCGCTAAATCCGTGACGGCCGTGCTCTTCTTCGCACAGGCCCTCGGGCACACCGACATGCGCCTGGTTGGGCGCGCAGCCTTGCTTGATTAGGTACATCGCGGGCCTCGCGTATGTTTTTGCTCAAGACGCAAGACGTGTGGTCGTCGAGACATCGCTTGCCGGGAGTGCCTCGTAATCGATGATCGTTTGTTCTACGCCTGTGATCTGGTCCCGTTCGATATCCTTATAGAGAGCTTCAACGGTACCCCGCACGAATGTCTTGGCTTGTTCGTCCCCATGCTGACGTTGAGTCAGCTCCAGAAACATGCCGCCGCCAGGGAATAACGGATAGGTGAATCGCTGTTTCAAGGGACCAAATCCATCCCGACCTTCTTTCAACGGACCGCTGAATTTGACGCCATGCGCTTCCCACTCTCGGCAGACGGCTTCGATGTCATCCACTTCAATCGCGACGTGCTGGATGCCCTGGCCGTATTTTTCGATAAACTCGTTGATCTGGGATTTTACGACCTTGTCCCTCCCATGCATAAGCGCGATCTTTGCTTCCCCGCGCTGGACCACCACCGTATCCATGCTGGATTTGTCGCTTCCGACGTCTTGCGCTGACCAGATGACTTCGAATCCGAGAATTTTCGTGAAGAGGTACGCACACGCTGCAAGATCCTCAACGCAGAGGGTCACATGATCAATGCCCATGGACTCTTTCATAAGATCCCTCCTCTCACAACAAGATCCAGGAGAGCGGGCGAGCGCCGTGTTGTCTCGTGCCGTCAGTATAACAAATAAAATATATGATGCAATATAAATATTATATCAAAATACATTGAAAGGGACGGTCGTCATTCAGTGGCATGGCATGTGATGGCCATAAGCACCAATAACAATAGGTAAGATTGAGAGAAATATTATCTTGTCAGAGCAATAGGAACATTATATCATGCCAGTAGTGCCTGAAGGGTGTCGTGAGGTTTCTCCTTGATCGAGGAGGTGCAGCATGGCCTTCTATGATGAGATGCGGACGGAGGTGTTGCAGCATGGCGCCATCAATAATCCTTATCTCTCCCGGTTCACAATGGGTGCTCTGACCGATGAAGAGCTACGAATCTTCGCGCTCGAGTTTTATAACTTCGCGCGGTTCTTTCCGAAGATCCTCGTTGCCCAATTGGTGAATACCGAGGATGAAGCGGTAGCCGACGAATTGACGCAAGTACTCTATTCCGAACTTGGCGATGGTTGTACGAAGCGACGGCATGAATTGCTCTATCGTGATTTCCTCAGGTCGATAGGGATCGACGTCCATGAGGCGATGGCTGGAGCGATGTTACCGTCTACTCGGGCATACATCGACGGCATGGAACAGTTGTACAGTAGCGGCAATCATACCAGGGCACTGGGGGCATCCTTTGGCTTGGAGAATATGGCGATTACGATGTGGGATCACCTGATCCCAGGGCTCGAAAAGCTTCGTCGAGATCGGGTGCCGGTGATGGACCTGACGTATTTCACGTTCCATCGTGAGCTGGAGTCGACCCACGAAGAGGCCATGGCCAAGGCGGTGAGGGCGATTGACGCAGCGCCCGGTCTCGTGTCAGGAGGACTGTCTCCGGCGGAGTCAGACGCTTTTCGCAACGGGATGCTCACCGTATTGGATTACCTAGAAGGATTTTGGAAGGGGTTGGATCACGCCGAGGCGCAGACCTCTGAAGACGTTGTCCATACTGAGTCGGCGGCTCGTCAATGAACGGCGAACGTCTTTGTATCGCGCAGCCTTCATGACCAGAGGCGAGGATGTCTGAGATTCCCAGGTATGTCGAGCAAGTGAAGGACCGCTATCGGCTCACGAGTGATTATGCCTTGGCGGAAAAGCTTGGGATCGCCCAACCAGATGCCAATCTTATCCGGCGCGGCTTGAAGGTGCCGAAGCCAGAACTCTGCATCAAGATTGCCAAGTTATTGGGCAAAAATCCCGTCGAACTGCTGCTCAGTGCGCAAAAGGACAAGGCTCCGGCACAGGCTAAAGAGTATTGGACGCTGGCATTAACGGCCGTCGAGGTCATGCTGCATGTACCCAAGAGCCCAAAATACATCCCGCGAAAAGTGGAAGCCATCGGGCGTGAATTGCGCCAGCTTGAATCCCTGACCCTGACCTATGAAGGTGCGGCGGCCAGTGCAGAGGCGGTTCGCCTGATGGAAACGTCGGAGCGATCGGTCGATACGCTGATGGAGCGCTGGAACATTTGGAAAAAAGGCGAAGCCCTTTACCCGAGCTATCTACTAGCCAATCAGGCCGCCGTGGGCCGTGGGGTCAAGATTCGCCGGCTGCTGGTCCTGACTCGCGATCAGATGCAACGGGCCGCCTTAGTCGCCGATGCGGCGCATGTGATGGACGATCAGCAACGCGCCGGTATTAAAATTTATTATGCGTTCCGAGAGGAGTTGATCCGTTCACCTGCCTTCCAAAGACTAGAGGAAGATTTCAAAAAGCATGGCGCCGCACAGGATCTCAATGCTGCGATGTTTGATGGTGAAATCCTGATCTTTTCTCAATCGTATGGCCAGGTGCCTCTCGGAATGGTGGGAAAACCCACCCCGATCACGATGATCAATGAGTTGATGATTACCTGGAAACCAGAGCTGATTCGAGACTTGAATCCGGCTCCGCTGTTCGATATGACGCGGTATGTCTTTGAATATGACGGTGCTAAATCATTCAAGGCGCAGGTCGCGCGCGTGAAAGGCGCTACATTCGGGAGAGTCTCGTGAAATTTCCCTGTGAGCCTTTTAAGATCAAAGTAGTGGAGCCTATCCGGCGAACGACGCGGGAGGAGCGCGAAAGGCTGCTCAAAGAGGCTGGGTACAATCTGTTTCAGTTGCCGGCTGACAGTGTGTATGTGGACCTGCTTACGGATAGCGGAACCTCAGCGATGAGCGACGATCAGTGGGCCGGCATGATGATGGGAGATGAATCCTATGCCGGCAGCAAGAACTATTATCATTTTGAAGCCGCCGTGCGCTCCATCTTTGGGTTTAAGCATGTGATTCCTACCCACCAAGGCCGCATGGCCGAAAACCTTCTGTTTTCCACGGTGGTGAAGCCTGGCATGTGCGTACCCAACAATATTCACTTCGATACTACGCGTGCCAACATCGAACATCAGCAAGCCGAGGCAGTCGATCTGGTCATCAAGGAAGCCTACGATCCTCAGTGCGACCTGCCGTTTAAAGGCAACATGGATCTGGTCCGTCTGGAAGACGTTATCAACCGGGTAGGTTCGGCGCGTATTCCGCTGGCGATGCTCACGATCACGAATAACAGCGCCGGCGGGCAGCCGGTCTCGATGGAAAACATCCGCCTGACTCGAGCGCTGCTGAATCGTTATCACATTCCTCTTTTCTTTGACGCTTGTCGGTTCGCCGAAAACTGTTTTTTCATTAAAGAGCGAGAGCGCGGGTATGCCGACATGCCGATGCTGGAGATTGCGCGGGAACTCTTCAGCTATGGGGATGGATGCACCATGTCCGCGAAAAAAGATGGACTGGTGAATATCGGTGGCTTCCTGAGCCTCAATCACGATCAGTGGGCACAAGACATCACCAACATGCTGATCCTCGTGGAAGGCTTCCCGACCTATGGAGGACTGGCGGGCCGCGACTTGGAAGCCATGGCCCGTGGGCTTCGGGAGGTCCTTGACGAGGAATATCTTCGTTTCCGGATCGGTCAAGTCCGCTATCTGGGCGAGTTATTGGATAGTGCCAGCGTGCCGATCTTGAAGCCGATCGGCGGCCATGCGGTGTATCTCAATGCAAAAGAATTTCTCCCGCATCTTCGCCCCGAAGAATTTCCAGCTCAAGCGCTCGCGGTGGCGCTCTTTCGGGAATATGGCATTCGAGGAGTGGAAATCGGGGCGGTCATGTTCGGAAAGAGAGACTCGGCAACTGGAAAAATGATCTACCCTGAGTTGGAAATGGTCCGTTTAGCGATTCCACGGCGCGTCTATACCAATATGCAGATCGCGTACGTCGCTGAGTCTCTTATTGAACTGTACGGCCACCGCGACCTGGTCAATGGTCTGACTCTCACCTATGAAGCGCCTGTCCTTCGGCATTTTACGGCTCGATTTCAAGAGTTCCCGTCTTCCCAATACAGCAGCTAATAAAATGTGCTCCGCTTGTGTCTATCGCCATCATCCAGTGATGGCTGCGACGGCGTTATGCCTGCTGAGTAGCCTGGGGGTGGGACTTAGTACGGTGCCTGTCACGGAGCGACAGTTTGGGGGGATTCCGGCGATCGGCAGTTTGTACCTTAAAAGCCTGAAGGGCGGAAAGACTAAATCCGGCTGTCCCCTGTAGAAAGAGCATGTACAGTCAAGGTGCTTATGGACGGGGGACTCGTGACGAGGAAGAAAATGGATCTCTGGAGCTGATACTCTGAATCAGAAGATTCAGGGACTCTCGGTATTGTGGCTATGGGCAATCGTCGCGTCATGATGAGAAGACTTGGCGGCACACATCGGGGATAATCCATCCAATAGCAGTTTCCATCCCATGGCCATCCCGCCCCACAAAGCAATTTCTCGCTCGAGCGCGATGGTGATCATGTCGGCGCTCCACTGATCGATAGGGACTCTCCGCATGCCACCGTTTGGGTCGGGCCATTCGATGGGATTGAGTAGCCCCATTTCCTTTCGTTCTCGAAGATACGGATAATCCTGCGCGATGACCTGCTTATGCCCCAGGTGCCGCCACAACGCTTGCTCGGCGGTGAGATCATGCTGACGAAACGCCTGAAGCTGCACGCTCAAGAATGCGGCGATTCGGCGAAAGGGAGAGAAGACCTTCCAGGCAGGCGCTCCTCCACACTGAACCACGGTCGTCGCAAGGCGATAGTCCTCCTCAGCGTTGCGTCGATACGAGTCACAATAGTCTGCCCCTGCCAGCGCATACGCCGCAAAGCAAGCCAATTGCGCAGTCTCGAGTCCGAGCATCTCGAGTTGTAAGCGTTCCTCAATCTGTTTGTCGGGGTCCGTTTCTTTCAGCACGCGGGCTCGCAGTGCATGCACACGGTCAAGATGGGCTTGGAATTTTCCCTTGGCCAGCCGAAAGCGTTCTGTGTGCGGGCCGGTGATCGTGAGTTCCTCGGGATCTAAACTCGCGTCGACTTCGACAAGGACATGCAGCTGGTCCGGCTCAGCTTGTTCCACCACGCGCAACAGTTGCATGTGCACATGGTCGGCGATGGCGGCCTCGCGCGCATACCATGCTTTTCCCTTCAGGTATTCCGGTGTGAGTTTCGCGAAATGGTCGATGATTTCGAGCCGCGCCCGAACGAACGCCGCCGCTTGGGCAATGTCGGGCGCCTCACCCGCGCTGATCGGCTCATCGATCACGGTATGAACTTGAAGAAGTGACGATGCCATGGCCGGCATCGCCGCCAGACCATCACTCACCACCCAGAGAAGGATACCCACTCGAAGGAGATGACTGTGCATGATTCTCATTGTACCTCACGAGCGGTGGCCGCTGCAGGCAGTTACTGAATGAAGATGTTGGGATTGGACTTCAGCGTCTGGTCGCCGCGCGAGTCAAGGTCCTAGATCGTCAAGTCTCTTCACAAGCGCAGCGGATGGTCCAATCGCGCCCCAAACTTGTTGCAAACGTGATGCTGAGGAGGCAGCGGAAGGGTTACCATACTAATTCTAGTGGAAGCTGGCCGTTTCGCTGTATATCGCACATCGCATCCGGTGCAGAACCGCACAAGAGAGCGCCCCGCAATGAGCGTTCATTGTTGATCAATTGCTTATGGCCCTTACGGCTGGCAGCCGGCTTGCTCCTTTCGTAGTGCCGATTCACTACATTGGAGGAGGGCGATATGTTGGCATCTCCCCGACTTCTCATCGTTGATGATGACCCCATGCTCCTTAGACTGCTGTCTCTCCTGGTTACTTCCCAACTCGAACAAGTGCTTGTTGATACCGCCGATTCTCCCTTCATTGCGCTTGATCGTGTTAAGGCCAACGCTTATGACGTAGTCATCAGTGATGTTCGGATGCCCGGGATGAATGGCATCGATTTGGCCTCACGTATTGGAGAAATCAGCCCCAGCACCGCGATTGTGCTCATCAGTGGAGCACTGGATCATTCCGACCGCGTCTGGTCGCGCGACATCTTTGCATACCTAGAGAAACCTATCGATCAGCACGAGTTTGTTCGTATCGTCGTACACGCGATAGAGAAAGGTTGCCCTCAATGTCCTGCAACGAAGGAGGCAATGGCGGTTGAATTGACCCTCTATGCGCATTGCTATGGAGATTAGATCGTCACTATTACCCGATGGATCTATCGATCCAGCAACCATGCCTAGGACCATTAGTGGGTGTCTTTGGATAGCGCCGGGTCTTCAGCAATTGGCTCTATCGGCTGAATGGTCGATGGATAGAGAGGGATGATCGAACCCCGGGTGAGGATGAGTGATCTTGGCCGACAGAAACTCAGGATCGATGCCCAATGACGCGTTTCCGATGATGTCTTTCACAGGCCTCCTCATGCCGAGCGTAAGATACAAGGAGCTCATCATCCAATATGTGGTGCGTCAAAATCGGTATAACGAATGGGTCACGGATGTCATGGTCTTTGCGCACCCGACCTCGCGCCAAGGCGAAATTATTCTCATGGGAGAGAAGTTTCAAACGGAACAAGAAGCCCATCTCGGCGCGGTGATGGCTGGGCAGGCCCACATTGATCGTATTATTGCAGAGTAATGGCATACGGCCTCGTCCCTTCCTGTGCACAGTAACGTTAGACGTGCGATTGGTTCCGGTGTTTAGCCTTGCTCGCGACACGGCTGTCCATCGGGATTCCGAAAAGAGACGAGTCAGGCCCAACAGAGCGGTTGGGTGATAAAATTCATGGATTACCCGACGCTGGCTTGGTACATTCCATCATTGGATGGCCTGGCTTCTAAGTGCCTTTTGTCTATGGGAGGCACTCATGATCAACAGAACAGTAGCACGAACTCGCCATTTACCCCTTGCCGCTGTTTTATCCTCATTGCTGGTCCTGCTTCTGACATCTTTTGTGCAAGCTGACGCTGGGAAGCGTCCTTTCTGGACTGAGAAATCTGCTTTTCTTGAAGGTGAGGATCTTTTCGTGGTGGGAGTAGCGAGCCATGCTCGCACGCTAGAAGAGGGACGGCAGCAAGCGTTTGAACGCGGGAAGATTGAACTGATGAATTATGCGCAGGTGACGACCCTAGAAGCTCAAGGGCTCATTATCGAGACTCAGATGACCTATGAAGAGGTGAATGAGGACGGCACTGCCACCGTCTTCCGGTTGCTTCGAGTGCCGGTACTGAGGTTGCTTGAGATCCAAGGGCAGCTTCAATCGCAAGGTCACGCACAAGGCCATGCGTTAGATCATGCTCGGCAAGAGCTTCTGGTCCACAAGCATTCGCTTGAAGACAAGGCAGTGGAGATAGAACAGCAGAAGCGAGAAGTTGAATTGCTTCTTAAACATCTCGAAGTCCGATACCCAGAGACGATCGATGCCAGTTCTCAGTCAGCACAGGACGACTCTCTTACAAGTCGCATGGAACGAGCCGAGACAAAACTTGCCAGCCGTGAACGAGATCTGATGGAGCTTAGCCGACGAGCGAAGGATCGGATTGCGCACGAGACAGTCAGCGACGCACAGAGGTGCCGACTCCTGGTGCTTGGAATGACGGCGGCGGAGGTGAAAACAATCATGGGTGAGCCTCGGAGGTCCCTCTCGATGGCGCCGACATGGTGGTTTTATGGCAGACCCGTGACCATTAATCTTCACTTTCGCGATGAGTACCTCAGCGCCATTAGTTACGATGCGCCTAACGGCAGCGAAAATGGCTGCCCTCCGTTCCTGAGTGAGCCAGCCCCGGTAAGTGAACGCTGAAAGGTACCGATGCGGGCCGCACTGTATCGTATACAATTACAACGGCCTATCGGCCTAGCCAAAAAATGAAACAAGCGGTCAATAAAAAAACCAGGCAGCGTGCTTGTTAGTGGGTCTTTTTGTATTCTGACCATGGGATGCTTTGCCACCCTCGCTCAATGCTGGGAGGCCTTTGACCAACAGATGAAAGCGGACGTTGGAACCAAAACAGCGAAAGATTATATTTCCCTGTGGGGAAAGCCAGCCAAATATAGCGTTCTAGAAAATGGAGGCGAGGTGGTTCCAGAACCTCGTTGACATGCAGTTGCGAAGCGGGCGCTCCAATGTCATTTTATAAGATCCCTGTTCCTGGACAAAGACTGGGATAAGCCGTATTGTCTTCCGCCATGACTGACATAGAATACCGCCACGTGAATGCCCAACAGTTCTTGATCAATACGGCTTGTGGGGGTGATCTCAATGACGCGCTTTATCCAGGAGTTTCTTCGACAGTCAAATGAACTGTTGGAAGAACTTCACAGGAATCCACGGGTGACATATCTTGATATCCATCTCCTGGAGACCCAAATACATATTTTTCAGTTCGAACTATTAAAAATTAAACAAGAAAAGCATCTCGGCTTGGATGAGCGCCCCGTAAAATCTTTGCCGACGAAAGCCAATTCCAGTTATGGGAGTATTAAGAAGAAGGACAAGAGCTAAAGCTGCTCGGCATAAGCTGCCGGCGCAGAAATCATTTATGAGGATTTCAGTTCTACGAGATATACTTGCTTCGGTGTTCAGCAGCGATGTGTAAATGGGATGATCTCCCAAGCGATTCTATTCATGAGCGTACTTGCTCCGAGACTTGTATGCCTCGAACACCATCGGAGTGGTGGATGATCCGCTCGCCGTGCTGCCGTGTTATGGGCCGGCATCATCATGATGATGCTATGGATGCTCAGGTCATGTCTTGATGTCCACGCTGCTTGTGCTGCTGCTGTCCTGTTACATCGCAGGGTCTGTCCTTCCTCTATGCGTTCCGCACAATTCCCGCGCCCAAAATCTTCTCGCTCACGGGCTTGCTGGCGCAGCGAGTCTGCTTGGAATTGGACTCGGATTGTGCGGCCTTGTCGCATCCAAGCCTCTCACACTCTCTCTTCCCTCCAGCATTCCCCATCTCGAGTTTGCGTTCCGCCTCGATGCCTTGGCGGCTTTCTTCATCTTAACCATCTCGTTGGTCGGACTCGCGGTCTCGGTGTATGCCTTCGGCTATGTCACCAAGTTTTATGGCCGGACGTCGATTGGGGTGCTGGGCGCCCTCTTCAACGGCTTTCTTCTCTCCATGACACTGGTTGTCCTCGCCGACAATGGGTTTTTCTTTCTCATTGTCTGGGAACTCATGTCGCTCCTGTCCTATTTCCTTGTCGTGACAGAACACGAGAAGCCTGACGTCCGCTATGCGGGGTTTTTCTATCTCATCATGACCCATATCGGCATGGCGTGTATCATCCTAACTTTTTTGGTCTTCTTTCAGGATACCCACTCATTTGCGTTCTCAAGCTTCCGCAGTCCCGATACTCCATTGTCGGAAGGCCTGCACACATTGGTCTTCTTCACCGTCTTAATTGGATTCGGCACCAAAGTAGGCATTGTCCCGCTCCACGTGTGGTTGCCCTATGCCCATCCTGCGGCTCCGTCACATGTATCGGCGTTGATGTCTGGTGTCATGATCAAGATGGGGATCTATGGAATGGTTCGCGTCTATTTCGATCTGCTGGGCGGCCAATTTCCCTGGTGGTGGGGGTTCATCATCCTGCTTGTTGGTGCCGTGTCGGCTCTCCTAGGTGTGATGTATGCACTCATGCAGCATGATCTCAAAAGTCTGCTTGGCTTCCATAGTGTAGAAAACATCGGGATCATTCTGTTGGGTATCGGAGCCGGGATGGTCTTCCACACGTACGGCTTGAACGAGGTTGCCGCTCTCGGCCTGCTTGCCGCCCTCTATCACACGATCAACCATGCCGCCTTCAAGGCCTTGCTATTCATGGGAGCCGGCTCGCTACTCTTTGCGACGCATACACGAAATATTGAAGAGTATGGCGGACTGTTGCGTCGGATGCCGTGGACCGGCTTCTTTTTTCTTATCGGGGCCCTTTCGATTGCCGCCCTGCCCCCGACGAACGGATTTGTCAGCGAATGGCTGATCTTTCAAAGTCTCTTTTTGAGCTTCCAACTGCCGAGCCTATTTTTGAAGCTGATGCTTCCCATTGCCGCGGCCATGTTGGCCCTCACCGGCGCCTTGGCCCTGGTCTGCTTTGCCAAAGCGTTCGGGATATCATTCCTCGCCCAACCTCGCAGTCTGCATGCGCGGCGCGCCGTTGAGGTCCCTCTATCGATGCGCGCCGGCATGGGGACGCTGGCGCTCCTCTGTGTCGTCCTGGGGCTTGGACCCATGTTAGTTGTGCCGCTGTTAGATCGAATTACCGGCCCATTCACCGGCGCCGCCATCAGTGCACAAGTGCTGGCCCTCGATGGCTGGGCGTTAGCCCCGGTGAAAGTGGAGTTCTCCAGCATTTCAACTCCGGTGCTCGGAGCGATGTTGATGGCATTGGGCGCGCTGGGGCTTCTTCTCGCCGTCATAATGGGAGGACCGCTCACGAAGCGATACTACAAGACCTGGGCATGTGGGCTGAACCTCAGCCCCCGCATGGAATACACCGCGACCGGGTTTGTGCAGCCGATCAAACGGGTGTTTGAGACGATCTACCAGCCGACGGTCAAACTGGAAACTGAGTTCCTAGAGGAGTCGAAGTATTTCATCAAGCATCGACGGTTCGAGTTTCACATCGAACCCGTATTCGAAAAATATCTCTATACGCCGATCGTGACGTATTGCTTGGCGGCCGCGGACCGGTTCCGGATTATCCAGGCCGGCAGCCTCCACCTGTATCTGGCATATATCTTTGTCACGTTGGTTGTCCTGTTGTTATTTGCCGTGTAAAGAGCGTCGTCAACTCATGCATTTTGGAGTAGGTCTGACGGGCAAGGAGAGGGCGTGAACCTGGCCATGGCGGTCGTCATCGTTCAGATTGCGATGCTCCTGGCGCTCCCTCCGTTTATCATCGGCCTGATTCGAAAGGTAAAGGCGCGCCTCCAGTGCCGAAGAGGCGCCAGTGTCCTCCAGCCCTATGCGGATCTGGCCAAGTTGTTCAAGAAACAGCCGGTCGTCTCATCCACGACCTCGTGGATCTTTACGGCCACTCCCTACATCGTATTCTCCTCCACGCTGGCCGCCGGTTTATTGGTGCCGATCTTTGTCTCCCAGAATCCGTTCAACTTTGCCGGCAACGTCATCGCGTTGGTGTATTTGTTGGCCCTTGGGACCTTCTTTTTGATCCTGGCCGGCTTGGATGCAGGATCGGCATTCGGCGGGATGGGAAGCAGCCGCGAAGCCATTGTCGCGACACTCGCCGAACCCGCCATGATGCTGTCCATTTTCGCGATCGCGCTGACAGCCGGGTCCACGAACCTCAGCACGATCGTGCATAAGACGGCACTGATGGAAGGCATCATTACCGCTCCACCGCCGCATTTAATGGCCCTAGTAGCGTTCTTCGTCGTTGCCCTGGCGGAGACGGGTCGCGTCCCGGTGGATAATCCCGCCACGCATCTCGAATTGACGATGATCCATGAAGCGATGCTGCTTGAGTACTCGGGGCGATATCTGGCTCTACTTGAATGGGCCGCAGGGATCAAGCTGCTGGTGTTTCTCAGCGTGATCGCCAACGTCTTTGCCCCGTGGGGCATTGCCACCAGCGTCACGCCGGCAAAGGTGGCGGTAGGCATGGTCGTGTATGTAGTCAAGGTCTCGGCCCTAGCGCTTCTCATCGGTGTGATCGAATCTATGTTTGCGAAGTTACGGCTCTTCCGCGTTCCGGAGCTACTCGGGGCAGCGTTCATTCTGTCGCTACTCGCGCTCGTCTTTTTCTACACCTTGCGAGGTTGACGTGTCCTCGATGTCGCCACACGCCGGCTCCCAACTGGTGGACCTCTGCGCCGTCCTCCTTCTGCTCACCTGCTTCGCGATCGTGGCGCAACGGCGGCTTTCGGCTTGTGTCGACCTCTTCGCCCTGCAGTCGCTCTTTCTAGCTGCCACGGCCGCATTGGTCGCATTCCTCACGGGTATCCACCACATTTATATTGCCGCGGCGCTCACCATTCTCATCAAGGTTTTTGTGATTCCTCGGATTCTGAAAAAAGTGATCGAGCGACTCAACGTATCGCGGGAGCTGGTGATGAACGTGAATATTCCGGCCGGCCTCCTCATTTGCGGAGCGTTGGTGATAATTGCGTTTTTCATCACGCAACCGATCATTCCACTCGGATATCTCCTGACCAGGGACTCCCTGGCGATCGCTCTCGCAATTGTTCTCATCGGCTTTTTTACGATGATCGCAAGGAAGAAGGCCGTCACTCAAATGGTCGGCTTCTTGGTGATGGAAAATGGACTGTTTCTCGGCGCCACGGCCGCGGCTTATGGCATGCCGTTGATCGTCGAACTCGGCGTGTTCTTCGATGTCTTGGTCGCCGGCCTAATCGTGGGAATCTACACGCACCGGCTGCAGGATGCCTTCGACAGTGTCGATACGAGCACACTCACCGTCTTGAAAGAGTGAAACGACCGTGTTAGCACATCAACGAAGAAAGACCGCCCAGTGCTGCCGATAATCGTCTTGTTGGTTGGGCCGTTCATCGCAGGCCTGCTGAGTCTTGTGATCGGCTGTTCGCGCCTGCTGCATGTGGTCAACTTCTCCACCATGTTAGCGCTGGTCGGCGCCGATACTGCCCTCACCACACGGATCCTGTCGCATGGACCCATCATCGCGCTTGGCGACCTGGTGTACATCGATGCCCTGTCGGCATTCATTCTGTTGATCATCACCACGATTGGACTCTCGTGTTCACTATACATGTGGTCCTATATGGACGAGCAGGTGGCGCGAGGCATCATCGCGCCAAAACGACTCAGTGTGTTTTTCTTCCTCTTTCACATGTTCCTCCTTGCCATGGTGGCGGCCACCATCGCCAATAGTCTCGGCGTCCAATGGGTGGCGTTGGAAGGCACGACGCTGGCTACGACCTTTCTGATCGCATTTGTTCGACGGCGTGAGTCGTTGGAAGCGGGATGGAAATATCTCATTCTCTGTTCAGTCGGCATCGCTCTGGCGCTCTTCGGCATTGTCCTGACGTATTACTCCTCCGTACGGGTGCTCGGGGACGTCAGCGCGGCGCTCAATATTACGTCGCTTATTGGTGTGGCAGATCGGCTGGATCCTCACGTGCTCAAATTGGCCTTCATTTTTATCTTGGTCGGCTACGGCACGAAGGTCGGATTAGTCCCGATGCATACATGGTTACCGGAAGCCTACAGCGAGGCACCGGCTCCAGTCGCCGCCATGTTGGCGGGCGTGCTGGAAACGGTCGCGGTGTATGCGATCGTGCGCAGCAAGATTCTCGTGGACCAGGCGCTTCCTCCGGAGTTCAGCGCTAACCTTCTCATGCTCTTTGGATTTATCTCCTTTGCGGTGGCGGCCTTTTTTATGCTGATTCAACACAACTACAAGCGTCTCTTCGCGTACTCCAGCATTGAGCACATGGGGCTCGTCATGATCGGGTTCGGAATCGGCGGCGTGGCGGGGACGTTCGGCGCGCTCTTTCACCTGCTCAATCACGCGCTGGCCAAAGCACTGGCCTTCTTCACGGCCGGCAATATCCATCGGCGATTCAATACTGTTGAAATTGACGGTGTGAAAGGCCTGGCGAAGGCTCAGCCGGTGACGGCCGTGGCGCTTGTGGTGGCGGGGTGTGCGCTCGTCGGCCTGCCGCCGTTCTCACCATTCTTCAGCGAACTGCTGATCGTGTTATCCGTAGCGACCCAGGACTTTGCGTCCGATACGATTCATGCCGGCCGGTTTATTACGGTCACGATCTCGGATGAAGTCCGAAGCCTTGGAACCGTGTCCCTATTGATGCTCTTTGCCCTGATTGCGTTTGGCGGATTCATGTATCGAATCGGTGCAATGGTTTGGGGTGAGGCACCCGAAGGGTCCATACAGCCTGAGCGATGGACGCCAGGGTACGTGTCCCTTATTGCAATGATCGTGGCCTTGATAGGACTGGGGTTTGCGCTGCCCGGACCGCTTAAGCTATTACTCAATCAGGCCGTTAAGGTTGTGCTGGCGAGGTAAGACATGTCCACCATCGATCCAAACTCTTCCGATCCGGCGGTCGAGGCGCTTCAGGCAGCCTTTGGTGCGGCCATCATCAAGCGCGATTCCCTCCGCGGCATACCGATCCTAACACTCAAAAAGGACGATGTGCCGGTCGTCGCCCATTACGTGCACACGCATCCAAGTTTGCGGGGAACGCTGTCACTGCTGTGGGCCGTGGATCATCGGCCTCATGAGGCACGTTATGGACTGTTCTATCTCTTCACGCTCACCGAACATCGAGATTGGCTTCTCCTGAGCACGGAGTTGCGTGACGATGACCGTCTCTTTCATTCCATCACACCTCACGTCCATGCGGCTCAATGGTATGAGCGAGAAATTCGAGATATGTTCGGCCTCATTCCTAAAGGGCATCCGGACTTGCGGCGGCTCGTCAGACACGAGCATTGGCCCAAGAGCACGCATCCGCTCAAGAAAGACTTTCAATGGGACACCGTGCTGAAACGGGCACAGGGCGAGTACACGTTTCGTCACATTGAGGGCGAAGGAGTGTTCGAGGTGCCGGTCGGACCGATTCATGCGGGCATCATCGAGCCGGGACATTTCCGGTTCTCCGTCGCCGGCGAGCCCATCATGCAACTCGAGGTCCGACACTTTTGGAAGCACCGGGGCGTTGAAAAACTCTTTGAGCAGCAGCACATGACGGCCGGGGTGCCGCTCGCCGAGCGGGTGTCGGCCGACACGACGATCGGGCATAGTCTGGCGTACTGCCAGGCGGTGGAAGACCTGTTTGACATCGATGTGCCGATTCGGGCCCGATACCTGCGCACGCTGTTTCTTGAGCTTGAGCGCCTGCACAATCATCTCGGCGATGTCGGCGCCATCTGTAACGACACGGCCTACGTAGTGGCGCATTCGCATTGTGGCCGCCTCAAAGAGCGAATCATGCAGCTTAATGACCGACTCACCGGGTCGCGGTTTCTTCGAGGGGTCAATCGAGTGGGCGGTGTCGCCCTCCAACTCACTGCCGAGCAGATGAGCGGCATCGTTGAAGAACTCAACGACATCGAACGCGACTTCTCCGAGATCGAGCGAATCCTCTCCGCGAATGCCTCACTCACGGATCGTCTCGAGACGACGGGGGTGTTGTCGGAACGCATTGCATGGGACCATGGCGTAATGGGCGTCGTGGGCCGCGCCTCAGGAATCGATCGAGATCTCCGCCGCGACCGCCCCTTTGCAGCCTACGATCAGCTCTCGATCAAAGTTTCACTCTATCGCTACGGGGATGTCCGGGCGAGAATGCGCGTACGGCTGGATGAAATCCACGAGTCCATACGGCTCATCAGAGTCATCCGTACTCAGATGCCGAGCGGTCCGATCATGGCCGACCCAACCCGCACGCCGCAATCCAGTGAGTGGGCTCTCTCGGCGGTCGAAGGCTGGCGCGGCGAAATCCTGTATATGGTCATGGCCGGCCAGGAAGGTCAGATACACCGATGCAAAGTGCGCGATCCGTCCTTTGTGAATTGGCCGGCGATCCAGTGGGCCGTGATCGGGAACATCATCCCGGACTTTCCGTTGATCAATAAAAGTTTTAATCTCTCATATGCTGGCAATGATCTCTAATGAGAATTAGGCCCTAATCTGAGAGGATACAGATGTTTCGTATCATCAAAAAAAGCCTGAAGACGCGCGTCGTCACGGGACAGTACCCAAAGACTGAGAGTGCGTCTAGACTCGTAAGTCCTGAAGCGGCCCACAAGATGAAGCCGTTTCAACACTCGCTCACCATCCGGGAAGTCGATACGGGATCCTGTAATGGGTGCGAAATGGAAATGAATGCGCTGACCAATTCGGTTTACGATGTGGAACGGTTTGGAATCCATATCGCGGCGTCACCGCGCCATGCCGATGCACTTGTTGTGACCGGCCCCGTGACGGTGAATATGGAGCGAGCCTTGAAGGATGCCTATAAGGCGACGCCCGATCCAAAAATGGTCATTGCGCTCGGCGATTGTGCTCTCAATTGCGGCGTGTATAAGGGCAGCTATGCAGTAGCGGGTCCCGTGGACCGACATATTCCTGTCGATGTGCGTATCCCTGGTTGCCCACCGCGACCGGCAGAAATCATTGACGCACTGCAAGCCCTTCGTCTAGATGAGAACAGGGGCCCTCAGTCTCTATTCTAAAACATTCTCGCACAGCCTTTTCCTGGCTGCATCTTAATGTGGCTTTCATGCCATGCGATCGAAGCAATGAACAAGTTGAAGAGATCCCTCTGCTCAATGAGAGAACAATTTCCCTTCCGGTCCAGTAAGGCGCTTTTGAAGTGACAATGAATGCCATGACAGGGAAGAGATTCTGCTCGAGATAGCCATGGGCTTCTGGATCCGTAAGCATCTCTTGACACCAGATACTCTAGTTTATACTTTCCATTCAGGGCATAGACGATTATGAACAGGATCATTTAATCAGCTGAATGGCGTTTCGATGACATGGTAGACCATAGAAAGGGCAGGACAATGAGGACTGGCGTGACGCGCTTTTGCGTAGGGTTGGCGAGCATCTGTTGCATTCTACTCTTTACTTTGGATGTGCAGGCGGCGGGGGAGGACAAGGCGATTGCGAAGTTGATCCAGTCGGTCTCTCACGCCATGGTGGATCTTCCCAAAACGAAAAATGTAAAAGCGGTGTTGCAATATTTTGCCGGGGATTATACGTTTTTGGAGGACGGTGAGTTTAAAACTCTCAAAGACCTGGAGGAAGTGCTTCATAGTTTTGCCGCGGAAAAGGCGAGCGAGGAGTTAATCGAAATCAAAGACGACGTGGTGAATCTTCAAGTCCGCATTGTTGGCGCTTGGGCCTGGGCTACGTATGACGAGACCTTCACCGCCATGAGTAGCGGACATATTCTGGATGAAGATATCAGCAAGTGCACGGGGATCTTTCGCAAAACAAAAGGCCGATGGCTATACGTTCACGAACACTGTTCTGAGGGAGTGGGTGATAGTCCAGCTTCTAACGGGGTGACACCGTAGGAACGAATCAGTTCGAGATCGCTGATGTTTGAAACAAAAGTTCGGAAGAGCACTGAGGGCCTTTCAATAATCCGCTCATTTCTCTTTGCTCCTGTTCGATCCTGTCACGAAACGACTTCATCAGCTTCAGTCCTCCATGCTCTGCTATTAAAGTGTTGGGCACGATAGTCCGATAGACCGTTAAGCCCGTATCTCTTCACCGCTCGGTCGTGGTTGAGTCGGTTGCACGGACCCTCAGCCCATTTAGATCAGGAATGATGAGGTCATGACACCGAAAAAGTCCAAGATGCCGACTGTTCCTCTGCCTCCCGGCGCGCCGCCGCGGGCGCGAATTCTCTTAGCTGAAGACAATACGGTGAACCAAAAACTCGTAGTGCGACTGCTGGAACGCTCGGGATACTGCGTCGACGTGGCGGACAATGGGCATGAGGCTTTGGAGGCGTTCAGTCAACGGCCATACGACATTATCTTGATGGACTGCCAGATGCCGCAGATGGATGGCCTCGCGGCCGCGGCTGAGATACGCCGTCGTGAAGGCATTCTGACCCACACGCCGATCATCGCCCTCACGGCCAATTCAAAGCAGCAGGATCGAGAGCTTTGCCGGGACGTGGGGATGGATGACTATCTCTCGAAACCGTTCCAGTGGGATGCCTTGTTCGACGTCGTGGAGCGTTGGCTGCCGCAGAAGGCAAAGCCGCCCGTGGAAACTCCAAGGGCTCAGGGCTCTATGCCCGATGTCGCTCCCACATGCTCGCAGCCACATCTCGACTATGACGTGTTGTCGGAATTGCGACAGCTTAACGGCGACGACGATCCGGCCTTTTTTAAAACGCTCGTCGTGAATTTTCTTTCTGACACCGCTCAACATGTAGCGGACATGCGCAACGCATTCACGGCGCGTGATGTCGATGAACTCAAACGGACGGCTCACTATTTAAAAGGAACATGCGGCAACCTGGGGGCAAAACGTTTTGGGACGCTCTCGAAGATTTTACAGGCCGCGATGGAGGACGGCGATTTTTGCTTAGCGGGCGGCGTCTTGACCCAACTTGAGACGGATATGCCTATCCTGAAGCAGACCCTCATAGCTGTCCTCAATGGGAAGGACCGAAAGAATGCGCCTGCCGGGCCCATACGTCCATGGCCGCAAAGCATTCTCATTGTCGAGGACGAGCGGAACATGCGCATGATTATCAAGCGTATCGTCATGCGGCTCGGTTGTCGGCGCGTGCAGGATGCCTTCGATGGAACACGCGCGCTCGCCTTGCTCAAGCAGGGACCTGTCGACCTCGTCATTACGGACTGGAATATGCCGTCGATGGATGGGTTACAGCTGCTCCGCCACATGCAGCAGGATAGCCACTTCCGCCAAATTCCCGTGCTCTTCCTGAGCGGCGATGCCGAAATTCAGCGTGTGCAAGAAGCCATCGGCGCTGGGGCCAGCGCCTATGTGGTGAAACCTTTCACGCCCGCCTTGCTCGAAAAGAAGCTCAAAGAAATGTTTGCCCATCCGGACCAATAACTGAACACATCTTTTCCTTCTCGATCTCAATTATCCTCAGCTTAGAAGTCGACGGGTCAATTCGGATTGGCAAGGAAGTGTTTTATCCTTGATATCAAACTGGCGCGGATCTGCCAGGCTTGGGGCCTTATTTGGACCTATTCCACCTCTTTGTTTTGCGGCCTAGGGAAGAGGAATGTTCATCAACATTGGTGATAGGTCTCGGCGAAGAGAGAATTCTAGCAGAGAGGAAACGTAACCCGAGGGCGGGAAAGCTACAAAGAGTTTACGGGTTTTCGGTAGAGGAGGGCCCCGCATTCTCCAGCGTCTTGCGCAAGCGTTCAGCGATCTCATTAGTTTTCTGTCGGGCCTGTTCAATGGCCTGTGGGTACCACAACTGGTCGTCGCCGAGTACTTGCTCCGGCTTGCGGCGCATTTGGGAACGCAAGACCGCTCGATTGACGACAGAGAAGAAGACATCCGGATCAGCCGGTTTATGAAGGAATGCATACGCCCCGCGTTTCGCCGCCCTCTGCTCCAGTTCTACATCGCCATAACCGCTGATGAGAATCACAGGCGTATCCGGCCGCACTCGATGGCATGCATCTAGTAGCGCGATCCCATCAAGGCCGGGTAGCATGATGTCGCTGACCACCACATCGTAATCATGCGTTCTAATAGCGATGAGGGCCGACTCTGCATCCAAGGCAGTGTCGACGATAAAGCTCGGACGGTGGCGTAAGAGCAATTCTCGTCCGGCGTAAATGAAAGATCGGCTGTCATCAACCAGAAGAATATGTACCATCGCGTCATTCTATGCCTAAAAGGTATGCCGTGCACAGTGGATCCAGCGGAAGGAAGGCTGCCAACGTACTGACAATAATCAACCACGCGTCCTACTGGATCTCGCCATTGCAGTGCATAGTGCATCGGTGTTCCTGTACGCGACGGTTGAAGAGGAGAGATTCGAATACGTCCATCACCATCCTTTTCTTTCTTCGGGTTGTCTGATCAACGAACCCCCCTGACCGAATCGACACGACAAGTCTTTGGCAGAGTAGGAATCAAATCTCTGACGGAAACTCGGGTTGACGTTCCCTCCACGGCAGAAAAATTTTAGGTTCCCCCCTTGGGTTTATTCCGTTTCAACCCTGCCAATAGCTTACGGTACGTTCTAGGTATGCATAGACCAATGTCGCCTGCAAATTTAGTTGACACCGAGCACCATAAAACCCTTATCACTATCTTGAGCAGCAGTAGATAATACATCTTAGGAATTGGCAGGAGTGGTGCTTCGTCCATGTCTTTAGGCGTTAACAAGTACAACATTTTACCAGGGAGGTTCATCATGCTGAGGAGTGTCGTTCAAGCGGTGTCATCGCGACGGGCCTGCTTCTGTCGTGTTTCGGCGCCGTTGCATCCGCGGATACCTTTACTGTGAATCCCGGTGCAATCGGCGTTGGAGGACCGACGGTCCCGAATGTGAACTTTTGGGATTTTAGCTACGTGGCGCTCGTCAATCAGACAGCGACGAACGGCACGGGCACGTTTACTGAGCAAGGTGCAGGCTTTTTTAGTTCGTATCGATTCCCCACCTTATCGGATGTGCTGCCGAATACCGGCATCAACACTAACTATAAACTCTATGCGACCTTCACCGGGGCAGGGACGGTGGCTCCTACAACCGGAATTCCAGGAGGGGAAACCGCTACCTTTACGAGCTTTGCGCTGAAGTTGTTCGTCGATCCGTCCTTGAATTCCGCAATCGTGGCCTCCCCCGTCGGGACCCCTGGGGGCACGGTGACTGTCTCGGGCGCGGCGGATGACATTCTGGTCGGCCAGTCCACCGCCTTGGTGGCCGGACAATCCCATGCGTTCCCAGGTTTAGCTAATGGTGACTTCAAAGTGCTCGTCAACTTCCAGCCGGTTGGAGGGTTCTTGAGCGGCCCGTTCACGCTTTCCGTGAACATCGCGACGTTTGATGGCGTGAATACCAGCTTGCAAGGGTTCAGCTTGAACAACTTCACCTCGGGCCGAGTGGATGGTTCGGGCAACTTGAGCATCACCGCGGTTCCAGAACCGTCAGCCTTGCTCCTCTTGGGATCAGGGTTGGTCGGGTTGGGCTGGGTTCGTCGGCGGGTGCGTGCGTAAATCCGTAATCGAGGCCCTCCGCTTTTAATGGAGGGCCTCGATCGACAGGAACGCAGTGTGTGAAACGCTGTTCGGTGGCTGACCATGATCATCCGTCAGCATTTAGGTAATGGTATGAAGCCCATAGCGAACCATGCTGCGGAGGATACGCCAGGAAATGCACGGACGACCCTCACGCTCACGCCTCATCAACGCGAGATCTTGACGCTCATCAGGACACCGGTAATGCCCGCCGGTCCAGTGTCTCATTGAGACACCTCGCATGATACATCTCCATGAAAATGGACAATTTATTCATCCTGAAGACGCTTCAGATTCTACAATTGAGCCATAACGCTCTCTATTGAGTAACCTGGCGACTGGCATCCTCCCTGCAATTCTTCTTTCGTGAGAAGCGGTGACACGGGAATGAGGAGGAGTTGTGGCGCTCGTAAAGACCTCTACAGCCGGCAAGACGAACGAAGGACGGGCGGTGCTGGATTGGCACAAATCGGCCCGGTACAACGTTCGTATTCCCGTCTCTATGCCGGGCCTCGCTCGCGGCGAGGCGATGATACACAGTCTTTCGCCGAGGGGTTGTGCCATCGAGTCCATGTCGTCGCACCTTCAACATGAGGACGTTGTTCTCCGCTTTGTGCCGCCCGGCGGGGAAGAAGTCAATATTCTGGCGCAGGTACGATGGGCGAGCTGGCCTTTTGTGGGAGTTGAGTTTTGCCCCGGGCAAGAGGAGGCACAGCGACGCATGGCTATGTATTTAGAACGGCTGCCGCGGTGCCAACTGCTCGATGGTGCCATGTACTGATGATCGGCCGGCCCGGCGGTGGATGTTCAGAAAAGGAGCGACGCATGGCTGATATGATGGCGGAACAGGAAATTCCATGTTGTCCCACCGAGCGACGAGCGACGGTCCTCCTCGTCGATGACCATCCGTCCATACGGCTCATCTTGAGCGCGGGACTGAAAGCGCATGGCTTCGATGTATTGACCGCCGGAACCGCCGAAAAAGCGATAGCCTTGTGTGAAGCATTTGACGGCCCCATCGATATCTTGTTGGCCGATGTGGGACTGACCCCGCACGAACTATGGCCTGTAGCCGGCTCCGATGACTCCATCTCGCACGGTGTAGCCTTAGCAGATCAGGCGGTGCGCCTACGGCCCGGGATAAAGGTCGTGCTTTTCACGGGCTATTCCGATGAGCGCCTGAAGCTGCTGGGCGCCGACATCAAACGATTTCTTCTTCTGCGTAAGCCGTGCGGCCTGCCGACCCTTGTCACAACCTTTCGGCAGCTGCTTCAGTCTTCCAGCAAGCATGGTACGGTAGCGTCTTCTGTTTCAAACAATGTAGGGATGGCGTTATGAGTCAGCTCGACCAACCACAGTCTTCCCTGGGGGACATCGCGCGTGGGATTGCGACGTTTCGCCAATTGGCGCAACAGATTGAAGCGGTCCGTCAGGACTTCTTGATGGAAGGGAACAGCGCGCCGGCTCAGTTGCCATCCGAAGTCACGCAGTTTCACCTGCGACGTGAAATGGTGGCCCTTGAACGTCAAATCCGCCAGGCTCTCATGAATGCATTTGGCAAAGACTCCTCCCAGTTCTTCCATTGCGGCGAGTTCAAATTTGCCTCGGCCACACTCGTCGGTCTCGAAAAGGGACTCGCTGTTCTCGACGGCTTCATTTTTGACCTTGAACAGAAACGGCTCCATCTCTTGGGCCATGTCACCCCGACCCAGCAGCCTGCGATTGATCCGACGACCGACCTCTACACGGAACAGATTTTCAAGCGTTATGTGGGACATGAAATGGCCTGGTCCCAGCGACACGGCGGGTCCTTTGGCTTGCTGCTGCTTCGTTTATATATGGGGACCGCCGGCGACACACGGTTCGGCGCAACGATCGATCAAGATCTATTAGTCACTATGGGATGGGTCTTGGAGACCAGTGTGCGCGCCTGTGATGTTCCGAGCCGGCTTCAAGGGGGTGACTTCGCCGTGTTGTTGCGGGAGGCCAATGAACTCGATGTCAATGCGGCCCTCAATCGGGTCGTAAGCAATTTCAGGATTGCAACGGCGGCGACCATTGGGCGGGAGAAGGTGCACCTCGAATACACATCGGCGATCTATCCCTTCGATGCGGAGTCGATGGATATGTTATTCTCTTATGCGCAAGATCGTTGGACCCGCGTCCCGGACGAGTCGTACGACGATCAGGACAAGTCCGTGAAGTGCGCCATTGATGGACGTTAGGCAGGACCGGGGATCGCGGGAGGTAGAAGGAATTTTGCGGATGCTGATCGCCGAGCGCTACTTTGTCTTGAGCGAATCTTAGGTGGAGGCCGTTGACGGTAGGGTCATCATCATCTGGTCCAGACGCTCGGCTTCAAGTGGATCGAGGAGCAGGAATTCTATTCCACACAGCGCCTGATGGATCCACCGCACGGTGGCGCCGCTGATGAGAAGCGGAGCAACATTGCCGGGCAGTCGCAACTGCAGTTGACACGCCATTCCGTCTCTCACGGGCATAAAACTATGAAGACGGCAGCCACGGTGGGAGACATCCATGACGACCCCGCCGTATTGATGGCCGCTGTCTATCGAGACCCAGGAGTCCAGACGCAAGCGATAGCGCGGCGTCTGCCTTCTTTCCAGTCGACTCATGTTCAAGTTGCTCATCCAACGTTTGTCCCGCGGGCTGACTAGAGCGTGATGCTGAGTTGATCGGCGCGGGCGTTCAAGACGAACTGCGTCGCGGTCGCGGTGCGAAACAAGTTGTCAACCGTCTCTGCCTCAAATGGAAAGCCGCCGATGCCGACCCTCAATCCCCATCGCTGAGAAGGATGCAAGACAGACAACTGCACCACGATGTCTTCGGCCATGCGACAAATCGCAGTTTGTGCGCCAAAGCGATCGGATTCCGGTAAGAGCAATCCGATCGTATTCTCTGCCAAGCGACCGGCATAATCGTAGCCTCGAAGGCAGTGGGAGCAGGCGCGACCCAATGCCTCATGAAAGATATCCATGGAAATGCCCGCCAATTGCTCCACCTGTGACAGCACGAGGATGCCCGATGAGGCGCATCGTTCACTTCGGCGCAATTCCTTAAAGACAGCGTCATAAAATCGGTCACGATCCAGCATACGAGTCGCCCCCACCGGGTGCGCCGTGGGAAGGAGAATCGCGGCAGAAAGTGCGTCCTGCGCTCCAACTGGCTCTTCGGTCACGAACAGATTGGGTCTAAGACCACTCGCCCGCGTGCCGGCTTCATTCACAATGGCTGAACGCATATCCCTCCTTGCTGAATCGTGTAGGTGTGTCTGCACGATTAGACTGCAGTGAGAATCTGATCGAGAGAACTGAGCAAGGACTATGCTCGGGCCACACGCATGAAACATGCGGACTTCAAAGTGTAAGACGAAGCGAGGCGGCAAAAACTGCCTACCAGTGAGGCAGAGATAGGCAGGGATGTGGAGTCACTCAATTGCGAATTGAACTTTCTTATTGGCGAATGCGCAATTGTTCGATCACACAGATGAGATCGGTGTTCGACTTCATCGTTTAAAAATTGACGCGTAAATTAATAGAGCCCACATGATATGTCGTCTGATAGGTCCCATTGACGGAGCCGGGGATGGCAATGGGATTCGCATTACCGCTGACTGTCCGTGTTTCATACAGCAGCGCTTTATAGGCAAGGTCCAGCCCAATGGCTTGTGGCAGAAAGCGCTTCTTCTCAGATCCACCGCACTCCACGAAGCCAAGAAAGCGCCCGCCTTCCTTGCAGAGGAGTCCGAGACCGACTGAAATAGAATGATTGTCGGCGTCCGGGATGGAGGGGTTGAACGAACTATCCGGCGTCGGCGATTGAGAAAACCAATACCCGCCACGGAGTGCGATTTCCCAGTTGGGCAAGATGTCTGGATGGAGCCATCTGTGCTCCGTGCCCACCATAATGGTAAATCCGCTTCGATAGTTTTGAGGGAACGGAATGGTGCCCAGGGGTGGTGAGAGATGCACATCCAAATTGCGGACCGATTTCCAGCCCGTATAGTCTATATCCATCTCAAGTTTCCACTCCCGGTCCCGATCGCGAACAGGCCAGAGGGCGATCCCACCGGTGATGACTTGAGGTAGCACGAGGGTCGTCGAAGCATCCGATACGAGTGCGCCACCGGCCCGAAACTCCCCATCCAAATGCAGAGTGGCTTGACTGCGATAGATGATCCCAATGTTGGCGAGCGGCTTGCCATCCGCATTCACCAACGGTGTATAGAGCGCGCTGACGTTGAAGCCGAGCGCCGTATCTTTGCCGTTGACTTCGAGCGGCGTGCCGCCCGGCGGAAGGCCCGGTCCTCCGGATGAGATGAGGCGCTGCTCATATTGCCCTTCTCCGATGAGACCTGAGAATGTGTAGATGTCGAGCCCTACGCCGAGCGACAGTCGGTCGTTGACCTTATAGGCGAGCGTCGGTTTGATATCGAGTAATTGTAAAGCGGCTCCTGTCGTGGCGGTCGCGAAGGGACCATTAGTGGGCCAACGGTACAGTGTCCCAAAAGGAAATGTTAGCCCGACGCCCACCGCCATATTTCGAAGGACCGGGGCGGTGAGTCCGAGGTCGTTCAGATTGGCCGTGATATAGATGTTGCTTGGCGGTGGATAGGCCACGGACCCATTGAAATCGCCTCGAGCGGTTTGCCCGGCCGTATTCTTATAGGAGGTGCTTCCCCCGAGCAGTGTGGTCCCGAAGTAGGTCTGCACTCCCCGCAACTGCATCATGCCGGCAGGATTATAGTAAATCGCAGAGGGGTCATCGGCCTGCGCGGTAAATGCATTGCTCTGGCCCGCCGCAGCCGCGCCCTGGTCGAGGATGCGGAATGATGCGGTGTAGCCGCTACGTGGACAGATGAGCAGAACGTTCATGACAAGTATTAAAGTAAGCGCGGTCGATCTAATAAAACTGTATCTGCCTACTGGACGTAAAAAATTATAACAATATGTCATGACCTTCATATCACTCTCCTTGTCCAAGGTACCCAGCGTCTTGCCGTCACGGAAATGGATTCATTGCAAGATTGGTGAGTGTACGATACGCGCGTTTCAAGGAATAGTTACTCATTAGCGGAATGCGTAGCAGATAGCAAGAACCTAGTAGCGGTCATCTATTAGAGCGGATCCCCTTGACAGGTATGTCGTGACCGAATAGCCTCCCATCTTCATACCCGTTCGTCTCTGTACGAGCATGTGAAGGAGATTCCATTCGTGGCAATGGGAAGGAACGTGGCCGACCTTCAACCATCCACTCGTCTTTCCCAAGAAGCCATTGCGGACCGTGGCATCTTTTATCCCGAAATGTCTCACAGCTACGAGGAGTGGCGAGATCAGTTTGCGAGAGAGCGACTGCGACTGCTGTACTATCTTGGTCTGATTGCGAATCCGGTCTTCATTGCCGCGGACCTTCTCCTCCATCGTGAACACCTTCATTCACTCATCATTATTCGCTCAGTGCTTGAGGTGGGGTTATTGTTGTGTTTTGTGCTGTTTAGGCGCACCGCTCTCTTGAGACCGAAGACGCTGGTCGTACTATGGGTGATCATCGGCAATGTGTGCATTGCGCATATGACGGCAGTCCTCGGAGGTTTTACCTCGACCTACTACAATGGTTTGAACCTGGTATTCCTGGCTGCAGCGGTCATCGTTCCCATTTCCTGGCCAAGTCATCTCCTAGCCCAGGCCGCTTGCCTGACTTACTATTATGGGATTAACTTTCTTCATGGCACGACTCCGGTCGGTATTAATGCGGCGATAGAAAACTCATTCTTTCTGGTGTGGACCTGTGTCGCCTTATTGTTTTCGGTGTCTCTCTATGAGCGATTACAACGCGCCGAATTCCAAGCGAGACAATCTGAGGGAACAGCGCGCCGAGATCTGGAGACATCGAATAAAAAGCTACTAGACTTGGACCGTTTAAAGAGCGAATTTTTTGCCAACATTAGTCACGAGCTTCGAACTCCCCTAACGCTCACACTAGGGGCATTTAAGACTTTGCTAAAACGGCCACCAGGAGTGGAGCACGAAACACTACTACAAACCGGGCTTAGAAACACCTCACGTCTGCTGTTCATGATTAACGAACTGCTCGACCTTGCCAAGTTCGATAGCGGTCGGACAGAACTCAGAAAACGCCGCGTCGATCTGGCCGTTTTGATTCAGAGTGTGGCGGCCAACTTTGAATCGAGCCTAAAGAGCCGTGTCCTTACGGAGGGATTGAATCAGCCCATCGTGATGGAGCTGGACCCGCGTCAGATGAAAAAAGTCTTCTACAACTTGTTCAGTAACGCGTTCAAATTTAGCGATCCTGATGGAGGGCGGGTATGGGTTCGAGTCCGCTCGACGAATGAAACGGTTGAGATAGACATTGAAGACAATGGCATTGGCATCCCTCATGCACAGCTCCAACGGATCTTTGAACGCTTCACCCAGGTGGAAGGGAGTGCTTCTCGACGTTACGAAGGCAGTGGCATTGGATTAGCGTTGGTCAAGGAGATTGTGGCCCTTCATGGAGGAACAATCGCCGTAGACAGCGAGGTGGGTAGGGGATCGACCTTCATGCTTACGCTGCCCTCTGGACGGGCCGGCGATTTAGACGTCGTTGAAACGGACGATGATGATACGACGATACTGCCCGTCGCCCCGGAAACGCAGGACGATGAGATCACAGCCGTCTATTCGGCTTCATCGTCCGACAACCGTCCGTTGGTGCTTGTCGTCGACGATAATGCGGACATGCGTCGTTACTTGAACCAGTTGCTCGGCCGAACTTTTCGAACGGTCTCAGCGAAAGATGGCGTGGAAGCGCTGGAGCACGCCAAGACGCATCGGCCGGCACTTATTCTCACCGATGGCATGATGCCACGCATGAGCGGCTACGACTTGCTCAAGGCCTTGCGGGCAGAGCAGTCACTCCGGTCGATTCCTGTGATCTTCTTAACGGCGCGGGCGGGCAGCGACGCCCATGTAGAGAGTCTGCAGGCCGGGGCTGATGATTACATTGCAAAGCCGTTTGATGAAAATGAGCTTCTCGCTCGTGTCAGCAATTTGATCCGGACACGCGCCCAAGAAAGAGAACTGCGCGAACTTCAGAAAGAAAAGATGGCGCAATTTCTTCCTCCGCATGTGGCCGACATGATCCTCTCCGGGGACCAGGACGAGTTTTTGAAAGGCCACCGGGCTGAAATCAGCGTGGCGTTTGTCGATCTACGTGGCTTCACCGCCTTCGCTGAGACGGCGGAGCCTGAAGACTTGATGGCGGTCTTAAGACAATATCAATCGGTCATCGGCGAAGTCGTCTCTGAATTTGACGGGACGCTGGAGAGATTTTCTGGGGACGCCATTATGATTTTTTTTAATGATCCTCTGCCTGTCCCGAATCATCGGCACCAAGTGACACGCATGGCTCTGGTCATGCGCGATCGCCTGGCCGACCTAGCCAGGCAGTGGGCCCAGCGGGCCATCCGATTGGGCGCCGGAATTGGACTCGCCGCAGGCTATGCAACCTTAGGCGTCATCGGATTTGAACGGCGCCATGACTATGCCGCTATCGGTGGGGTCACGAACCTGGCTGCTCGGCTCTGCAGCGAGGCTCAACACGGGCAAATCTTAGTGTCTGAGCGCTTTCTCCATGAGGTGGATAATGTGGTCGATTCAGAATCAGTCGGCTATTTGACGCTGAAGGGATTTCAGCAGACTGTCCACGCCTATAATGTCATTGGCTTGAAAACTTCTTGCCCAGATACCCACCTTTCCAACCTTCAGTAGGCGGCACTGCATTGCTGTCCCCGTTGACTCGATGGTTCTACCATTTAAACCGTTCAAATTCCTGATCACCTCCTGTGGGCTAGCTCAATCCAGGCCCGTCAAGCTTATGTCGAGCATCTGAAGACGGTACTGGATTACCACCCTGGTAATGGCCGCGATTTATCACCCTAGCCTCTTCTCATCCTGCACGTCTCGGTCGGTCGGCACCCTTGACCGCCTGGAGTCAATACACTGGTCTGGCCCTGGGCAAATGACAGTCACCGTGACGTACATCACACCCACCTTGTGATGTATGTCACGGTATAGGGGGGCCGTCCAAGAGTAAACTTCGGTTTAAAGAGAGATAACCAGGCCATATGCAATCACGCAGCCGTTGGGACTGATCCGAATGGCGTTCCGCCAGGAGCACTATGAAAATACGTATTTTAGGGTGCCATGGATCTGAGCAGCTTTACGAGGATACCAGGCTTCCTCCGAGTAAAGCCTGCGGATTTTTGTTGAATGACACGGTGATGGTCGATGGAGGGACCATTAGCTCCCAGTTAACCTTCTCGCAACAAACAAAGATCAGGCATGTTTTGCTCAGCCATCTACATTTTGACCACATTCAAGGCCTACCGTTTCTGGCGGATAATATCGCGGAAGATACTTCTTCGCATGTCGAAATCGCGAGTATTCCCGAAGTGATCAATGGACTCAAACATCATATTTTTAATGGGTCGGTCTATCCGGACTTTTTCAGGTTACCGACTCCCGATCGTCCGATTCTATCTTGTCGATATCTTGAGACAGGCGAAACAATCTCAATAAATAGTCTTAGCGTCACAGCCATCCGGGTCAATCACTCGGTACCGTGCGTCGGATTTATCATTCGGCAAGGTGATGTTTCGATTGTGTACAGCGGCGATACTCACGACACCGAAGAAATCTGGAATCAAGCTGCAAGCGAGCCCACGCTGAAGGCTGCATTCATAGAGACCTCGTTTCCCGAAGAGATGCATGAGCTTGCGAAGAAGAGCAAACATTTAACCCCATCATTGCTGGCCAGCCAAATTCGGAGGATCAATCGCCCCGACCTTCCAGTGTATGTGTACCATCTGAAACCTCGATGGCGCCATGCGATTGAACGACAATTGATGGAGCTACGACTTCCTAATCTAACGATCTTGAAGGAGGGAGACGAATTACATTTCGGTAGCGATCCAACTGCATCGGTTAAAGAATGTGAGAGCTCGTCGCAAAGACTCTTCGGAGATTGAACGCGAGTCTGTAGGACTCGTCCATCTCAAAGACTGCTTCTACTCTGTCATAGACCCTGTCGAATCCCCCGTTCATGCTGCCGGCGGCATTTTCCATACGGACACCTCTTCCTTGATTCATGAACTTCCGATCCTTCTAGACGAGTAGCAGCTATGGTCGATAGCCACCTGTAGCTTTTGTTTAAAGTCGGCGGCGGCATATGGTTTTCGTATCATGTGCCACGCATTCCGATTAGAGAGCGCCTCCAACACTTGTTCGTCCCGGTCATGGCCGGTCAACACTACCATCGGCGCTCCCGGGAAACATGCCCACAAGGAATGCATAACGGTGATTTGCGACGTTTCATAAGACGGTAGATCTATAACTACGGCAGTAATGGGCATGGTACGGTCTGGAGCCTTTTGTGCAGATGCAAACATCGTCTCGTAACCTTCGTGCTCAAGGAGATCCTTGATAACGATCCGCAGGTCCTCTTCATTTGACCAGACGAGAATCCTTCCTTTACGGGACACGCGATCATGTTTCATAATCGACCTCCAGTCTCCTTGGTACGGCAGGAGAGGTGCCTAATACTCTGGAGGTACTCTATCTTGGACGATCAGTCTGCGCGGTGACTGACGTCACGGAAGTCCTGTGAAGTAAGTCACGGCTCAACTGCGGGGATTGCAGCCGCTTTCAACCGAGGGAAGCATGAGCATAAAAAGAACCGCACTACGTAACTTGTCCCTCTTTGCAGGGCTGACGGAAGAAGAGTTGACGGTTCTGACCGCCTTGTTGCGAGAGACGCATTACCCAAAAAATAGTGTGGTGTGTCAGGAGGGAGAACCAGGCGAGTCTTTACTGCTGATTACCCAAGGCAAGGTCAAAGTCGTGTTGCTGGGTGAGCAGGGGCAGGAAACGATCCTCACAACGATGAATGAAGGGTCGTTCTTTGGCGAATTATCGCTGATTGATGGGGCGCCAAGATCCGCGACGGTCATTACGCTCGACAAGTCGACATTTCTGCAAATGACACGTGAAGCGTTTCTCTCAGCCCTGCGGACGGATCCGAATATTGCCATGAAAGTCCTGGTTCACCTGAGCGTGCGGGTTCGCGACCTGACGGAGGAAGTGCGTTCAATGAGGATGTTTGATATTTATGGGCGTCTGATCCGCTGTCTTGTTCGGCTGGGGCAAACAGAGGGGCGACGAGATGAATCGGTGATTACACTATCGTCTGTACCGAATAATCAGGAACTTGCCCGTATGATCGGTTGCACACGGGAATCTGTCAGTCGTGCCATGAAGGTTCTGCGTGAAAACGAATTTCTCACAGTCATTGGCGAGGGCGTGCAGATTCAAGAACGGGCATTGAAACAATATTGGCCATCCTTCTAGCTTTTTGTACAGCTTCGCCTGCAGGAGGAACTCAAGAGAACACGGTAGTTCCTCCCGGTTCTTCTCAACATAATCGAAGTTAATTTAAAGGGAGGAGTGTTGAGGGTTTCCCCTATAGGCGGGAAACGCGTCCTTTACGCTTGTCTCGTCAGAGCGTCTAGCCACCCACCTGGTTGACTTCCTGCACATCGGGCGGTTCGTCCGATAGTTCTTGATAGACCCAAGGCTTCTGCCTGGCTCTCGATTTTGCGAGCTTTGCCGCGTCTTCCGGTGAAGCGGCGGTCACCAGTTGTCGCTGTTCCACGATGGCCAATGCTGCCAACCGTACTTCATATTCCGGCATAGAATTCTGAACCCCGATTGATTGTGGTCGTCTGATCAAGCGCCTGATCACTCGCGCTATTCACAGAACACCCGTTTTTATACAGAGTATGTTGAAATTGCACAACTTGTCTCTTAAAAGTATTGCTCTTCTGGTTATGATCACTAAGGCGACCACTTACAATTGGCTCCCCCACTAGAGTCTTTCGAGATTGAGTTGCGACGGATTGACTGACATCGCACGCAGCTAGATCGCGCTACAACGATGGCGAGAAAATCCGAACACGCCAGTCTTTGTGCGAGTCCGATTCATGGTGCAGCATCATGGTGATGATGCGAAAGAGAGAGTGGGAATGAGGACGCGACGCGTATTGCTCACGTGCATGGGTGTGGCATGTCTAGTCGGTGCGTTTCAATTCTGGCCGCAACTCGCGCCAAATGCAGTCGATACGGATGGGGACGGGTTGGACGATCGGTTAGAGGCTCGGCTTGGCACAGACCCGATGAAGCCGGATACGGACGGCGATGGATTGCTGGATGGCTGGGAGGTATTCGGGATGGTCCCGGCCTTTGCCGGTCCGGAAGGCAACGCCCTGCCGGTCGCGATTCCAGGCGCCAACGCGTTGCGCAAGGATGTGTATGTCGAAGTCGATTGGATGAGAGATGCGGGCCACACGCATGCTTTTCGGCGCGCGGCGCGAGATCGAGTCGAAGACGCCTTTACGCGCGCGCCGGTCAGTAATCCCAGCGGCGAGTTCGGTGTCAATATTCATATCGACGCCGGACAGCTTGGCGGGGGCGGCGATGAAATCGAACATCAGCAAATTCTCGCGGTCGGGACGGGCTATATTTCCACACCGGGAGTGGGGGATTCCGGTCAAGGGAGTGGGATCGCCATCGGCAACATCGACAACAATCCGGCTCCCGACATCGTGGTGATGGCATACGATAATCCGTCGGGGCCGAACAACTTTCGCTATCGCATCGGGTGGAACGTCAACCGCGACGGCATTCCGTCGACCTGGAGCGAAGCGCCGAATACTCCATGGAGCGGCGACATTCAAGTCGGCGGCGTCGGTGATGAAGGGCAAGGCGCGGGGTTGCGATTGATCGATCTGGATAACAACGGTCGTCCGGAACTCGTCCTCATGGCGTATGACAATCCTTCCGGTCCGAATACCTTTCGCTATAAGATCGGGCGGAATTTAGGCGTGGGCGGCATCGCGGCCAGTTGGAGCGGGACGACGCAGATCGGAGGCGTCGGCAACGAAGGGCAGGGCGCGGGACTGACCTTCACCAATCTCGACGGCAATGCGCGGCCCGAGATGATCCTCATGGCGTACGACAATCCCAGCGGCCCCAACTCTTTCCGTTATCGCATCGGGTGGAATGTGGATGCGAATGGCGCCGCTGCGTCCTGGAGCGGCATCATTCAAGTCGATGGCGTGGGCAACGAAGGGCAGGGCGCGGATGTTGATGTGGCGGACCTGGATATGAACGGACGTCCCGATCTCATTCTCATGGCGTACGATAATCCATCGGGCGCGAATAGCTATCGCTATCGCATCGGCTGGAATCTAGACGGCAATGGATTGGTGGCGGAATGGCAGGCCGGCTATGTGACGTATCCCGGCGCGGGGAACGACGGCGATGGCGCCGGACTAGCCGTCGCCAATCTGGATGGGGGGCGCACCGACCTATTGTTGCTGGCGTACGACGCGCCGAGCGGCGCGAACAATTTCCGGATGAATATCGCCTACGATCTGGACGCCGCCGGAGAAGCGGTGCACTACGATTATTACAAGGCGCGTTTTTTCAATCCCGCGCGCGCCGGCATCTATCACTACTGCGTCTTCGCCCATGACTATTGGCAAGGCGGCAGTTCGTCGGGGCTCTCGTTCTCGAATCGTGATTTTATCGTGACGCTGGGAAGCTGGTCGGCTCAGACCGGAGATGACAACGATCAGTCCGGGGCCTTCATGCACGAGCTCGGGCACAATCTGGGGCTTGGGCACGGCGGCGACAGCGGCATCAACAACAAGCCGAATTATCAAAGCATCATGAATTACAACAATACCTATACCGTGGATGTCGACTACGACGGCGGCCTCGACGGACCGCTCGATTATTCCCACGGCTTTCTGTTCCCGCTGAATGAAAATGCGTTAAACGAAAATCTGGGCGTCGCCGATTATGTGACGACCGAGGGCGTGGGGAACGAAGGCGATGGAGCCGATCTCGCCGTCTGGGATCTCGACGGGAACGGCATTCAGGATCTGCTCTTTCTCGCCTATGACGCCCCGAACGGTGCGAATAATATTCGCTATAAAATCGGATTCGATATCACGGGCCGCGCGGTGCCGCGCCGATGGACAAACGGGTATGTGCTACAGCCTGGGTTCGGCGATTCTGGGCAGGGCGCCGGCGTGGAGTTGGTGGATCTGAACGGCAACGGGCGTCCGGAAATGATCATGCTGGTCTACGATAATCCGTCCGGCCCCAACAACCTGCGCTACCGAATCGGCTGGGACATCAATGCGCAAGGCAAGACGAGCAATTGGAGTCGGACCTACATGGTCGACGGGATGGGAAACGAGGGACAAGGCGCGGCAATCGCCGCGACAAACCTGGACGGTGACCCTCGGCCCGATCTTCTCGTGATGGTGTACGATAATCCGGGAGGGCCGAATAACTTCCGCTACAAGATCGCATGGAACATCGGACCCGGCGGCACGGTGTCGTCATGGAGCGGCGTCACGCAGGTCGACGGTGTAGGCAATGAGGGTCAAGGCGCAGGCGCGGCGTTTTTCAATCTCGATGGCAATCCGCGTCCTGAGTTGCTCCTCATGGCATACGATAACCCCGGCGGCCCCAATACCTTCCGCGTCAAGATAGGGTGGAACGTGAGCACCGCGGGAATTGCGTCGAGTTGGTCGAACTTTACGGCGTTCGCGGGCGTGGGCAATGAAGGGCAAGGGGCCGGCATTCGTCTGGTAGATGCAAACGGAAACGGCCGGCCGGAGATGATTCTGATGGCGTACGATAATCCCGGTGGCCCCAATACGTTTCGGTATCGAGTGGGTCGTGATCTCGGTCGTGACGGTGGGTTGGGACAACCGTTCGGCTTTCCGCGAGACTGGAACGGTAACGGGACGTTCGATGCGTCTGTGAAAGTCAATATTAACGGAGATAAGGATAACAGCGGGAATCCTATCTTCGGTGTGTTAACCGACTGGGACGATTGGAGCCATCTGGTTTACTAATATGCGCCGATCATTACGCATCATATCGACAGCCTTGCGGGGGGCCGTGTCTATCAGCGTCCTGCTCTCGGCCGGCATAGCCTTCGCACAGGGGCCGTCTCTCGAGCAGAAGCGCGAGTCGACTCAGCCTCCCGCAGTTCAACCCGAGCCATTTGTGAAACCTCCGCTGGTCAATCGACAATTCACCGGAGAAATCCGTCGTATTCTTCCGCAACAGGTCGAGATCCATATCAAGGAAGCCGCCGAGACGGTGACCCTTCACCTGCGTGATGAATGGACGCGGCAGTTGAAGCTGGCGCCCGGCGAGTCGTATGGGATTCTCGCCCATCAACGCCATACGCCCGGCGGCATTACCACAGCCGTGAAGTTTCACGACGATCGCGGACTTTATGCGTTAGCGGAGACGATTCACGACGTGCCGCTCTTCACCGTCCTCGATAGAGAAGGACTCGCGGTAGACCAACGCCCACAGCAAGGTAAAACGTTTGTATATGAAGACGCGTGTAAGGCGGTGTACAACGTGCCGGTCGAATTTACGGTAGGCAAAGAACAGATCCTCGTGCAACCGCACGAGAGCGCGCGCATCGAACTGGACGGCAAGCCCTATGCGTTGACCTTGAACCAGAGCCAGTTCATCGTGCTGAAAGAGTGCTCTATCACCTTCGAGGGCGGCCGCTCACAGCTAGACTATAGTGTCGTGCGGGCGGCGAATAAGGAGAGAGAGAACACGCCTCGGCATTGAAACGTGTCGCGGGAAAGATCGGCAGCACTTACGGGAAGAACGGATCGGAGTTTTCTGATTTGAAGATTTTCCGCCGGCGCTGCTTATACCACACCGTGAACACCGGGACGGCCGCCGCAATTAACCCCATCGACGCATAGAGCGCATAGCGCCCCCATCCCGCCGGTCGAATCTGTGTCCCTGCTACTTGCTGCGGCTCCGCTTCGTGAGATTCCATTTCGACCTGCGCGCCGCAGGTTTTGCAGATGACGTTGCCGGTGAAGTAGCCGGATGCGTTACTCTCGGGGTCTACACGTCGATGGGAGCAGGGCGGGTTGCCTTTGGACTTCCAGGACTGGCGTAACACTTTGACACGATCAACGTCCACCTCGTCACCTCCTCAGAGTACAGATGAGCAACGAGCGTCTGGAGAAGAGCCTTCCGCCTAGACCCTCGGAGTCGTGGTGCGGAACAATTTGGATAACAATCCGAGCATGAGGCCTTGGCGAATCAGTTGAGCCACATTCGTTACCTGCAACCGACGCATGAGATTGAATCGGTGGACCTCGACGGTGCGTGAACTGATATTCAGTTGATCGGCGATCTCGCGATTATTGAGTCCTTCGGCGATGAAGGTCAGCACCTCTTGCTGTCTGCGGGTAATGTGCATCGCTTGCGCGTGGCGATCTGCGCGCTTGCCCCTGTTTGGAAGCAGACTCTTCTGGGCCATGAACGATACCTCCTCCAATGGTGTAGCGGGCTCGAAGGTCTTAGTCAGAACTATCCACAGGAACGATTCTAGTGGAAACCAAGTATCGACGTAATCAGACAGATGATTACGGATATGCACTAGAGCTTAACGAGGACCTGTTGAATAGAGCCGATAAGGAGTGCGAATGCCGAGCCGGAACTTGAGACAACTGGGCTTGTGGTTGGCGTGTGGGCGCTTAGCTGTGTGTCGCTTCCGCTTGGCGCGTGTAGAGTGCGCGCACTGTCTCGATGGTGTCAGCCTGCCCCGCCGTTTTGTCGGGACGGTATCGTTTCACGCGTGCGAATCGCAGAGCGAGTCCACCCGGATAGTGAGGACTGGCTTGAATATCATTGAATGCAATTTCGACGACGACTTCCGGCCGCACAGAGACCGTGTAGCCGTCCGTCGAAAGTTGAAGGGCTTTGAACTTCTCGGTCTGCCAGATCAACATTTCATCCGTCATGCCTTTAAAGGTTTTGCCCAACATGACGAAGCTGCCGTTGACGGGGTCGCGCGCCCCCAAATGCAGATTACTGAGCCATCCCTCGCGCCGACCGCTTCCCCATTCGACGGCCAGGACAATCAGGTCCAAAGTATGGGCCCGTTTAATTTTGAGCCATGCGCTGCCCCGACGACCTGCCTCATAGGTCGCGTCCAGCGCCTTCGCCATGACGCCTTCGTGACCCTGCCTGAGCGCTTCGTGCAGAAAGGCTTCGGCGGTGGACAGCTCCTGAGTCACGAGCCGCGGGGTGACGAACGAAGAGGGAAGCGCGTCATGCAGGGCGGTGATACGGTCGGCAGAAGACCGGTCGATGAGATCTTCTCCATCCAGATGCAAGCAGTCGAAAAAGAAAGGCGTCAGCGGCATCGAGTCTCGCATTGACACGACGCCGAGTTTTCGGCCGAATCGCCGCATCGTGACCTGAAACGGATGGGGACTTCCGTCGGGACGCAGGGCCAGCACCTCGCCGTCCAGGATAATGGAGCTCGCCGGAAGACGATGCACGATGTCGAGCACCTCGGGCACCGAGTTTGTCACGTCCTTGAGCGTGCGAGTGAAGACACGGATATCGGCGCCCTGCTTGTGGACTTGCACTCTTGCGCCGTCCATTTTGTATTCAAACGCCGCTTCGTGCAGATTCTGTAACGCATCGGCCACGTCCTCGGCAGGTTGGGCCAACATCGGCTGAATGGGCTGCAGCAATTGCAGAGAGAATCGCGCCAGACCTGAAACGCCCTCACTCAATGCAGATTTCGCGACCACCGACAGATCGCCCGTCAGCATGCATGCCCGCCGTACGGATGCGGCAGGCACATTGGCGGCTCGCGCGATGGCTTCCGCCATGATGCCTTCGAGCGCTCCCTGGCGTAGTTCTCCCACAAAAAGCCGCAGGAGAAAATGTTGCTCATCCGTCGTCGCGTGTGAAAAGAGAGTGTCGAGTATCCGGCGTCGTTCCGCCGTCGACCCGGCCCCCGTGGTGCGACTGATGGTTTCGCATGCCGCGTCGACCTGCGCGAGGGTCAGCACAGGTTCCTTCGTGGCCGCGACTGCGGCGACGGATCGTAGTGTCGCCGCTCCAATGCCGATCGTGCCTTGCCGAAGCCGTCCTGCGAGAAAATTGACTCCGATCTCGATTTCTTCGGGCGCTAAATGCCGAAGGCAGGCACCGAGATGCACAAGTTTGTCCAGTCGACCTGACGTCTGTCCGACCTGTTGCGACGTGCGTACGATCTCGAAGAGCAACATCGAATTCTAGTCTCCAGCCGAAGATTCATCATACCGGATTTGCAATGCTTGCCGTGGGAGGTCTGGCGCAATCACGAACAGGATGAGTACCATGAAGACATGGCTCTCGATCGTCAGATTCAAGGAAGGTCAGTGCTCATCGCCGGCGCCGGTCTGGCCGGTCTCGCCGCGGCGGCCGATCTTCAAGATCGCGGCGCCACGGTCACGGTGGTGGAGGCGCGCAACCGCGTTGGCGGGCGTGTATGGACGCTTCGCGATGAATGGGCCCATGGACAACATGCCGAGGCCGGAGGCGATTTGATCGATGAGGATCAGCAGGAGATTAGACAGATCGCAGCAAGGCTAGGCCTTACACTCAGGCCGATTCTCCGCGGGGGGTTCGGATTTGCGGCGGATCGAGGCGAGCGCCGGCAGCCGCGTCTGTTCAAGAAAGGAAGTGGGAGATGGCGCCGCCTGAGTGAGACGCTGGGTCCATGGATACGCGAGTATCGCCTGAGTGACCAGCGGTGGGGCGGTCTCGTCGCGCACACGATGGCTCGCATGTCGGTGTCGGACTGGTTAAAGGCGGTCAAGGCCGATGAGGAGTTACAGGCATTCGCGCGAGGGCTCAGAGGATTTTTTTTAGCGGACGCCGATGACCTGTCGCTGTTGATGCTGGTAGATCAGTTTGCGGCCGACCTGCCGGGCCGCGGCCGTATGTATCGCATCGAAGGCGGTAACGACCGGCTGGCGACGGCGCTCGCCGGTATGTTGGGAGATCGAGTGCAATTGACGACGCAGGTGATAAGCGTGACGCAATCATCGAATGCGGTTCGCGTCCGAGTGCGCACCGACGATGGAACCGAGGCAGACATGACGGCGGAGTATGTGATTCTTGCTGTTCCTGCAACGACTCTACGGCACATTGTTTGTCGTCCCGCGCTCCCGGTGGAACAGGAAAAGGCCATTGTCAATTTGAAGTATGGCAAGGCGACGCGCACCGTGCTTCAATTCGGTCGCCGTTTTTGGCGTCACCGTGGGTGGCCGAACGCATTTGGAACGGATCTCCCCATCGGAGCGGTGTGGGACGGCAATGAAGAGCAAAAAGGAAGGAACGGAATTCTGTCCTTCTTGGCCGGTGGCTCGGCGAGTTTAGAAACGCAACGGATGCTGGCCAGGGGAGGGGTCGAGGAGTTAGCGCACGCAGTGCGGTGGCTGGGTGCAAAGCTGGGTGCAAAAGAGGAGCCGGTGATCGCGTCGCGTGTGGTGTCGTGGGAACACGATCCGTGGGCTGGAGGCGGCTATGCGTATTTCGATTCCAGCTACGATCCGGCGTGGCGGCCGCTGTTGGCTCATCCGCACGGCCGCGTGCTGTTTGCCGGCGAGCACACCAGTCTCCATTGGCAAGGCTATATGAACGGCGCGGTGGAAAGTGGACTGCGGGCGGCTGCAGAAGTGCACGCGCTTGCGTGTGGCGCGCCACGCGATCACCTACGTTCACCTTCCCGACGATCACTGCGTTGACCTCTTCCTGCATGCTCCGGTAAGATGCCGCGCCGATGACTACCTACAAGCAAGCGGGTGTCGATATTGACGCGGGCGACGAATTCGTCGACCGGATCAAGCCCCTGGTCCGTTCTACCTTCCGTCCGGAGGTCCTCACGGATTTAGGCGGATTCGGTGGATTGTTTCGCTTGCAGGCTTCACGCTACGCCGATCCCGTGTTAGTTTCGGGCACCGACGGGGTCGGGACGAAGTTGAAAATTGCCTTCATGATGGATCGACACGACACGGTCGGCATCGATCTGGTCGCGATGTGCGTCAATGATATTGCGGTGAGTGGGGCGGAGCCGCTGTTCTTTTTGGATTATCTTGCGACGGGGAAATTGGCGGTGCCGAAAGCCGCCGAGATCGTCAAGGGGATCGCCGAGGGCTGCCGGCAGGCGGGATGCGCATTGATCGGCGGCGAGACGGCAGAAATGCCGTCGTTCTATCGAGACGGGGAATACGATTTGGCGGGATTTGCCGTGGGCGTAGTCGATCGTCCGAAGATCATCGATGGCCGGACGATTGAAGCCGGCGATGTGCTGATCGGCGTGGCTTCCTCAGGATTGCATAGCAATGGATATTCACTGGTACGGCGCGTGCTGCTGGACGACGGCAAGCTCGCGATTGACCAGCGACTGCCTGACTTGGATCGTCCGCTCGGGGAAGTGCTGCTAACGCCCACCCGCATCTATGCGAAACAAATTCTCACATTGGCCGCAGAATTTTCTCTCAAAGGCATCGCCCATATCACCGGTGGGGGTGTGACGGAAAATCTCCCACGGATCTTTCCCTCGCAGTGTCATGCGCGAATCGATCGCCGAACCTGGTCCGCACCGCCGATTTTTTCCCTCCTGGAGAAGATGGGCCGGATCGATCGTGAAGAAATGCACCGCGTCTTCAATATGGGCATTGGACTGGTGATGGCCGTGGCGCCAGCGATGGCCGACTCGATTATTCGTCGACTGGCCCAGCTGGGGGATCAGGCCTGGGTCATCGGCGAAATGGTGACGGCCGTCAGTGGCCACCCGCAGGTGGAATATGTCGGGACCGATGGCAGCCACTAACGTCCGCCTCGGCGTGCTGGCGTCCGGCAGAGGCTCGAATCTCCAAGCGATCATCGACGCGGTCGAGGCCGGTGCGCTGGATGCGCGCATCGCCGTAGTCGTGAGCAATAAGAAGGATGCGCAGGCGCTGGAACGGGCGCGAAAGCATCACATTGCCGAGCTATTTCTCGATCCCAAGCCGTTTGCGTCACGTGATGATAAACGCGAGGCCTATGATCGAGCTATCTTGGAAATTTTGAAAAAGCATAATGTCGATCTTGTGTTGCTTGCCGGCTACATGAAAATCGTCACGCCCCTTCTCATCGATGCCTATCACAATCGCATCATGAACATTCATCCATCGCTCTTGCCGTCCTTCCCAGGACTCGACGGGCAGAAGCAAGCCTTGGAGTGGGGCGTGAAAATGGCAGGGTGCACCGTGCACTTTGTGACCGAAGGCGTGGATGCTGGACCGATCATTCTTCAAGCGGCCGTGCCGATTCTCGAACAGGATTCGCCGGACACATTAGCCGCGCGAATTCTCGTTGAAGAACACAAACTCTATCCTCGCGCCGTCCAACTCTACGCCGAGGGGCGGCTGCACGTCGAAGGGCGTCGCGTCAGAATTGCCGATCATGCCGCAGGTTGTGTATAATGCCGCCTGTTCAATTTCCTACCGACGATTCTCTTGCCGTGTGTGCCGTGGGGGGCTAGCTCAGTTGGGAGAGCACAACGTTCGCAACGTTGGGGTCGGGGGTTCAAATCCCCTGCCCTCCACCATATTATTTTTTCCGTTTACAATCGACAGGTTAGATTTTCCACCGACGAGCCGAATCAATCCCGCATAGTCCCCAGCCAGTTCCGCCGTCAGAAATCGCTCCCTGCCATCGGCGCTCGGATGCAGGGTGATCCGCTGGCCCACTAGTTCCTTCAAAATACTCCGTGCCTTGTTCACCTGTGGTTGAGTCACCGTGGCGAACTCATCGAGCATCCTCTTGAAGCGTTGTGTTGCATTCGGCAGCACGCCTGTAATCTTCTCCATTCGTTTGACATCAGAGGCCAGCATCTCGTGAAGCCGAGCCTTTTCGCGTTCTGCCATTTCGAGGTCCTGCTTTAGCGTCTCCGACCGAAAGCCGGATTTGATTGCGGTGACCATGTGGGCTATCTGTTCTTGGATTTGAGCGAGCTGCCTCTTAATCGCGGCCAATGCAGGCGTCGTTGCTCGTCGCTGCTCTGCTAGAAGACGAGCCGTCTCTTGTTTGAAGAGCGCGACCCCTTCCTCGGTAAACAGATCATCCTTAAGCGACGCCAGTAGTCGTGATTCGACCAGCGATCGAGAGACTTTGATCGTGTTCGCGCACACAGACTGCCCGCGATAAAGCCAACCGCTACAGGCGTACCTCATGGGATCGGCAATCACGAACTTGCTGCCGCATTGCCCGCAGAGCAGGAGCCCGGAGAACAGATATTTCGGCCCCCGGCCTGCATGGGTTTTCGTCTGACCGGACTGGATATGAAGGTGTTGCTCTCGGACCTGCTGTTGCCGCGCCTTAACCTGTTCCCAGAGTCTGTCCGAGACAATGCGCAGCTCAGGAAGTGGCGTTACGATCCATTCGCTACGGTCTCGAGCAATCCGCTTCACACGTTTCGTATCGGGGTCTTTTTCATAACGCGACCGATACCAAATCCGTTGGCCCATATAGAGCGGATTATTGAGAAGCCCGGTCCCTTGCTGAAAATCGCCATGTAATGCACTGGCGCACCATGAAGGCCGGCGACTTGACCGTCGTCGATATGCCGCTCCTGGTGGCGGTATCTGCTGCCTGTTCAGCTCCTCAACAATCTTCAACGGGGACCAGCCGTCCGCATACCGTTCAAAAATCCAGACCACCCATTGCGCTTGCTCAGGGAGGATTTCAAGCCGTGTCCCAGTCTGATCAGGTTGGCCATACGGATCTGTTTGCGTCGAGTCGAGCTCCCGCACCAGCTTGTAGCCGTATGCGCGCCCGCCGCAATGAAAACCTTTCAAAGCTTGCCCGATCATGCCCCGCGTAGTCTTCTCCCGGAGGTCATCAAGATAAAATTCGTTCACGATGCTTCTGAACCCGGAGAGCATCTTATGACCTTTCGCCGCCGTATCGATGCCGTCCGTGACCCCAATGAGGCGTACACCCCAATGGATAAAGCGCCGACGGGCGTGCTCTGTTTCGATTTGATCCCTCGACAGACGAGAGAAGTCATCCACTAAGAGAACATCGAACAGCTTGGCCTGGGCGTCCTTCAACATTTGCTGATAGCGGGGTCGTTCGTGCGTGGACCCGGAGAGGGCCTTATCGGCATAGCGATGCGTGATAGCCCAGCCTTGGCGTGCCGCATATTGCTCACAGTTTCGGAACTGATCGTCGATTGAGGCTTCCCGTTGATTCTCTGACGAGTATCTAGCATATAAAGCGCAATTCATGTGCGCATTCTCCTTTCAGTCGACTCAACTGCTGGTATCCAGTTATTCACCAGTGCTGTCCTGCTCTCGTAGAAAACAAATAAACTCTGAAAGGTTAGTATGACGCACGCCGCCCCATTCCTCCTCATTTTCTTGGCTAACTTTGAGTCGTCTGTGATAAGGACGTCGGCCTCTCCGGAAGCCGTCATCGCAATTAGAGCGTCGTGCGCACCACCTTTGCCCGAAGTTTTCACTTGGCTGAGAGACATTCCAGTATTGCTATCGTCTGCATACTTTGCCTGTCCATATCTGCTGATTCCGTAGTAAGCACCGCGTGTAAGAACGTCCTCTTTCGGGAGGGAGTTGTAGATAGCTAGTAGTTTGATCCGACGATCTTCATTTGGGGTCGCTGTCAATTGATCTAAGATGACGTGATTGCCAATGAAGATGAAGTTCAAGCGTTGGGCGGCCATCCGAATCGTTTCCAACAGTTCAGGATTGTCGAGCATGTGATCGACGGCGTTCGAATCGATGGCTATTCGCAGCGGTGACACTAGATTAGAAATGCCTCCGGCAGATGATCTGGTCAAACTCACGGGAGCAACTCAGCGGGTCGGACCTTCATGGCCTTCGCCAGCTTGAGCAGCGTGCTAACACTCGGGTCGTGCATCCCAATTTCCAACCGTGCGATGTAGCCCGGCGATAGGCAGGCCTTCTTCGCCAGGACCTCCTGGGTCATTCCATGTTGATGTCTGATAGTTGCTAGGCGCACGCCGAGTTCCTTCATGAGTCCATTATTATCTATCAATAAGGGCGTGGCAATCGCCTGGACCTACTTACTACCAGTGATCCTAAAGGGTCATGGCACCGGTCGGCTTCACCTTCCGCAGGACCTCAATCGACGCGCACCGTTTGACCTCGCCCAGCCAGACAAAGGTATCCGTCCAAATATCCTCGCGCTTGATCCGGTCCGGCTCCCGGACACCTTGCTTCGGCACCGGCTTGAGCATTTTCGCGGTCGTCGCCCCGCGAGGATCACGTTTCATATTCTCGATCCGCCGCTCGAATTCGGGTTCCGGGATCGCCGCGAGCTGCTGATATTGAGACGACTGATCCTTGGTGATTCCTAACTGCTTGAGAGATTTAGGAGAAAAAGAGTCGTTACCTGACGATACTTTCTTGGGACGACCTGCACTCTTACTTCGCCGTTGATTCGTCTGCTCCGTCTCTTTGAGCAGCACGCCCATGCCACGCTCCGCGCGAAACCGAATCTCCTTCACCCACCGTTCCATGTCCCGGTCATTGACCTGCCGGGCATACCCGTGGGCGGCCATCATCCGGTCGTGGTACGACTATCGGCTAATATTCTACGTATGGAAATAATGGTATCTAAATGGCACCGGTTGCCAAACGGAGTAACGCACGCGAGGAGGCGTGGAAAGTCCGATGAGAAGTCCCATCTAGTCGTATGCGGACTGATTGTTTCCGAGAAGGAGACCGCCCCATGTGCAAGTTAACGCTCTGCCTGTGTTTGGTGACACTGACCCTCGTTTCCTGCGCCCCACTGAATCCGCACAACACTCCCATGGAGCACGTGGGCGAAGTAACGCTCCGGGTCATCGCGTTTCCGCTGACGCTCGGCATATCTGAATCGATTGTGGCGTCGGAGCGCCGGATGCAGGCCAAGGACGAAGCGCGTCAGGCGGAACGCGCCTATTGGTTGTCCACACTCCCCCCAGAGCAACGCCTCTACGTCGACAGGCAGGAGACCATAGCGGCCCGTGCGGCGCTAATGGGAATAGCTCCAATCTTTCATCCGTACACGCCGCCGACGTACCAGTCGCCCGTGCCGACCTCAGCGGATGTACGAGCCGACAGTGACGAAATCAGATCACGACGAATTGTTAGTGGGCTTGAAGGAACCATTCAGAGCATCGCGACCAACGCGCAGTGAATGTCGTGAAGGCAACAATGCAGGAGGCGTGACCCATATGACAGTTTGGATTGCCGGTTTCGTCTATGTCATAGCCTGGGCATGGCTGTTCGTGAGTATCAAAGAGAAGGACCATTCGATCCCTGTGTCGAACGACCTGCGAGCGGCCGGGTACAGCCTAGATGATGTCACCATGCCGCTGTTTGTCGTTTTATTATTGGTATCGGTCTGCTTCTTCCCAGTGACCAGCAGCGCATACACCGTGGTCGCCATAGAAACAAATCGCGCGGAGTACGAAGATGGTCATTACGTCAGGGACGATCCTGGTGGCAAGGGTCAGTTTATTCACCGGTTTGAGATAGACGAGGACAAGGGCCGCGCACGCCTAACT
>Ga0207691_10000095_pt1 | contig 76860 bp, 80 predicted proteins | sample KBSM13metaG_FD_184327 | JGI IMG/M metagenome (GOLD analysis project Ga0207691, IMG submission 184327) | Miscanthus rhizosphere microbial communities from Kellogg Biological Station, Michigan, USA - KBS M1-3 metaG (SPAdes) (version 2) | ecosystem: Host-associated > Plants > Roots > Rhizosphere >...
TCCCCCTGCGACGGCGGCGGTGTTCCAGGGCGATGGGCTTCGGATCACGGTGCTGGGGCAGATCCAGCCCTTCAAGCTGCCGCGTGACCACCTCGCCCCGGTGGCGGTCTTCATCTCGGGGCACGTCGCCACGGTCAACCACTCGCTGCCGCCGCAGCTGCAGAGGATGGTGGTCAAGGTCAACCGTCACGGCCAGCTGCGGCCGCAGGGGATCCCGACCTGCACGATCAAGCAGATACAACCGGGGAACACCGCCCGCGCTCTGGCCAACTGCGGCGACGCGGTCGTCGGTTCCGGTCGCTTCTGGGCATCGGTCGTGCTTCCCGAACAGCGGCCCTACCCGACGCGAGGCAGGCTGCTGGTCTTCAACGGAAAGCGGAACGGCAGCCCTGTCCTCTTCGCCCACATCTACACCAGCCAGCCGTTCAACACCTCGTTCGTGATCACCTTCAGGATCAAGAAGATCCACGAAGGGTTCTTCCGGAGCCAGCTGACGGCCGACTTCCCCCAGGCGCTCGGCAGCTGGGGCTTCGTCGACCGGATCAAGCTGACCTTACGGCGCAAATTCACCTACCGCGGCAGGCAGCGCAGCTACTTCAACGCCAGCTGCCCGGCGCCGCCGGGGACGCGGCTGGCGAGCTTCCCCCTGGCCAAAGCGAGCTTCTACTTCGGCGAGAGGGAGCCGATCACGATGGACGTCGTCAAGGGCTGCGCGGTGGAGCGATGAGGCGGGCGCCGACGGCGGCGATCTGCCTGGCGATGCTGCTGGCTCTCCTCGCGGCGTCGCCCGCGCGAGCGACGTACGACCCTCTCGCTTCGGGAGCGACCGTCCTCACTCTCGACAAGGGTTTCCTCCGGCTCCTGAGGCAGCATGGCGTCAAGGTGGCGACGCGCGAAGGCGCGGTCTTCAAGGCCGGAGCGCTCCGATTCCCGGTCTCCGGCGGCAAATTCGATCCGCGGACGCGGCAGGGCACGGTCGAGCACGACGGCACGGCGCTGTTCGAACGGGCGGGGCGCGCGGTCTCGTTGAAACAGCTCCAGCTGAAAACGACCCGGCGCAGCTCGCCGCTGGTGGCGAGGCTCGGCGGGGGGCAGCTGAAGCTCGGTCCGCCCAGGAAGCTGGCCATTGGCCGACGCGGGTTCGCGAACGTGGTGACCGTCTCGGGCATGGCGCTGTCGGCCAAGTTCGCGACCCGCCTCTCAAAGCGTCTCCGCCTGCGCGGCGTGTTCGAGGAGGGGATGCCGGTGGGGTCGGCGGTAACGCGAGCGAGCCCGGCAACCGCCGCCATCCTCGGCAAGGGCACCGCCGAAATCACCCTCGATCCCGGCATGGCGGCGAAGCTGAACGATCTCCACGTCGCGGTCAACCCGATCTTCCCGGCCGAACGGCCCAGCCTGTTCACCATGCCGATCTTCAGCGGCAAGCTGGCGCTCGACTTCAGCACCGGCTTCCTCCAGCTCCAGGGCGGGATCGAATTCATCCAGCTCGGCGGCGGCCAGGTGATCTGGCGCGAATCCCGGATCGACCTTGACGACAAGGCGCTTGAGCCTGAAGTCGAGGTTCAGCCTTCGCCTCCCTATGCGGGCAAAGCCGGCCGGCTTTCGGTGGCGGCACTGCTGCCGGACACCGGCATTCTCGCCGCCAGCCCCGGATCCAGGACGCTCGCGATGACGGGTGCGGCGCTGATCCTTCCCGCCTCCACCGCGGCGCTCTTCGACGAGATCTTCGCCAAGAACCAGGGCAAGCAGGACACTTTCCACGGTGGCCAGACCCTCGGCCGACTCTCGTTCCTCGCTTCAGCGCAGTAACTGGTCATATTGACTTTCGCATGAGCGATCTGCTGCGCGCCTGTCGAACTGCGCGGCCGGAAAGTTAGCTTGTCACTATTTGCAGGGGTCTTCAGACAACGGCAACGACGGAGTCGTAAGGAAAAATAGTGAGTTTCATCGAGTTTGATCATTCAAGCTTTGTTCCACAGGTCTCAGGCCGTATAGCTATCTCTCTATCGGTACGCCGCAATGCGAGCCAGGGCTCGCCGCGGCGTTGTCAGGGAACCAAAAGGAGAGACCACGTGAGCACTCACGCGACGGCATCGACGGCTTCGCCCGCGCGATCCCGTTCCCACTCAGGCAACTTCAGGGCCCGGCTGGCCATCCTGCTGGCGGCTACGGCTACGGCCTTCCTCCTCGTGCCAGTCGCACAGGCGGCGGCCGCTAACCATTTTGACCTGGACATCATCGGCACCGGCAACGGGAAAGTGGAATCAGCCCCGCCTGGTGAAGGCACGCCGAAAATCGTCTGCAACTACACCGCTCCGGGTCCTGCTACTGGAACCTGTGAAAACACGATGGCGGAAATCTTCATCCCCGGGAAAGTCGGAATCGGTCTTGGAAGGACCGCCAGCGCCGGGTCCGTCTTCAGTCATTGGACGCTTAATGAAGGCGAAGATTTCACCGCTACCTGCAACAGCAGTGAACCTTCCTGCTTTGCCATCGCCGATCTTGGCGACGACATCAGAGTGACGGCTGTCTTCTGCCTGACCGGAGAATCCTCATGCTCTGGCGTTCTAAACGTCTTCGTCAACGGTCCCGAAGAAAGCGGCAGTGTCACCTCCAACGAGGGCGGCATCAATTGCTTCGCCGGTGAAGAATGTAGCACCGAGGAGCTCGACGGCACCGTCACGCTCACGGCCAGCCCCGAAGAAGGCTACGTGATTGCCGGTTGGATCGGCTGCAAACAGGTCGCTGGCGACCCGACGACCTGCAACGCCAATATGAACACCGACAGAGAAGTCACCGCCATCTTCCTCAAAGAAGGCACCGAAGGCGAAGAAGGCAAAGAAGGCAAAGAAGGCCCCCCCGGGCCCACCGGCCCCCAGGGCGCGGCGGGTCAGAACGGCGCTGCTGGTCCGGCCGGGCCTGCTGGTCCCGCTGGCCCGCAGGGCCCCCCCGGCAAGGTCAAAGTGACCTGCAAAGTGAAGGGCAAAAAAAAGGTCAAGTGCGTGGTCAAGACCACGAGCAGCGCCAGTAGCCTGAGCTGGCGCATCATGCATGGCGGTCACGCGGTCAGCCACGGCAAGACCAACTCCGCCCGTCTTCAGCAGGTCATCAACGGCCTGCCGGACGGAAACTACGTTGTGCAGGTGAAAGGCCAGCACGGCGTCAGGATCTCAATCGACTGATCCAACCTCGATCGATTGATCAATTGCCGGCGGCCGCACGACGCGGCCGCCGGCGATGCATTGGCCCTAGCTGACCTTCGGGCTGAGGGCCATTCGCTTTCTACAGTCGCTCAGAGGGGGGCTGGCGAAAACACAGTGTTAGTCGCGTCCGAGCAGCCGATCAAGTGCTCGCCCAACCTGGCTATAGAGCTGCTCCTCGTCGCCATAGGGAACCTTCAGCCCGATTCGGATCACCTCGGCTTTTGTCGGGCTGTCCTCGTCGGGAACCAGGCGATAGACGATCCGGTAGCGCGGATCCATATCGTGCTGCTCGTCGAAATAGAGCTTGCGACAGTCGGAGAGATTCCCGGTGCTGAAGGCGAAGCCGCATGGTTTTCCCAGCCTCGGATTCTCCTTTGAGACTTGGCTCAGCAGTTCAAGCGCCCGGCGCTTCAGCTCCTTGGAGGGAAGATCGAGAAGCTGCTGTTTGGCGGTGGGGTCGAAGAATTCGACCGGGAGCCGCGCCACCTACAGACCGAACTCCGTTGGATCGAAGCCCGCCTCGCGAGCTACGTCGGCCAGCTCTACTCGCTTGCCGGTGTCCTTCGCAATGGCCTCGCGAACCTCCTCCGACGCCACCAGCTCGTCCAGAATTTCCGTCTGCAACTCGTATCGCTCGTAGGACAAGATGACGCCCTCCGGCTTGCGATGGGAGCCGAATACAACCGGGTCTGCCTGTCCGCCCGTTTCGCGAAAGAGCTTCAAATAGCTGGAAAGACGATCTCTTGCCTCGGCACTTGGCACGACGCTTTGCGGAGAAGCCGCCATGTCGTAAGGATAGCAAATACGTACAAATTTTTGTACGTATTGTTCCAGTGAGATATGAACACGCAAATGGCTGTGTCGCGGCGCTCGCTCGATCAGCCCGACGACGCACTGCCAATCCCTACAGCCCCATCGTCTTGCCGACGATCTCCTTCATGATCTCGTCGGTGCCGCCTCCGATCGGGCCGAGGCGGGCGTCGCGGACGGCGCGCTCGATGCCGTACTCGCGCATGTAGCCGTAGCCGCCGTGGATCTGGAGGGACTGGTCGGCGATCTCGAGGACGGCGCGCTGGGTGATCAGCTTCGCCATCGAGACCTCCTGGATGCAGTCTTGGCCCTCGTGGAAGAGGCGGAGGGCGTTGTAGGTGAGGGCGCGGGAGGCTTCGGCCTTGGTCGCCATCTCGGCGACGTGGTGGCGGATCGCCTGGAACTTGCCGATCGGGCGGCCGAAGGCTTCGCGTTCCGTGGCGTAGGCGACGGTGGTCTCGATCAGGCGCTGCATGGCGCCGACGGCGCCGATCGCCATCAGCAGCCGCTCCCAGGCGAAGTTGGCCATGATCAGCTTGAAGCCGCCGTTCTCCTCGCCGAGCAGGTTCTCGGCCGGGACCTCGACGTCGGAGAAGGAGATTTCGCCGGTGTCGGAGGAGTGCCAGCCCATCTTCTCGAGCTTGCGGCTGACCTCGTAGCCGGGCATCTCACGCTCGAGGACGAGGAAGGAGATGCCGCCGTGGCCACCCTCCTCGCTGGTTTTGCAGGCGCAGACGAGGAAGTCGGCGCGGACGCCGTTGGTGATGAAGGTCTTGGCGCCGTTGACTACGTAGGCGTCGCCGTGGCGCTTGGCGGTGGTGGAGAGGGAGGCGACGTCGGAGCCGGCGCCGGGCTCGGTGATCCCGAGCGCGCCGATCTTCTCGCCGGCGATCCCCGGCACCAGCCAGCGCCGCTTCTGCTCCTCGCTGCCGAAGTTGAAGATCGGCGGCATCGCGATCGAGGTGTGGGCGTTGAGGCCGGCGGCGACGCCACCGGAGCCACCGGAGCGGGCGAGCTCCTCGACCCAGACCGCGTCGTGCAGGTGGGTGCCGCCCTGGCCGCCCAGCTCCTCGGGGAACTTCAGCCCGAGGAAGCCGAGCTCGGCGCAGCGTGAGTAGAGCTCACGCGGAAATTCCCGCGCCGCCTCCCACTCGTCGACGTTCGGCGCGATCTCCTTGGCGACGAAGCGGGTGACGGTCTCCCGCAACTCCTCGTGCTCCTCCCCGAACGGCGGCAGCGTGGCGCGGGCGCCGCTGTCCTTGACGACGGTCATCTGGCTTGCTCCGTTCCAGTCATGACACAAGATTGGTGCTATAAATTTGCAGACAACGCATTTCTCGTGCGACCTAACTCTGTAGCGTGGAAGGCATGAAGCGGACGATGTGGAGCGATAAGCGACTCGACGACCTGGCCCAGAAAGTCGATGCTGGCTTCGATCGCATTGATCGAGACATCCGGGACTTGCGGACGCTCATGCTGCAGCTCTGGGGCTCCACGATTATCGGTTCCCTCGGCGTCATCGCCACGCTCTTGGCGACGCGGTAGCGCCTACAGCCCGTAGCTGCGCCCGATCACGTCGAGCATCACCTCGTCGGTGCCGGCGCCGATGCGGTTGAGGCGGACGTCGCGGTAGGCGCGCTCGATCTCGTACTCCTTCATGTAGCCGTAGCCGCCGAGGATCTGGACGCACTCGTCGGCGACCTCGCAGGCGATGCGGGAGGCGTAGAGCTTGGCCATCGTGATCTCGCGCACCGGGTACTCGCCGTTGCCGAAGCGCCAGGCGGTCGCGTAGGTGAACTGCTTCGCCGCCTCGATCTTGGTCGCCATCTCGGCGAACTTGTGGCGGATCGCCTGGAACTTGCCGATCGGCCGGCCGAAGGCTTCGCGCTCCTTCGCGTACTCCAGCGTCTTCGTCATCATCCGCTCCGCCCCCGCGTGACAGCCGGCGGCGGCGACCAGGCGCTCGCCCTGCAGCTCCCAGGCGATGTGGTAGAAGCCCTTGCCGACCTCGCCGAGCACGGCGTCGGCCGGGACGCGGACGTCTTCGAAGGCGAGTTCGCCGGTGTCGGAGGCGTGCATCCCCATCTTCTCCAGCTCCTTGGAGACGGTGAAGCCGGGGACCTTCTCGCCGTTCTCGTCCTTGAGGTCAACGACGAAGAGGGTGATGCCGGCGTGGCGCTCGTTCGGGTCGGTCTTGGCGACGAGGACGATGAAGTCTGCCCGCGGCCCGTTGGTGATGAAGGTCTTGGAGCCGTTGATCACGTATTCGTCGCCGTCGAGGATCGCGGTGGTGCGGATCCCGGCGACGTCGGAGCCGGCGCCCGGCTCGGTGATCCCGAGGCAGGCGACCTTGTCGCCCTTCAGCCCCGGTTCCAGGTACTTGCGCTTCTGCTCCTCGGTCCCGAGCAGGTGGACGGGGGGGAGGGCCATGTCGGTCTGCACCGCGAAGCCCATGTTGGTGCCGCCCGAGCCTGAGTAGCTCATGCACTCGGCGCGGACCAGCGAGTAGAAGTAGTCGCCGCCCTGGCCACCGTACTCCTCCGGGAAGCAGAGGCCGAGGAAACCGAGATCGCCGGCCCGCTTCAGCTTCTCGGTCGGCCAGTAGGTGTCCTCCCACTCGTTGCGGTGGGGCCAGAGCTCCTTTTCGACCCAGGAGCGCATCGACTCGCGCAGGTCTTCGTGCTCCTGGCTGAAGATGAAGTGCTTGCGCCCGGACTCGAAGTCGGGCTTGATCACGCTGGAGCCGTTGGTCGTCGCGGTCGCCACTGTCTCTCTCCTCCTCTGTATTGCGGGACCGCCTCGGCCCCCGAATCCAAAGTGGACAGTAGCACTTCCCACTTTCAGCGCTGCTATGGTCCGGAGCCGGATGACCCAGGGAGATCAGTGGAGCGGCGAGAAGGTCGCCTACGAGGTGGCCGACGGCGTCGCCACGGTGACGCTGAACGACCCGGAGAAGCGCAACATGCTCTCCGGCCAGATGCTGGTCGAGCTGGTCGAGGCGATGAAGCAGGCCAAAGCCTCTGAGGACGTGCGCGCGGTCGTCCTCACCGGAGCCGGCGAGAAGGCCTTCTGCGCCGGCGCCGACCTCGGCGGCTTCGCCGCCGAGATGCCGCTGGTCGCCAAACACTTCGCCTCCGACCTCTACCTCGAGTTCTTCCGGCTGATGCCGCGGCTCGGCAAGCCCTCGCTCTGCGCCGCCAACGGCCACGTGCTCGCCGGCGGGATGGGGCTGGCGCTCTCCTGCGATCTGGTGATCGCCAAGGAGGGCGCTACCTTCGGCACGCCGGAGATCAACGTCGGCGCCTTCCCCTACATGATCATGTCGATCATCTACCGCAACGTCCCGCGCAAGAAGGTCAACGAGATGATGCTGCTGGGCGAGCGCCTCTCGGCCGAACAGGCGGTCGAGTTCGGGCTCGCCAACAAGGTGGTGCCGGCGGCCGAGTTCGACGCCGCTGTCGCCGAGTGGGCTAGCAAGCTCGCTTCCAAGAGCCCGGTGCTGATGCGGCTCGGACATGACGCGATGTACCGCCAGCAGGACATGGCGCTCGACGACGCGCTCGAGTTCCTCCGCTCCCAGCTCTCGCTCACCTTCACGACCGAGGACATCGTCGAGGGGGTCTCCGCCTTCTTCGAGAAACGCGACCCGCAGTGGAAAGGACGTTGACCATCTGATGGCGACCGAGGAGAAATCGGAGCACCTCCTTCCGGGCACGGCGCCGCTGGCCGAGCTGACCGAGCAGCTGCACGAGCGCCGCGCCAAGGCGAAGCTCGGCGGCGGCGAGGAGAAGATCGCCAAGCAGCACGAGCGCGGCAAGCTCACCGCCCGCGAGCGGATCGAGCTGCTCGTCGACGAGGGGACCTTCGTCGAGATGGGGATCCATGGCCGCCCGCACTTCGCCCAGCGGGCGATGGAGGGGGTCGAGGCGCCGGCCGATGGCGTCATCACCGGCTGGGGCGACGTCGACGGCCGCCCGACCTGCATCGCCGCCTACGACTTCACGGTGATGGCCGGCTCGATGGGGATGACCGGCGAGATCAAGGTCACCCGCCTGCGCGAGATGGCGCTATCGAAGCGGATGCCGTTCGTCTGGCTGCTGGACAGCGCCGGCGCCCGCATCCAGGAGGCCGCGGGCTCGATGTTCGCCGGCTCCGGCCACCTCTTCCGCGAGGAGGTGGAAATGTCGGGCGTGATCCCGATGGTGGCGGCGATGATGGGCCCCTGCGCCGCCGGCACCGCCTACATCCCGGCGCTCTCGGACTTCGTGCCGATGGTCTCCGGCCAGGGGGCGATGGCCCTCGCCGGCCCGCACCTGACCAAAGCCGTCACCGGCGAGGAGATCTCGATGGAGGACCTCGGCGGCGCCAAGGTCCACTGCCGCAAATCGGGCGTGGGGGACCTCGAGGTCTCCGACGACGAGGAGTGCATCGCCGCGGTCAAGAAGTACCTCTCCTACTTCCCGGCCAACTGCGAGGAGCGGCCGCCGCTCGTCGACGTCTCCGACCCGATCGACCGCGCCTCCGAGAAGCTGATGGAGATCGTCCCGGAGTCCTCGCGGCAGCCCTACGACATGTACGACGTGATCCGCGAGATCGTCGACGACGGCGACTGGTTCGACCTGAAGCCGAAGTTCGCCAAGAACGTGATCACCTGCTTCGCCCGCTTCGGCGGCCAGCCGGCGGGGATCGTCGCCAACCAGCCCAAGCACCTGGCCGGCGTCCTCGACAACGACTCGGCCGACAAGGCCGCCCGCTTCATCAACCTCTGCGACGCCTTCAACATCCCCCTCGTCTTCATCCAGGACGTCCCCGGCTTCATGGTCGGCTCCAAGGTCGAGCACGCCGGGATCATCCGCCACGGGGCGAAGATGCTCTACGCGGTCAGCCGCGCCACCGTGCCGAAGGTGACCGTCGTCGTCCGCAAGGCCTACGGCGCCGGCTACTACGTGATGTGCGGCAAGGCGTACGAGCCGGACCTGATCGTCGCCTGGCCGGGAGCCGAGATCTCGGTGATGGGCGCCGAGGGCGCGGTCAACATCATCGGCCGCTCGGCGATCGAGGCCTCCGACGACCCGGAGGCGACCAAAGAGGCGATGCTGAACGCGGTCCGCCAGCAGATCGACCCCTACATCGCCGCCGGCAACGCCGTCATCGACGACATCATCGACCCGCGCGAGACCCGGCCGACGATCGCCAAGGCACTGCGGATGGCGCGCACCAAGCACGTCGAGAAGCCGAAGAAACGCCACGGGGTGATGCCGGTATGAGCGCCGCCGAACGGGTCTCGGACGTCTGGAACGGCTTCCTCGGGCGAATCCGCCATCCGGCGGCGAGCCGACTCGAGGGGGGCGCGCGGCACGACCTGGAGGAGTTCCGAGGACACAAGCATTGTCTGGTCGTGACTTACCGACGCTCGGGAGAAGCCGTTCCCACTCCGGTCTGGTTCGGCATCGCCGACGGCAAGCTCTTCTTCCACAGCGAGGAGCGTGTCGGGAAGATCAAGCGCATCCGCGGCAACGACCGCGTGCTGATCTCCCCATGCGACTCACGCGGGAAGCCGCTGGGAACCGGCGTCGAGGCCAAGGCGCGGGTCCTCTCCCTCGATGAGGAGGGACGCGCCGAGGCGGCGATCCAGGCGAACTTCGGTCTCGGTCGCCGCATCTACGGCGCGGTGGCGACGAGGTTCGGTCCCGATGGCGTCTACGTGGAGGTGATGCCGGTATGAGCAGCTTCGGCGACCCGGTGATCATCAGCTGCTCGATCAGCGGCGTGATCGCCAACCGCGACCAGTGCCCGGCGATCCCCTACACGCCGCAGGAGTACGCGGCGGAGGCGCGGCGCGCGGTCGACGAGGGGGCTTCGCAGATCCACATCCACGCGCGCAAACCGGACGGGACGCCGTCCTACGAGGTCGAGGACTTCCAGGCGATCACCGAGGCGATCCTGGCCGAGGTCGGCGACGTCATCGTCAATTACTCGACCGGGGCGATCGGGATTCCGATCGAGAAGCGGATCGAGTACCTGCGCGCCTGCCGCCCCGACGTCGCCGCCCTCAACATGAGCTCGATGAACTACGCGAAGTACTCGAAGCGGCGCAAGGACTTCGTCTTCAAGGCGGTCTTCGAGAACAGCTTCGACACGATCATCGAGTTCCTCACGGCGATGAAGGAGCTGGGGATCAAGCCTGAGCACGAGTGCTTTGACTCCGGACACGTCGCCAACCTCGACCCGCTGGTCGACATGGGGCTGCTGGAGCCGCCGCTGCAGATCTCGCTGGTGATGGGGGTGACCGGCGGCATCCGCCCGACCCCGCGCAACGTCACCCTGATGTCCGACCAGATCCCCGGCGGCCCGGAGGGGCCGAACCAGTGGCAGGTGATCGGGATCTCCCGCGACCAGTGGAAGCTGCTCGCCTCCTCGCTCGTGCTCGGCGGCAACGTCCGCGCCGGGGTCGAGGACAACCTCTACCTGCCGAACGGGGAGATGGCGAAGTCGAACGGCGAGCTGATCGCCAAGGCTCGCGAAATGGCCGAAGACATCGGCCGCCGGCCGGCCGGCGTCGCCGAGGCGCGGGAGCTGCTGGGGGTCCCGAGGCGTGAGCGCTCTACCGCTTAGCGACGTCAAGGTCCTCGACCTCACCCGGCTGCTGCCGGGCGGCTTCTGCTCGCTGCTGCTCGCCGACCTCGGCGCCGAGGTGCTGAAGGTCGAGGACACCGGGATGGGCGACTACATCCGCTGGGCGCCGCCCTACTACGGCGGCGAGGAGCAGCAGGCGCTCGGCACCCGCTCCTCGCTCTATCTCTCGCTCAACCGCGGCAAGCGCTCGGTCCGGCTCGACCTCAAGAGCGAGGGGGGGAGGGAGGCGCTGCTGCGCCTGGTCGCCGCCCACGACGTCGTCCTCGACGGCTTCCGCCCCGGCGTCCTCGACAAGCTCGGCGTCGGCTATGAGCGAATGCGCGAGGCCAACCCGAAGGTCGTCTACTGCGCGATCACCGGCTACGGCCAGGACGGCCCCTACGCGCAGCGGGCCGGCCACGACATGAACTACCTTGGCCTCACCGGCCTGCTCGGCCTCACCGGCGCCAAGGACGGGCCGCCGGTGCAGTCGGCCGGCCAGATCGCCGACCTCGGCGGCGGCGCCCTGATGGCCGCCTTCGGGGTGATGGCGGCGCTGCACGAGCGCGAGCGTTCCGGCGAAGGGCAGACGGTCGACGTCTCGATGGCCGACGGCGCCCTCTCCTGGCTGGCGCTGGTCGCCGGCCGCTACTTCTGCGACGGGGAGGTGCCGCGGCGCGGCGAGCAGCAGCTCGCCGGCGGCCTGGTCTGTTACCTGCCCTACGAGGCGTCGGACGGCTGGGTCACCTGCGGCGCTCTGGAGCCGAAGTTCTGGGCCGCGTTCTGCGAGGGCGTCGGTCGTCCCGACCTGATCGAGAGGCAGTTCGAGGCGCCGGGATCGGACGCCTGGGCCGAGGTCGCCGCGGTCTTCCGCTCGCGCACGCGCGAGGAGTGGAAAGCGTTCAACGACGAGCGCGACTGCTGCATCGAGCCGGTCCTCGACCTCGACGAGGCGCTCGACTCCGAGCTGGTGCGGGCGCGGGGGATGGTGGTCGAGGTGGAGCAGCCCGAGCTGGGGACGGTGCGCCAGCTCGGCAGCCCGGTGCGGTTCTCCCGCACCCCCGCCGACCCCACTCGTCCCGCCCCCGCCTTCGGCGAGCACACCGACGAGGTCCTGCGCGAGGTCGGCTACTCGGAGGAGGAGATCGCGGCGATGAAGGGGTCCGGCGCCGCCGCCGGCCCTGCGGCCGCGCCGCACGGGGAGTTCCGCGCGTGAGCGCCAACGGCGCCCCTGATACCCAACAGAACAATGGCCTGTTGCGGATGCGCGAGCTGGCCGAGGCCTCCGGCGTGCCGGCGCCGACGATCAAGCACTACCTGCGGGAGGGCCTGCTGCCGGAGCCGGTCAAGACCAGCCGCAACATGGCCTACTACCCGCCGGAGTTCGTCGACCGGATCAAGCTGATCAAGCGCCTGCAGGAGGAGCGTTACCTGCCGCTGAAGGCGATCAAGAACGTCCTCGACGAGAACCCGGACCGGGCCGAAGCGATGCTCGAGCTGGGCGACCAGATCCTCGACCGGGCGCTGGCCGGCGAGCGCTCCCGCACCAGCGCCGCCCAGGTCCGCAAGCGCTACGGCGTCCCCAAGGAGGTCCTCGACCGCCTCGCCGAGCTCGAGGTGCTGACCCCCAACAGCCGCGGCTACTCGCCCTCCGACGTGACGATCATCGAGGCGATCAGCCGCTTCCGCGCCGGCGGCTACGACGAGCAGATCGGCTTCACCGTCTACGACACCCTCCGCTACAAAGCGGCGCTGGAAGAGCTGGTCCGGCTCGAGGTCGACGTGGTGATGGATCGCCTCGCCGGCGAGGTGCCGCCCGAGCGCGTCGTCGAGATGCTGGAAGCCGGCGCGCAGCCGCTGAAGGACCTGATCGCCGCCCTGCACACGAAGCTGATGGTCGCCGAGCTCGAGCGGCGGCGCTAGCCGGGCTCGCCCGCCGCGGAGGCCAGCGCCACCTGCTCGGCGTCGATCTCGGCGATGCAGGTGAGGGCGTTGGTCTCTTCAGCCACCCGCCGCGCCTCGTCGAGGACCTCGAGCGCCTCCTCCTCGCGCCCGCGCTGGTGGAGGGCCCGCCCCAGCGCCAGCTGCGCGATCGGCAGCGACCATCGCAGCCCCCGTTCCCGCGAGACCTCGACGGCCCATTCCGCCTCCTCGATCGCCTCGTCGACGCGGCCGACGCCGGTCAGCGCTTTGGCGCGGATCTGCGAGCGCCAGCCCTCCATCTCGCCGCCCACCTCCATCGCGTCGCGGTAGATCTTGTCGGCTTCCTCGATCGAGGCCAGGGCCTCCCGGTATTCCTCGGCCGCCAGCTGCGCCCAGGCGAGGTTGGCGATCGCGAGGCTGCGGGAGAAGACGTCGCCGATCCGCTCGGTCAGCTCGCAGTTGCGGCGGGCGATCGCCAGCGCCCCCTCGACATCGCCGCGCATGGCCAGGAGGCCCGCCTGGTTGCTGCGGACCCAGCTCGCGGTCTCCGGATCGCCGGCTTCAGCCGAGATCTGCAGGGCGCGCTCGAAGTAGGGTTCGGCGCCGTCGAGGTCGCCCTGCTCGCGCCGCACCATGCCTTTGCCCATCTCGGCCCAGGCGAGCGGGGTGTTGAGGATGATCCCGGAGCCAACCGAGATGTCGCCGCCGGCCAGCTCGATCAGCTCGTCGAGGGTGCGGTCGTAGCCGTGGAAGTCGCCGGCGACGAGGAAGGCGTAGGCGCCGGCGGCGCGGATCGCCACCTGCAGGTGGGGGTCTCCGGCCTGGTCGGCGAGGCGGTTCATCTCCTCGACCTGGGCCAGCCACTCGTCGGTGTGCTGCTGCAGGCCGGGGCGGGCCGAGCGGGACATCTTCAGGAGGACGAGCGAGTGCAGGTCGGCCCGGCGGCCGGCGATCTCCTCCGCTTCGTTCAACAGCCGCTCCTGCTCGCCCAGGTCCAAGCCGACGCGCCAGGCGAACTGGATCTGGGCGAGGCGTGAGGCGATGCCGAGCGCGTCGGTCTCCTCGTTCTCCTCCAGCCTGCTGGAGAGCTCCATCACGTCGTGCCAGAGGCGCATCGCGTCGCGAGGGCGGCTGTGGCCGGCCCAGTGGGCGGCGCGGGCGGACCAGCGCGCCGCCTCGAGGGTCTCGCCGCCCTGCTTCAGGTGGTCGGCGATCAGCGCCGCCTGCTCGTCGTGGCGGTCGGCCGGGCTCAGCTCGATCATCGCCCGCGCCGCCGCCGCGTGGGTCGCTTCGCGCTGGCTCGCCAGCTGGGTTCCGTAGGCGACCTCGCGGGTCAGCGGGTGGCGGAAGGCGAGCAGTCGCTGCGGGTATATCTCCGCCTCGTAGAGGAAGCCGCCGGAGATCAGCTCGGCGAGCGCCCGCTCCATCGCCTCGGGGTCGAGGCCGGCGGCCATCGCCAGCCCCTCCTCGCCCACCTCCTTGCCGAGCACGGAGGCGACCTGCAGCAGCCGCTTGGCCTCGGCGTCGAGGCGGTCGATTCGCGCCCCCAGCACCGCCTGCACGGTCACCGGCACGCCGGCGTCCTCGATCGGGCGGGCGAGGCGGTGGGCGCCGCGGTCCCCCTCGAGGTAGCCGGCCTCGGCCAGCTCGCGGACGATCTCCTCGATGAAGAACGGGTTGCCGCCGGTCCGCTCGTGGATCGGTTCGTCGAGCCCGTCCAGCGAGGGGTCCTCGCCGGCGAGGTCGCGCAGCAGCTTCGCCGTGTCGGCGCGGTCGAGGGGCTGCAGGTCGATCGTCTCGCTGTGCGGCGAGCTGGACCAGGCGGGCGAATGCTCGGGCCGGTAGTTGACGAGGACCAGCGTCGGCGTCGCCTCCATGCCTTCGATCAGGCCGCTCAGCATCATCTGGCTCCCCTCGTCGATCCAGTGCAGGTCCTCGACGATCAGGACCAGGACCTTGCGGCGGGCGGGGTTGCAGACCAGGCGGCAGAGGAAGTCCGCCAGGGCGCGCTGGCGCCCCTCCGGGTTCATCCGGGGGACGGGACGCTCCGTGTCCGGGACTCCGAGGAAGTCGAAGACCAGCGGCAGGACGTCGGCGAACGTGGGGTCGAGGAGGAGCGAGCGCCCCGCGATCTTCTCCCGCGCCAGCTGCTCGGAGTCCTGGTCGCCGATCCCGTAGAAGGAGCGCAGCATCTGCAGGATCGGCATGAACGGGATCGACTTCCCGTGCGCCTGGGCCTGCGCCTCGAAGACCTCGAGTCCTTCGGTTCGGCAGCGCTGGGCGAACTCGTGGTAGAGGCGGCTCTTGCCGATGCCGGGTTCGGCGACGACGCCGACCGCGGTCGCCTCGCCGTCGCTCGCCCGCCGCAGGGCGAGGTCGAGTCGCCCCAGCTCCTCTTCGCGGCCGACGAAGCGGGAGAAGCCGCGCTCGCGGGCGAGGTCGAGCCGCGAGCGGGCCCGGCCGACCCCGGCCAGCTCGAAGACCTGCACCGGCCGGCTCGCCCCCTTGATCTCGAACTCGCCGAGGTCGCGCAGGTCGAGGTAGCCGCGGGCCAGCTCGGCGGTGCTCTCGGTCAGGTAGCCCTTGCCCGGCTCGGCGAGGGCCTCCATCCGCTGCGCCAGGCCGACCGTGTGGCCGATCGCCGTGTAGGAGGAGCCGCCGCCCCCGTCGATCGCGCCGGCGACGACCTCGCCGGAGTTGATCCCGATCCGGGTCGAGAAGTTGAGCCCCTTGGCGCGCCGCAGCTCAGCCGCGTACTCGGCGACGTCGTCGAGCATCTGCAGGGCGGCGTAGCAGGCGCGCCTGGCGTGGTCCTCGTGGGCGACCGGCGCCCCGAAGATCGCCATGATCCCGTCGCCGGTGAACTTGTCGACGGTCCCCTCGAAGCGGGTCACCGTCTCGGCGAGGATCGAGAAGAAGCGCTGCATGATCTCGCGCCACTCCTCCGGGTCCTCCTGCTCGGCGAGGTCCATCGAGCCGCTGACGTCGGCGAACAGGACCGTGACCTGCTTGCGCTCGGCGTCGTCCTTGATGGCGTCGTTCACGAAAGCCCAAGGTTACGCCCCCGCCACTGTGTTCAAGCGTTGCATCGGATTCTTGCCCCAGCGGGCTGTGGTCAAAGTCGGATGCGCTTCCGAAGCATCGCGATCGTCTTAGCGAGCTCCGCGCGGACGCGGCTGGGTTCGTAGCGGACCTCGTAGTGCGTGAAGCGCAGTGGCGTCATTCCTGCCATCACGTGCGCCCGGTCGCGGCGGGCGTCTCGAAGCTGCGCAGAGGGCGTGCGGTGATAGCGAAGGCCGTCCGTCTCGACGACGAGCCCGAGGTCGGGCCAGAAGAAGTCGACCTCGAACCTGTTCACGCGTTGTTTGGTGAGTGGCATCGGGATCTTCGCCGCCCTGACGATGCGGCGGAAATAGATCTCCAGGTCTGAGTCTGAGAGCCGGAAGAAGAGCTTGTCGAGCAGGTGACGCAGGGGACGGATGCCAGGGTCGCCGCCAAATCGCGTGAGGTCTTTTCGCAGCGCTTCGGGATCGATCAAGTCGCGCTTGTCGGCGTCGTTCACCGCTCGCTCGAGTGCGACGCGGTCGAGTTCGGTCGCGAGGTCGACAAGCGTCTGCACCGGCGAGGTGACGGGAATGTCGTCCCGGAGCACGAGGTCACCGGGTGCCAAGCCCGGTCGGCCGCGGAACCGGATCCCAGGGCGCCTCAGTTCGCAGCGCCTGCGAACGCTGATGTCGATCCAGCTGCCCTCCTCGCCGATCTCCCACAGCGCCGCCGCGCTGCGATGGCTCAAAGCCGCACCGTCCCCGCCCGCCAGGACCGCCGCCATCCACTGCCGCCTCCGGTGGAGCGCCGGCCAGCCCACTGCGTAGACACCGAGGCTCACCTGAAAGAGGCGTCCCCGAGCCAGCCGATGTTCGATCGACCTCCGCCCGAAGCCCAGCGCCAGCAACTGCTTGCGGGTGACGATGCCGTGCTGCCTCGCCGCCAGCTCCCACGCCCGTCTGCTTCGCGTATCCGGTTCTCGCCCCACCCTGTTGTGTCAAGAATCGGAAGCGCCGATCTCTCCCTCTCTAGCGCCCGAGGAGTCCGCGGTTTCCGGAACGTCTTTGGGACCCCGACCGCTCATATGTAGCCTCACCGGATGCGATCCGTCCTCGTAACCGGAGCCTCGACCGGCATCGGTCGCGCCACCGCCCTGCGGCTCGACCGCGGCGGCTGGCGGGTCTTCGCCGGGGTCCGCAAGCGCGAGGACGCCGAGAGCCTGCAGGGTGAGGCGTCGGAGCGTCTGACGCCGGTCTTCCTCGACGTCACCGACCCCGCGCAGATCGCCGCCGCGGCCGAGCGGGTCGAGCGCGAGAGCGCGGATGGTCTCGACGGCCTCGTCAACAACGCCGGCGTCGCCGTGCCTGGGCCGCTGGAGACGGTCCCGCTCGAGGACCTGCGGCGCCAGCTCGAGGTCAACCTCGTCGCCTACGTGGCGATGACGCAGGCGCTGCTGCCGCAGATCCGCCGCGCCGGGGGCCGGGTGGTCTTCATCGGCTCGATCGGCGGCCGCATCGCCTTCCCGTTCGGCGGCCCCTACCACGCTTCCAAGTTCGCGACCGAGGCGATCGGCGACGTCTTCCGCCAGGACCTGCGCCCATGGGGGATCAAGGTCTCGATCGTCGAGCCCGGCTCGATCGACACGCCGATCTGGGAGCGGGGCCAGCGCAAGGGCGAGGAGATCGAAGCGAAGTCGCCGCGGACCAACCTCCTCTACGGAGCCGCGATCGAGAAGTTCCGCGGGGTGATCGAGGACACCGCCGAACGGGGGATCCCGCCGGAGAAGGTGGCGAAGGCGATCGCCCACGCGCTCGAATCGAGCCGGCCGCGGCCGCGCTACCTGGTCGGCCTCGACGCGAAGCTGCAGGCGCGGCTGAAGCCGCTGATCCCGACCGCGGTGTTCGACCGCATCGTCGCTCATCAGCTAAACCTCTAAGACCGTCCAAGCGCCCCCAGCGCTCATATACTTGGCCTGCCGATTGACTGGTCAATCAACGAAGGGGACGCGTGCGCGCAGCGGCGGTACAGCTCAACTCCAACGGGGACAAGGACAGGAACCTGGCCACGGCCGAGCGCCTGGTGCGCGCCGCCGCCGCCGACGGGGCCGAATTCGTCGCCCTGCCGGAGAAGTGGAACCTGCTCGCCGGGGGAGGGGAACTCGTCGCCGGCGCCGAGCCGCTCGACGGGCCCAGTCTCAGCGCCGCCCGCGGATGGGCGCGCCAGCTCGGCATCCACCTGCTCGCCGGCAGCATCGCCGAGCGGGGCGGGGAGGGGGAGAAGCCGTCGAACACCTCGATCCTGATCGATCCGCGGGGCGAGGACGTCGCGGTCTACCGCAAGATCCACATGTTCGACGTCGACGCCGGCGGCGTCTCCTACCGCGAGTCCGAGTTCGAGCGCGCCGGCGATGAGCCGGTCGTGGCCGCGGCCGGCGACCGCACCGTCGGCCTCACCGTTTGTTACGACCTGCGCTTCCCGGAGCTGTTCCGGATCCTTGCCCTGCGGGGGGCCCGGCTGATCGCCGTCCCCTCGGCCTTCACCCTCGCCACCGGCCGCGACCACTGGGAAGTGCTGCTGCGGGCGCGGGCGATCGAGAACCAGCTCTTCGTGATCGCTCCGAACCAGGTCGGCGAGGCGCCGCCGCACTACAGCTCCTTCGGCCGCTCGCTGATCGTCGACCCCTGGGGCGTGGTCCTCGCCACCGCCCCCGACGAGGAGTGCTTCGTCGCCGCCGACCTCGACTTCGGCGCCCTCGAGCGGGTCCGCGAGTCACTGCCCTCGCTCGCCAACCGCCGGCCCGCCGCCTACGCCTGGCCGCAGCCGATGGAGAGCCGCGGCTGATGGCGCAGGCACCGCCCGCCGACAAACGGCGGCTCATCCTCGACGCCGCGATCCGGGTCTTCGCCCGCCAGGGCTTCCATGCCACCCGCGTCTCCGACATCGCCGACGAGGCCGGCGTCGCCTACGGGCTCGTCTACCACTACTTCAGCTCCAAGGACGAGGTCCTGAACGAGCTCTTCGTCGAGCGCTGGTCGCTGCTCCTTGCCGCGATCGAGGAGGCCGACAAGACCAAGGCGAGCCCGCGCGAGAAGCTGGGTGCGGTGGCGACCTTCATCTTCGACTCCTACCGCCACGACCCGGAGCTGATGAAGGTGATCATCGTCGAGGTGACGCGGGCGGCGAACTCGTTCGGCAGAACCCACCTCGAGCAGATCCAGCGCGCCTACGAGTCGATCGCGAAGATCGTCGCGGATGGCCAGGCCAGCGGTGACTTCCGCGGCGACGTGGCGCCGATGTTCGCCTCGATGTCCTTCTACGGCGCGATCGAGCAGCTGCTCTCCGGCTGGATCTTCGGGACGATCCCCGCCTCGGACACAGACTTCGACCAGGCGCGGGATCTCCTTGTCACGACGATCTGCGACGGCCTCGAGCCGCGCTGAGATGGTTTACTGCCGACTTCCCATGGGGAAAGGCTGGAGCTAAGTGGACAACGAGCTGGTCAAGCGCCTCGTCTGGAGCGGCCTTCTGGCCGCGACCGGCGCGCTCGCGAGCATCGTCGCCGCGCGGGCGGCGGGGCTGATCTTCCGCCGCATCTACGACGAGGACCCGCCGGACTAGGAGCACGCGATGCAGGAGCCGACTCAGAACCCGCCGCCGATCCCGCCTCCGGGGCCGCCTCCGCCGCCCGAGGAGCGCTCGATCGCCGACCTCGTCGTCGAGGTCTCCGAGAACGCCTCGACCCTCGTCCGCGAGGAGATCGAGCTCGCCAAGGCCGAGGTCTCCGAGAAAGTCGGCAAGATCCTCCGCGGCTCCGCGATCGGCATCGCCGCCGGCGTTTTCGCCTTCCTGGCGCTGATCCTGATCATGCACGGGATCGCCTGGGTCCTGGCCGAAGAGCTCTTCGACGGCAAGGCATGGCCCGGCTTCTTCGTCGAGGCCGCCGTCTTCCTCCTGATCGCCGCCCTCGCCGGCTACATCGCCTCCAGGGCCCTGAAGGCCGGAGCGCCGCCGCTGCCCGAGCAGGCGATCGAAGAGGCGAGACTGACCAAGGAGATGCTGGAAAAGGAGGCCTCGTGAGCACCGGTGCCCCGGGTCGCTCGCCGGTGGAGATTCGGCGCGACATCGAGCTGAAGCGCCGGCAGCTGGGCACCTCGGTCGAGGCCCTGCGCGGGCGGGTCAACGAACTGACCGACTGGCGGCGCCAGGCCGAGGAGCACAAACCGCAGCTGATAATCGGCGCCGCGGCCGTGGGATTCCTGATCGGCGCGCGCGCGATGTTACGGCGCCGCAAGACCCGCGGCTGACGCGCGACTCAGGCGATCAGCTCGGTGTGGACTGACCCGACGCCGAGGAGCCCGGGGCCGACATGGGCACCGAGGACGGGGCCGACCTCGGAGATGAAGGCCGGGTCGCAGCCGAAGATCTCGTAGCAGTCTTCGATCAGGGAATCGGCGGTCTCTTTGTCCTGGATGTACTGGACGACCCAGCCGTAGGCGCCCGACTCCTGGCGCTGGCGCGCGTAGCCGCGCAGGCGCTCGAGCGAGCGGGCGCGGGTGCGGACCCGCTCGACCGGGGTGATCTCCTCCTCGAGGGTGAGGATCGGCTTGATCTTCAGGGCGCCGCCGATCCAGGCGCGGGCGCCGCCGATGCGGCCGCCGCGGCGCAGGTACTCGAGGGTGTCGATCGCGAACCACATCTTCAGGTCCTCGCGGGTCTCTTCGGCGCGGGCGATCGCCCCCTCCGCGTCGGCACCGGCCTTCGCCGCCGAGGCGGCGCCGAGGGCGCAGAGCCCCATGCCGCCGGCGGCCGAGCGGGAGTCCATCAGGTGCAGCCGCTCGCCCCCCTTGCCCTCCTCGATCAGCCGCTCGCGAGCCTGTCCGGCGGCCTCGAAGGTGCCGGAGATACCGGCGGAGATGTGGATCGAGACGACTTCCCTGCCTTCGGCGAGCAGCGGCTCGTAGACCTCGAGAAAGTCCCCGATCGATGGCTGGGAGGTCGTCGCGCCGCTTTCGGAGGCGCGCAGGCGCTCGTAGAACTCGTGGAAGTCCGAGATCTCCGACTCCCTCTGCTGCTCGTCGTCAACCGAGACGTAGAGGCTGATCTCCTCGATCCCCCGCTCGGCCAGAAGGTCGGTCGGGAGGTAGCAGGTCGTGTCGCAGACGACCGCGGTCTCGGCAGGCGAGTTCACAGGGCGATTCTAGACGCGAAGACCAGCCGCACCGCCGAGCCGGTGGTGGCCAGTTCGAAAGCGTTGGCCAGCGAGGTCAGCCGAGCTTTCGGTGCTGCCCCCGCAAGCAACGGGAGATCCGAAGTTCCGAGCCCTCGTCATGCTCGGCACCGTTGACGAAGTGAACATCGAAGGCAGCGAAGAAGTCCGACTGGCCAAGCAGAAGGGTCTCGGTCGCGGCAAACGCCAAGTCCATGTTGAAGAGCTTGTCCCACGGAACCAGATCGCTCTCGTGGAGGGACGGGATCATGACCTGGCCGCTGATGCCGACTTTCGGGGACCAAGTGTCGAAGCGCGGACCGACTGCCGGTTCCCCCTTGCTCTCGTTCTTCACCAGGTCGTCCATTGAGAGGCCAAGCTCCTCCAAGTAGAGCAATGGACATAAACTGCGCACCGAGCCGCTGTCGATCTCGCCCACGGCCCGCTTGGAGCCGTTTGCGGTTTCCAGCTGTACCGCAATTTGCGGTACAGAGCCGGTGTCGTAGCTAACTATTAAAGTAGGCAAGGTTAGATATCCCGCACAAGAGCCCCCCGCGAGTGGAATACTATTAAGCGATCAGATTTAAGGGAGCTTTCTATGGCAGAGCAAGACACCACGGTCTCGCAGCCCCCTATCTCGCCGAGTGCAGTGAAGCGCCATTCGGGCAAGTGGGTCGCGATTCGAGGTAACCGCGTTGCCGCCTCGGCGGAGAGCTACCACCTGCTTCAGGCAAATCCGCGTGTCCGGTCGACGGACTTCGTCTATCGAGTCCCGACAGCGGATCGCCATCACTTCCTGGCTACGAGTTCGTAGCTGGTTCAGCAGGTCCCGCTACACTTTGTGAAGTGAGCGATACGCCCAAAGCCGCGATCACCCTCACCGACACGGCCGCCGCGAAGATCGGCGAGCTGCTCGGCTCGCAGGCGGACAGCGCCGAACAGGCTCTGCGGGTGGCTGTCCGCGGCGGCGGCTGCTCGGGCTTTCAGTACGCGCTCGCCTTCGACAGGGCCAAGGAGGACGACAACGTCTTCGAGGTCGACGGCGTCGCCGTCATCGTCGACAAGGTAAGCATGCAGTTCGTCTTCGGCTCCGAGGTCGACTACGTCGAGGGCCTCCAGGGCGCCGGCTTCCAGGTCAACAACCCGAACGTGGTTGCGGCCTGCGGCTGCGGCTCTTCCTTCCAGGTCAAAGAGGACGCAGCTGAGCAGGCTGCGGCCCTTTAGCTCGAGCCGTCCAGCTATTCGATCTGAAGCGGCGGCGACTGCTGCGGGACGCTCTGCTGCGCCTGCGGCACCTGGGCGTTCTCCGGCTGCTCGGCGCCGAGGGCCTCGGCCAGCTCGCCGGACTCGAACATCTCCTCGACGATGTCGCAGCCGCCGAGCAGCTCGCCGTTGACGTAGAGCTGCGGGAAGGTCTGCCAGTCGGCGATCTCCGCCGTCACTTCGCGCAGCGGCTGCAGCGCGGGGAGGACGTCGATCGCGCCGTAGTCGACGTCGATCTGGTCCAGCACCTGGACCACGCGCATCGAGAAGCCGCAGCGCGGCATGTCCGGGGTCCCTTTCATGAACAGCAGGACCGGGTTGGCGGCGATCAGCTCTTCGATTTTCGACTTCAACTCTGGGTCGGCCATGGGGGCATTGTAGGGAGGCGTTCGGGTCGGCCTCAGATCTGGGTCGCGATCAGGCCGATGATCGCGGCGAGGACCGCCACGAAGGCAGCGAAAAGGCCGCCCCCGACGATGAGAATGGTGTGCTGGAGGCTGTCGATCCGGCTGCCCATTTCGTTCACGCGGCCGCTGAGCTCGCTGACTCGGTCGCTCAGGTCGTCAAGCCGCGAATCGGTCCAGGTAGATCTCATTGCCTCCATGCCCTCCAGCGTAGAAGGAAAAATCGCACGTGTGGCGCACGGAAGTGTAACTTTTTGTCGCAGAACGTGCCGACTCAGCTGAGGACGCTGGTCTTCACCGACAGCGCGTGAATCGTGCCATCGTCGAAGCGCTCTTTTACCGCGGCCTTGACCAGCCGGTGCTGATCGATCCGCGAGAGACCCTCGAACTGAGGGGCGCTGACCGTTGCCCGCAGGTGGTCGCCGGTCCCGGTTTCGTCGGACACCTCGACCGCGGCGCCCGGCAGGGCGGCCTCGATCATGCCCGTCAGCTCGGAGAGGTCGGCGGCCACTAGTTCGTCGGCGAGGGTTCGCCGAGGGTCTCGAGCATCTCCTCGACCCGGACGAACTTGACCCGCGGCCGGCCGTGCGGCTCGCCGCGGCCGACCTCGGCCTGGTCGATCGCCTGCCAGTCCTCGAAGCTGACGTAGCGGATGCCCTTCTCGCGCAGCAGGTCCTCGACGGCGACCGGGTCGGGGTTCTCGGGGCTCATCAGCTTCGCGGACTCGACGTCCGCGAAGAGGTGCTGGACGGTCTCCAGCGCGTCTTTCTTGTTGGTCCCGATCACGCCGGAGGGGCCGCGCTTGATCCAGCCGGCGGTGTAGTGGCCGACCTTGTGCCCGGCGTCGTGGGAGTCGAGGACCCGGCCGCCCTCGTTGAGGATCAGGCCGCGGCTCTCGTCGAAGGGGACGCCCTCGATCGGGATGCCGGTGTAGCCGACGGAGCGCAGGACAAGCCCGCACTCGAGCTCTTCGCGCTCGCCGGTGTCCCTGGCGCGCAGGGCGCCGCCCTCTTCGACCAGCTCGTTGCGGCCGATCACGATCGATTCGACCTTTTCGTCGCCCTTGATCTCGACCGGGGAGGCGAGGAAGCGGAGGACGATGCGCTGCTTCCTGCCCTCCGGCTGGCGCCGCGAGAACTCCACCAGCGTCTCGACGTTGACTCTCGTCGTCTTGTCGGCCTCGTCGGATTCGAGGTGGGCCTGGCTGGCCGGGTCCAGCTCGACCTCCTTCGGGTCGACGACGATATCGGCGTCCTCCATCTCCCCGAGCTCCTTGATCTCGGGGTTGGTGAAGGCGGCCTGGACGGGCCCGCGGCGGCCGAGGACGACGATCTCGCGGATCTGCTTGCGGTCGAGGGCCTCGATCGCGTGGTCGGCGGTGTCGGTCTGGCGCAGCTCGTGGTCGGTCAGCGCCAGCATCCGGGCGACGTCCATCGCCACGTTGCCGTTGCCGATCACCACGGCGCGCTCGCAGGAGAGGTCGAACACGCGGTCGGCGTAGTCGGGGTGGGCGTTGTACCAGCCGACGAAGGCGGTGGCGGCGTGGCTGCCGGGCAGGTGCTCGCCGGGGATGCCGAGCTGGCGGTCGGTCTCGCAGCCGACCGTGAAGACGATCGCGTGGTAGAGCCGCTCGAGGTCCTCGACCTCGACGTCGTGGCCGATCTTGACGTTGCCGAAGAAGCGGAAGCCGTCGCGAGCGGCGGTTTTCTCGTAGACGCGGATCACCGACTTGATCTTGGGATGGTCGGGGGCGACGCCGCCGCGGACCAGCCCGAAGGGCGTCGGCAGGCGGTCGAAGAGGTCGACCTGGGCGTGCAGATCGCCGTCCTTGAGGATGTGCTCGGCGGCGTAGAAGCCCGAGGGGCCGGCGCCGACGATGGCGACCCGGAGGGGGGTCTCTTCGGTTCCGATCTTGCTCATGGGAGCGCGAAAGAATAGGGAAGTCGGCGTCTCAGCTGAGGGCTGAGGCGCTGGCGCCAACGGCGCTGGGGGTGCCGTCGAGCGCGTCGAGCGCCTTGCGAACCGACATCGCGACGCAGGTGAAGATCGGGGTCTCGCGCTCGGTGTACTCGCTCGACTCGGTCGGCCGCAGCTCGTTGACGAGGTCGAGGAATTCGCCCGGGTCGTCGCCCTCGAAGCAGACGACGAACTCCTGGTCGTCGATCCCGTAGGAGTAGGTCGTGTTGATCGTGATCTCGGGGTAGCGGCGGCCGACCTCGATGTGGCTTTTCATGATCCGTCCGCGCTCCTCCGGCGGCAGCCCGTACCAGCGCCGCTGCTTGACCATCGGGTAGAGGAAGAGGTACCTGCGTTCGGAGGTGCAGATCTCCGGGCGCGCGTCCTCGGCCGAGTACGGCGAGCGTTTGGTCATCGAGAGGAACGAGTGCGGCGTCTCCGCCCATTTCGCCAACCCGCTCTGGCCGAGGACGACGTGGAAGGTGTGGATGTCGTTCAGGTTCGGGCTCTGGCTGAGCAGGACCAAGTCGACGTCGCCGCGCGTTCCTATGGTTGAGTAGGCGCGCAGAGAGCGGTCGTGGCCGAAGTCCTCGCAGGCGGCGAGGAACTCCTGCTTATCGGCTGCGCGAAGCTCCGGGTCCCGACGACGCCAGGCTGGATCGATCTTGAAAAACGTGAACTTGGCGAAGGTGCGGTCGGCCATCTCGGTGACGATAGCGCTCGTCCTGCTCCTGGTCGTGGCGCCGGTGGCCAGGGCCGATGCGCTTCCTGAAGCGCATCTCATGCTGCTGCCGCCCAAGACCACGGTCAGCGATCTGGCGCAGGCCGGGCTCTCCCCGGGCCTGATGAGCGCCGGGCTGGGCAAGGTCCCGGCTGCGCAGACCTACCTGGATATCAGCCAGGGAAACCGGGTCTTCGACTCGCTCTACGACGAGGACCTGCCGACCGGACTCGAATGCTGGCGGTGGCAGGAAGAGGCCGAGCAGCGGGCCGAATCCGCACCGGCGGACATCTCCCCGTTCCTCCTCGATGGCGAGCTGAGGCGCCACGGCGTCGCGCTGTTCTGGCTGGGCCGCGCCTCCTGTGCGCTGGGCGGAGAACCCGGGGTGGGGCAGGGGGGCGTCGATCGCGGCATCCTCTTCACCCGCGACGCTTCGCTGCGGACGCTCTCGAAGCTGAAGGGAGAGCTGGGCGACGAGGACATCCTGATTGCGATCGCGCGGCCGCTCGGCGAAAGCGACGACCCCCTCCCGATCGGCATCGCCGGGCGCGGGTTCGACGGCAACCTGACCTCGGGCAGCACCCGCATGGACGGCTACGTGCTCTCGACCGACGTGGCCCCGACCGTCCTGCGGCATTTCGGAGTCGACGTTCCGTCGCAGATGTCCGGGCAGCCGATCGAAGCCCAGGGGGCGGTTGACTCGGCGGCGATCGAATCGCTCGGTGCCCGCATGGTGGTGATCTCTTCCCGCCGCGGCTCGGTCGTCGGCCTCAACGTCGTCATCTGGCTCGCCTCGCTGGCGATGGTCGCCCTCATCGGTCGCGGCCGCCTCGCGCGCCCGGCGGTGCGAATCGTCGCGCTCGCGCTCGTCTATCTCCCACTTATCCTTCTTCTGGGAGCGGGGCTCGAGCCGGGGGAGACCGTCGAACGGCTTCTAGTGCTCCTGCTCGCGCCGCTGCTGGGCGGGGCGACCTTCCTGCTCCTGCGTGGGTACCGCGCCCTCGCCGTCGCCTCCGCCCTCACCGTCCTCGCCTACGCGGTCGACGTGATTGCCGGCTCGCCGCTGACCTCCCTCTCCCTCCTCGGCCCGAATCCGGGGCTGGGGGTGCGCTTCTACGGGATCGGCAACGAGCTCGAGGCCCTGCTGGCGGTTCTGGTCGTGGCCGGAGCCGGAGCGGGACTGACGGGGTTCGCGCCGGGAGCGTCGCGGCGCGATGCCGCGATCGCCTTCGTCGTCGTCGGGCTCCTCACCGCCTTCGTCTTCGCCGCCGGCCGTTTCGGCGCCGACGTCGGCGCCGCGATCGTTTTCCCGGTCGGGACCGCCGTCGCCGCCGCGGCTGTCGCCGGCCGGGGCCGGCGACACCTTGCCCTCGCCTTGCTCGCGGCGCCCTTGGCGGTCCTCGCGCTGCTCGCCCTCGTCGACCTGATCAGCGGCGCCAACGCCCACCTCACCCGCTCGGTCCTCGACGCCGGCGGCCTGGGCGACCTCGCCGACGTCGCCCAGCGGCGGCTCCAGCTCTCCGCCCGCAGCTTCGTCCGGCCGGTGCTGCTCGCCTTCCTGCCGCTGGTCTTGATCGCGGTGGTTGTCGCCCACCTGCGCCGCGACCGGCTGCGGGCCTGGCTGCGAGGCGTACCCACGGTGCGCGCCGGCCTGATCGGCGCTCTTGCCGCGACCGTCGTCGGCACCCTCGCCAATGACTCCGGAGCGCTCGTGCTGGAGATCGGCGCCGCCTATCTGTTCGTCTTCACCGGCTTCGCCTGGGCGGAGAGTCCCGCAAAATCCGGAGAAAGCGCTGACGCAGACGAAAAGTTACAATTACGCGCGCCACACGTATGAAGTTTCTCCCTAGCCTGGAGGGCATGGAGGCAATGAGATCGACCTGGACCGACTCCCGACTGGATGACCTGAATGGCCGGGTAAGCGGCATCGCGCATGACGTGGCGGAGCTGCGTAAGGACGTTCGGGAGCTGCGGAACGAATTCGGCGCCATGCAGCGCACCATGCTGCAAATCGGAGGCGGCCTGATCGGCACTCTCATCGTGGGGATGCTCGGGCTGATCGCCACTCAGATTTAGGAGGGATCGACCTCTCGAGGACCCAGGGTGGCTCGCCCCTGGACAACGCCGTCGCGGAGTCCTTCTTCGAGACCCTGAAGGGGGAGCTGGTCGGCCGCGCTCCTGGCCCACCCGAGGCGACCTGCGGATCGCGATCTTCGAGTGATGTAAAATCCCTCTAGAATGGCGAAAATAGGGGTGTATATACCGAAAATTGGGAAACAGTTTGCTCACCCCGGTAAGCTTCCCTTAAGGCATTCTGCTTAGGATGCCGCCGGGAGATGGAGGCACACCGCCAACAACTGAACGTCTCTGTGCCCGAGGAGCAAGCAATCGGGCACTATGCGAACCTCGTCGGGGTCTGGCACACGCCCCACGAGTTCGCAATCGATTTCGCCGTAGTCCAGCCCTTTCTGCCGACCGGCCCTGGTGCCCAAGTTGTTTGCCGGGTACGTATCCCTCCGACGATTGTTTTCGAGCTTCTGAAAACGTTGAACCAAAACTTGACCGAGTACGAAAAGGTGCATGGAGAGATCCAGCGCCCGAAGCAGAACCCGGATGAGCCGATAGAAGGTGGTGAGCAACAGCAATGACCCCCGTAATGGACAAGATCGCAGTCACCTCGCCTGGCGAGATTTCAGAGCGTCTCTGGGGTATCTCCAGCGACGTACCGCTCGCTGGCGGTGCCTGGGTTGCTGAGCACAGCCATAGCGGGACGGTGGAAGCGGTCGCAACGCACGCTGTCCTGAACGAACCTTCGAGCTATCGCGTCAGCGCCCCCGCATCCCAGTGGGAGCTTCGCATCACCGAGAACGGGTTCATCGCCTCTGATGCACCAACCGGCATCTTTGGCTTTGGCTCAGAGCCAATCGAGGCTATCCAGGATCTAGCGATTGCGCTTATCGAGCATCGAGACGTGCTTGAGCGCCAAGAGGCTCTTTCTCCTGCGCTTCAAGAGCAGTTGGTTTATTTGCGCGAGCTGCTCTGAGTAGTATCCGCCCCCTCATGGGGAGCACGCGGAGCGCGGGGGATGTAGCAAAGGCTCTTGAAGACAAGGGCATGGAGCGCGACGAGGCGCACCACCACATGTTCCGTAAGAGCCTCGACGGGGTTACCACGCTCGTCACTCGCCTCAGCCATTCGGGCGGGGAGGTTGATCCCGGACTCGGGAAGATGATGGCCAACCAGTGCTGCCTTCAGCTTCGCGAGTTTTGGGATCTCGTTGACTGCCCTCTGTCCGAGGAGGAGTGGGACAAACTGGTAGCTGAGCGCTGTACCGGGGGTCGAAACCCCTTCATAGGCCGCTGACCCGCGCTGCGAGTTGCACAAATCCCTCCAAAGGGCTTGGTACCGTCCTCTTGCCCGCCTGTGGGGGGCCGCGCGATGATCTACCCTTAATCGCCCGTGCGCATAGGTCTCGTCTCGCCATATTCCTGGTCCTACCAGGGGGGCGTGAACCGGCACGTTGAGGCTCTCGCCGAGGAGTACCTGCGGCGAGGCCACGACGTTCGCGTCCTCGCTCCCGTCGATCCCCCCGGGCGGGTCAGCCGCGTCCTGCACCGGGCGCAGGCCGAATTGCGAGAGCTGCCCGACTACCTGGTGCCGCTCGGCCGCACGATGGGCTTCGGCGCCAACGGGTCCGTCTCGAACCTGGCCCCGTTTCCCGCCGGCGGCGTGGTCGCTCCGCGGCGGCTGGTGCGGAGCGGCGAGTTCGACGTCGTCCACGTACACGAGCCCTTGGTGCCGCTGGTCGGCTGGAACGCGACGCTCGGGGCCCGCGACCCCGTGGTCGGCACCTTCCACGCCTACGCGACCAAGCCGCTGCCCAACTACATCGCCAACGCGCTCGGCGCCCGCCGCGTGTTCAACCGGCTCTCGGCCCGGATTGCGGTTTCCGAAGCCGCCGCCTGGACCGGCCGCCGCTGGTTCGGCGGCGAGTACACGATCATCCCCAACGGGGTCGATGTCGATGCGGCGCCGAGCGAGCCGAGGTCGGCCGGCAGCGACCTCGAGATCCTCTTCGTCGGCAGGCCGGAGGAGCGCAAGGGGCTGCCGATCCTGCTCACCGCCTTCAACGCACTGGTCGAGCACGTTCCCTGCCGGCTGACCGTGATCGGTGCCGAGCGGGAGGACGTTCTCCGCTACGTCGCCGACCCCGAGCTCATGCGCTGCATGGACATCCGTGGCCGCGTCTCCCGCGATGAGCTGTGGGCCGAGCTCCACCGCGCCGACCTGCTCTGCGCGCCCTCGCTCTCCGGAGAGAGCTTCGGCATGGTCCTGACCGAGGCCTTCGCGGCGGGGACGCCCGTGATCGCCTCGGCGATCGCCGGCTACAGCGAGGTGGTCTCAGACGGAGTCGACGGCCTCCTCGTCCCGCCCGGCGATCCGCAGCGCCTGGCCGAGGAGCTGCAGCGGGTGCACTTCGAGCCGGAGCGACTGCGGGAGATGGGGGAGGCCGCCAGTCGCAGCGCGCAAAGGTACGCGTGGCCGAGGGTGGCGGACCAGGTGACCGCGGTCTACGAGCGCGCGATCGAGGCTCCGAAGCCCGCCCTCGCCAGCGAGAGGTTCGCCCACTGGGCCGGTCTGCGTCCAGCCGACGGCGGCCCGCGACGGCCGGCGGAGCGGCTGCCCTCGCTCGACCCGGCTCCCGCTCGGGCCGGCAACAGGGGGCGCGCCGTCGCCCGCCGTCTTGGCCTCGCCGTCGCCGGGGTCCTCGGGGTCGGCCTCAGCCTGCTCGCCGCACAGGCGATCGAGATCGACAACGTCGTCGAAAGCATCGTCCGCTCGAACCTGACCTGGGTCCTGATCGCCTGCGCCCTGATGGCCAGTTCACTCTTCTTCCGCGCCGCCTCCTGGTACTGGATCGCCCGCGCCGCCCTGCCGAACCGGCCGATCCGCCGCCGCGACGTCACCTCGGCGACGATGATCGGCGTCCTGATGTCGGCGACCCTGCCGGCTCGCCTGGGGGAGCCGGCGCGCGCTCTCACGCTCGCGCGGCGCAGCGGTCGCATGCGGGAGACCCTTCCGGTGCTGCTGGGGACGCTCGTCTCGCAGACGATGCTGAACCTGATCGCCCTGGTGCTGCTGGGCGTGATCATCGTCTCGACCACGCCGCTCTTCCACTCGGGGACGAAACAGCTCTTCGCCTTCAGCCTGGTGCCCCTGCTGGTCCTCATCGTGGTCCTCGCAGCGCCGCTGCTGATGCGGCGAAACGGCAACGGCCGCCTGGCCCGGGTCGGGGCGGTGGTCCACCGGGCGCTGGTCCAGGTCAGGGCCGGGCTCGCGGTTTTCCGCGACCCACGCCACGGCTCCGCCGCCGCCGCCGCGCAGCTCGCCGCCTGGGCGATCCAGCTCGCCGCCTGTTGGGCGCTGCTCTACGCCCTGGGCCTCGACGGGCAGGCGGGGATTGGGGCCGCGGCGGCGGTGCTCTTCGCCGTCAACGTCACCGCCGTGGTGCCGGCGACGCCGTCGAACATCGGCGTCTTCCAGCTGGCGGTGATCAGCGTCCTCCACACCGGCTTCGACGTCAGCACCGCCGACGCTCTCGCCTATGGCGTGATCCTGCAGGCGGTCGAGATCGCCACCGCCGTGGCGCTGGGGCTTCCGGCCCTGGTCCGCGAGGGCCTGACCTGGAGCGACCTGCGGGTGCAGGCCGTCTCGGCCGCCCCGGTCCGGCTCGAGCCGAAGCCGCGGGCGCGGCCGAGCCATCCTCGCGCTTGAAGGCTTGCCAAAGCGGACCTAAGCACTAAAAAACTCTGGTGTATTGATTTAGTATCGCGGGGGAGGCGTGCCGCCACCATTCCCAGGCCGGCACTCCTGAACGAGAAGGAGCGCGGGCCGGCGCTGTCCATCCAACCGGCGCCAGGCCCCCCTTCTCGCGTCTTCTGTCATAGGCGAAAACGGCAAGGTTCCTTGACGAGTCCACAGTAATATGCATAGAGTCGAGCAATCGGCCAACAACTCACGCGAACTGGGGGAAAGGGAGCCGTGAGATACGACTCGGCAGTGTTGGAGAGAGTCGCGCAGCGCTTCCGGCGCGACATGTGGGATTCAGTAGTTCCGGAAGCGATCTCCGAATCGGGGGTCGAGGTACAGAGGTTCGGACCGGTGCAGGCGACCGCCTTCGGCGATCTGCCCGAGGTCCATCTGCTGCAGCAGATCCAGGGGGCAGCGGAGCCAGGTGCGATCGAGGGCGGTCATCTTGCCGCGGCGATCGAATGGATGCGGGCGCGCGAAGTCGACTACCGGATCCCGGTGGCGGCAGGGCGGCCCGGGGCGCTGAACGCCGAAAGATGGCTTGGAGGTCGAGGCTACGAGCGGGGAGCGGGCTGGGTGAAAATGGTCCGCGACGGCTCACCGCCTGATTTCCACGCCGATCCCGACATCACGATCTACAGGCTGGGACTGGACGAAGCTGAAGGCGAAGGCCTGAGCACGATCGCCGCTGAAGCGCTGGAGATCCCGTTGGTGGCGGGAACGCTGTTCTTCTCGCTGCCGCAGCGGAACGGCTGGCATTGCTACACCGCCGCTCTGGCGCCCGACGAGGCGCCCGTCGCCACCGGCTCGATGCTGATTGCCGATGGCGTGGCGCAGCTGGGAGCGGGGACGACGCTCGAGGAGGCCCGCGGGCACGGCTGCAACGCGGCCCTGTTGCACCGGCGCCTGCTCGACGCTCATCGAGCCGGTTGCCACACCGTCTTCGTCGAGGTCGGCGAATGCGATCTGGGCTCCTGGTCGGCGATCACCCGCAACCTGCGGCGTGCCGGCTTCGAGGAGGCCTACGAAGGCCGCAACTGGCAGCGGCCGGCGCTGCACCCGGCGGAAGTTCCGCACCGGTTCAGCGGCTGAGCTCGGGGGCGGGCGTCGCTTCGGCGTCCTCGCCCTCGTCGCCGGAGTCCGGCTCGGACTCCGGCGGCAGCTCGCCGCCGCGGGCGGTGCCGGCGATCAGCTCGTCCGGCGCCTTCTCGGCAGGGATGAAGCCGGACTTCATCCCGAAGTAGACCGCCTGGGGGTGGTGGGCGACGATCGCCACCGTCGACTGCTCGGGCATCACCGCGTAGCCGCCGGAGAGGGTCATGCCGATCTGCTCGAGGTCGAGCAGGCGCCAGACCTTCTCGTGCTCGGACTGGTCAGGGCAGGCCGGGTACCCCCAGGAGTAGCGGCGCCCCTGGTCGAGGTCGATCTCGAGCCGGCGCCGGACCTCGGAGTGCAGCCACTCGGCGAGCCCCTCGGCCGCCTGGACGCCGAGCCCGTGGACGTAGAGCTGCTCGGCGAACTCGCCTTCGCGCTCGAGCTTTTCGATCAACTCGGTCACCTCGGGCCCGACGGTCACGCCCTGGAGTGCGACGACGTCGCGTTCGCCGCTGTCGAGCGGCCGGTAGAAGTCCGCCAGGCAGATCCGGTCGTGCCTGGGTTGACGCGGGAAGACGAGGCGCTCGAGCTCACGCTCGGGGTCCTCGGGGTCGAAGACGACCAGCTCGTTGCCGTCGGCGTTGCAGGGGAAGCAGCCGAGGCGCGCCCGCGGACGCAGGTAGTCCTGCTCGCGCCACATCCGCTCCAGCCGCGCCGTGAAGCCCTCCTCCTCGGCGGTCCCCTCGACCAGCTCCCGCCAGGCCTCGCCCTTGACGCCGCGCCCGCCCCAGTGCAGCTTGAAGAGGACGTGGCGGTCGAGGTAGGGGAAGACGTCCTCGAGGTCGATCTCGAGCTCGCGCACGCCCCAGTAGGGCGGGGTCGGAATCGGGACGTCGGTGCGGGCGCCGGAGCGGACGCTGTCGTCTGAGGTCGGCGGCGCGTCGTCGACCACGACCGGCTTCTCCCGCAGCTGCTTCGCCTCGGCTTTGATCCGTTCGACCAGGGAGGCGCGCGCCTCCTCGTCGACCAGCGCGTCCATCGTGTCGAGGCCCTGGAAGGCATCCTTGCAGTAGAAGACGCCCGGGTCGTAGATCTCGTCGGACTCCCTGCCCTTCGGGTAGAGCGTGCGGCGGCCGAAGTCGCGGTTGATCGCGGCGCCGCCGATCAGGACCGGGAAGTCGAGGCCGCGCTCGTGCAGCTCGGCGACGCAGGTCGGCATCTGCTTCGAGGTGGAGACCAGCAGCGCCGAGAGGCCGATCGCATCCGCCTCGTTCTCCACCGCGGCCTCGATGATCGTGTCGACGGGGACCTGCTTGCCGAGGTCGATCACGGTGTAGCCGTTGTTGGTGAGGATCGTGTTGACGAGCGACTTGCCGATGTCGTGGACGTCGCCGAAGACGGTCGCGATCACGACCTTGCCCTTCGTATGGCCCTCGATCCGGTCGAGGTAGTTCTCCAATTGGGCGACCGCCCGTTTCATCACTTCCGCCGACTGCAGGACGAAAGGCAGGATCAGTTCGCCGGCGCCGAATTTGTCGCCGACCTCCTTCATCGCCGGCAGCAGCACGTCGTTGAGGGTGGGGACGGCGCCGATCTTCTCGACCGAGCGGTCGATCCAGTCCTCGACCCCATCCTTCTTACGCCGCAGGATGTGCCAGTGCAGGGCCTCCTCGGGCTCCATCCCCGCGGTCGGGTCGGCGTCCTCGGCCTCGGTCTCTTCGCCCTTCGACTCGAAGTGGGAGATGAAGCGCTCGAGCGCGTCGTCGCGGCGGTTGAAGACGAGGTCGTCGGTCAGCTCGCGCTCCTCCTCCGGGATCTCGCCGTAGGGGGTGATGTGGTTGGGGTTGACCATCGCCAGGTCGAGCCCCGCCTCGACGCAGTGGTGCAGGAAGACCGAGTTGAGCACGGCCCGCGGGCGCGGCGAGACGCCGAAGGAGACGTTGGAGACGCCGAGCGAGGTCTTGACGCCGGGGATCTCTGCCTTGATCCGGCGGATGCCCTCGATCGTCTCGACCGCCGAGGGCTTCCACTCCTCGTCGCCGGTGGTGAGGGTGAAGGTGAGGGCGTCGAAGATCAGCGCCTCGGGGTCGAGGCCATGCTCATCGCAGGCGATCTGGCGGATCCGCTCGGCGATCTCGACCTTGCGCTCCGCCGTCTTCGCCATCCCGACCTCGTCGATCGTCAGCGCGATCAGCGCCGCGCCGTGCGCCTTCGCCAGCGGGATCACGACGTCGGCCTTGTCGCGGCCGGCCTCGAGGTTGATCGAGTTGACGATCGCCCGGCCGGGGATCCGCTCCAGCGCCGCCTTGATCACCTCCGGCTCGGTCGAATCGACCTGGATCGGCGCCGGTTGGGTGAGCGAGATTCGCTTCACGACCGCGCTCATCTGCTCGTCCTCGTCCTGGCGCTCGGTCAGGGCGACGCAGGTGTCGAGCACGTGGGCGCCGCCTTCGACCTGGTCTTCGGCGACCTGGACCAGCCCGTCGTAGTCGTCGGCCAGCAGCAGTTCCTTCGCCTTTTTCGAGCCCTGCGAGTTGACGCGCTCGCCGACCAGCGTCGGGCGCGGCTCCTGCACGAGCGGGGTCGAGGTCATCATCGAGGAGATCTCGATCGGCCCCGGCGCCGGCCGCTCGCCCGGGGCGCGACCGTCGATGCGCTCGCGGATCGCGGCGATGTGCTCGGGGGTGGTCCCGCAGCAGCCGCCGACGATGCCGACGCCGAAGCGCTCGACGAACTCGCCCAGCGTCGCCGCCAGGGGCTCGGGCTCTTCCGGGAAGATCGTCTCGCCGTCGGGCCCCTGCAGCGGCAGCCCGGCGTTGGGGATGCAGTGCACCGGCAAGGGGCAGCTCTCGCCGAGGAAGCGAATCGCGTCGCGCATGTCCTCCGGCCCGGTCGAGCAGTTGAGCCCGATCACGTCGACCTCGAGCGCGACCAGCGTCGTCAGCACCGAGCGGATGTCGGTGCCGAGCAGCATCTTGCCGCCGTTCGGAAGCAGCGAGACGCTGCACTGGATCGGCAGCGCCCGGCCGGTCTTCGCGAAGGCCTCGCGGGCGCCGAAGATCGACGCCTTCACCTCGAGGATGTCCTGCGCCGTCTCGATCATGATCAGGTCGGCGCCGCCTTCGACCAGCCCCCGCGCCTGCTCGGCGAAGACCTCGACCAGGCGGCCGAAGGAGATGTCGCCGAGGGTCGGGTCGGTGGAAGCGGGGAGGAAGCCGGTCGGCCCGATCGATCCCGCCACAAAGCGCTCCTCGCCGGCCGCCTTACGCGCAATTTCCGCAGCCTTGGTGTTGATCTCGAGCGTGTGCTCGCCAAGGCCCCACTCCTCGAGCTTCAGCCGCGATCCCTGAAAGCTGTCGGTCTCGACCACCTCGGCACCGGCCTCGAGCATCGAGGAATGGACGCCCTCGATCACGTCGGGCCGGTTGAGCACCAGCGCCTCGTGGCACTTCCCCTCGAGCCCGCCGTAATCCTCCTGCGTGAGGTCAAACTGCTCCAGAGTCGCGCCCATGCCGCCGTCGAAGACGACGACCCGCTCACGAGTCACAGCTATGTAGTCACGCTCAGCCATGAACGATTAAAGGTACCGGTGGGAGGGACGGGTGCCCCTCTCCCAGAGACCGTCGCGCAGTCTGTTACGCCCTGCTGGGCGCCGCTGTGGTCTCAGGAGCCTCTGTGAGAGGGGCACCCGTCCCTCCAGGTGACAGCTTCTGGGAAGGGGTGCCGGTGGGGGTCGCTGGGTACTCAGCATGGAGCCGCGCCACCAACGCCTGAGGCGCCAGCTCTAGCCGATTCACGCGGCGGAGGTGCTCCCAGCGACCCCCACCGGCACCCCTCTTTAGCGCCTGAGTCCGAGTTTTCTGCGCCAGTCTCTTGCCCCGAAGAAGCGGGAGATGGGGGCGAGGAGGCGGCGGCGGGCCTTGGTGTAGGGGTACCAGGTCGGCTCGCGCTTGCCGCCGAAGCGGGTGATCACCAGGGACTCGCTGCGGCAGTACTTCTTGATTCCCGGTTCCCCGTGGCGGAGGCCGATCCCGGACTGCTTCCAGCCGCCCATCGGCACGTCCATCGCGAAGTAGTTGACGAGGACGTCGTTGACGTTGATCGCGCCGCACTCGACCCGTCGCGCGACCTGCTCGGCCCGCTCGCGCTCCCCGAAGACCGAGCCCGAGAGGCCGTAGCGGCTGTCGTTGGCCAGCTGGACCGCCTGCTCGGCGTCCCGCACTTTCATCACCCCGACGACCGGCCCGAAGGTCTCGTCGCGCATCACCTTCATCGAGTGGTCGACGTCAACGAGGACCGTGGGCTCGAAGTAGTCGCCGGGCCCCCCGACCCGTTTGCCGCCGGTCAGAGCCCGGGCGCCGGAGGCGAGGGCGTCGTTGACGTGGTCCTCGACGATCGCCGTCTGGTTCGGCGAGGTCATCGCGCCGACGTCCTTCGGATTGGAGGCGTCGTCGGGACCCTGGCGCAGCTTCCCGACCTCGGCGGTGAGCTTGTTGACGAACTCGTCGTAGACGGGCTCCTCGACGTAGATCCGCTCCACCGACATGCAGATCTGGCCCGAGTTCATCATCCCGCCCCAGGCCGCGGCGTTGGCGGCGCGGTCGAGGTCGGCGTCGGCGAGGACGATCATCGGGTCCTTGCCGCCGAGCTCGAGGCTGACCGGGGTCAGCGTCTCCGCCGCTCGCGCCATCACCTTGCGGCCGGTGCGGTCGGAGCCGGTGAACTGGATGAAGTCGACCTCGTCGACGAGGGCGCCGCCGGTCTCCCCGACACCCTGGACGCAGTCGAAGACATCGGGGCCGCCGATCTCGCGCTTCCAGGCTTCGATCACCTCGGCCAGCCCGAGGGGAGTGAACTCCGAGGGCTTGATGACGACCGCGGCGCCCGCCTGCAGAGCCGGGATCGCGTCGCCGAGGCCGAGGATCAGCGGGAAGTTCCAGGGGCTGATGATGCCGACGACGGGATGGGGCCGGTACTGGATCCGCAGCTTCTTCGCCGCCAGTAGCGGCGTGTGGGGGCGGACGCTCTCCTCGCCGATGAAGCTGGCGGCGCGGGTGCCGTAGAAATTGATCAGGTCGGCGAGGTAGCCGGGCTCGTTGCCGGCGTCGGCGCGGACCTTGCCGGTCTCCGCCTGCATCGTGTCGAGCACGCGCCCTTCGTTGTCGAGCAGCCAGTCGCGCAGCTTGCCGAGCCAGTGGTAGCGGCCCTCGATCCCCATCGCCTCCCACTCGGCCTGGTTGGCGCGGACCCGCGCGACAGTTGCGGCGACGGCCTCCGGCGAATCGACTGGGATCGTCTTGATCAGCTCGCCCGTCGCCGGGTTGTGGACCTCGATCGAGTCGGCCGCAGCAGCCGGTGCCCCACTCGTCTCGGTTCGCGCCGCCGTTCCGCTCTCCACCACCGCTCCCTTCGCCCGTTTGGCTGGTCAGCCAACTCTAGCGGCGAATCAGAGCTGGGTGGCGATCAAGCCGAGCAAACCGAGCATCGCGGTCATGACGCCGCCGATGATGCCGAACCCGATCTGCATCGTGCGATTGACGTCGTCGAACCGCTTGTCGACCGCATCGAACCGCTTGTCGACGGCATCGAATCTCGCGTCCATGTCCGTCAGCCGGGCCGTCTGGGCTATTTCTCCTCGCTGCTGCCGTAGCTCCTCGCGCACCTCGGAGAAGCGCTCGTCCATGTGCTTCGTCAGGTCGTCGAGGCGCTCGTCGGTCCAGCTTTCTCTTGGTGCCATCACCGCCATGAAACCAAGTGTAGACAAAAAGATGCTACGAGATGCGCGCGGAAAGTAAATTCTTCCGCGCGTCAGCGGGGGACGAGTCGGAAGACCGGGCCTTCCAGGGACGCCACGTAGAGCCGGTGGCGCTGGTCTTCGCCGAAGGAGCTGGGGCTCGAGACCTGGAGGCCGAGCTTGCGGTCGTCGCTGGCCCGTTTCAGGTGGGGGACGAGCGAGCGCAGCTTGCCCTCGCAGAGGTCGGCGTAGACGTAGCGGCCGCGCAGGCCGCGCAGGCGCGGGTCGTGGACGACGTAACCGCCGATGATCGTGCAGCCGCGGCCGCGGCCGTAGGCGAAGATCGGCTTCACGGTGCCGCCTGGATCCGGGGTGCCGCCGTTCTCTTCCTTGTACTTGCTGAAGCCCTCGAAGGCGTCCCAGCCGAAGTTGGCGTCGCTGGCACGGCCGACGGTCGTGTAATCGAGCTCCTCGAAGCGGTTCTGGCCGACGTCGCCGATCGCGATCCGCGGCTGCGCGCGGGTGGTGTCGAAGGAGAATCGAAAGGGGTTGCGCAGGCCGTAGCTGTAGATCTCGTCGCGGCCGGGCTTGCCGACGAAGGGGTTGTTCGCCGGCACCGTGTAGGGCCGCTCGCCGGAGGCGCGCGGATCGATCCGCAGCAGCTTCCCGAGCAGGACGTCCCTGTTCTGGGCGTTGTTGGGCGGGTCGCCGCCGGAGCCGCCGTCGCCGGTGCCGAAGTAGAGGAGGTTGCCGAGGAACTGCAGCTGGCCGCCGTTGTGGTTCGAGTTGACCGGGTGGGGGATGCGGATCACCTCGCGGCGGGAGCCCGCCGCGGCCCTGGTCGCCGTGCGGCGACGGAACTCGTCGACGCGGATCGCCCCCTCGCTGTCCGTGTAATAGACGTAGAAACGCCTGCCGCGTGCGTAGTCCGGGGGGAAGGCGACGGAGAGCAGGCCGCGCTCGCCGCCGTAGTTGACGAGGCCGCGGATGTCGAGGAAGGTGCCGGCGCGACGGCCGCCCTTCAAGACGACGATCCGCCCCGGTTGCTCGACGACGAAGAGGAGCTTCGGGAAGCCGGCGGCGCCGGCGACGTAGACCGGTGCGTCGAACGAGCCGATCTTCTTCAGCCCGACCCCTCGCCCGGCGCTCGTCGCTGCTTCGCGGGGAGCGGTCTGACCCTGGTTGTCGGCCGAGCCGCAGGCGGGCAGCGCCAGCGTCAGCGCCAGAGCAACCGTCGAGGCCCTACTTGCCCTTCTCGATCTCAACGATTTCGCCGCTGTCGGTGACTTCGGTTTCCGGCAGCCGGTCGTTGATCTCGGTCGCGAACGAGCCGCCGGGGGCGACCCCGCCCTGGGTCTTGGCGACCGCGGCCCCGCCGAGCCCGGCGTTGATCCTGTAGAGCAGATCGAACTTGCCGGCCCGGACCGCGCTCAGCTTCCAGACCGCCCGCGTCGTCTGACCTGGCTTCAGCGGCCCGAAGGCGAAGGTCTTCGGGCTCGAGGTGGAGGCGCCGCCCGGGTCGGAGGAGCCGTGCAGCCGCGGGTAGGTCGCCGAGAGAACCCAGACCGGCCGGTCGGGCTGGGCCAGTTCCGGCTGCGGATCGCTGACCCCGAACGGGAGCGAGGAGTCTTCGCCTTCCTGGCCCTTGATCGTGAAGCTGATGGTCAGGTTCGGAACGGGTCGATCGCCGGTGTTGCGGATCCCGAGCCGCAGCAGCGAGGTCTGGCCGAGACGCTGCAGCGATGGGAAGCTGGCCCCGGTGACCTTGATGTCGAAGGTCCCGGTCGGTTCGTCCTCGGCGGAGGAGTCGCCGCCGCCGCAGGCGCCGAGCAGCGCCGCCACCGCCAGCGCGGCGAACCCAGTCGCGATGGCCCGGAGGCGGGACTGCCGGGATTGTCTTCCGGTCCCCCGCAAAGCGGCCCGAACATAGCATGGGGTTTACCCGCGTCCGCAGGCATTTCAGCCCCTTCGCGAGGGGTTAGCCGGATCTCAACACGGGGCTAACGGTCGGGGGGTCGGCATCCCCTAGACTCCTGCCCACCGAGCGGGGCGCCCGCGCGCGTGCGGTCGCGGCTCGGATGGAGGAGCTAGATGGTCGGATCCGCGGTCAACAGGGCGTTCCTGCCCGCCAAGTCGCTGTTCGAAGTGGTGGGGGAGATGATGATCCTCACCGCGCGCACCATCGTCTCCGCGGTCAAACCGCCCTACCCCTACGGCGAGGAGTTCATCGGCCAGTTTCTCTTCGCCCTGCAGCTCTGCTGGTTCCCGCTGCTGGTCTCCACGGTCGCCTTCGGCTTCGGCGCCCCTGGGCTGCAGGCGGCGAACTTCCTCTCGCTGTTCGGCGCCCTCGACCGGCTCGGCGGCTTCTTCGTCCTCGCCTCGATCCGCGAGTTCGCTCCGTTCGTGACCGCCGTGGTGGTTGCCGGCGTCGCCGGCACCGCGATCACCGCCGATTTGGGTGCCCGGAAGATCCGCGAGGAGCTCGACGCCCTGCAGGTGCTGGGCGTCGACCCGATCAAGAACCTGGTCGTGCCGCGCTTCCTGGCGTTGATGCTGATCACCGGCCTGCTCGACATCTACGCCCTGGTCTTCGGGATCAGCGGCGGCATCCTCACCGAGATCCTCTACAACCAGCCGCTCGGCGGCTTCTTCGCGACCCTCTTCTCCAACGCCTCGATCACCGATCTCTGGGGCTCGGTCGTCAAGTGCACCCTGTTCGGAGCGCTGATCGCGGTCGTCTGCTCCTACAAAGGGATGACCGCCTCCGGCGGCGCCGCCGGCGTCGGCCGCGCCGTCAACGAGGCCGTCGTCATCTCCTTCATGGGCGTCTTCGCCTTCAACTACGTGTTCACCCAGACCCTGCTCGCCACCAACCCGGAGCTGCAGACGATTCGATGAACGCCTGGCTCGAAGTCCCCCGCGGCTGGCTCGACTCGCTCGGCGAGATCGCCCGCTTCGGCTCCCGCGTCGCCGGTCTCGTCTACTCGGGCCGGGTGCTCCGCTTCTTCGGCGAGAGCCTGCGCCAGGCGGGGATCCTGATCCTCGGCTCGGCGCTGATCATCTGGGGCCTGGTCTTCACCCTCGGCCTGCAGTGCGGGATCGAGGGCGCCTACCTGCTGCGTGCCCAGGGCGCTCCCGCCTACGCCGGCGTCTTCTCCGCCTGGTGCGACCTGCGCGAGATCATGCCCTACGCCTTCGGCTACATGCTCGCCGCCAAGGTCGGGACCGGGATCGTCGCCGAGCTTGGGGCGATGCGGATCTCTGACGAGATCGACGCGCTCGAGGTGATGGGCGTGCAGCCGGTCACCTTCCTCTGCGCGACCCGCCTGCTCGCCGCCTGGATCGCCTTCCCGTTCATGTACCTGGTCGGGATCGGGATCATGTACCTGGCCAGCTACCTCGCCGTCGTCGAGCAGATCGGCGACGTCTCCTCCGGCGGCTACCTGCTGATCTTCTGGATGTTCCAGAACCCGCCCGACCTGATCTTCAGCTTGATCAAGGGGATGGTGATGGCGACCGCGATCGTGCTGGTCGGCTGCTACTACGGGTACACCGCCTCCGGCGGGCCCGTCGGAGTGGGGACCGCGACGGCGAAGTCGATGGTCCTCAACATCGTCCTGGTCCACATCATCGGGATGCTTGGAACCCTGGTCTTCTGGGGAGCCAATCCACGCGCGCCAATAGGAGGCTGACTTGTCGGTCAACGACGACCCAACCCGCAGCGAAGAGCAGACGCTCGAAGAAGACGTCCGCAGGGAAGAGCAGTCCACCGCGGAAGGCCCCTACGTGAGCGAGGACGGCGCCGTGATGGGACGCGACTTCGTCATCCCCGGGGTCAACCCGCGCGACCAGGATCCCTACAAATTCCACACCGGGACCAAGCGCGACCACGGCGGCGAGGACGCGATCGAGGTGATCGACCTGGTCAAGCAGTTCGGCCGCGCCCGCATCCTCAACGGCCTCAACCTGGGCCTGCCCGAGGACCAGGTCTCGATGGTCCTGGGCCCCTCGGGCACCGGCAAGAGCGTGCTGATCAAGCACATCGTCGGCCTCCTCTACCCCGACTCCGGCGACGTCCTCGTCCACGGCGAGTCGATCCCGAACATGACCGACGACGAACTCTTCGAGGTGCGGAAAAAGTTCGGTCTGCTGTTCCAGGACGGGGCGCTGTTCGGCTCGATGAACGTCTACGACAACGTCGCCTTCCCGCTGCGGCAGCACACCGACAAAGGCGAGGAGGAGATCGGCGAGATCGTCAGCCGGCGGCTGCGGGAGGTCGGCCTCACCGAGGCCACGTACAAGATGCCGAACGAGCTCTCCGGCGGGATGCGCAAGCGCGCCGGCTTCGCCCGGGCGCTGGTCCTGGAACCGGCGATCGTGATGTTCGACGAGCCCGACTCGGGCCTCGACCCGGTGCGGACGGCGCTGCTCTGCGAGCTGATCCGCGAGGTCCACGCCGAGAACGGCGGCTGCTACCTGGTGATCAGCCACGACCTCGGCACCGCCCGCCGCATCGCCGACTTCATCGCGGTGCTGTGGAGCGGCAAGATCGTCGAGTCGGGGCCGAAAGAGGAGCTGTTCGACTCCAGCAACCCGTTCGTCAGCCAGTTCCTCAACGCTGACGTCAGCGGGCCGCTCTCGATGGACTGAGCTTGGGCGCCGGATCCTGGTTCGGGCGCGTCGCGGCGTGGGCGGCACGCCACGCACGGCCTCTTCTCGCCGCGAGCGTCGTCCTCGCGGTCGTGGCGGCAATTGGGGCGACCCGGCTGCCGACCGACGCCGGCGTCGACACCCTCGCGGATTCCGATTCCGCCACCGCCGAGGCGACGCGGCAGGTCCGCGAGACCTTCGGCGAGGAACCGGTCGTCGTCCTCGTCAAGGGCGAACTGCCGCAGCTGCTCCTCAGCGACGACCTCTTCAAGCTGCTGCGGCTCGAGGGCTGCCTCGCGGGCAAGCTGCCGAAGGGAGCGGAGCCGATCCCCGGTCCCTGCGCCGAGCTGGCGGAAATGGAAGCGGTCGAGTTCCTCACCGGGCCGGCCACCTTCCTCAACGAGTCGGTGGTTCAGATCGACAACCAGCTCCGGCGGCTGGCCGAACACGTTCCCGCCGACCGCTTCCGCGAATACCTGCTCGCGGTCGCGACCAGGTATGGGATCACCAGCGCCCCCAGCCTCACCAATGAAGACTTCGTCGCCACCGTCGTCTTCGATTTCTCGCGGCCGCGCGGGACCCCAAAGACGCGGCTCGCCTATCTCTTCCCCAACGCGAGGTCGGCGCAGATCGTGATCCGGCTGAAGCCCGACCTGAGCGAAGCCGAACGCCACCGGGCGATCGGGCTGATCGAAGCCGCGGTCGCGGAAACGACGCCGCGCAAAGCCTGCGAGGAAGGGCAGAAGCCGGCGCCGTGCTTCGTGCTCAGCGGCGGCAGCTACACCGTTTCTGGAGCTCCCGTAGTGATCGACGGCGTCTCCCGGGCGCTGAAGGACGCGCTGCTCGTGCTCTTCGCGCTCGCGGTGGCGGTGATGGCGTTCGTCCTCCTGCTCGTCTTCCGCTCCCGCTGGCCCCTGCTGCCGCTGGCGATCGCCCTGATGGCGGCGGCGATCACCTTCGGGCTGCTGGCGCTGGTCGGCGGTGCGCTGACGATGGCCTCGATCGCCGCCCTGCCGATCCTGATCGGGCTCGGAGTCGACTACGCGATCCAGTTCCAGGCGCGGTTCGACGAGACGGGTTCGGTGGAGTCCGCAGCGGTTCGAGGAGGGCCGACGATCGGGGTCGCTTGCCTGGCAACGGCGGCTGGGTTCCTGGCTCTGCAGCTGTCGCCGGTGCCGATGGTGCGTGGCTTTGGCTGGGTGCTGATCGTCGGCATCCTCATCGCCTTTGGTCTGGCGTTGACGGTCGGGCTAGGGACGTTGGGTCGCTGGCGGGCGGGTCCTGTCACCGCAGGGGACCCCCCCTCTCTTCCGGCAGCTAAAGCTTCCTCAGAGAGGGGCACCCTACGGCGCCACCCGCCCGTGGAGCGTTTCTTGTCGCTGGCGCAGGCGTACCCGGTGGCGGTGCTGGCCGTGGGTGTCGGGCTGGCGGTGATGGGGTGGGCGGCTGGGACTCGGGTCGACACGGTCACGGATATACGCGAGCTGGCGCCTCAGAACGTGAAGGCGGTCGAAGGGTTGAACGAGTTGCAGGACACGACCGGAGTGTCCGGGGAGTTGGACGTGAGCATCGAAGCGGATGACCTCACCGATCCCGAAACGGTCGAGTGGATGGCTGGGTTCAAGAAGCGGGTCTTGGAAGCGAATGGGTTCGAGGGCGAAAACCCGAGTTGCCTGAATGCGGAAATCTGCCCAGGGCCGGCGCTCTCGGACCTCCTGGTTCGCGGCGGAGAAACGCCGACCGCGGAGCGGATCGACGCGACCTTGTCGGCGCTCTCGCCTTATGCGCTGCGGCAAGTGGCGCCGATCGACCCTGAGACCGGGGAAGTCGGTAACGAGGCGCTGATCTCGTTCGGGATCAGGGCGCAGTCGCTGGAGGACCAGCAGAAGCTGGTCGACCGCGTACGAGGCGCCATCGGCGATCCCCCTGGGGGGGTCGAGGTGAAGTTGGCGGGCCTCTCGGTGATCGCCGCCGAATCAGCCTCCGACCTCTCCAGCAGCCGTTACTGGCTGACGCTGGCCGGGATCGCTCTGGTCGGCCTCGCCCTGCTCCTCATCTACCGCTCTTGGCGCCGGGCCCTTGTGCCGCTGGTACCGACGGTGCTCGCAACCGGCTGGGCCTCGCTGCTGATCTGGCTCACCGGGATCCCGCTCAATCCGATGTCGGCGGCGCTGGGGGCGCTGACGATCGCGATCGCCACCGAGTTCGGGGTGCTGCTGAGCGGCCGCTTCCACGAGGAGCGCAGCGGTGGGGCGGGGGTCGAGGAGGCGCTGCGGCGGGCCTACTCGCGCACCGGCGCGGCGGTGCTCGCCTCCGGCGTCACCGCCATCGCCGGCTTCGCCGTCCTCATCGCCAGCGACGTGCGGATGCTGCGTGACTTTGGCCTGGTCACCGTCGTCGACCTGACCGCCGCCCTGGCCGGCGTGCTGCTGGTCCTGCCGGCAACGCTGCTGCTGCTGGAGCGCCGATGAGGGACCGTTATTCGATCGTCGTCGGCCTGCTCTTCCTGGCGGTGATCGTGGTCGCGACCGTCAACACGATCGAGGGGGGAGGACCCGGCAAGACGCTTGGCCTCGACGAACTGCCACCGCGCTGGCCGCTGCCTGAGTTCGCCGTCCCTGCCGGCGCCGGTCGGCTCGAAGGCGATGCCAACGTCGCCCAGGACGACTGCGAATCCTCGGCGATCCCCTGTCCGCAGGGATCGGAACGGACGCCTGCCTGCCGGGTCGAGCTGGCCGAAGCGATCCGGGTCTGCGACCTCTTCGACCGGCCCCTGGTGATCTCGTTCTGGTTCAGCAAAGGCGATGGCTGCGTGACGCAGCAGGACCTGGTCGAGCGCGTCTTCCGGCGCTACCGTGGGCGGGTGGGTTTCCTCTCGGTGGACATCCGCGACGATCGCGACACCCTGCGCGACCTGATCCGCCAGCGTGGCTGGACCCTGCCGGTGGGATACGACCGCGACGGCGCCGTCGGCAGCCTCTACGGCGTCGGCGGCTGTCCGACCTTCGCCTACGTCTACCCCGGGGGAAGCCTGCAGAGCGCCAGCATCGGCGAGCTCAGCGTCGCCGAGCTCAGCGACAGGGTCGACCGCCTGCTCGCGGCCGCGGCGACGGCGGAAGGCAGCTGAGATGGGCGCCGATCCAGCCAGCCAGCGGATCGGGTGGGTGCCGGCGCCCCGGCAGGGCTGGGTCGCTCCTCACATCGCCTCCGAGTTCCCCGGTCTCGGGGTCGCCTGGGTGGAGGTCGACGCCAAGCCCGGCAAGAGCCCGGAGTCGGTGCGGCGGCGGCTGCGCGACCTCTCCGACCGCACCTACGGCGCGCAGGCGATCCGCCTGCGCGAACGGCCGATCCCGTGGGCCTACCGCGTCTTCTTCCGCCAGATCGGCCTCGACCCCGATCGCACCCGCACCCCCGTCGAGCAGCTCACGCTCGACCGCCTCCACGACGGTGGCTTCCGCAGCAACGGCATGCCGAGGGACGCGCTCGACATCGCGATCGTCGAGACCGGGGTGGCGCTGCGCGCCTTCGACGCCGAGGGCATCAAGGGCCGTCTCTGCATCCGCGACTCGGCGCCGGGCGAGTCGCTCGCGGGGATGGCCGGCGAGATGGCGAAGGGAACCCTGGCGATCGCCGACGGCAAGCGCCCGGTCGGGCTCCTCTTCGGTCCCACGGCGGAGGACCTGCGGGTGGAGAAGGGCACCCGCCGGATCGCGGTCGCGGCGGTCCAGGTGAAGGGCGTGCCGCAGATCGCCGTCGAGGAGGCTCTGTGGATGGCCGCGGCGACGCTGGAGGCGGGCTGACTACAATTTTCAGGATGCCCGCGCTGCTGAGACAAGAGGGATTCGCCGATCCGGGCGTCGCGGTCGACGAGCGCGAGGCGCGGCTGCAGCTGCGCAGGCAAATCGCCCGGCTGGAGGCGAAGCTGGCCGGGCTGTTCGGTGAGGCCTTCGGACATGCCGAGGTCCCGCACCGGGTCGACGCCCTCGCTCCGGCGCCGCGGGTCCTCGATCTGGGCGAGCTGGAGGAGATTCGCGACCGCCTGGCCGATCGCGTTGCCGAGGCCCGGGGGGTGCTGGTCGAGCGGCGGCGGGTCGAGGACGAGAACCGCGAGCTGGTCGAGCGGATGCTCGCCGCCCCGCGTGACTTCAAGTGGGTCCGCGTCTCCCGACAGGATCTCGGCCTCCACGGCTGCGGGCACTGGCACTCGCGCCCCCGCCTCGGGCCGATCGGGATGCTGATGGGCTGGTGGCGGGTGAAGATCTCCTCCGGATGCCCCTTAGCCGGGCGGCTCGCGGCCGTTGACCGGGAAGGCCAAGCCCGCCCAGGCGAGGCGGGTCGAGGCAGTTGACGAGCGCCCGCCGGCCCCCTGGGGCTCGGCGCCGCTGGCCGAGCTGGTCATCCTCGCCGGCATCGTCGCCCTGGCGATCGGGGTGGTCGGGGGCCATCCGACGGCGATCGGGATCGGCGTCGCCCTGGCCGGGCTGGGAGGTCTCGAGGTGGCGATCAGAGAGCACCTCGGCGGCTACCGCTCCCACACGACCCTGCTCGCCGGCGCCGCCTTCGTCCTCACCACCGGCCTCGCCTACTACGCCGCCGACCAGATCCTCGCGGTGGCGCTGGCGATCGGCGCGGCGGCCTTCTTGATCACCTTCTTCCTGGCTCGCCGCGCATTCCAACGTGCTTCCGGCGGCCTCAGCTACCGGATCGGCGGAATGCGCGGCTAGCCTGGCCGCGGGTTTCTAGACGGCCATGGCCTCCCGGCTGCCTGACCGGGTGGCAAGCTCGCCGGCGAGGATCCTTCGCTGACGCGAGGTCAGCGTCCCCAGCTGCTTGTTCTCGTTGAGGGAGAGAGGCATGAGGAACTTCCGTGCCCGCGTCCGCCCCCAGCGGCGCTGGCTGGTCAAGAGCTCGGCGATGGTCATGCTCTCGGTCTCCCACGGGCAGTTGCGAACCACCTCCGCGGCATCCATGTCTCCTCGTGCGATCGAGCGCTTCAGCTCGGCCCGGGCCAGTCTCACCATGTTGGCTCTCTCCAGTGCCCTCATGTGCTGCGGTGCCTCGGCTGGGGCTGCGATGGTCGATGGTGGTGCCGTTGAGGCAGCTTCCACTGGACTCCTCCCTTCAAGGAATCGATTTGCTGGGTATCTCGCGTCCGGCCGTGGCAACCCATGCCCTTCGAGGGGCCTGGTCCTGCCGGACCGACTCTCTTCCCGAACGCCCCGCCAGGGTCGTCTCGGCAAGGAGGCCAAGCTATGTCTTAGGGGTGCCGGGCGTCAACCCGCCGCTAACAAAATGACGTCCGACCCATTCGCTAAGAGCAACAATTTCGACACATCCCGGGGCTTGTCCAAATCTGGACAAGCCAGAAACTCACCCCTGGGGGGGATGTCAAATTCTTGTGACCAAAAAAATCAAGTGCGCGGTAGGTCCGGGAAGTCCTGGATGACCCGGGCGATGGTGCCGAGGGCGCCGTCGAGATGGTCGCGCTCGTGGGTCGCCATCAGGCTCGTCCGCAGCAGCGCCCCGCCGGGTGGGACGGCGGGGTGGATGGCGACGTTGGTGTAGACGCCGGCGTCGAAGAGAGCCTTCCAGAGCAGCACCGCCTGCCAGTCGTCGCCGACCACCACCGGCACCACCGGGGTGGTGGCCGTGGTGCCGTCCGGGAGCGTCCCCGGCTCGATCACCTGGAGGCCGAGGTGGCGCAGGCCCTCCCGCAGGTACTCGGCGTTGGCGAGCAGGCGCTGGAAGAGCTCCGGCCCGTCGCCGCGGATCACCCGCAGCGCCGCCAGCGCCGCGCCGACGGCCGCCGGGACGGCCGAGGCGCTGAAGATGAACGAGCGCGAGGAGATCCGCAGGTACTCGATCACGTCGGCCGGGCCCGCGATGAAGCCGCCGCAGGAGGCGAGGCTCTTGGAGAAGGTCCCCATCCTCAGATCGACCTCGTCCTCGAGGCCGAAGATCTCTGAGGCGCCGGCTCCGCGGGCGCCGAGGACGCCGGCGCCGTGCGCCTCGTCGACCATCAGGCGGGCGCCGTATGCCCCGCACAGCTCCACTATGCGGGGCAGGTCGCAGACGTCGCCCTCCATCGAGAAGACGCCGTCGACGACGACGAGGACGCCGCCGCCGTCCTCGGCCGCCCGCTGCAGCATCTTCTCCAGCTTGTCCATGCGGTTGTGGCGAAAGGGCCGCAGCTTGGCGCCGGAGAGGCGGCAGCCGTCGAGGATCGAGGCGTGGTCGCCGGAGTCGCAGATCACCGTGTCGCCGGGGCCGAGGATGGTGCCGATACAGCCGACGTTCGACTGGTACCCGGTGGTGTAGACGATCGCGTCCTCGGTCCGCATCCACTCGGCCAGCTCGCGCTCGAGGTCGAGGTGCAGCGGCGTCGTCCCGTTCAAGAGGCGCGAGCCGGTGACGCCGGTGCCGTAGGTCTCCAGCGCCTCGCGCGCCGCCCCCTTCACCCGCTCGTCGCCGGTGAGGCCGAGGTAGTTGTTGGAGCCGAGCATGATCGTCTCCCGGCCCTCCATCTCGACGACTGGGCCGGCCTGCGAGGTCAGCAGGCGGAAGTAGGGGAGGAGGTCGTGCTCCTTGGCGGCTTCGAGCTGCTCGAGGCGGTCGTGGCTGCGCGCCTTCTCGAAGACGTCGACCGGAGCCTTCGCGGTCTCGCTCATCTCCCCAGAGTGTAGGTTGCCGCCCACATGGCAAGCCTGACGATCCGGCCCGTCCGCAGCCGCCGCGAGCTGAAGCGCTTCGTCAAGCTCCCGTTCCGGCTCCACCGCGAGAGCGAGCAGTGGGTGCCGCCGCTGATCTTCGAGCGGATGCGGTTCCTCGACCGCGGGAAGAACCCGTGGTTCGAGCACGGCGAGGCCGAGTACTTCCTGGCCGAACGCGAGGGCGAGCCGGTGGGGCGGATCACCGCCCACGTCGACAGCCGCTGGGACGAGCACCAGGGCGGCAGGGACGCGATGTTCGGGTTCTTCGAGACGGTCGAGGACCAGGAGGTGGTGCGGGCGCTCTTCGACGCCGCCTCCGAGTGGGCGCGGTCGCGCGGCCGCGAGCGCCTGCTCGGCCCGATGGACTTCACGACCAACGACGAGATCGGGATCCTGATCGAGGGGTTCGAGCGCCAGCCGATGATCCTCGAGCCCTGGCACCCGCCCTGCTACCAGCGGCTGATCGAGGCCGAAGGCTTCACCAAGGCGATGGACGTGCTGATGTGGGAGCTGCGAATGGGAGAGCTGAAAGAGGGGGAGAAGTTCGACCCCTCGATCCACGAGGCGGCGGAGAAGGCGCTGCGCGACGAAGGGATCACGATCCGCAACATGCGCAAGCGCGAGATGGCCGCCGAGGTCCGCCGCTTCATGGACGTCTACAACGAGGCCTGGGGCGACAACTGGGGCTTCGTCCCGGTCACCGACGCCGAGGTCGAGTTCCAGGCCAAGAACCTGAAGCAGGTGCTCGACGAGGAGTGGACTTTCATGGCCGAGAAGGACGGCGAGGTCGTGGGCGCCGCCCTCACCCTGCCTGACATCAACCAGGTGCTGGCCGGGATGAACGGGCGCCTGCTCCCCTTCGGGTGGGTCAGGTTCCTGTTCGGCAGGCGCAGGATCGACCGCCTGCGCGTCTTCGCCCTCGGCGTCAAGAGCGATTACCGCCACACCGGCGTCGCCGCCGGGCTCTACCTCGAGCACATCAAGATGGCGGCCCTCCCCGACAAGATCCACTGGGGCGAGATGGGGTGGATCCTGGAGACGAACAAGCCGATGAACCGGGCGATGGAAGGGATGGGCGGGAAGGTCGTCAAGAAGTACCGTCTTTACGAGCGTTCCCTCGGCGGGGGCGACCCCTCGCCGCGCTAGAGTCGCCTGGGTGAGTGAGCCGCACGTAGACGCCGAGGTCGTGGCCGAGGAAGACGCCGGCCCGGCCGAAGCCACCGACCCGGTCCGCCCGCTGCCGTCCAGCTACGAGCCGAGCGAGGGCTCGGCGCTGCCGGCGCTGCGGCCGGAGGTGAAGACCGCCGTGCTCGCCACCGCCGGCGGCGTCCTCGCCGGGGCGGCCACCGTCGCCGCGGTCCGGGCCGTCACCGGTGCCGTCGCCAGGGCGCGGGCGCCCCGCCGCCTCGCCGGCCGCCGCCAGCGCCAGAGCGTCGTCGCCAGCCGCTCCTTCCTCGTCGACGTTCACCTCCTCGGCCGCTGACTCGGCCGATGGGCCGAAAACGTCCCTATATGGACCGAAATCGGCCCGTCGAGGTGGAGGTGCGGCCGCCCTCGCCCTATCGGCTGCCGCGCGGCAGTGCCGACCGCACCTTGAGAGTGCGGGGTGGGGTCGCGACGCGGTTCCTCCACGTAGGCGGCAGCCCGGTGCTCGTCCGCGTTTGGCAGCCGGGGCCCGGCCGGGTGCGGTTTCGCGCCGAGGCGGTCGACCCGGGCCGGGTCTCGCGGCCGCGGATCGCGATGCCGCCGTGCCCGGGGCCGGCGGGACGAGAGCAGCTCGAGGAGGCGATCGAGCGGATGCGCCGCGCGCTCTGGGTTGACGTCGACCTCACCGACTTCCACCGCCGCTTCCGCCGCGACCGCCTCGTCGGGCCGCTGATCCGGCGGATGCCGGGCTTCCGCCCGAAAGGGCGGCCGTGGCCCTGGGAGGCGCTGGCCGCGGCGGTGGTCGGGCAGCTGATCGAGGCCGAGCGGGCGGCGCTGATCGAGCGGCGGATCGCCGGCCGCTGGGGCGCGCGACTGGGCGAGGGGCGAGAGGCCCTGCGCGACGTCCCCGGCCCGACCGCGCTCGCCGGCCGCGCCCCGGCCGAGCTCGAGCAGATGGAACTCGTCGGCAAACGGGCTGTGGCGCTGCGGCGGCTGGCCCGCGACGTCGCCGCCGGGCGCTGCCGGATCGAGAGCGCCGAGGGAGACCGGCGGTTGCTGAAAATGCCGCAGATCGGTCCCTGGACGGTCCAGCGCCTCGGCCTCTTCGGGCGCAACGAACCCGACTCCCTCCCGGCCGGAGACCTCGCCTACCTCAAGCTGGTCGGCCGCCTCGAGGGCGGCGGCCGGCGGGCCTCGATCCCGGAGGTCGAAGCGTTCTACGCGCCGTACGAGCCCTACCGGGGCCTGGTCGGGGCGCTGACGCTCTCCGGGCTCTACCGGCTGGTCGCCCAGGGGCCGCCGATGCGCCTCGCCGCCTGAGCGCCAATCCTCCCTGCTGCAGGCTCAAGCCGCGCCGAACGGTGGCCGATGAGCGAGGTGGATGCGCGAGCCTGTCGACAGGAACTGGTCGGAGCACGAGGTGAAGCGCTTCCTCGATCAGCTTGCCGCGGGAGGACACGACTTCCGGCGTCTGGTCGAGCGGTTGCCCGTGATCGTCTACACCGCCGAGCTCGGCGAGCGCGGCCGCTGGCGCTACGTCAGCCCGCAGGTCGAGGAGATCCTCGGCTACCGACCGGAGGACTTCGTCGCCGACCCGGGGCTCTGGGCCAGCCTCCTCCACCCCGACGATCGCCAGCGGGCGCTGGCGCAGGAGACCGAGAAGCACCTCGGCAGGCGCGACACCACGCCGGTCGAATATCGCGTCCACACGCGCGAGGGCCGGGTCGTCTGGATCCACGACGAGGCGGTGCTTGAAGCCGACGAGGACGGCATCCCCGTCTGGCACGGTGTGCTCTACGACGTCAGCGAGCGCAAGCAGACCGAGGAGGAGCTGCAGCGCGCCCTCTCCCAACAGGCGGTCGTCGCCCGTCTCGGCGAGCGGGCGATGCAGAACAGCGACCCGCAGGAGCTGATGGAGGTCGCGGCTGACCTGATCGGCAGAGTCGACGGCGTCCACAGCGCCTGTATCTGGGAGCTGGCCCGCGACGGCCGCCGGCTCAACCTCCGCGCCGGGCTCGAGGGCAAAGAGGTCGGAGCGGGGCGCCGGGTCTCGGCTTCCCGTGACTCCCATGTTGGGGCCGCCCTGGACTCCGGCACCCACGCGATCGTCGCCGACTGGACCCAGGAGACCCGCCACACGATGCCGCCGGTGCTGCGGGTGTTCGGCGCCGCCAGCAGCCTCGCCGTCGTCATCGACGGCAAGAATCGCCCCTTCGGCGTCCTCGACGTTCACGCCACCGAACCGCATCGCTTCAGCGCCAAGGACGTCCCCTTCGTCCAGGCCGCCGCCAACGTGCTCGCTGACGCGATCGAGCGCCATGCCGCCGACCAGGCGCTGCGCTACCGCGTCCTCCACGACTCCCTCACCGGCCTGCCGAACCGCCTCAGCTTCGTCGACGCCCTCGGCGAGGCGCTGGAGAAAGCGGCGGTTTCGGGGTCCCCGGTCGGGATCCTCTTCCTCGACCTCGACCACTTCAAGCTGATCAACGACAGCCTCGGCCACCACGCTGGCGACGCTCTGCTGCGGGCGGTGGCGCCGCGCCTGCGCGCTCATCTCCGCCCCGGCGACATCGTCGCCCGTTTCGGCGGCGACGAGTTCGGGATCCTGATCGACCGCCTCGCCGATGAAGGCGAGGCGCTGGCGATCGCCGACCGCGTCGCCGCCGCCTTCACCCAGCCCTTCCCGCTCGACGGGGTCGACCACTTCGTCAGCGCCAGCATCGGGGTCGCCGTTTCCTCTGCCTCCGACGGGCGCAGCGTCAACCCCGAGCTGCTGATTCGCGACGCCGACGCGGCGATGTACCGGGCCAAGGAGGGCGGTCGCGCCCGCTGCGTCCTCTTCGATGCCGAGATGCGGGCGGGGGCGATGCGCCGGCTGGAGGTCGAACGGGAGCTGCGGCACGCGCTCGAGCGCGACGAGCTGGCCCTCCACTACCAGCCCGTGGTCAACCTCCGCTCCGGCGAGATCACCGGTCTCGAGGCGCTGGTCCGCTGGCGCCACCCGGAGCGAGGAACGCTCGATCCCGCCGAATTCGTCTCGATCGCCGAGGACAGCGGCCTGATCGAGCCGATCGGGCGCTGGGTCCAGGAGCGCGCCTGCCGCCAGGCGCTGGAGTGGCACCAGCTGCGGCCCGACGCGCGGCCGCTCGATGTCGCCGTCAACCTCTCCGCCCGCCAGGTTGCCCATCGCGATCTGCCGGACGTGGTCGAGGAGGTGATCGCGCGCACCGGAATCGACCCGGTGCACCTGCGCCTCGAGATCACCGAGGGTGTCCTCGTCGAGGAGTCGGCGACGGCGATCTCCTCGCTGGAGAAGCTGAACGAGCTCGGCGTCCGCCTCGTCCTCGACGACTTCGGGACCGGCTACTCCTCACTCGCCTATCTCAACCGCTTCCCCTTCCACGCGCTGAAGATCGACCGCTCCTTCGTCGACGCGCTGGGGATCGAGCAGGAGGCGACGGCGATCGTCGAGGCGATCATCGGGATGGCCCGGGCGCTGTCGCTCGAGGTGATCGCCGAGGGGGTCGAGAGCGAGGTGCAGCTGGCGGAGCTGCGCCGTCTCAGCTGCGACTACGCGCAGGGGCACCTCTTCCACGCGGCGATGCCCGAGCGCGAGGTCAGCCGCCTGATCGCCGAAGGCGCCCTCGGCTATTCGGGGATCTCGCCCGACGGCAGGTAGCCGTTGTCGAGCAGCTCGCTCGGCTCCGGCAATGAGTCGATCAGGCCGTTGTCCCGCATCCAGGCGGTGAAAATCGCCCACTCCTCGGGGTCCATGTAGCCGTAGGGCCGGTCGCCGTCTTCGCCTTCCAGCAGCGGCAGCGTCGCCTTCACCTCGGCCGCGGCCAGCTTCGGTTCGAGGTCGGGATTGGCCTCGGTGATCGCCTTGGTGGCGGCGCCGGGCTGCGCCACCGCCGCCGCGGTCCCGCGCTCCAGCGCCGCCAGGAAGAGGCGGAACTTCTCCGGATCCTCTTCCAGGCTCCGCGGCCGCGCCACCAGCACAAGCTCGTCGTAGGTGGGGACGCCGAGCCGGTCGACCGGGGTGACGACCGGGGCCTTGCCGCGTTCGCGCAGGTCGATCCCCTCGACGTTGCTGAAGCCGCCGAGCATCGCCTGCGCCGAGCCGCCGAGGAGGGCGGGAAGGAGGCCGAAGCCGACGTTGACCGCCTTGACGTCGTCCGGGGTCAGCTTGACCCGGGCGAGGATCGTCTCCAAGAAGGCGTCCTGGTAGGGAATACCGGCGGTGGCGATCGTCTTCCCTTTCAGGTCGCCGACCCCTTTGATCCCGGAGCTCTTGAGCCAGATCATCGAGGTCAGTGGCCGGTTGACCAGGGCGGCGACGGCGACCACGTCGAGCCCCTGCTCGCGCGCCAGCGCCACCTCCGGCTCGTAGGAGATCGCGAGGTCGGAGCGGCCGGCGGCGACCTGCTTGATCGGCGCGGCGGGATCGGAGGGGGTCTCGATGCTGACGTCGAGGCCGGCTTCCTCGAAGTAGCCGAGCTTCCGCGCCATGTAGATCCCGGCGTGGTCGGGATTTGGGTAGAAGTCGAGCGTGAGGCCGAAGCTCTCGCTGGCGCCGCTCGTGTCCTCGGACTTCTCGCCGCAGGCGGCGAGGGCGAGGGCGAGGGCAAGGGTGGCGAAGGCGATCGCCGCGATCCGGTGGCTAGTCATCGGGGTGGAGTTCTATCGCCAAGTGACGACGCGCCGCTCTGCGAGCGCGGTGAGGCCGATCAGGGCGAGGGCCATCGCGGAGAGGACGACCACCGTGGCGAACTGCCGGGCGACCTCGAATTGGGCGGTGTCTGACTGGATCAGGTGCCCGAGCCCCGCGCTCGACCCCGCCCACTCAGCGAAGACAGCTCCGATCGGCGCCACGACGACGGCGATCTTGATCCCGGTGAAGAGGCTCGGCAGCGCCGCCGGCGCTTCGGCCCGCCAAAACCGCTGCCAGCGGGAGGCGTCGAGGCTCCGCATCAGCTTCACGGCCTCCGGATCGACCGAGCGCAGGCCGTCGAGCGCGTTGACGGTGATCGGGAAGAAGCAGATCAGGGCGATGATCACCACCTTCGGGGTGATCCCGTAGCCGAACCAGACGACCAGGATCGGCGAGATGACGACGATCGGGATCGTCTGCGAGGCGACGATCAGCGGGTAGGCCGCGTCGCGCAGCAGCCGCCAGCGGTGCATCACGATCGCCATCCCCACTCCGACGGCGAGCGCGGCGAGGATGCCGAGCAGCATCTCCCGCAGCGTCACCCAGGCATTTTCGGCCAGCAGGCCGCGGTTCTCCCACAGCGAGCTGGCGATTTCCGCTGGCGAGGCGACGAGGAAATCCTCGAGGTTGAGCGCGTCGGCGATCCCCCCGGTGGAGGCGGCGATCTGCCAGGCGCCGAGCAGGAGCGCGATCAGCCCCAGCGGCAGCAGCACCCTTCGCCATCTCGTGGTTCCTTTCGGACCCATAGCGACCGTTAGGAACCACGCAACGCCCGCAGCGCCTCCTCGCGGGCGGCGATGAACTCGGGGTCGGTGACGGCGGCGTCGCGGTCGGGGGCGCGCGGGTGGGGGGAGGGCAGCTCGGCGACGACCCGGGCCGGCCGGGCCGAGAGGACGGCGACCCGGTCGCAGAGGTAGAGCGCCTCCTCGACGTCGTGGGTGACGAGGACGACGGTGCGGGGATCGGCGCGCAGAGCGGAGGCGAGCCACTCCTGCATCTCCGCCCGGGTGATCGCGTCGAGCGCGGCGAAGGGCTCGTCGAGCGTCAGCACCGGCTTGCCGGCGATCAGGGTGCGGAGGAAGGCGACCCGCTGCCGCATCCCGCCCGAGAGCTCGGCCGGGCGCGCCGCTTCGAAGCCGGTGAGGCCGAAGCGCTCGAAGAGCCCCGCCGCCGCGGCGCGCGCCTCTCGCCGTCCCATCCCCTGGTTGCGCAGGGCCAGGGAGGCGTTGTCGATCGCCGAGTACCAGGGCAGCAGCAGGTCGCGCTGCGGCATGAAGGCGCAGCGCTCGAGCCGCGCCCTCGCGCTTTCGGCGCCGCCGACCGAGATCGTGCCGGCGCTCGGTTCCTGCAAGCCGCAGATCAGCTCCAGCAGGGTCGACTTGCCGCACCCCGAGGGCCCGACGAGGCCGAGCACTCCCTGCGCCGGCGCCTCCAGGTCGATCGCCGCCAGCGTTCGCAGCTCGGCGTAGGAGTGGCTGACGGCGCGCAGCGCGACCGCGTCCGCGGGCGCTCCTCGCCCCGGCGCGGGCGGCTCCACGGTTTGCGATCCCGGACTTTCGGGCTTCATCCTGATATCCTGCCGCACTCCGCACTCCTGACCAAGAAGGTCAGGAAAGTCGAAATCAGCAGGTGCGGAACAGGAGCAGGCAATGGACCCGGCAATCGTCCTCTTCGGATTGGGCATCGGCGTACTCGTCGGCATGACCGGCATGGGCGGCGGCTCGCTGATGACCCCGCTCCTGATCCTCATCTTCGGGATCTCGCCGACGACCGCGATCGGCACCGACATCTTCTACGCCGCCGTGACCAAGACCGTCGGCGGCTGGCGCCATCTGCGGATGAAGACCGTGAACATGGACCTGGTCAAGTGGCTGGCGCTGGGGAGCGTGCCCTCGGCCGTCGGCGGCGTCCTCCTCGTCTCCTGGCTGCAGACCAAGATCGGCGAGGCGCGCCTCGAGGAGCTGGTCTACGCCGTCCTCGGCGGCACCCTGCTGATGGTCGGCGTCATCACCCTGACCCGGGCGCTGATCCTGCGCAGCCTGATCGACGAGCGCGACCGCTTCGAGGTCGAGCGCCGGCACAAAGTGGCGGCGATCGTGATCGGCGCCACCACCGGCTTCGTGATCGGCATCACCTCGGCCGGGTCGGGCACCGTGATCGCGATCCTGCTGATCGCCGTCTACCGCCTGGCGCCGAAAAAAGTGGTCGGCACCGACGTTTTCCACGCCGCGATCCTGCTCTGGGCCGCCGGCCTCGCGCACTGGGTCGGCGGCAACGTCGACTTCGTCCTCGCCGCCAACATCCTCCTCGGCTCGGTGCCCGGCGTCGTGATCGGAGCCGCCCTCTCCGACAGGGCTCCGCAGGGCTTCCTCCGCACCGCCCTCGGCCTGGTCCTGATCGGCTCGGGGATCGTCACCGTGCAGAAGGGCGACCCCGAGGTCTGGCCGATCGCCGCTGCCGTCGCCGCCGTCGGCCTCGGCGCGATCCTCTACGCGCCGCACTGGCTCAACCGCCGCCGCGAGCAGCAGCTCCAGCAAGAGGCGGATCAGACGGCGGCACTGGCGCGGACGCTGCCCGCGGACTGATTTACTAGATACATGCGAGTTTCCGCGAAGGCCGACTACGCGGTGCGGGCCGCTGCCGAGCTTGCCGCCGCGGGGGACGAGGGCCCGGTCAAGGGCGAGCGCCTGGCCGAGGCCCAGGACATTCCGCTGCAGTTCCTCGAGCACATCCTGCTGGAGCTGAAGCACCACGGCATCGTCCGCGCCCGTCGCGGCGCCAAGGGCGGCTACTGGCTGGCCCGTCCGGCCGATGATGTGACGATCGCCGAGATCGTCCGCGCCGTCGAGGGCCCGATCGCCCACGTGCAGTCGACGCCGCCGGAGGACATCGAATACCGCGGCAACGCCGAGCACCTGCAGGCGGTCTGGATCGCGGTCCGCGCCAGCCTCCGCTCCGTGCTCGAGGAGGTCACCCTGGCCGATCTCGTATCCGGCGAGCTGCCGAGCGTCGTCGGCGAGCTCACCTCCGCGAAAGACGCCTGGGTCGCCCGCTGACTCTCCAGCTTGCTAGCATTTTGCAAGCTATGCCCACCCTTTATGTCAGGGATGTTCCTTCTGAGCTCTACGAGCGTCTGCGCCACGAGGCTGCGTCAGCCCGACGCTCGCTCAGCGCTGAGACCATCGAGCTTCTCCGCCGCGGCCTCTCTCGCCGTCCCGGGGTCTCGCTGGAGCAACTCATCCAGGGTGCCGATCGAATTCGCGCAAAGCACTCGCTTCCTGCCGGAGCCCCCACCGCCGCCGAGCTGATTCGCGAAGACCGCGACCGGTAGGTCGAGTGGCCGCGATCGTCGTGGACGCGAGCGTCATGGCGGCGCTTTTCCTGGATGAGCCCTCGTCAGCGTCAGCTCGTGAGGTTCTTCTCAGGTCCCGCGAATTGGGCGACGACCTCCATGCCCCCGATCTGCTCTTGATCGAGTGCGCCAACGCGCTTTTGAAGCGCGTCGGTCGCGGCGAGCTCGACCGCGAGTCCGCGATGACCGCGATCAACGCGCTGTCCACGCTCGAGGACCTGGAGCGGCACCCCATGGATGAGAGGCTGGTCCCACCCGCGTTGTCCCTTGCGATCGCCCATTCGTTGACGGCATATGACGCCGCCTATGCGGCGTTGGCGGTGCAGTTGGGAGGAACCGTGATCAGCGGCGACAAACGCTTTGTCGCCCGCGCTGCCCAGGCTGGGCTGCCTGTGACGGCCGTTGCCGCAGGGTGAGGAAGCTTGCAGGGGCGGGCGGAGCTAGAGATTGGCCCCCTCGACCCTGGCGGGCACCAGGTCGAAGTCGCGGCCCAGCCGCAGCTCGCTGTAGCGCTTGGTCCAATCGTCGTTGATCCGGTCCGACTGCCGTTTCATCCGGGGCTCGAACTCGAAGCCCTCGGGGCAGGTGAGGCCCAGGCGCTCGAGCAGGTTGAGGGTGCTGGTCTCGTGGTCGGCGGCGAAGTTCTCGTAGAGGACGAGAATCGGCTCGATCCCGCAGTGCTCGAAGAAGGCGTCCCAGGAGGCCTCTTCGACCAGCAGCTGTTCGAGCAGGTGGTCGATCGCCCGGTAGTGGAAGCGCAACTGCGGCCGGTGGGCCTCGACGAAGCTGCGGTAGGGGGGGCCGCCGTCCTCTTCGATCGAGCCGACCTTGGCGCTGACTTCGTCCTCGCGCCAGGTCGCCGTCTGCACCGCCTTCCAGAGCGAGACCGCCTGCCGGACCTTGTTGGCGCGTACGACCCGGACGAAGGTGAGGTCCGGGAAGACGGTGGGCATCAGCTCCGCCAGCGGCACGTCGCGGTATTTGGGGATGTTGCGCAGGAGGCTGACGAGCTCGCCGAAGTAGCCCCACATCATCTTCGCTCCGAAGACGCCGTTTTCGGTGGTGCCGGTCTCGAACGCCCACTCGAGGTAGCGGTCGTAGGCGGCACGGCTCCAGAGGGGGGAACGGGGCGGAGGGTCGGATCCGACGCTGCGCTCGCCGAGGTGGTCGCGGATCGACTGGTCCTCGACGCCGAGGAAGTATTCCTCCGGACGGCGGGGGCGGCCGCTGTGCCGCAGCGCCTCGAAGTACTCCTCGGGGCGTCCGGCGACGCCGGTTTCCTCGAGCGCGTGGCAGACGAGGGTGCTGCCGCTGCGGGGGGTGGCGCAGACGAGGTAGGAGCGATCGGGTTGCATCTCTTTCCTAACTATCTCTATCAAGAAAGAACTGAATAGGGGACGCTCGGTAACCTGAGGGACGATGTTGCCGCCGAACATCCTCTACATCCACTCCCACGACACCGGCCGCTGCGTCCAGCCCTACGGCTTCCAGGTCCCGACCCCCAACATCCAGATGCTGGCCGACCAGGGGGTGCTGTTTCGCGAGGCCTTCTGCGCCGCCCCGACCTGCTCCGGCAGCCGCGCCAGCCTCCTCACCGGGCTCTACTGCCACAACAACGGCATGCTCGGGCTCGCCCACCGCGGCTGGAAGCTGAACGACTACGGGCAGCACTGGGTCCACACCCTGCGCGACGTCGGCTACCGCTCGATCCTGATCGGGGAGCAGCACATCTCCCTCGACCCGGGCGTGATCGGTTACGACGAGATCGTCCCCGTGGACCAGAACCACGCGCAGTTCGTCGCCCCGCTGACGATCAAGACCCTGCGCGAGGCGCCGGCCGAGCCCTGGTTCATGTCGGTCGGCTTCTTCGAGACCCATCGAGAATTCGCCGCCCCGACCTCGGTCCGCGACACGCTCTACTCGCTGCCGCCGGCGAACCTTCCGGACACGCTGGCGACCCGCCGCGACATGGCCGAGTTCAAGGCCAGCGCCCGCTCCCTCGACCAGGGGATCGGCGCCGTCCTCCACGCCCTGCACGACTTCGGCCTGGTCGAGAACACCGTCGTCATCTGCACCACCGACCACGGCATCGCCTTCCCGGGTGCCAAGGCGACCCTGTTCGACCGCGGCACCGGAGTGATGATGATCGTCCGCGGCCCCGGCTTTCCGCCCGGCAGGGTCGTCGACGCCCCGGTCAGCCACCTCGACGTTTTCCCCACCCTCTGCGACCTCTCCGGTGCGAAGCACCCCGATTGGCTGCAGGGCAGGTCGCTGATGCCGCTGGTGCGGGGGGAGGTCGAGAGCCTCCACGACGCGATCTTCTCCGAGACGACCTACCACGCCGCCTACCAGCCCCACCGGGCGATCCGGACCGAGCGTTGGAAGTACATAAGGAGGTTTGACGAATACCCGCATCCGGTGCTCGCTAACTGCGACGACAGCGACACCAAGGCCCTGCTGGTCGAGGCGGGGTGGGGGGACCGGGAGGTCCCCGAGGAGCAGCTCTACGACCTCGTGCTCGACCCGCAGGAGGGCCGCAACGTCGCCGCCGACCCGGCCCGGGCCGAGGTGGTGGCGGAGCTGCGCGAGCGGCTGGAGGCGTGGATGCGGGAGACCGACGACCCGCTGCTGGAGGGGCCGATGGCGGCGCCCGAGGGGGCGATCGTCAACGAGCAGTGGCAGCTCTCCCCCGACGACCCGGTGCGGATCGTCACGGCCGGCTCCACGGCCGCTCCATCCAGGTGAGGCAGGTCCAGCCCGCGATCGGCGCGCCGAGCGGGTCGCGGCTCTCGCCGTGGGCGAAGGTGCTGAGGCCGCAGTTGTGCGAGCCGAGGTTCCAGATCCCGGCCGCCATCGGCGCCTCGAAGCGCTCGCCGAGGACCGAGTCGAGGAGGAAGAAGCGGGTGAAGATGCCGTGGGTGACGAGCAGCGGCAGCTCTCCCGCCTCGCCGCGCTCCAGCTCCGCCTTCAGCTGGCGCACCCGGCCGACCGCCTGCTCGAAGGTCTCCTCCGAGGTCAGCTCGCCGGAGTACCCGATCTCCTCCGGTTCCAGCCCGAGCGCCTCGCCCACCGCCGCGGCGGTTTCCCGCGCCCGCCGCAGCGGGCTGCTGAGCAGGCGGGTGACGCCGAGGTCGCGCAGCCCAGCGCCAGCGGCGCGGGCCTGCTCGACTCCCTTCGGGGTCAGGCGGTCGCTGTCGGAGTGCGCCGCCGGCTCGCCGCTGCGGGCGGCGTTGTGGACCGACTCGCCGTGGCGTAGGAAGAGCGCTCTCATTCGGCGGCGGGGGCGACGCCGGCGACGACGTTGACGAAGTTCTCCAGGTGCCCGGTCGTCCAGCACTCGAAGGCGCCGTCGCAGTAGCGCTCGTAGGCGGCCATCACCGAGTCGCCGTAGTTCCAGTACAGCTCCGGCTCGGGGTTGAGCCAGAACAGGCGTCCAGCTTTTTCGGCGATCTGGCCGAAGACCTCGGCGTGCGGCTCGCGGCCGTTGGTGCGGGCGTCGCCGAGCACGATCACGGTTGAGCGGGGGTCGAGCTCTTCGGAGATCTCGGTCAGGAACTCGAGCCAGACGCGGCCGTAGTCGGTGTAGCCGGAGACGTCGGCGACGCCGCCCTCGGAGGAGATTTTCTGCGCGATCGCGGCGAAGTCGCGCTCGTGCTCGAAGACGTCGGTCACCTCCGAGATCCGCTCGATGAAGACGAAGCTGCGCAACTTGCGGAACGAGTCGTGGAGGGCGTGGAGGACGGAGAGGAAGAAGACGCTGGCCGAGGTGACCGAGGTGGAGACGTCGCAGAGGACGTAGATCTCCGGCCGCCGCGGTCGCTTCGGCCGGTAGCGCAGGCGCAGCGGCACGCCGCCGGTCTCCAGCGAGGCGCGCATCGTCCGCCGCACGTCGACGTGCCGGCCCTTGCGGCGGCCGCGCTGTTCGTGCCCGAGCGTCGCCAGCCGCCGCTTCATCTGCGAGACGGCGCGGTGGACGGCGGCGAGGTCCTGGGTCGGGCTCGTCGGCAGCGACCGGTCGAGCTCGGCGAGGGGGCGGGAGGGGGGCAGGGTCTCGGTCCGCTCGATCAGGGCGCGCTCGAGCTCGCGCCGCAGGTGGCGCTCGAACCCGGTCAGCTGGTCGCGGTCGATCGGCGGCCGCTCGCTGCCGTCGGCCTGCGGCGGCTGCTGACCGGCGGTGAGCCCGAGCGTGCGCCGGATCCGCTGCACGTCGACGCCGACCACGCCGGAGCCCTCAGCGCGGCCGAAGGCGGCGATCGCCAGCCGCGCCAGGTCGCGCATCGCGTCCTCATCGCCAGCGGCGATCGCCTCCCGGATCGCCTCGCTCAGCTCGTCCATGTCGAAGCGCTCGCCTTCGCCCGCCGGCGACCCGCCCTCGGCGTGCTCGGTGACGCCGCGCTGGACCGCCTCGGCCTCGGCGCCGCGGAAGAAGTAACGGTCGAAGAGCAGCTCGAAGACGCGACGGTCCTCCTGGGACTTGGCGATCGTCGTCGCCAGCGCCTCGCGGAAGTCGGCGCGCGAGGTCCAGCCGACCTCGCCGAGGGCGGCGAAGGCGTCGAGGATCTCGGAGGTGCCGACCGCCACCCCCTCGCCGCGCAGCTCCTCGCAGAAGCCGAGCAGCTTCGCCGCCATCCCCGGCGGCCCGGCCTCAGCCCTCGGTCCGTAGGGGGTCGGCAAGTTTCACCCCGACCCGCTCGGCGACGAGGTCGATGTCGGTGCGGTGCTTGACGATGATCGACATCGACCGGGTGAAGGTCTCCTGGTCGATGTCCTCGGCGCCCATCAGCAGCAGCGTCCGCGCCCAGTCGATCGACTCGGCGATCGAGGGCGGCTTCTTCAGGTCCAGCGAGCGGACCATGCGGATCACCTCGACCAGCTTGCGCGCCAGCGTCTCGGAGATCTCCGGCGCGTGCAGGCGGACGATCTCCATCTCCCGCTCGAGCTCGGGGTAGTCGAGCCAGAGGTAGAGGCAGCGGCGCTTCAGCGCCTCGGTCAGCTCGCGCGAGTCGTTCGAGGTGAGGACGACGATCGGCATCGTCGTCGCCTCGATCCGGCCCAGCTCGGGGATCGTGATCTGGAAGTCGGAGAGGAGCTCGAGCAGCATCGCCTCGAACTCCTGGTCGGTCTTGTCGATCTCGTCGATCAGCAGCACCACCGGCTCGGGGCTGGCGATCGCCTGCATCAGCGGCCGCTCGAGCAGGAACTCGGCGCTGAAGATGTCGTCCTGGACGTCGTCCCATCCGGCCTCGCCACCGGCCTGGATCCGCAGCAGCTGCTTGCGGTAGTTCCACTCGTACATCGCCTTCGCCTCGTCGAGGCCCTCATAGCACTGCAGCCGCACCAGCTCGCGGCCGCTGGCGCGGGAGAGCGCCTTCGCCAGCTCGGTCTTGCCGACGCCGGCCGGGCCCTCGACGAGGACCGGCTTGCCGAGCTTCTGGGCGAGGTAGGAGACGAGCGCGGCGGGCTCGTCGGCGAGGTAGCCGACCTCGGCCAGCGACTGCTTCACCTCTGCGACGGAGCCGTCTGCCATTGCCGCCGATGATAATCCGCCCGGTGCTCGACCTACTCGTGCCGCTCGCCGCCCTGCTCCCGCACAGCCCCACGCCCTACATCTCGATGATGCTGGCGGGCTTCGCGATCGGGATCCTCGGCCACCTCACCCGCGCCCGCTGGCTCGTCGCCGCCGGCGTCATCCTGATCTTCCTCGGCGCCCTGCTCTTCCCCCTCCTCGCCAACGTCACCACCGAAGACCGGCCGCCGCCGATCGAGGAATCGCGCGGCGACTCGGTCCCCTAGATGATTGATTCATCCTGCTCCCTCAAGCGACGTCGATGACCAGCTTCCGCTGCTCGGCGACTGCCGCCTCGAAGCTGTCTTCGTCGATCTCGAGGATCAGCAGGACTTCTTCAGCCATCGGATCGAGTTCGACGCCGGAGGCAATCGGGAAGCGCAACTCGCCCTGGATCTCGCCGTCCTCGAATTTGGCGCTGCCCGAGGAGGAGTTCCCGTGGGTGTCCTTCATCCGGTACTCCACCGAGCGGATCCTCGGGCCGGTCGTTTCCAAACAGCCTTCGTAGACATTCCCGTTGGCCACGAAGCGGTAGCGGATGCCGTTGAGCAGCGCGATCGCGGCGCCCACCTGGACGTAGCGGAAGCAGCCGGTCACCCGTCTGTAGCCGGGGCCGTCGATCCCCGCCACTTTCGCGAGCGGAGCGGCGGCGACGTCCCCGGGGCCGTATTCCTCGATCTGCTTCGTTACCTTCGCGGCCTTGTGCATCGGGATCGGCACCATCACCGAGAGGCTTCCATTTTCAATTGGTTTCGAGAAGAGGAGGCCGATCTCTTCCTCGGCGGTGTTCTCCGCCACAACCGCGTCCTGGGCGTCGAGCCGCCACCTGACGCCGCCCGTGTCCCATGCCGGCCCCGGCGCACCGTTGGCGCGGTCCTCTTCCGCCAAGAACAAAGGGATGATTCTCGCCGCGATTTCCGCCACGCTGATGATTGCGTTCTCCCAACCCACGGTGCCTCCTCGGTCCGATTAGATAGAAATTCTTTAGTACCGTAACGAACCTCCATCGGTACGTCTAGAAAGGGATCTAGGATCGGTCGATGGCGAGGTTCCACCAGGTCGATCTCAGCCTCCGCCTCAGCCATTTCCTCGGTCGCTTCTGGCCGGCGCTGCCCGGGTGGGGCGGGATGACCGTCTTCGACCGCTCTTGGTATGGCCGGGTGCTGGTCGAGCGGGTCGAGGGCTTCGCCGGCGAGGAGCAGTGGAGCCGTGCCTACGGGGAGATCGACGACTTCGAGCGCGCTCTCGCCGACGAGGGGGCGATCCTCGTCAAGCTCTGGCTCCACATCTCTCCCGAGGAGCAGTTGAAGCGGTTCGAAGCCCGCGAGAAGGACCCGCTGAAGTCGTGGAAGCTGACCGACGAGGACTGGCGCAACCGCGAGAAGCGGCCGCAGTACGAGGCGGCGGTCGAGGAGATGGTGGAGCGAACCGACCGGCCCCACGCGCGCTGGCGGGTCGTCGCGGCCGAGTCGAAGCGGTTCGCGCGGGTCGAGGTGATCCGGCTGGTTAATCAAGAAATCGAAAGCGGAATGCTGCGCGTCGGGCAGAAACCGCCGCCTCCGGCTTAGAATGCTCGCCCGGCCCTGTTCTCGAGCATGAGGAGTCCCAACCCTTGATCCGTTTCCGAATTCTTGCGCTGTTCACCGTGCTGACCGCGATCGCGGCTGTCTTCGCGGCATGCGGAGGGAGCGACGACAGCAGCAGCAGCGGCGAAGACCCGCAGAAGGTCCTCGAAGGCGCCAGCCTCGAAGGCGTGAAGAGCGGCGAATTCGACCTCTCGCTGCACGTCATCTCCGAAGGCAAGGAAGGCGGCGACGTCGAAGTCCAGCTCGGCGGTCCGTTCGAAGCCGGCGCCAAGGGCGAATTCCCCCAGGCAGAAGTGACCGCTGAAGCAAGCGGCTCGGCCGACGGCGAAGACATCGACTTCGACGGGGGCCTCACCCTGCTCACCGATCGCGGCTTCGTCGAGTACGAAGGCACCGCCTACGAAATCGACCCGACCACCTACGGCTTCGTCAAGGCGGCCGTGGAACAGTCGCAGCAGCAGGAAGGCGAAAAAGACATCACTGCCTGCCAGAAAGCCGCCGAAGGGATCAAGTTCAGCCAGTTCGCCGATGAACTCGTGAACGAAGGGGATGCCGACATCGAGGGCGCCTCGACGACCAAGATCAGCGGCGACCTCAACGCCGGCGGCGCGATCGACGCGCTGATCCAGCTCACCGAAGACCCCGCCTGCAGCTCCCAGCTCGAAGCCGCCGGCCCGCTGCCGATCGGCGAACTCGAAGAAGCCAAGGGCGAGCTCTCGAAAGCGATCAAGAAAGCCCATGTCGACCTCTACGTCGGCGACGACGACATCGTCCGCAAGGTGGCGGCGGAGCTGACGATCCAGCCGCCGGAAGCCAGTGACGAAACGGTCGAGCTGGAGATGGAACTCTCGCTCGCCGGCGTCAACGAGGAGCAGAGCTTCTCGGAACCGTCCGATGCGAAGTCGCTCGAAGCCCTCTTCAAGGAGATCGGGGTCAACCCGACCGATTTCGCGGAAGCGTTCGAAGGGGGCATCGGCGGGCTGCTGGAAGGCCTGGGGAGCGGATCCCTGGGCGGCTCCTCCGGAGCCTCGGGTTCCGGAGGCGCAGCCGCGGAATGCCTGCGGGAAGCCAGGACCCCGGCTGACCTGCAGAAGTGCGCGAGCCTGAAATAGCCCGCAGGCCACGCGATCGTGGGTAACGGGGGGCCTCGCCTTGACGCGTCCTTTTTCAGGACGCCGATGGGCTGGCCCTACCTGCTGACGCCGCTGATCCCGGTCGCGGTCGTCCTCGAGCTGGCGCACGCGTCGGCGACGATCGTCTTCGCCGCCTCGGCGCTGGGGATCATCCCGACCGCGGCGCTGATGGGGCGCGCCACCGAGGAGCTGGCGGCACGCTCGGGGCCCGGGATCGGCGGCCTCCTCAACGTCACCTTCGGCAACGCGCCGGAGCTGATCATCGCCCTCTTCGCCCTCGGCCAGGGGCTGCAGGAGGTGGTCAAGGCCTCGATCGTCGGCTCGATCCTCGGCAACATGCTGCTCGTCCTCGGGGCGGCGATGCTGGCGGGGGGGATCGGGCGCGACAAACAGACCTTCAGCCGCACCAGCGCCAGCATCCAGACGACGATGCTGATGCTCGCCGGCGGGGCGCTGCTGATGCCGGCGATCTTCGAGCTGGTCGAGGGGAAGGGGCTGCCGCGGCCCGGCGCCGAGTCGATCGACTACGGCGGCACCGTCGAGCACCTCTCGCTGGCGGTCGCGATCGTCCTCATCGCCACCTACGTGATCGGGCTCTTCTTCTCGCTGAAGACGCACCGCGACCTCTTCAACCCCGAGTACGAGGAGGAAGACACCTGGGGCTGGTCGACCCGCACCTCGGTGATCGCGCTGGCGGTCGCCGGCGTCCTCGTCGGGGTGATGTCGGAGGTGCTGGTCGGCTCGATCACCGAGGCCTCGGAGTCGGTCGGCCTCTCGGAGTTCTTCATCGGCGTGATCGTCGTCGCGATCGTCGGCAACGCCGCCGAGCACTGGGTCGCGGTCCTGGTCGCGATGAAGGACAAGATGGACCTGGCGGTCAACATCGCGATCGGCTCCAGTGCCCAGATCGCCCTCTTCGTCGCCCCCGTCCTCGTCATCGCCTCCTTCTTCATCGGCCCCTATCCGCTGGCGCTGGTCTTCAACGGCTTCGAGCTGGGGGCGATCCTGCTGGCGATCCTGGTCGGCAACCACGTCACCGCCGACGGCGAGTCGACCTGGTTCGAGGGGGCGCAGCTGCTCGCCGTCTACTTCGTCTTCGGGCTCGCCTTCTACTTCGCCTGAGCCTGCTCAGAGGGGGCCAGTAGGCTCCGCCAATGGAAGCGGTCCTTCTGCTGGTCAGCTTCGCGATCGTCCTCACCGGAGCGCTGATCTTCACCAACGCGGTCGAGTGGATCGGCCACCGGCTCGAGGTCGGGGTCGGGGCGGTGGGAAGCATCCTCGCCGCGGTCGGGACCGCGATGCCGGAGACGCTGATCGCGATCGTCGCGCTGGTCGACGTCAGCGAGGGCTCCGAAGACGTCGCGATCGGGGCGATCGTCGGCGCCCCGTTCCTCCTCGCCACCCTGGCAATGGGCCTCGTCGGACTCTTCGCCTACCTCTACCGCGACAAACGCGACCAGGGCGTCCAGTTGAACGTTCACAGGCCGACCCTCGAGCGCGACCTGGTCTTCTTCCTGGCTCTGTTCGCCTTCGGCGGCTTTCTCGCCTGGGGACCTCCGGCCGAGATCCGGATCCCGATCGGTGTCGTCTTCCTCGTCGCCTACGCCTTCTACATCCGGCTCACCCTGCGGGGCGGGGGCGACGTGCAGAGCGAAGAGTCGCTCAATCCTCTGATCTTCGAGCGCCGCGCCGAACGCCGTGAAGACCCGGCTCTGATCCTCTGCGTGATCCAGCTCCTGGTCGGGCTGGGAGCGATGGTCGGCGGCGCTCACCTCTTCGTCGAGGAGCTGCTTCACATCGCCGAGAGCATCGGGATCGAGCCGCTGGTCCTGGCGCTGATCCTGGCGCCGCTGGCGACCGAGCTGCCGGAGAAGGTCAACAGCTTCTTTTGGGTGCGGGAAGCAAAGGACGCGCTGGCCCTCGGCAACATCACGGGAGCGATGGTCTTCCAGTCGATGATCCCGGTCGGGATCGGCCTGATCTTCACCGACTGGGACCTGAGCTGGACCGCGATCCTCTCGATCGGCCTCGGCCTCGCCGGCGGCCTTCTCGCCTACGAGAGCCTGCACCTGGCTCGGCGTTTCAAACTGCCGGCCGTGATCGGCTGGTTCGCGCTCTACAGCGCCTTCATCCTCGCGGTTGCAGTAAGCGCCTGATCAGGCGACTGAGAGTTCGCCCAGCGCCCTGAGGACGAGGTCGTCGTGCTTTTTCGGTGAGACTTTCGGGAAGACCTTGGCGATCTTCCCCTTCGGGTCGATGATGAACGTGGCGCGCGCGACTCCCATGTATCTGCGTCCGTACATCGACTTCTCGACCCAGGTGCCGTATTTCTCGGCGACCGCGTGGTCGGCGTCGGCGAGCAGGGTGAAGTCGAGGTCGTGCTTGGCGGCGAACTTGCCGATCGCCGAGACCTCGTCGGGCGAGACCCCGATCACCCGCGCCCCGGCGGCCGCGTAGTCGGCGCGCCGGTCGCGGACGCCGCAGGCCTGGGTGGTGCACCCCGGGGTGTCCGCTCGCGGATAGAAGTAGAGGACGATCGTCTCGCCGCGCAGGTCCTCGAGCCTGACGGTCTCACCGTTCTGGTCCGGCAGCGCGAAGTCGGGCGCCTTGTCTCCCGCCTGGAGCACGGCCCCAGAGGCTATCGGCTGGCCAAAGGGAGAGGCCCATCTCACCTCGGAACAACCGCTCGTCAGGGGGTGGCCAACTGCCTCCGCCACCAGAGAAAAAGAGAAGGTGTGTGACTGATTAGAGCAAAGTACATATATTGATGCGGTTGTCTATTTCAATAGAGGAAGGGCTTCCAGCGGGTCCGCGGCTGCCGCGGGTTGCCCAGACCTGGGCCGCTGCGAACAGGCCGCTGGAGCTGCTCGAATACGGCCGCGACCGGTTTGGAAAGACGTTCACGATCCGCGCGATAAGTCAGCCGCCGCTGGTCTGTTTTTCCGACCCCACCGATATACAGGAAATTTTCAGCGGCTCCGCGGACACGCTCCATCCCGGAGAGGGGGCCTCGCTGCTGCACCCGATCCTCGGTGACCAGTCGTTTTTGCTGCTGGACGAAGACGATCACCTATACAGCCGCAAAGTTGTGATGCCGAGCCTCCACAGTACGGCAGTGCAGCGACACGCGAATTTCGTAACCGAGTTGACGGAACGTGAGGTCGCGTCCTGGCCGCGAGGCGTTCCATTCGCACTCCACCCGCGCTTGCGGGCTTTGATCCTCGAGACGATCCTTCGAGTCATATTCGGTCCGACCCCAGATGCCCGCCTTCCGCGTCTGCGGGATCGCTTGCTCAGTGCCTTCTCGGTCTTCTCGAGCGTGCTCCTCCCGGCTCCATTGCTGCGCCGGGTGCCGCCGGGGCGCGCCAAATGGTCTCGCTTCCAGAGTCAATTGCGTGAGGCCGACAAGATCATCTACGCGTTGATCGACGAACGCAGTGAGGAGCTTACTCAGCAAGGAGCTGCCGCCGATTTGCTCCGCGCCGCGCACGACGAGGATCCTGCCGCGATGTCCAGGAAAGCACTACGCGACAACATCGTGACCATGCTCCTAGCGGGGCACGAGACCACGGCATCCACGCTGGCCTGGTCCTTCCAGGCTCTTGCGCACAATCCGCCCGCAATAAAGCGCGTCGTCGAGGAGATCGACGGGGAGACTGGCAACGCCTACCTCAAAGCGACCGTGTACGAGGTGCTCCGCTACCGGCCGGTTTTTATTTTCACCGCGCCGCGCGTAGTCAAGCGAGAGATCGAACTCGGCGGCCGAACCTTTGTGCCTCCAACCTATCTTTTTGGGGCCATTTTCCTGGTTCACCACGATCCCACGATCTATCCCGAGCCGCAGGCATTTCGGCCCGAGCGCTTTCTGGATTTGGCCCCGGAGACCCCCCTCTGGATTCCCTGGGGAGGGGGCCGCAAGCGCTGTCCGGGCCTGCACCTGGCGCTGATGGAGCTGGAGATCGTGATCCGCACCGTGCTTCGCCGCCTTGCGATCCAGCCCGCGGGAAAGAAGATGGAGCGGGCGAAGCTGCGGAGCTTGATCGTTGCTCCTCATGGCGAATGCCGCCTGATCCTCCATGACCGTCCTTGACGACTTCTCAACACGAGGGCGGCTCACGTGGACAACCTCGTGAGTAACTACGCAGTCGTCTGATTCTCCGGCCACGGCGTCGTCAATCAGCGTCGCGATCTCATTCGACACGCCAGCTAAGTAGCCGCACGCTGCGCGTTGCAGACGCGCCAGGCGCGCGCAACCGGCGTCAACGCCCATGGAAGCACCCCGCCGGCGCGGGCGATCCGCCGGGTCGTATCCCGCATCGCCGCCGTTCGGACGCTGTCCTTGCTGAGGTAGAGCGCAACCATGCAGGCGAGCAGCACGCCGTGGCGCTCGCCATCGGGAAGGCCCAGCAGGCGCTGCGCTGCCCGTTCGATGCTTGCGCAGAGTCGCTCCGTCCCCTCCTCGCCATCGGAGTAGTGGCCGAAATAGCTGTGATGCCCCCGGGCCGCGTCTTCTGCCTGGTCGGCATAGCTATCGAGCATCGTCAGCGTGAGCGTGCACCATGGGAAGTAGGCGGCGAAGGTCGCATCCGATTGTTCGGGCGTGACCCCCGGCTGGGCGGCAAGCGCCAGTTGAACGTGAGTTGTGATCCAGCCGCTCCCAGCGGCGGCCAACTCGTACCAGCGCAGACCGGCCTCGTCGGGGACGTTTGCTTCGACCCATCTGCGCAGAGCGGCGTCACGGCGATCCGGATCGGCCAAGTGGTTGGCTGCGAGCACGACAGCGAGCGGCGCATCGCGTACGAGCCGCGGGCGGACAGCCTCGATGGAGGGAAGGCGGTCGCTCTCGGTGCGGAAGGTCTCAATAAGCGCGCGCAGGAAGCCGCCGTCATCGGTCCATGGCTGAGCGTGGTAGTGGTCGGACAGTGGCCGGTCTGGCTCGACCGCGTCGGCCAGAGCGAGGTAGAGCTGGGACCCCTCGCCGCCGTTGACCGCCGCCGCGCGCTCGCTGACGTTGTCCAGGTAGTCCTGGATCAGCTCGTAGGTCACCAGCGCCCGCAGCAGATCTCGGTTGCGGCGTCGAGGGAGGATCCAGAACATGGCGGCCCCGTCGAGATGACCGCGCCTTTGATTGAGCACGTTCAGCGCGTCGGCACGCAGGCTCGGATCCGGGATTGCCTCCGCCCGGCGGCGCCACCGGCGCACCTCTTCTCCGACCGCATGGAAGCCGACACCGAACTCGCGCGCGACAGCGCTTGCCAAAGCCGTAACCTGCCTGCGTTTGAGAGGAAGTGAAGTCGGCATTGCTCAGCAAATCTTGTCAGCTCACTCCAGCCTCGGGATCGACCTTGGCTGCGCGGTACCCCACTGCGGCGATGATCGCCGCGACGATGGCGGTAACCGCTAAGCAGGCGAGCAACGCGATCGACCAGGCGGGCGCGTAGACGACGGGGAAGCCAGTGACATCGGCCAGCCCGCGGACGAGCAGGCGTTGGCCGAGCAGGCCGAAGGCGCCTCCGATTCCACAGCCCGCGCCGACAAGCAATACGGCCTGGAGGAGCAGCGAGCGCCAGAGCTCGCCGCCGCTGTACCCCTCTGCCTTGACGGAGGCCAGGAACGGTCGCCGTTGCCAGATCAGGCCCGCCATCACCGCGGCCATCGCAATCACGGCGCAGACGAGTGCCAGCACGGCGATCTGTCCGAGGCGGACCATCCCCTCGCGGCTGGTGGCGCGCTGGCCGCGTTCACGCTCAGCGGCCGTTTGGACGTCAAGTCCCGAGCCCGAACCGAGCGCCCGCTGCAGCGAGTGTGCCGCGGCAGCGGGCGTCGTTCCGCGTTTTGGGGTTGCGATCAGCGCACTGATCGCAACCGAGCCCCAGGCCCGGGCGTAGTCGTTCGCATTGAGGATGATCGAACCCGACGGCCAGCCGAGGTTCGTCGTCAGCGCCGCCACGCGCAGCCGGATCGGCACCGGAGTGGGCAGACGGACGCGGTCGCCGACCCCGACGCCAAGCTCCGCCGCAACATCTGCCGAGATCGTCGTCCAGCCCCCTTGATGGATCCGGCGCAGCGCGCTGCGCCCGTCACCCGCTATCACCTGCCCACTTGGAAACGGTCGCCGCGCGGACGCGGGCGGGCCGAGAACCCAGACACGCCGGTCACCGATGTCGAGGAAGCCGCCGCGGTAGGCGTCGAGACGATCGATCACGCGCGGCGAGACGACAGCCGGCCGATCAAAAGGCACCGTCGCGAGCAAGTTCGCGTCTCCGGGCGCGACTGCCCAGACGGGAGCGATCGCACTCAGTTCGCGAATGGTGGCGTCCATCCCGCGCTGGAGATCAGCCCGGGCCCCCAGCAGGGCGACGCTGGCAAAGACCGCAATCGCGCCCGTTGCCGCCACGGCAATACCGCGGATCCGCGTCTCGCGGGCACGCAAATCCGCCGTCGCAATGAACGGGACGACGCCGCGCAGTCGTCCTGAGGCCAAATCGATCGCGGCTAGCAACGCGCGGATCAGACCCGGAAGCAGGAGCAGCATCGCCACGATCAGAAGTGCTAGCCCTACGACAGCGACGCTGGCCGAGCCGGGGCCGCCGTTCACTACGGCGGTACCCGCCGCGAGGAAGGCCGCTCCGGCAAAAGGCAGCAGGTCCATGCGCCGCCGCCCGCTGGCCGCGCCCGCAGGCACCCGGTCGGCGCGGATCGCCCCCAAAGTCGGGCCAAGGACCGCCACGCAGCTCGCCGTGATCCCTCCCAACAGCGCGATCGCCACGCTGGCCGGCGTCACGATCCGCTCTACACCAACTGGGAAGGCCAGATCGAGAAAACCGTGCGTGACCGTGAACAGGTGGCGCGAGACTTGGTCACCGATCAGGAGACCCAGCGCTGAAGCGGCCACGCCCAGCGTGAGCGCGTCGAACAGCATCACCTTGATCGCCGTCGCGGCGCTGTAGCCCTCGAACACCAGATCAGCAATCATGAGCCGCCGTGTCGGGGCCGTCAGCAGCACCGCGCTGAAGGCGAGCAGGAAGCCGACGAGCGCGCTGAGGACGGAAAAAATCGCGGTCGCCTGATTCGATGCTTCGACTGCCTTTCTAAAGAGGGTCACCTCGAAGTCGGCCGGCCGCACGTCGAGACGACCCGCGGAAAGCTGGCGCAAGCCGCGCTCGGTGAGCGCATCGCGGCCGGGCTCGGGTAGCACGAGGATCCGAGTGACCTGACCTGGCTGGCCGCTGAGTCGCTGCACGTAGGGCAGCGGCGCGATTGCGACCGGGCTGCGAATCAGCGAACCAATCTGCGGCTTCGACAGTCTCGCGGCCAATCGGCCCTGAGCTCTGACGCCGTCAACGTCAATCCCGATCGGTTGGCCGACCGCGACCTCCAGCGAGAGCGTGAGCGGCGTCGGCAGCAACAACGCCATGCGGCGCGAGATTTGGCCGGCCGCCGTGCGCACAGCGAGCGTGTCGTGCAGCCGCTCGAAGCTGGGCGTTACGCCGAGCAGCAGGACAGACTGGCGCGCGTTGGGTCCCTCCATCTCGGTGCGAACCTCCAGCACGGGGGTTGCTGCAGCAACCCCCGGAAGGCGCCGGACCTCCCGGAGCGTCGCCGCCTCGATCGTCGCGCCGCGCGCCGTCAGCTGAAAGCGGGCGTTGCCGACGATGCCCTCGGTCGTGCGCTCGAACGATCCGGTCAGGCTGCTACCGGCGACCAGCGCCGCGAACAACAGCGCCACGCCGGTCGCAATCCCGAACAGCGCCAGCAACTCCTGCCCACGCCGCGCGCGCAGGCGGATCCACCAGAGCGCCGCGACGTTGAAGAGCTTCACGCCTGAGCTGAGTCGGCTGTATAGGAGCGGATCTGACCGTCGTGCAGTTCAAAACCACGGTCGGCGTACCCTGCGGCAAGCGGGTCGTGGGTGACAAGGATCGTCGCTACTCCCTGGTCGTGACCCAGCCGCCGCAGCAGGTCGAGCACCTCGACGCTGCGGCGGCTGTCGAGGTTGCCAGTCGGCTCGTCAGCGAGGACGACCGAGGGCTCAATCGCCAGCGCCCGCGCAATCATCACCCGCTGGCGCTCGCCGCCAGACAGCTCGTGACCACGGTGGTGCAAACGCTCGCCGAGGCCGAGTTCGACGAGCCGGCCCTCAACCCGGGCGCGTGCCTCGCGCAGTCGGAGCTGGCCCAACAACTTGAACGCCGCGTTGTCGATCGCCGTCGCGCCGGGCAGCAGCTCAGGCGACTGACGGATGAAGCCGACCTGCTCGAGCCGGTGGTCGGTGGCCTCGCGATCGCTCATCCGCGTCACCTCGCGACCGCCGACGACCACGTTTCCGGCGTCCGGGCGTAGGAGCGCGGCGACGATCTTCAGCAAGGTGGTCTTGCCGGAACCGCTCGGCCCGTAGAGCGCGACCAGCTCACCGGGCGCGACGGCGAGCGAGACATCATCGACAGCCCGCACGATCTCGCCACCGGGCCCCACGAAGCGCTTGATGACCCCTTCCAACTGGAGCACGACTGCGAGCCTAACCGACGATACAACTTCCCTGAGTTTTCTAAGTTCCTATACCTTCACCACTTTCTCCCTGACTGATCTTCGGGTGGAAGCCTCCAGCCCGACAGCACATCGGGGAAGGGGCACCCCAACGGGTACGGCACTCGCCTGGGCCTCGGCGGTGCGCTCCCCGACCGAGCGGCGGTAGTACTCGGCGAAGGCTCCCATCATCGTGCCTGACAGCATTGTGCGCGGTCTTTTCCGAGACGGCGCAATAATCGACCGCCAGGACTTCGCCGCCGGCGGCCTCGATCGCCTCACGTAGACCGCGGCGCTCCTCCAGCGGCTTGCCGCCGGAAACTTCGACTTCGTCCGCCGTGCTCTTAAGCGTCAGACCCTGCCGCTCACAGGTCTCCTTGATCCGGGCGAGCTGGTCGTGCGGCGAGACGAAGGAGTCCTCACGGCCCGGATTCTGTCGCGCTGCTTGCGCTCAGAGACTCGGATGATGCCGATGGCTACTTGTCCTGCCATTACTCCAGTCCGGCAGCGCGCAATCGGGCGCCCTGTCTCCCTCGGACAGCACGCGCTAATCCTCCGGCTCGGGATCTGGCTCCGGCCGTTCCTCGTCTTCTTCGCGGTCATCTTCGCTCTCTTCGAGCTCGTTCACCGCGAGCGCGCCGCCCTGGTTGCGGGACTCGAAGCTCTCCAGGGCGCGGTCGCGCCCCTCTTCGTCGACGGGGACCTCGTCGGCGACCCGGACCCACTCGGCGCCTTCGCAGCCCTCGAGGTTGTCGAAGACCTCCTGGTCGAGCGAGGCCGAGTCGTCGACGATGACGACGACCTCGGTCTGGGGGTTGAAGTAGGTCCCGGGCTGGTTGAGCATCTCCTCGACCTCGTAGACGTTCTCCTCGGGCCCGGCCATCAGGGCGATCCTATGAAATCCGCCAGTTGCCGATCGGTCTCCGTCTCGACGTCGAGCGGCTCCAGCCCTTCACGCAGTCGCCTGTCGTTGCGGGCGACGACGAGCTGCCGCACCTCGGCCCGCAGCTCGGCGCTCATCGCCTCCTCGCCGTGTGGGCGCTCGGCGGCCTCGAGCAGGCGCTGGGTCTCCGCCTCGACGTCCAGCGGCGCCTCACCGCGCCGCCGCAGGCGCTCCGATTTCGCCTCCAGCATCTGCCGCACCTCGGCGGCCTGGATCGCGGGGTCGATCGGCTGGGCAGCGGCGCGCATCCGCGGCCGCTCGTTGAGGATCGCGAACGGCCCCCCACCCATCGTCTCCCAGCCGCCGGCGACCCGCTTCAGAAGGAGGCCGATCAGCGGCGCCGCCACGCCGGTGAAGATAAGCAGGAAGCCGCCCTTCTGCAGCGCTGAAAGAGCCACCGGGAGGTCCATCGGACAAGGGTAGAGGCCGCTTGCCGAACCGGCCTGTCGCGGCGATTCGACACTCACACCCCCGCTCGTCCGCTAACCTTGAGGCCGGTTGACTGACCAGTCAATCGGTGGAACGCCCGCCCTGCCGGCGGCGCTCCCGCAGACTTCAAAGAACCGCGAAGAAAAGGAGCGCCGACCGGTGGTCGACTTCACCCTCACTGACGAGCAGAAGGACCTGCGCGAGCTGGCTCACAGCTTCGCCGAGAAAGAGATGCGCACGGTCGCCTGGGAGTACGACAAGGACGGCACCTGGCCGCAGGAGGTCATCGAGAAGGCCTGGGAGGTCGGCTTGATGAATACCC